>OFFL01000429.1_pt1 | contig 47360 bp, 39 predicted proteins | sample 1521391 | NCBI WGS metagenome assembly OFFL01 (sample SAMEA3504082, study PRJEB24116) | mouse gut metagenome | biome: mouse gut; feature: mouse-associated habitat; material: faeces | place: Denmark | collected 2011
ATGACCTGTTACTGTGCCTTTTTGACGCATTATTTTGCGCTGCTGATCCCCTTCTTTCTGACCGGAGCTTATTGTGTATACGCGTTTTTTTCCAGAAAAGGTATTGTGCGGATGCTGGTGTGGGGCGGGGGATGTTCGGCGGCAGTGGGACTGGGCGTGCTGACTTTTCCGGCTTCCCTGCAGCATATTTTTGGCGGGTATCGGGGAACGGGGGCCATGGAAGGGCTGTTCGGGGGCGCTCTGCCGGATCGGATTTCTATCTTTACCGGCTACATGCAGACATGGGGTTTCTCTGGAACTTTGTATCCATGCCTGATCCTTTTTGCCCTGCTTTTTGCGGTGCTGATGGTGTCTGTGGTGCAGGAGAGGGGCTGGAAAAAAGCGAATAATTTTGTCTGCCGGATGGGAGCAGTGCTCATGGCTTTGGTGCTGTCATATATTATTCTCTGCGGTGTCTCGTTGATTGTGGGATCTGCGGCGTGCCGGTATTTTTATCCTGTGACGGCGCTGTTCTTTCCTTTTATGGCGTATACAATACGGGGAGGTTGTTCTGCTCTTGCGGGCGGTGTAAAACAGATCCGGGAGTTCTGTGCAAAAAGGCCCGGGGTTCGTGGAATCCTGACAGTCTGTCTTTTGACCCTGATTTTCTTTCCTCTGGTGCTTGGATATTTTCGGAAGAATGTTCTGTTTCTCTATGAAGAGGATGGGGAGAAGGTGGCATTTTCACAGGAATACAGGGAGTATCCTTTGGTGATGGTCTATGGTTCCGACCATCCATATTACAGCTGGTTTGTGGATAATCAGCTGTGGCCCTTTGAGCAGGTGTTCTATCTGCGGTATGACCAGAGAGAGGCACTTGCGGATGAAACATTGAGGGAAGCGGAGAAGATTGTGGTGTACATGGACGCACCGGAAGATCTGCTTGAAAGGCTGATTGCAGACAATCCCCATCTGTCCACCTATACATGTGTAAGGCAGGATCGTTTTTACTATGTGTATCTGTTGGAGTAGGCAGGAGTGTAAAGACCTGGAAAGGCCGTCCAAGGCGGAATAATTTGTAAGGAGCGTTTGTGAGGAATCCTGGGACTGTATCTCGGGAGAGAGGGGATAGGATTTTTGGCAGGTAGAGGACATTGTGAATATTGAACATTTGAAAGAGAAGGGGGTTGACATTGCAGTCATTTCCGGTGACGAATTGGTAATTGTTGATACACAGTCGGCTCTGGACCTGGCGATGACTGTAAAGTATGAGACGGGTGCAGAGAAGATTGTAATTGATAAAGATGTGATATGCGGAGATTTCTTCGTTCTGAGCACGGGCATGGCTGGGGAGATTCTTCAGAAATTTACGAACTATCATGTGAAGGTGGCTGTTTATGGGGATTACTCCCATTATACCAGCAAGCCACTGAAAGATTTTATTTATGAGTCGAACCATGGGAAAGACTTTTTCTTTGTGTCAACGAAGGAAGAGGCTGTACAGAAATTGTCAGAGATACAATAACAGGCGCATACAGATTCCAGTTTTTTTCTCAATTGGCGGGGCGGCAGCAGACACTGACCAAATGCAGGCCAGGCGTTTTTTGGCGTCTTTTCTGTGTCAGTGAAAGAACTTAATAAAGACTTATATCAAGTACTGGATACAAGTTGTGCATATTCTTTATCTGCAATTGTATCTATCCTTTGTTTTGTTAATGTATCAGCTTTTATTCTAAATTTTTGCTGGACTATTTTCCCGGAGCCGGGAGAAAAACGGCGGCGGGGGATTTTGTGTGCTTAATGTTTATGCTGCTATTTGTGTGGAATTATGCTTTGATGGGAATGCAGATTTCCGCATCGTTCTTTGGCTTTATCTGGAATACCATCCGCCACTGCACTTCTGACACAGGCTCAAAATGCAGGGAGGAAGCTGCCATCCGTTTGTCAGGAGCGGCATTTTTCCCGGCCATAAAAACTGCTGTGGGGCCGTCTGACCTGCCCGGCTGCCCTTGGGCATCACCCATTCTTGGGTGGTCGCCTTCTGCGCAGTCGCGGATGCAAAAAAGGCTGCGGTCTATTTCTGGTGCAATGCTGTAAGAGAGTATCTGGCAGTATTCTGGGTAAACCACACCTTTCGCTCCAATTTCTGCGAAGCTGTTCCTGATCTGTTCGCAGCCATGTAGTGTCAGAGTGTATTCCTGACCGGTTATGGGATGGGCTGTCTTTACCGTTTTGCTATCGCAGGAAACGCCAGAGGAAAAATGCCCCGCAGTGATGGAGATTAAGTTTGCCCGGAAAGCAAGTGATATTTTCTGAGGGGATAGTATCGGTTCTCCGTCCCAATGATAGGAAAGCCGCTCAAAATACCAGCAGCATCCCTTGTCGCAGCTATAAGCCCCCATCCATTCCTCGGCAGATTTATTATTTTCAAATCCGTCCTCGCTGGCTGGATTGGTATTCCCCAGCTGGATTACATTTTCCGGATACCATCTCAGGCTGCTGCTCATGTGGCGCACCAGTGGCGTACCATCAAGGCATATTTCTACGGCAAATTCCCTGCTTCCGGGGTTGTCCGCATCTATCTGTTCAAATTCTTCTGGGGTTTTTAGGGACATCCGCCGCTCATAATCCCATTTTTTCAGGAATGCCGCCATATCCTCTATCGGGATTTTTGCGCATACATCAAGGGCGGCGCCTGCTTTGCCTACATAGACTGCTGGGATAAGTATTTCCTGTTCTCCCCAAAGGAAAGAGTGATTGACAGGGAGGGCTGTCAGCTTGGTTTCACGCGAGCCTTTTCCCCATATATTGTTATCATGGTATACGTCCATTCTGTATGCCTCCTTGAGTGTTCAATGTAGCAATTATACCACGGATGCCAGGATATTTCCAAAGCTTTTGATTTTTTATGGGAAAAATCACGGAGTATAGGAAAAATCGTGGAGTATGGGGAAAAATCACGGGGTATAGGAAAAATCATGGAGTGTGAGGAAAAATCACGGGGTATCGGGGAAAAATCATGGAGTTTAAGGAAAAATCGAATTGTATCAAAGACAGCGTTTACATAGATAACGTTGCAAGATGGTATGACATACTATATGAAAGGAAATATAAAAATATTATTGATCGGGAAACGAACATATTTGCAAATATGCTTGAAGTTGTTCACTTGTGGAATTCTCAATTGGGTAAACTTGATAATATAACCCGCTATTTGCGATATAATTGTATGGTCAATTTGAATTTGCGAAACACAGATTTAAGCGAAGCAGATTTAAGAGAAACTGTATTTGATGAAAAACAAGTAGGAATGTTACATAAAAAATATGATTTAAGCCAGAGTAAGGTATGTATTTCTGAAACTGATGAAATTATAAGCTATAGAGATTATTGCACAAGGAAGCAAAAATAATGAGTATTGAGACTATTTTTAAAATACAGAGATTCGTAACAGTATTCGAAAAATGCTTGCATTTGCAGTTGGTTTATGGTAGATTATTAATGTTGTAAAAAAGAGATGGTCCTCTGGTACAGGTTAGAATGGAACAATATAGAAGTATTAAGAACATCCAGCAAATAAGGAGGCAAATGAAATGAACGAAATTATTAAAGAAATTGAGCAGGAACAGTTAAAGGAAAAAGTAGATAGTTTCCGCGTTGGGGATACTGTTAGAGTACACGGCAAGATTAAAGAAGGAAACAGAGAAAGAATCCAGGTTTTTGAAGGCACTGTATTAAAGATTCAAGGTGGCGGAAACAGAAAGACGTTTACTGTCAGAAAGATTTCTAATGGCGTTGGTGTAGAGAAGACATGGCCAATACACTCTCCAAATGTAGAGAAAGTGGAAGTTGTAAGAGCAGGTAAGGTAAGACGTGCAAAACTGTTCTATTTGAGAAGCCGTGTTGGTAAGAAGGCAAAAGTAAAAGAATTAGTAAAATAATGGCAGTTCATTGGACGAGACTTGGGAACAAGTCTCGTTTTTTGTAGATACATCAAAGAATAATTTTCAATTATGATTGTTTAGACATTCTGGAACATTTTCACTCAACACTTGAAATGGGAAGGAATATTGCGTATAATTATTTATATATAAGAAGTGAAAAAACTTGTTATATATTTACAATGACAAAGGAGATACAAAAGCAGCGTGAAAGGCGAAATAAATGGCTAGAAGAAAAGGATTGACTTTTTATCAGAAAAAGAAAAAACTAAACATAACTTTAGTGAAAGAAATTGGTAGTTGGATTTTTTGGATAATGGTGTCAATAGGACTTGGAGCACTGACGGTTTTTTGCATTGGTATGAAAACGAGTGTTATTGGTTCTGCGATGGAACCATGTCTGTATAATGGACAGGAGATTTTTTTGAACCGGATGATATACAAGGCAACATCGCCAAAGATAGGTGACGTCATAGTATTTTTGCCAAATGGCAATGAAAAATCGCACTATTATGTGAAACGCGTGGTAGGAGGGCCAGGAGACAAATTATACATAAAAAAAGGTGTTTTATATGTGAATGATGAAATCGTTGATAAGTATTTCAATGATAAAATTGCAGAGGCAGGACTTTTAGAAAATGAAGTTTTATTGGAAGATGACGAATATTTTGTGATTGGCGACAACTGCAACAGCAGTGAAGACAGCCGCTCGGCCAATATCGGCACAGTCAAAAAAGGGTATATTATAGGAAAAGTATGGTTTAAGATGGCGTGCGGCGACAGTGATATAGGGTTCGTAAAATAGGGGAACAACAGAAAGGCATGGATGAATATGGCAAATTATCAATGGTATCCGGGACATATGACAAAGGCAAAAAGAATGATGCAGGAGGATATCAAACTGATTGACCTGGTGATCGAACTGGTGGACGCCAGAGTACCGTTCAGCAGCAGAAATCCAGATATAGATGAACTGGGAAAAAACAAATCCAGAATAATTCTTTTGAACAAATCGGATTTGGCAGATACAAGAAAAAACAAGCTGTGGATGGAATATTTTATAGACAAAGGTTTTCATGTGATAGAGGTGAATGCAAAAACAGGAGCAGGAATAAAATCTATCTATGGTGTTGTACAGGAAGCATGCAAAGAAAAAATTGAGCGTGACAGGAAACGGGGAATTTTGAACAGGCCAGTGCGGGCTATGGTGGTTGGTATTCCAAATGTAGGAAAATCTACATTTATTAATTCCTTTGCCAAAAAGGCTTGTACTAAGACTGGTAACAAGCCTGGCGTGACAAAAGGGAAACAGTGGATTCGCTGCAATAAGGAGCTGGAGCTTCTTGATACCCCTGGTATTTTGTGGCCGAAATTTGAAGATCAGAGAGTGGGGCTAAATCTTGCTATGATTGGTTCCATAAATGATGAGATTTTGCATTTGGATGAACTTGCATATGAGTTGGTTCGATTTCTATGCGACGAGTACCCAGGTCTGTTGGAACAAAGGTACAATATAGAGATTTCTGAGAATCAGGATGCCTATGAAACAATCAAGGCAGTTTGTGTGAGCAAAAAATGTTTATTAAAAGGTGAGGAGCTTGATATTATGAAAGCTTCTTCGATGGTGGTAGATGATTTTAGAAACGGAAGATTAGGAAAAATTACATTGGAGGCGCCAAAATGATGGAAAATACAGATAGAATAACAGAAACAGGGGAATATAAAATGAAGGGTATATTGAAGGAGATATTGAACACCAGTATTTATTTGCTGCTGGTGCTATGTGTGGCATACCTGATAGTCACCTATGTAGGGCAAAGAACACAAGTAAGCGGGGGAAGTATGGAAACAACGCTGAGTGATGGCGATCATCTGATTGTAGATAAAATATCATATCGTTTTGATGATCCAGAGCGTTTTGATATTATTGTATTTCCATTTCAATATGACAAGGAGACGTATTATATTAAACGTATTATAGGTCTGCCGGGAGAAACCATACAGATTGATGAGAGCGGCAATATCTATATTGATGGCGAGGTGCTGGAAGAAGATTACGGGCGCGAGGTGATTCAAAATCCCGGACGGGCGAGCGAACCGATATTGTTAGGTGAAGATGAATATTTTGTAATGGGAGATAACAGAAACAATAGTTCAGACAGCAGAGATCCACAGGTTGGAAGCATTCACCGCAAAGATATTATTGGCAGGGCGTTTATCAGAATATGGCCATTTAACAGTTTTGGCATATTAAAACATCAATAAATACATATGAAAAGGCAGTTTGAAAGGATATGAGAATAGCGTGGAAAAGAAAATAGCAGAGATAAAAAATGAATTAAAGGCAGCAGACGAAAGCAAGCTGCCTGTTTTTGTGGAGACATACGAGAAAGATGCGCGCAGCGGTGTGCAGGCGCTTGTGGCAAAGGCAAGAAAAAGCATTGATGCACTGACCAAGGAAAAGCAGCGTATCGAAATGATGAAAACTTATGAAAAAAAGTATGCAAACTGTCAATTTATCTGTGGTATTGATGAGGTCGGAAGGGGACCATTAGCAGGTCCTGTTGTGGCAGGCGCTGTTATTTTGCCAAAGGATTGTAATATTTTATATCTAAATGATTCGAAACAGCTCAGTGAAAAAAAACGTGAGGAACTATATGAAGTAATTATGCAGGAAGCAGTATCGGTGGGAATTGGCTATGCTTCACAGGAGCGGATTGATCAAATCAATATTTTGCAGGCAACTTATGAGGCAATGTGCGACGCGATCAGCAAACTGAGTGTTTTGCCGGATATATTATTAAATGATGCAGTGACAATTCCGCAAGTAAATATCAAACAGATACCAATTATTAAGGGAGATGCAAAGAGCATTTCCATTGCTGCTGCCAGTATTGTAGCGAAAGTAACAAGAGACAGACTGATGGTAGAGTATGACAAGAAATATCCAAAGTATCACTTTGCTGATAATAAAGGATATGGTGCTCCGGTACATATTGAAGCACTGCAAAAATATGGGCCAACACCAATACACAGACGAAGTTTTATTAGTAAATTCGTTTGAAAAATCATGCGAATGCACGAATTTTTCAATTGGCAATTTGAGGCTCTAACGGGAAAAATTAGTGGAAAATGAATCGCTGGGAGGAACATAAATGGACAGTTTTTTATCAGGTTTTTCCAATAATTATGGAGGCGCACCGATTGGACAGGGATATACAGGAAATGTAGGGTCGGCAGGAACAGTGCCGTCAGGCAGTTCCCAGGGTGTAGACATTACACAATTGCAGCCAGGAGACACTTTTCAGGGAGAGATTGCTTCTGTGAATGGAGAAGATGTTCAGATACAACTGTCAAACGGTCAATATATGGCAGCAAAGCTTGAGCGTGATGTTCAAGTTGCGCTGGGGCAGGTTATGACGCTGCAGGTGCAGTCCAACAAAGATAATAGAATTGTGCTCAAACCAGTATATGACAACAATTCGCAGATGCTCCGTGTGGGTGAGGCGGCACTTCGGGCAGCGAATATGGCGGTAAATGACAAAAATTTAGAACTGGTGTCAAAATTAATTGAAAATGGAATGGCCATTAATCGAAAAACATTGATGGAGTTCAACCGTTTGGCACTGCAACATCCAAATGTAAATTTGACAGATCTTATAAAATTAAATAAAATGCATCTTCCAGTCAACGAAAACAATCTGTTTCAAATGCGCAATTATCAAAATATGGAGCATAAACTTTTAGATGGAATCAGGGAAGCTTCTGACGAAATATTAAAACTTTATGAAACCTTAACAGGAAATCAAAGCTTGCAGGGGGCGCAGACAGGAGCTGGAAATATTATCTCCAATGGAATGCAAGGGGCGGTGCAAGGTCAGGCAGCGCTTGAAAATGGCGCTAAATTTATGGAACAGGTTCTTGTGTTGCTTGCTGGCGAAGAGGGACAGGGTGAGAACATGCAGGCGTCGGGCAATACTGCTAATGGACAGAATGTTTCGGCAAATACAGAAAATAGCGGTGCGATGACCGAGGCTGACAGCAACTTGAATCCGTCTGCGAATTTGGAAGAAAAAACGCAAGGTCAGCTTGGACTGGGGGAATCTAGTCAGCAAACGGCGGCTTCTGTTCAGAAAGATGCAGATATCTTGCCGAAAGAAGCAGAAATTCCTGCCGCTGAGAAGCAGACAGTTGAGGGACAACAAAATACGAATCAGAACAATACCCAGGCAGCACAGGAAAATAATACAGCAGATACGATTTTGAATCAATTGAAAACAGAGAGGCCGCAAGTGCTTCCAAATAAAATTATAGCACTGATTCAGGATGGAAAACTTGATATCAAGGGAATGAAACAGCTTTTGACAGACAGTGATTTGGCGAAAATGCTCACGACAGAACAGAAGACAAAGATTTTTCATTCAGAACCATTTAAGTCAATGCTCAAAAATGGACTGCAAAAGCAGTGGACACTCTCGCCGCAGGATTTGGCGCAGGAGGGTAAGGTAGAAGAATTTTATCAAAAGCTCATGAAAGAAAGCAGCCAATTATCGCGAATGATGAATGAAGCTATGCAGGCAAGCGGACAAAACGCAGGTGCTGCACAGGCGCGTGCAATGGGAAATATCGGTGATAATGTGGAATTTATGAATCAAATGAACCAAATGTTTCAATATATTCAGCTTCCGCTAAAGTTTGGAAATTCTCAAGCACATGGAGATTTATATGTCTATACAAACAAAAAAAATATGGCGCGCAGAGATGGTATGCTGACTGCATTTTTGCACCTTGATATGGATCATTTGGGAGCGCTTGACATCAGTATTGCATTGCAGACAGAGCGCAACCAGATTACGACAAAATTTTATCTTGATGAGGATTCTATAGCACTCGTGCAAGACCATATTGGAGAGTTGACGGAAAGGCTGTCAAAAAAGGGATATCAGTGCAAACATATGGTAATTGAAAAAGAAGAGGAAAAAACCGTTATGGAGCATATTGAGGAGCAGGTAGCAGGCGGAAGCGCCGTACTGAGTTATCAGACATTTGATACGAGGGCATAAAATGGCAGAGAATAAAAACAAAAAAATAAAACAGGCAGTCGCATTGGAGTATGACCCGTCAGACAGTGCGCCCAAAGTGATTGCAATGGGGCGCGGTGCTGTAGCAGAACGCATTATTGAACAGGCAAAACAGTCTAATGTGCCCGTTCATAAAGATGATAAACTGGCAAATACATTATCCAAACTGCAAATAGGCGATATGATACCACCAGAGCTTTATGAGGTGGTGGCAGAGATTCTTATTTTTGTGGACGGAATGGATAAAATAAAATCAAAGGTGGCTGCTTATCAAAACAGCAAAAAGGAATCGTAAGCGGAGTCATGAATGAATAAAAGGAAAACAGGCGCAAAGTATGAAAAACAGGCGGCAGATTATTTAGAGCGCCAAGGAGTGGAAATATTAGCGCGAAATTACAGAAACCGAAAAGGTGAGATTGATTTAATTGGCAGAGATAGCGAGTATACGGTATTTTTTGAAGTTAAATACCGCAGAGACAACTCCAAAGGAACTCCAGAAGAAGCGGTTCATTATGGCAAACAGAAAAATATATGTATGGTTGCAGATTATTACAGAATGATTCATCAGATGGGAGAATTTGTACCAATCCGCTATGATGTGATTGCGATATGTGGTGAAGAAATAACTTGGCATAAAAATGCGTTTGCGCATATTTATAGTGATAGAGGATAGAGCGTGTTTGAAAAATCATTCCCACCATCTGCACGCCACAATTTGCGCCATATTTGCGTCAAATTCGGTCAACGTAGCCCGCTACGCCTCCCTCATTTGGCACAAATCTTCCACAAATTGTGACGCACATCTGTCAGAAAGCATTTTTCAAACACGCTCTAGAAAAAAGTGGGAGTAAAAGAATCAATATGGCTGAAAATGTGAAAAGATATGGAAACCGTGAATCATGTAAACAAAAGCAAGATAAGAATAACAAGGAACTGGTTTACTTTACCTTTGACAGTTTGGAAGATACTGGGATTGTGGAGCATTTGTTTTCCACGAGAAAGGGAGGTGTCAGCAGCGGTTATTTGGCTTCGCTGAACTTAAGCTATGCCCGCGGCGATCAAAAGGAAAATGTGGATGAAAATTTTCGCAGAGTGGCTCAATTGTTTGGGAAAACGCCTTCTGATATCGTCTGTTCTGCACAGACACATACCACAAATGTACGAAAAATAACAGCGGCAGATAAGGGCAAGGGAGTCGTAACAGAACGTGGTTATGATGATGTAGATGGAATGATTACGAATGAGCCAGGAATTATTCTTGCCACGTTTTATGCAGATTGTGTGCCGTTGTTTCTGGTAGACCCGGCAAATAGAGCAATCGGACTTTCTCATTCCGGCTGGCGCGGAACAGTGGGGAAAATGGGAAAGGTTACACTAGAAAAAATGAAATTAGAATATGGAACAAGGCCAGAAGATGTGCACGCAGCAATTGCACCTTCGATTTGCCAGTCATGCTATGAAGTGAGTGCAGATGTGGCACTTGCTTTTGCGGATGCTTTTCCAAAAGATGATGAGAAAGCAGCACAGTACTTAAGCCGATATCAGCATGATTTTTCGCAGAAAGAGCTTGATAATTGTCTGTTTTACCAAAAGGAAAATGGCAAATATCAGTTAAATTTGTGGTATGCAAACTTCAGAGTATTTCGTGATGCAGGTATTCCAGATGAAAATATAGAAGTTACAGATATATGCACATGCTGCAATCCTGAACTGTTGTTCAGCCATAGAGCCAGCATGGGAAAACGCGGAAATTTAGGAGCATTTTTGATGCTCAAGGAGCCGTGTTCCAGATAAGCGAGGGGAAGAAAACAAAAGATGGAGACAGAAAATAATAAAAAGCCTTATTTGCACAACGCAAAATACTATGAGACAGACCAGATGGGAATTGTCCATCATTCAAATTACATCCGGTGGATGGAAGATGCCAGAATGGATTTGATGCGCCAGTTTGGCATTTCCTATAAAGATATGGAAGACAATGGGATTATTAGTCCAGTTGTTTCGGTAAGCTGCCAATACAAAAGTATGGTACATTTTGGTGATACGATAGAGATTTTGGCAAAGGCAGTCAAGTACAATGGGGTCCGATTTGATTTGGAATATGAGATGCGGGACGCTAAGACAGGTGAACTTCGGACAACAGCAGCAAGCACACACTGTTTTTTGGACAGAGAAGGACAAATTCTTTCTCTGAAGCATACATGTCCGGAAATTGATAAACTTTTTAGAAAAATGTTGGTACAGGATAAATAGAAAAAGGTGAAAGGAGCATCAAAATGAAAGAACTAACAGAACAGCAGATACTGTCACTGGCACCCAATGCGGCAGCGGCTGCGAATGGCAAAAAAATATCACAGAAAGGTAATTTTGTAAAACTTGAGCGTTCAGCGGATGATACATTCTACATGGGCGAATGCACAGGGAGCGGAAAAAGTAATTACGTTACTTCGGCAGACTACATCAATGAAGCCAGTCCGGTGTTTCGGTGCTCCTGCCCAAGCAGACAGTTTCCCTGCAAACATAGTTTGGGTCTGATGTATGAAATGCTTGCAAATAAAACATTTAACATCTGTGAGATTCCAGATGATATTCAAAAAAAGCGTGAGAAAAAACAGGCAAAAGAGGACAAAGCAAATGGAGTTGAAAAGCCTGAAAGTGAGATGACAGAAGAGGAGAAGAAAAAGGCAGAGAAGAAACAGGCAGCGGCGGCAAAAGCGAGCAAATCTGCAAAGACGAAAAAGCTCAAAAAACAGTTAGAGGGACTTGATCTGGCAGAAAAGATGGTAAATGATCTGATGTCAGCAGGGTTAGGAACTATGGGCGGTGCAGCTTTGAACACTTATCAGGAGCTTTCAAAACAATTGGGGGATTATTATCTTCCGGGTCCACAGAAATTGTGCAATCGCTTGATAATAGAGATTACCGCATTTCAGAAGGATAATAACGAATCTCACTATGACGATGCAATTGATGCGCTTGAAAAGCTTTGGAGTCTGATCAAAAAATCACGCCAGTATTTGAATGGAAAATTGGAAAATGATAATGTTGAGCTTGAAGACTCACTTCTTTATGAGGAACTTGGAGGAATTTGGAAACTGTCAGAATTGGAAGCGATAGGGCGCAGCAAAAAAGATGCAAATCTTGCACAGCTTTCGTTTTGGGTGACTTATGACGAGGCAGGCAAGCAGTACATAGACACTGGCTGCTGGGCTGATTTGGACAGTGGCGAAATTTATTTGAACTATAATTATCGTCCTGTGAAATCTTTGAAATATATCAAACAAACAGACACTGTCTTTGGTGTGGCAAAAGTGCCAAGCGCCGTTTTTTATCCTGGTGAAGGCAATCTGCGTGTACGCTGGGAAGGTGCGCAAATCCGCGATTTGAACCGTGATGACTGCTGCAAGCTTCGTTCTTTTGCTATCACTTCTGTGAAACAGGAGGCAAAGGCAATTAAGAATATTTTGAAAAATGCGATGGCACAGCCAATGCTGATAAAGCTAGTTGCATTCAAACAGATTGGAAAGGTTTCGGAGGGATTTGCGCTGGTAGATGCGAGTGGCGATACCATTCTTTTGGGCGATATGCCGCTGCTTGAAGAAACAATTGTGCGTCTTTCGATGCTTCCCGACAGTTCATTGTTAAACGATCAGGTACTTTTGGCAGCATTTTATTATGACCGCAATACACGTAGACTTTTAGCTCAGCCACTTAGTATTATAACAGAAGAGAATATCATTCGGCTTTTGTATTGAGTTGGGAGGAACCGTGAATGGATATAGGTCCTATATATGAACTGCGCAGTCGTCTGCGTGCGACAGCGATTGCAGGAACTGGCCTTTTATCGGAGGATTTTCGGTTAAAGCGTGCAGCAGAGGCAATGAAGCCTTTGGAGACATCCTCTCCTGTATTTGCAAAAATTGTACAGACGCTAAATGAACTTTTGTCGCCGGGCTGCCCCAATCCAGCAGGAGCGCTTTTGGATACCATAACACTTACGGACGCTGTTCTTTGTACACTTGGGACATTTGAAATCAAAGAATCGGTGACACCGATTGAAGCAACGAAGTATACCAAAAAAACAGTTGTCAATACACCATATACAATATTAAATCCTCTTCTGGAAGCATTGACAACATCAGGGAGCGGGCATTATAACCATATTTATCATACACACCAAACAAATCCTGAACTGTTTCAGGATTATCGTGTTAAATATGCATTGGTTCAGGCGTTGGGAGCATCGTATGCGGAGCTGGCGGATTTGGCCGAGTCATGGCTGAAAATGGAAGATGAAAGCATTCTGCCACTTCTTATCAAAGACTTTGAGCCAAACGGAAAGAAAGAAATGATGCGGCGCATTTCTGTCATAGATTATCTTGCAAAAGGAAGCGTCAATGACTTTTATCTCAAAATGCTTGAAACAGCACAGAAGGATATGCGTTATGCGCTGATATGTGCATTGCGGCATGACACAGCCAATGTGGATATGCTTTTTGATATGGTAAAGACCGAAAGAGGAAAGAACAAGCAGGCAGTATTCAGAGCGCTTGCTGCGATGGATGATGAGAGAGTCTCTGCATTTTTCAGGGATAAGATGGCTAAAAAGCCAATAGAAGTGGTAGAGTATTTGCTTTTGAATACTGCACCGTGGTCCGGTAAGCTTATCACAGATACATTGAATAATGTGGTGCCAAAGCTTTTGAAGATATCCCAGGATGAAATTAATGATATCAGCGGCGTAGACGCAAAGAATTGCAATCGTGCACAAAAAATCAAGATATTCAATCGATCTTTAAATAAACTTGCTTTGAACAAGGAGAAAATAGAAAACATCAAAATATTTAATTACTGTATGCTTGGGCTGCTCAATAAAAGTGGGGAAGAGATTAATGCATGTTATCGAATACTGTATGCACACAAAGAACAGTTAGACAAGCTTAGATATATTGGGCTGTTGGGATATAACGATTGTGATTATAATTTTTATAAGGGGATTCCCGCGTGTGTGCATGATTTAGATAAAAAATGCTTTGAGGGAGGAATGATGACGATTCTGTTTTTGAATTTGATGATGAAGCAGAATGATGGCCTCAAGGCACTCGCAATGGAGTTTTATGAAGAAAACAAAAATTATTATTATCTGCCAGCAGCGATTGTGGTAAAGCTTTTTGAGGGAAAGGACTGTACCAAATGGCTTGATGAGCAGATGGCAGAAAAGAAACATTATTTGGAAACAATTCAAACAACGCTTGGGCATGTCTATTGGAGTGAAAAAACAAAAAGTTATGCATTTCGGATAGATCGTAGCTGTGAAAGAGATGTGTTTGTCCCCAATCTGAAATGGGAAACGAAAAAAGAACTGATATTCGATACAGATAGAACATTGTCAGATTCTGCATTTGCAAAAACGATGCTATCCTGGATGATGAATCATGCAAGTAAGCAAATGGATGAGATTATGTTTCGTTGGATACCAAAGGATCAGCAAGAACTATGTGCATGGATGGGAGAATGGTATTATAAAAGGGCACTTTCCGAATCTAAAAGTTATCGTTATCTGATGTATTTGGATCAGTGCGGTTGGTCAGACTGTAAAGGACTGGGCATAAAGTGTGCAAAGGACGAAGGCACAAATCTGTTTCAGACATATCTTTATAATATTTTGCGGTTTTTGCCAGGCAGCCGCCAAGGGGTGGTGGCAGAAGCATGGGCAGTATATGAAGCTATAAAGTCTGGCGAGATTCTCGTCAATAAGAATCAAATCAATTTGGATGCCCTGGGAGAGTGGATTGTTCAGTTTGTTGAGAAAGGAGTAAATTAGATATGGATATGAACCCAATATATGAGCTGCGTGGCCGCCTGCGTGCAGCAGCGATTGCAGGAACGGGCCTTTTGTCAGAGGATTTCCGTTTAAAACGTGCGGCAGAGGCAATGAAACCGCTAGAAGCGTCATCTCCTGTATTTGCCAAAATCGGTCAGTTGATGAATGCGTTATTATCACCGGACTGTTCCAATCCTTCTGGAGCGCTTCTTGATACAATCACGCTTGTAGATGCGGTAATATGCACACTTGGTTCTGTGGATTTAGCGGAGGATGTACAACCAGTGGAAATGGTACAGAATGCGAAAAGCATTGTTGTCAATGCGCCGCATTCTGAGCTGAAAAACCTTTTGGATGCACTTACAACATCAGGGAGCGGGCATTATAACTTTGTTTATAACGCACACCAAACAAATCCTGAGCTGTTTCAGGATTATCGTATCAAATATGCCTTGATTCAGGCATTGGGAGCTACTTATTCTGAGCTTGCGGACTTAGTGGAGACGTGGCTCAAAAAGGAGGACGAATCCATTTTGGTTCTGCTGATGAGAGATTTTGATCCCAAGGGAAAGAAAGAAATGGTAAGGCGTGTCCATGTTATTGAATCGATTGCCGGAGCACAAGCCAATGATTTTTATCTCAAAATGCTAGAAAACGCACAAAAGGAAATCCGTCAGGCACTTATCCGGGCATTGCACAACGAACCAGAAAATATTGAGCTGCTTCTTGATATGACAAAGAGTGAAAAAGGCAAAAACAAGCAGATGGCGATTCGTTCCCTTGCCGATATCGAAGATCAGAGATCCTATGAATTCTTCCATAATATGGCGGAGAAAAAACCACAGGAAGTTTTGGGATATATTCAGATGGTTTCTACAGACTGGGCTTCAAAACTGCTGACAGAGATGTTTTATAAGGCGCTTGCTGAAATAGAAAAACCATCTGAAATAGAAAATCCATCGGCAAATGAGGAGACAAGGCGTGTATTTATTAATATTTTGGCTTCTTTTATTGGAAAAGGAGGAGAAGATATTTGTGCGTGCTATCGGAAATTGGTAGGAACAAAAGAAGGAAACATTTGGGAGCGCTATCAAGAGATGTTGCGGTGCAAAGAAATCAAAGAAATGATGCGTATGTTTCAAGTCGATATCCTGTCTCCAGAGCAATACCGCAGAAAAGAACCGAACAGATGTTTCGGGAATGAAATAGGAATGATTTTGCAGAATTCATTGGTGGTTAGATCGGATAAAAGTTTGCAGGCACTGGCGCTAGAGCTTTATGAAACCAGAACGGGCATTGCAAAAACGAATGTGAACTTTTTGGCGGCGGCATTAACGGCAAAGCTGGTCAATGGAGAACCCTGCGCCGCATGGCTGAAAGAACAAGTTTCCGAAAAAGCAAACAATGACAATGAGTATAAAAAAGCGGCGATGGATGCACTTTCTTTTATACATTGGGATTCAGATAAGGACAGCTATATGCTGAGAGGATATTATCACTACTTGTTAAATTATGAAGAGGATGGTTTGGTAGAACGTCCAATTGAGATTGCAGACAGTGAAGAATTGATTGCATGGCTGATGACAGGGGAAGACAGGAAGATGGATAGCATTCTCAGTGAGCTGGTACAGACGAAGGATAAAGAACAGTGCAGCCGTGTAGGAGAATACTTGTACCGCCGGGCGCTTGTGACCACAGAAGATCATTATGGGTATTGGATGTTTTTGAAAAAATGTGGCTGGACGACCTGCAAAGGACTTGGAGTAAGATTTGTAAAATGCAGACAGAGAAATCTAAGTCAGTGGGAACTTTACCGCATGGATGAGCTGCCGGGCGATGATGTGGCAATTCGTGAGGAACTGCAAACAATCGTTGAACTGATGAAGTCTGGCGAAATTAAGCTGAAGAATATCAATTTAAACTGGTTTGAAAACTGGGTGGATAAAAGATAACGATAGAATGAATTAAACAGGAAGGAGCAAGTCGGTCAAAATGAAAGAGAAAACATTAAGGCTGCCAGCAGAGCAGTTGTTTCAAAAGGAAATAGATGCGTTAATTGCAGCGGAAAAAAATGTAGTTCCAACAGGGTGGAAAATGTCGCCGCAGTCTGTAAAGACTTATATCTGTGGTGGAAAAGTAGGAAAGACAGAAATCACGCCAAAGTACATAGGTCATGAGCGTCTTGTTGAAATAGCTATTTCAACGCTTGTCACAGACAGAGCACTGCTGCTGATTGGAGAGCCAGGAACAGCAAAAAGCTGGCTTTCTGAACATTTGACAGCCGCCATCAATGGCGATTCGACCAAGGTGGTACAGGGAACGGCTGGAACGACAGAAGAGCAAATTCGGTATTCGTGGAATTATGCCATGCTCATTGCAAAAGGGCCATCTCAGGAAGCTATGCTCAAAAGCCCTATTTTCAATGCGATGGAAACCGGAACAATTGCCCGTGTCGAGGAGATTTCAAGATGTGCTTCTGAGGTTCAAGATGCATTGATTTCTATGCTTTCTGAGAAAAGAATCTCTGTGCCGGAGCTTGGCATGGAAGTGCCAGCGCAAAAAGGATTCTCCGTGATTGCCACTGCAAATACAAGAGATAAGGGCGTAAATGAGATGTCAGCGGCGCTAAAACGAAGATTTAATATTGTTGTGCTTCCAGCACCGGCAGATTTGAGTTCAGAGATAGAGATTGTCAAAACAAGAGTAACGCAACTGTCAGGAAGCTTGGATTTGAATGCTGCGCTTCCAGCAGATGAAGTGGTAGAAAAAGTTTGTACTATTTTTAGAGAGCTTCGCAGCGGCGAAACACTTGACCGCAGCCGCAAGGTAAAAGCAACTTCTGGTGTATTATCTACGGCAGAGGCAATTTCTTTGCTGTGCAATAGTATGGCACTTGCAGGAAGCTTTGGGAATGGAACAATCGCAGATAAAGATTTGGCGGCCGGTTTGCAAGGCGCCGTTATCAAAGATGATGAAAAAGATATCGTAGCCTGGAAAGAATATCTGGAAAATGTGATGAAAAAGAGAGGATCGGCATGGTTAGGGCTTTATAAAGCATGTCGGGATTTGGATGGAAATGCTTAAATCCTGACTTGTTTGCGGCAGGTGAAAGAATATAGGAAAGGATACGATGCAATGATGAAAAATCCACATTTTTTTGGGATACGGCATTTATCGCCTGCTGGGGCGTATTTCCTCAGAGCATATTTGGAGGAGAAACAGCCAAAGCTTGTGCTGATAGAAGGGCCGAGTGATTTTGATGATATGCTTAAGGATATGGTGCGGCAGGAAACAAAGCCTCCGATCGCAATCTTGGCATATACCAAGGCAGCGCCCGTCAGAACGATCCTCTATCCCTTTGCAGAATATTCGCCGGAATACCAGGCAGTATGCTGGTGTCATGAGAAAAAAACAGAATGTCATTTTATAGATTTGCCCTCAGAAACATTTCTGGCAATCCCTGAAAAAGTGTATCTGCCAGGTTCGGAGGACACAGAAGGCGAGGAAGGCAGAATCAGTGTATATCACCAGCTTGATGAAAAAAGCAAAGAGGATGGACATGAGACTTTTTGGGAGCGCGTGATGGAGCATGTGAGTGATTCACAGGCGTATCATCAAGGTGCTAACAGCTTTGGCACCAATCTGAGAGAACTGACAGAAGGTGTTGAATCTGATTGGGCAGAGACAGTGCTGCGGGAATCCTATATGCGTCATCAGATTAAAAATGCAGTAGAGAGAGGAATTGCACCAGAGGATATTGTAGTGGTGACAGGTTCTTATCATGTGGAGGGCTTAAAAAGCTGGAAGGAAGAGACAGACGATTTGTCAGGAATGCCAAGGACAGATGCCAGCCATACTTTGATGCCGTATTCGTATTATCGCCTTTCTTCAAGGTCCGGATATGGTGCGGGAAATAAGGCTCCAGCTTATTATGCGCTTTTGTGGGAGGGCTTCAAACAGAAAGAACCGCAGTATGCAGTGCTTAGTTATCTGTCAAAAATAGCTGCTTTCCAGCGCGGAAATGGCAATCCTGTTTCGTCAGCTTCTGTGATTGAAGCAGCGCGTCTTGCAAATGCACTTGCACAGCTTCGGGGCGGAATTGTTCCTGTACTTCGTGATTTGCGTGATGCGGCGCTTACTTGTTTAGGAGAAGGTAGTTTTCCGGCAATTAGCCTTGCTACGGCTGATACAGAGATTGGCACAGCGATAGGCGCACTTCCGGACGGAGTGAGCCGAACCAGTATCCAAGAGGATTTCTACAGGCAGTTAAAAGATCTGAAATTGGAAAAGTATCGTGATTTGACAGCACAGGATTTAACACTGGATTTGCGTGAAAATAGAAGGGTATCTTCAGAAAAAGCTGCGTTTTTAGACCTCCATCGTTCTTTTTTTCTGCATTGTCTGCGTGTACTGCATATCAGCTTTGCAAAAAAACAGCAGGTTAGTCAGGAGAATGCTACGTGGTCGGAACATTGGATTGTGCAATGGACACCAGAAGCAGAGATTGAGCTGGTAGAGTCTGCATTAAAAGGAGATACGGTTGCATTAGCCGCCTCCTTTGCGATGAAAGAAAAAGTAGAGAATGCTGCTGACATGGGGACGATAGCAGAAGTCATCGAAGATGCATTTTCCTGTGGCATGGAAGCGGCGGCGAACTATGCGACGATAGCATTGCAGAAAATGGCGATTAATGCCGCTTCTGGCGCCTCCTCCTTAAAGGACTTAGCGGATACGGCACACAGGCTTTCTGTGATAGTGCAGTATGGAAATATCCGAAAGGTAGATTCTGCGCCGTTAGTACCTATTTTGCAGCAGCTTTATTATCGTTCCTGTCTGACGCTTGCAGATGCCTGTGTCTGTGATGACGCGGCAAGCAAGACCGTGATCGAATCCATGGAACGGTTAAACGCTGTAGCGCTTGCGCATGATTTTCTCAACAGTGAAGAATGGGTTCAGGTGCTGAGTGATGTGGCGCAGAGAGATGATTTAAACACAAAATTGTCAGGATTTGCGGCGGCAATTTTGCTGGAACGTGGAAAAATGACGACACAGCAGCTAAAAACAGAGGTAGAGAGAAGGTTATCAAAGGGAATTCCGGCGGATCTTGGTGCTTCCTGGTTTGAAGGGCTTGCCATGAAGAATCAGTATGCTTTGATTGCAAGGCTGTCTTTGTGGGAGAGTCTTGATGAATATTTAGAAACACTTGATGATGAGGAATTTAAGAGAGCGCTTGTATTTTTGCGCCGTGCTTTTGCTGATTTCTCTTCGCGGGAAAAAGATGAAATTGCAGAAAACCTCGGTGAAATATGGGGACTGAATAAGCAGGAGGTCAGTGAAATTTTAAATGCTACGCTTGATGATACATCGCAGCAGATCATAGACAGTCTTGATGATTTTGATTTTGATATATAGAATTTGTGCTTTGCCCAAATTTGTAGGAATGGAGGAGGAATATGCAGAAAGAGGAACAGGTACGCCGCTGGCGGTTAATTCTGGGGCAGGAGAGTGAAGAACGCTTTTCGGGCATGGCAAATGCACCGCTTTCGCAAGAGCAGGATTTGATGGATCAAGCGCTGGCGGCGATTTACAATCGTACAGAGTCAGGCGGATTTGGCAGTTCGTCAACAGGGGGACGAGGCGCAGGGCATGGGCCTTCCAATCCACAGATCAGCCGCTGGCTTGGTGATGTGAGGAGCTTATTTGACAAGGAACTTGTGACCGTGATTCAAAGTGATGCCATGAATCGGTGCGGTTTGAAACAATTGTTATTCGAGCCGGAACTTTTGGAGAATTTGGAGCCGGATATAAACCTGGCATCGACAATCCTGGCATTAAAGGAGCAAATTCCGAAGCGTTCCAAGGAAAGCGTCAGAGCTTTTATCAAGAAAATTGTAGAGGAAATCAATAAACTGCTTGAGCAGGATATTCGGCGGGCGGTGACCGCTGCGGTCAACAAAAGAAAACATTCACCGATTCCGTCAGCGGCAGCGCTTGACTATAAAATGACAATCAGCCGCAATTTAAAGCATTATAATCACGAGCTCAAAACAATTGTTCCAGAACACTTTTATTTTTTTGACCGGACAAGTACAACGGCAGCGAATAAGTGGACCGTGATACTGGACATTGACCAGAGCGGTTCCATGGGAGAATCCGTGATTTATTCTTCAATTATCAGTTGCATCCTTGCCAGTATGTCAAGCATCAAAACAAGAATTGTAGCTTTTGATACCAATATTGTTGACCTGACAGAAAAAAGCGATGATCCAGTTGACTTACTGTTTGGTTTTCAGTTGGGAGGCGGAACAGATATCAATAAATCAATTGCATATTGTGAGCAGTTTATTGAAAATCCATCTAAGACTTTGTTTTTCCTGATTTCTGATTTGGAGGAGGGTGGAAATAGAGCTGCTTTTCTGAGAAAAATGGAAGATTTAAAATCTTCCGGAGTTACCGTTGTTAGTCTGCTGGCGCTGGCAGATGGGGGCAGGCCATATTATGATTCCCAGATGGCGCAGAAGATTGCAGGATTGGGAATTCCTTGTTTTGCCTGCAGTCCGCAGATGCTTCCAACACTGCTGGAAAAGGCTTTGAAGGGACAGAGTTTGGAAGGGTTTGGAAAATTGGAGAAAAAATAACATGAAAAGAATTACCAAATGCAAACCAAATAAGTTTTGGCATTTTTCAGCTGATTTTGTGACTTAGTAAATCCCAGTCAAGGAGGTTCGTATGGGAAGGAAAACAAAAAGAGTGGGATTTTTCATTGTTGTTGGTAGTATTGCTTTTTGTGCTGTAATATTCTTGCTGTATCGTTATAATTATATTCCACACAGAAAATATGACACAGAATTTTTTGGTATTGAACCATATGTGAGTCAAAATGATAAGGATGGAGATTTGACAGACGATCAGACAGATATTCTGCAGAGTGCAAGGCAATATACAACACAAAAACCGCGGTATAAGAGCAGATATTATGCTGACGGTTATCCAAGTGATGGATATGGAGTCTGCACAGATGTTGTGGCGCAGGCAATGCTTGGCGCAGGGTATGATCTGATGGAGCTGGTAGATGAAGATATCCGGCAGCATCAAAAGGAGTATGATATTTTAGAGCCAGACAAACACATTGATTTCCGCCGGGTCAAAAATTTAAAGGTTTATTTTAAGAACACAGCACAATCCTTGACAACGGATATTTATGACATTGAATCATGGCATGGCGGGGATATCGTGATATTTAAAAAGCATATAGGAATTGTTTCGGATAAACGGAATAAAAAAGGAATTCCATTTGTGATACATCATGCAAATCCATTTCAGGCAGACTATGAGGAAGATATTTTGGAAATATGGAGCAAGGTGGAGGGACACTACCGCATTCAATGACAGGTTTGAAATAATTAGAGGGAAAAGAGAATGTCTTTACAGGGAGAAACCAGAGAAAATACAAGAATAAGGATACGCGAGCCAAAACATTACAAAGTTATCATGCACAATGATGATTTTACAACAATGGATTTTGTTGTTGAGATACTGATTGATATTTTTCATAAAAATGAAATGGAGGCGGAGCGGTTAATGATGTTGGTGCATGAATCAGGGAAAGCAGTGGTAGGGGATTATCCATATGATATTGCTGCTTCCAAAGTGCAGGCAGCCACAGCAAGAGCAAAAGAAGCAGGTTATCCATTTCGGATGAGTATTCAGGAAACATAATATAATGTGTTGTACCATTTAATCGAACGAGGAGTATGTTATGCATGTATCAAAAGAGGTAGCAGAAATTATCAATACAGTTTTTACAATGGCAAAGGATGCGCATTATGAATATGTCACACCAGAGCTGCTGCTGTATGTGGTATGCAATAACAAATTTTTTGCAGAAGCATTTGAGGACTGCGGTGGAAGTATCAAAGAGCTATCAGATAATATCAAAAACTATATCAGTGAATATATGGAAACATCACAAAATGACAGCAACCCGGAACTTTCTCAAGGAATGGGAACGGTTTTGTCCTATGCATGGCAGTCTGCTCAGAGCAGTGGAAAAACGATAGTAGGACTGCCGCATATCATTCATGCAATGTATGAACTGGAGGAAAGCTATGCTGTTTATTATATGGAACTGCAGGGGGTAGACCAAGCGGATCTTTTGCAGGAAATGACAATCATTTATGATGAGGTAAACCAGGGCAGAAGAACCAATTTTCTATATGAGGAAAGAGCGCATTTTGATGAAGGAGTAGACAAGGAAGGCGCAACAGAAGAGGATACACAGGGGAAAGTATGGCAGCAGTTTGCCGTTTGTCTGAATGATACGTTAGAGGGTGTCAATCCATTGATTGGCAGAGAAGAAGAGCTAGAACGCACTATGCAGATTCTCTGCCGAAAAGAGAAAAACAATCCGCTTCATATCGGTGAGCCAGGCGTTGGAAAGACGGCAATCACCTATGGACTTGCCAGAATGATTCAGCAGGATCATGTTCCGGAACCACTAAAAGGGGCAAAAATATTTTCATTGGATCTGGGAAGTCTGCTTGCAGGAACACAGTTTCGCGGTGATTTTGAAAAGCGCTTTAAACGAGTTATGGATAGTATCAGTTATGAGGAAAAGCCAATTGTTTATATTGACGAGATTCACAACATTGTAGGAGCAGGCGCAGTAGGTAGCGGAACATTTGATATTTCCAAAATGCTGAAGCCTTATTTGACGGCAGGGCATGTTCGTTTCATTGGAGCTACCACATATGAGGAATACAAGAAACAGTTTGAAAAAAGCAAGAGCCTAGTGAGGCGCTTTCAAAATATTGATATCAAAGAGCCAGATATTGAAGATGCCACACGGATTCTGACAGGACTGAGGAAGAATTATGAGAAATTTCATGGGGTGACTTATGGAAAAGGCGTTCTGGAATATGCTGTAAAAATGAGTGCGAAATATATCAATGAACGATATCTGCCAGATAAAGCGATTGATTTGATTGATGAGGCAGGAGCTTATCGCCGATTGCACCCGTTGGAACAAAAAACACAGTCTGTAAGCAAAGAGTTGATTGATGAAATATTGTCAAAAACATGTCAGATTCCCAAACAGGTAGTTGAGCATGATGAAATAGAATCGCTTGCAACGCTTGAAAAGCGGCTGTTATGTCGTGTATATGGGCAAAATGAAGCGATATCGCAAGTAGTGAATGCAGTTAAATTTTCTAGGGCAGGACTATTGGAAGAAGGAAAACCGTTGGCAAGCCTGCTTTTTGTCGGACCGACAGGTGTTGGAAAGACAGAGATCGCAAAAAGTCTGGCACAGGAGCTTGGCGTCAAGCTTGTGCGGTTTGACATGAGTGAGTATGAAGAAAAACATGCGGTTGCAAAATTAATCGGCGCTCCAGCGGGGTATGTTGGTTATGAGGAAGGCGGGCTTCTAACAGAACAGATTCGCAAAAATCCTCATGCTGTGCTGCTGCTCGACGAGATAGAAAAAGCACATCCAGATATTTATAACATTCTTCTGCAAGTGATGGATTATGCGACACTTACGGATAATCAGGGCAGGAAAGCAGATTTCAGAAATGTGATTCTGATTATGACATCGAATGCGGGAGCGAGCAGAATTGGCAAGCATGGGATAGGATTTATGGGGCAGGATGTGAAATCTGATATTATTATGGAGGAAGTAAAGCGCATCTTTCAGCCAGAATTTCGCAATCGTTTGAATAAAATTGTTGTGTTCCATGGAATGGATGAGGCCATGGCAGAACAGATTATTGACAAAAAAATAGGTGAGCTGCAACAAATGCTCTTGCTTAAAAAGGTGGAAATGTCCGTTGGAACAGCGGCAAAGACACTTTTGAAAAAGAAAGGGATAACGACGGAATTTGGCGCAAGAGAGATTGATCGTGTTATTCAGAGCGATGTTAAACCGCTTCTAGTGGATGAAATATTGTTTGGCAGACTCAAAAAAGGCGGAAAATGCAGTTTGGGTGCAAATGAGAACCGATTTTTGTTGGAATATACGCCAGAAAAGTCTCAAAAGAGTATCCGGAAAAAGGAAGCAGCAAAGAACAAAACAGAAAGGCCAGAAACAGAGGGCAGAAAGGTAAAATAATAGGTTCAATATGCCGGTTTTTAGTTTGAGTACAGAGGAAATATCTTTTCCAAATCCGATTCTGGCAAGAGAAGATGGACTTCTTGCTGTTGGAGGAGATTTGAGTGTTGAACGGTTGTTATTAGCATATACGCACGGAATTTTTCCATGGTACAATCCAGGTGAAGAAATTCTGTGGTGGTGCCCAAAGGAACGCTTTGTGATTTTTCCGGATGAAATTCATATCTCGCATTCTATGAAAAAATATATGCGCAAACATACCCTGCAGATAAAAATGAACAGGGATTTTGCGGATACAATGCATAGATGCCGTGTCAAGAGAGAATGCGATGAGGGCACGTGGATCTCTGATGAGATGGAAGAGGCATATTATCGCCTGCATAAGGCAGGATTTGCCGTCAGCGTGGAAGTTTTTGAGGACGGTGAACTTGCTGGCGGTTTTTATGGAGTTTCTATTGGAAAGTGTTATTTTGGTGAAAGTATGTTTTCTGAAAAAGAAAATGGTTCCAAGACAGCTCTGATTGCATTTGCACAGTTATTGTCCCAAGAAGGTTTTTTATTCATCGACTGCCAGTTTCATACAGAACACTTAGAAAGCATGGGAGGCAGATATATTTCTTGGAAAGCGTATGACAAAATGCTTCAGGAAGGAACGGCATTCCGACAATAATACAGTTTATTCTTTTTTCACACATTTTATAGATAGTTTGGTGGTATATTTTTTCAATCATGATAAAATAAGGGTAAGATGTATATTTAATAAGGAGGCATAGAGATGAATTTATTCGATAAGACAACAAGAGCGGTAAAAGAAGTAGGCAGTACAATAGGAAATGCTACACGAGAGCAAACAGAGCTTGCAAATCTCAAGATTCAGAAGGCAGCAATCGAAAAGAAATTAGAGAGCAAGTATGCTGAAATTGGTAAGAGATATGTTACTTATATTTCAGATACATTTCAGGTTGGAGCATTTGACGTGACAGACATTCTTGATGAGATGAACCCTGATTTGGAAAAGTTATCAGAAATCGTGGAACAGACAACACAAAAAGAACAGCAAGTCAGACAAAATTCAATGGAAAGAGAGCGGAAAAAGGCGCAAGAGCATTTTGATAGCGAAAAGAAAAAGCTGGATAAAGCCAGAGAACTAGATGTTATTTCTGAGGAAGAATACGATGAAAAGCTGGCAAAAGCAATGAAGAAGCTGGAGAATTTTGATATCTTGAAAAAAATCCAGATGCAGTATGAAATGGAGATCATCACTAGAGAAGAATATGAAGAAAAAGTCAAAAATATACTGCAATAAAAAGGTCATGTAGTATCTTTATAAAAAATAACTCTTTTTTGGTAAGAATCAACATTTGATAATTCTTATTGAAAGGGAGTATTTTTTATGTTGGCAAAAATCATTGAAAAGAGTGGAGGAAACAATGGGATATATAGAAGAAACAAAGGAACTAAAGCTTGATTTTCAAAAAATAGCAAATATGTCAGGCCAAGAAGTGATTCCAGTTGCCATTCAGAATGTAGATACCAATGAAGTGATTTTAGTGGCATATACCAATGAAGAAGCAATGTTAGAGTCAATCAGACTTCGCAGGCTGGTGCTGTGGAGCACATCAAGAAATGAGCTATGGCATAAGGGGAAAACATCGGGAAATGAGTTTGAGTTAACAGATATTTTTGTTAATTGCGAGCAGAATTCACTGGTTTATAAGGTAAGACCAATGAATGGAAATATCTGTCATACCTCCTATAAAGGGGTTGCCAATAACTGTTTTTATAGAAAACTTGATATGGAGCAAATGAAGCTTGTGAACTTAAATGAAAGATAGGAATGTGTGGTATAAAGCAATAAATTTAGGAGAGTTCTGATACATCAAAATCAAGACTCTCCTTTAAATTTTATAGTGTAGATGGGATATGTCCTAAAATGGTAACGCGCTTGCGGGATGGAAGTTCATGGAGTATCTGCCATATAAAGCTGAGTGATACGATCCTGCCCAACAAACCATGCATCTTTATCTTTTGTGCCTGCTGCCTGACAAAATGCAGAACAGATGCCGAGTGTGGGATTCCATAGATAATCGCGTTCTTCGTAGATACCAATAAGGATTTTTCGATCAACAAGTCCAGTAAAACCAAGTTTTTTGACAGGTTCAAGACCAAGTTCAAAGCCAAGGCGCGGATTAAAAGTTGATATCACAACTCCTTCTTTGAGAATATCACGTACTGTTACACTTTCGTGGCATTTACGCACAATACCAATCATTCGAATTTCGCTTGCAAGCGTAAGATTTTCATCACGCAGGTCAACTTGAAGCAAATATCTTCCATCATCTGTAGGAAATGTAAAGTTTTCATCTGGAGTGTCAGAGTAGAGTATGAAACGTCCAATGCCTAGATAGACAGCAGGATATTCTCTGCCACAGTACGTTGCATAGAGTCCTTCGCGATATTCGCCAGTAGATGTGCCCTCAAATTCAAAACTCTCTTTCATAGAACTTCTTCCTTTTCATAATTACTGTAATAAAAATAAGCAGTATATGCCAGCTATTAGAATACGTAAAACGGTATTCCTGCGCCGTTTTTGTATCGCACTGCGACATTTTCATATCAGTCAGGAAATCGTGCAGGTACAGTAATGGAAAAACGATCATTATAACAGGTCTTTCCAATCATTTGTAAGTTAAGCAAGTGCATTGTCGGAAAGCAACAAGAACAATTCTGATTCCTGCTAGAGATGCTTTTGGAAAGCATATTTCCTATTTGCAAAAGCGTGCGCATATGTAAGTCATAAAAACCAGTACTTTTTTATAAAAGGAAATCGCGGATACTGAAATCCATTAGAACAAAAAACGAATTTTTTTATTATAAAAGTAATGGTTTTTTAATGATAAGTTAATAATAGTACAGGAAACGTCTGCTGACAAGTAGGAATAAAGAGTAAAATTAGAACAACACGTTATTGTCTGAAAATACTATTTTGTTCAAATAATTTTATTTATATGTGATAAAAAAACAACTATAGAAATTGTCAATATTATTTGTATATAAATCAAAAATGGAACACAATAATGATTATAATTTTACAAATATAATGACAATTTTTTGATGTCCATATTTTGCAGCAAGTATATATTTCGGTTACGAATCAGGAGGCTGTTATATTTTTTTGAATGACAAATTGAGCAAAATAGGTTATAATGAACCATAAAACAAAGAAAGGTATGATGTTAATATGAGGCAGAATCCCAAACCACAGGAAATATACAGACATTTCAAGGGAAATATATATCAGATCATAACCATTGCCCGTCATTCAGAGAATGGTATGAAAATGGTGGTGTACCAGCAGCTTTATGCGCCATATGAAGTATATGTGCGACCGCTGGAAATGTTTATGAGCAGAATAGATACCAGAAAATACCCAAATGAAAAACAGAAGTACCGTTTTGAGAAGCTTGATATCAATGGAGAGGAACAGACGGAGGTGATAAAAACAGAACCTCCTGTTTCAGAACCTGTACCAGTAAAATCAGAGCCAATAAAGCAGGAAAATGAGTTTGAGCTTGATCCTGGGCTGATGGAGTTTTTGGATGCGGACAGTTATGAGAAAAAACTTCAGATACTTGGCGCACTTCATTCAAGAATCACAGATGATATGATAGATACAATGGCGGTGAGCCTTGACACAGAGGTAAAAGAAGGTGATATTGAGGCGCGGTATGTCGAGATTAAAAACTGTTTGATAACAATGGAACGTTTTGAATGCAATCGGCTGAGATAATCATGTTTGACAAGAATGGGGGGATTATTTATGAAATTACTGTCAATAGCAGTACCATGCTATAATTCAGGGGCATATATGCGCAGATGTATTGACTCTCTGCTTCCAGGAGGAGAAGATGTTGAAATCATTATTGTAAATGACGGCTCAAGTGACAATACACCTGATATTGCAGAGGAGTACAGACAGCGTTTTCCAGGAATTGTCAGGGTGATTAACAAAGAAAACGGCGGGCACGGTTCCGCTGTAAATGCAGGAATAGAACAGGCAGGAGGCTTGTATTTTAAGGTCGTTGACAGTGATGATTGGGTCAGTCAGAGCGCATATACAAAGATTTTGGATAAATTAAAAGAACTGCTCAAATGCGGGCAGTCCATAGATATGATGGTTAGTAACTTTGTCTACGAAAAGGAAGGCGAAAAGCGCAAAAAGGTCATGAAATATAACCGTGCACTGCCGCAGGATGAGATATTTACATGGAAAGACGTGCACCATTTTGGCGTTGGGAAGTATATGCTGATGCATTCGGTGATATACAGAACAAACCTGCTGCGTGAGTGTGGTCTGAAGCTTCCAGAAAATACCTTTTATGTGGACAATATTTTTGTGTTTAATCCGCTTCCTTTTGTCAAGACAATGTATTATCTTGATGTGAATTTTTATCGTTATTACATTGGAAGAGCAGACCAATCAGTAAATGAACAGATTATGATAGGAAGGATTGACCAGCAGATTCAGGTAAATAAGCTGTTGGTAGACTACTATGTGACAGAAAAGCAGCGGATTTTTTCTAATGGTAAGGTCAGAAAGTATATGATTAGTTATCTTGATATCATTACGACGGTATCATCGGTATTGTTGATACGTTCAGGGCTTGACGAGAATCTTGAGAAGAAAAAAGAGCTGTGGCAGTATATCCGCTCAAAGGACAAGCTTTTGTGGATGCGGCTCAGAGCAGGTATTCTTGGAAATGCTATGAATCTGCCGGGAAAACTAGGCAGAAAAATTTCAGTAGATGGCTACAAAATATGTCAAAGAATTTTTCATTTTAATTAATGTGGTTGTAATACTTGTAAAGTTGACAAAGAACAGGTATACTAAAACACATATAAATACAATATACGGAGGAAAGATTCATGTATTCACTTGATGAAGTAAGAAAAATAGATCCCCAGATAGCAGATGCTATTGTAGAAGAGCAGGAAAGGCAAAACAGCCATATTGAGCTTATCGCATCAGAAAACTGGGTTAGCAAAGCAGTGATGGCGGCTATGGGTAGCCCATTGACCAATAAATATGCAGAGGGATACCCTGGAAAGAGATATTATGGTGGTTGTGAGTGCGTAGACGTTGTAGAAAAATTGGCGATTGAACGTGCAAAAAAATTGTTTGGATGTGACTATGCAAATGTACAGCCGCATTCTGGTGCACAGGCAAATATGGCAGTTCAGTTTGCTATTTTGCAGCCAGGCGATACAATTATGGGGATGAATCTTGATCATGGCGGGCATCTGACGCATGGTTCACCAGTCAATATGTCAGGCAAATATTTTAAAGTAGTACCTTATGGGGTAGATGACAACGGCTTTTTGGATTACGACAAAATGAGAGAGCTGGCTTTGGAATGCAAACCCAAGATGATTATTGCGGGTGCTAGTGCCTATGCAAGAACCATAGATTTTAAGCGGTTTAGAGAAGTATGTGATGAAGTTGGTGCAGTGCTTATGGTAGATATGGCGCATATTGCAGGATTGATAGCTGCTGGATTGCATCCAAGCCCAATTCCTTATGCAGATGTGGTGACGACTACAACACATAAGACCTTGAGAGGACCGCGTGGAGGATTGATTCTTGCGAACAAAGAAGCGGCAGAAAAATATAATTTTAACAAGGCGATTTTCCCAGGTATTCAGGGCGGACCGCTGATGCATGTTATTGCAGCCAAGGCTGTTTGTTTCCAGGAAGCGCTGACAGAGGAATTCAAGGAATATCAGCAGCAGATTATAAAAAATGCGCAGGCGCTTTGCAGCGGACTTATGAACAGAGATATTAAAATTGTTTCTGGCGGCACAGACAATCATTTAATGCTTGTAGACCTTACAACGTATGATTTGACTGGCAAAGCAACCGAAAAACTGATGGATGAAGCACATATTACATGCAACAAAAACACAATTCCAAATGATCCGAAATCACCATTTGTCACAAGTGGTATCAGGCTTGGTACGCCGGCTGTTACAAGCCGCGGCATGAAAGAAGATGACATGGATCAGGTTGCTGAGGCAATTGCTATGGTTATCAAAGAGCAGGAGAATGGAGTGGCAGGTGCGCGTGCAATTGTACAGTCACTTACAGATAAATATCCGCTAAATTAGAATATATGAGAGAAGAACAAAAAAGCAGAGAGAAAAGAAGACGCAGACGCATCAGAAATCAGATTTTTGCATATTTGACCTTGATTGTGGTTTTATTTCTTTTGGTAGCGGCAGGATATTTTGCCGTGAAAGGCATCATGAAGTATGTGAAAAATTATAATGATAAAGTTAATAAGGTGATAGAAGACGCGGAAACAAGTTCAGCGGTTGAGACGATAGCTGAAGTAGATGATACCAATCAAAGTACTGCGGATCAGAATGCGATAGGAGAGGATACAGAGGGGTATGTATCGCCGGGAATTGGTGAAGATCCACTTGATGATTTGATAGAGTCTTTGTTAAAGGATATGACGATAGAGGAAATGGTGGCAGGGATGTTTATGGTGTCGCCAGAGTCTATCACAGATGTTCAGACAGTCGTGCAGGCTAAAGAGGGCACTAAGAAAGCAATTACAGAAAATCCTGTTGGTGGAATTGTGTATCTGCCCAAAAATTTTAAATCTCAGGACCAGTTTACACAGATGATTGCCAATACGAGGGGATTTTCCAGATTCCCGATATTTACGGCTTTAAAGGCTGAATGTGGTACGAGTACAGATTTTGGAATGGAAGCAACTGCAAAAGCTTCTGAGCTTACAGATGCAGAAAGTGTGAAAAATGCTTATGGCAGTATTGCAGAAAAGCTGGCGCTGTATGGTATTAACATGAATCTGGCACCTGTGTCAGAGATTGTATCAGAGGGTGGCGATGCTTCTTTGCAGGGGAGAACGTTTGGATCTGATGCAGCAACAGCGGCACCACTTGTAAGTGCAGCAGTGCAGGCTATGCAGGAAAAAGAAGTGAGTGCAGTATTACAGAAATTTCCAGGGACAGCGGCAGGCTCCAAAACATTAGAGGAATTAAAAAACAGCGAATTTGTCATTTATGATTTGGCAATCAAGAATGGTGTGGATTGTATAATGGTATCCCATATAAAAGTAAGCGGCGTCACAGGGGATGAAACACCTGCTTCGCTTTCTTCGGTGATGCTTAATGACGTACTGCGAAATATGCTTGGATTTAAAGGTGTCATTATCACAGATTATCTTAATGATACAGCCATTACAGAAAATTATAGCTCTGCAGATGTTTCTGTAGCGGCGATTCTGGCTGGTGCAGATGTCCTTTTAGAACCTGAAAATTATCAGGAAGCTTACGAAGGAGTTTTACAGGCTATTGCAGACGGCAGAATTACAAAGGAGCGCATTCATGATTCCATGTATCGGATTTATCGTGTGAAATATAAAAATGCTTTGTAATAGTTCAGCCATGCCCATTCATAAGTTGTCAGGTTGTATTATGACAATTGATTTAGGCACGTCTCTATAAAATCAACAAAAATACTTGACAGTTTGGGAATGTTATATTATAATATATTTTGTTTGTAAGACATAGTACAAACAAAATATAAATGCGATAGTGGCGTAGTTGGTAACGCGCGACCTTGCCAAGGTCGAGACCGCGGGTTCGAGCCCCGTCTATCGCTTTTTTAGAAGCCAGTAATTGTAAAGGTTTAAAGCAATTACTGGCTTCTGTTTATGCATACGGGCGTCCAAAAGAAACTGTCAGCAGAAGTTGGCGAACAAAAGGTGTATCTGTTGAAGAAAAGGAGATAATTTACAGATGAAAAGGACAAGTATTTTTAGGCAACTGCTTTGGCCGATGGTAGCGATTGTATGTGCGTTGGCAGTTTGTTTGACAGGAATTGTGGTATCTATTTTTGTAAAATCCTATGAACAGGAAATATATGCAAGAAGTAGAGAGAAGTCACAACTTGTATCTGGTAATATTGCTACATTTTTGGATGGAGCATATGGAATTGCTGAGGAATTGTCTGTGAATCCTAGTATTTTGACAATGCAAACCAATGTGCAGACACCGATTTTGCAGGACTGTGTGCAGCGGAATCCTTACCTGGAACTACTTTATGTTCAGGGAGTAGATGGTATGCAGACAGGGCGTTCTTCTGGTGAGCTTGCAGACCGTTCTACAAGATGGTGGTTTGTACAGACCCTGAAGGAACAAAAGGCATTTGTTTCTAAGTCATATTATTCAGTAAATACCGGAATGCCATGTGCCTCAATCTTTTTTCCAATGTATCAGGATAATGCAGTTGCTGGAATTTTTGCAGTTGATTTGAAGCTGGATTATTTGCAAAGTGTAATTCAAGAATTTTCAGATGTGGAGAAAGGAGAATATTCTTTTGTTATTGATGGTGAAGGCGTAGTGGTTGCGCATCCGGATAGTACCCAAATTGAGGAACTATATAATTACAAGCAGCTTACAAAAACAGTATCCAGTAAAAATGAGGCTGGCAAGCCGCTGGTTGATTCAGATGGTAATATTATGACAGTAGAACAGAGCATAACTGTTTCCAAGGATTATCAAAAGCTTATCGCTGATGTTATGGCTGGAAACACGGGAAGCGGCAAGATAAAAAATGAGGGAGAAACTTATATTGTAAGCTATACATCTATACCGCTCAAAGGAGAATCCGATTCCTGGTCGGTCATAACACTTTACAGAGAAAGTACAGTAATGAAGCCTGTATATCGCATGATTGCAGTTGCGGCGGCAGTGGCATTGGTTATTATTGCGATAGCGATTCTGGTAATTGCTTTGCTGGCACGCAGACTAACGAAGCCCATTGTATCTATTACAGAATTGATTGGAAATGCTTCTGATGGTGATTTTACAGTGCAGGCAGAGGAAAGCATTAGAAATGAAATTGGTGTGTTATCAAAAAGTTTTAATAAAATGACTGCAAAAATATCTGCCATTCTGACAAAGATGATCACGATTACTGGAGAGGTTGTGGACAGTGCAGAGCATTTAAAACAAATAGAGGATCATATGGACGCAACCAGTCAGGCAGTTCGGGAAATCTTAGATGGTTCCGCAACACAGGATATGGATGTGAAACAGGTAGTCAAGCAGGAGGAGGCACTGGGGGATAAGTTTGGTCAATTGCAAGAAAAAAGCGAATTGCTTTTGGTGGACGCACAAAATACAATTGCTTCTGGTGAAAATGGAATACAAAGCGTTGCGGAACTTAAGAAGCAGAACGAAACTGCTTCAAAAGGAATGGCAGAGGCTTATATAAAAATTATGACATTGGAAGAACAATCGCGAAAGATTTCGGGAATTTTGCGGACAATCAATGAGATCTCTTCTCAGACAGGATTGCTTGCTCTGAATGCTTCCATTGAGGCAGCACGTGCAGGAGAACATGGCAGGGGCTTTTTGGTGGTAGCAGAATCAATAGGAAAGCTTGCGTCGGATTCGTCAGCAGCGACCATTGACATTGAAAAGATTATTGCTGAATTGTGTAGGGATATTTCAGATGTCGTTGAGAACATAAAAGACATCCGCGCAGGTGTAGACGCACAGATAGAGGTAACTGATAAGGTGCAGGAAACTTTTGCAGATTTTCGGATGCTGGCAGAAAAAACAAGAGAATCTGTCAAAAGCATGGAAACGCTGATTCTGGAAATGCATGAGTGTGATCGCTGTGTGGTAAGTGCTGTGGATAGAATTCGAGATATTTCCGCCAATACAGCAGATTTGACAGAAAAAGTGGCAGAATCTTTATCAGAACAGCTAAAAGGAATCAGTCAAGTTGCAATGAGCATAGAGAATCTGTCAGGTGTTTCAGAAGAGATGAAACAGGAATTGACGAAGTTTAAACTATGATTGTTATGGTATTCTTTGTGCAATATTCAAAAACTGCTGTGCAAAAATTGCCGCAAGACATAAATAAATTAATTGCATAAATTTGGCTTTTATATTAGAATAGTATCAATCACTAGAAATCTCTTATGATATGGAAGGAGCAGATATAAATATGAAATCAAAAGTTTACTTTACAAAAACGATTTCGCCCGAAAAGGTACTTGAGTTATATAAGCTGATTGACAAAAAACTTGAGGGCAAAATTGCTATTAAACTGCATTCTGGTGAAGTAGGCAATCAGAATTTTTTAAAACCTGATTTTTGGAAGCCGGTAATTGATTATGTTGGTGGTACTGTTGTGGAATGCAATACAGCATATGACGGAGGCAGAAATACAACAGAAAAGCATATGAAAACATTACATGAGCATGGCTGGAGCAAATATTTTGAGGTAGATCTATTGGATGCAGAGGGACCGGATTTAGAGCTTACGATTCCGAATGGAAAATGTATTCAGAAAAACTTTGTAGGAAAAAACATAAAAGATTATAACTCCATGCTTGTACTTTCTCATTTTAAGGGTCATCCCATGGGAGGATACGGCGGAGCAATCAAACAATTATCTATCGGAATTGCTTCTTCTATGGGGAAAGCGTATATTCATGGTGTGGGGGATACAGAGAATTTCTGGAATTCTGATCATGATTCGTTCCTTGAGTCTATGGCAGATGCAGCATTAAGCGTTATTGATTATTTTAAAGGAAATATAATTTATATCAATGTCATGAAGAATATGTCTGTGGATTGTGACTGTTGTGCGGTTGCTGAAGATCCATGTATGCAGGATATTGGCATTTTGGTTTCTACCGATCCGATTGCGATTGATCAGGCATGTCTTGATTTGGTATATGCTGCGGATGATCCAGGACGGGATCATTTGATTGAACGCATTGAGTCTCAAAATGGAGTGCATACAATCGAAGCAGCAGCGGCGCTTGGATTTGGTTCCCGCGAATATGAACTGATTACTGTATAAACCTGCGATAAGGAATGTTTTTATTAGAATAATGCCAAATCAATTGGAAAAAATATGAATAAATTTCTCTTCTTGTCCATATACTTTAATACGAATAAAAATATAAATACAGTATCAAATAAGGAGAACAGGTATGGCAAGAGGAGTAAAGAAATCATTACAGGAAAAGATTGCGCATAAGGAAGAGCTCATTGAGGCGCTTTCGAGCAGGATAAAAAAGGAGAAGGACGAGCTCAATGAGCTTTTGGAAATGCAAAAGATGGAAGAACTCAATGAGCTTAGACAAGTCATTCAACAGTCAGGAATGGAAATTTCTGATATTATTCAGATGGCACAGATGCAGACCGCTCAATAAGACGAACGAACTGCATGTTATCATGAAAAGTTTGAAGGAAAAAGTCCAAACACAATTGCGTACATAGCCCAAAAGGGTATCATGGAAAGCATCGTGCGTGGGCTTTTATCTATTAGAAGATTATTTGAGCATGTCAGCACTTACTGTTTTGTCAAATAGAAAAATATTGCCGAGTGTGTGAATGCTCGACTGAGGAAAGGAAAAAGGACAATGATAAACATACGCGAATTATATCACAATTACAAGGACTATGCAGATAAGGAGGTAATAATTGGAGGATGGCTCAGAAGCAAAAGAGATTCCAAAACATTTGGTTTTTTGGTTGTAAATGATGGTACATTTTTTGAGCCGCTTCAAATCGTATATAGTGACACATTGGATAATTTTGCAAACATCTCAAAGCTCAATGTTGGAGCAGCAGTGATTGTAACAGGTGTTGTTACACTGACACCAGAAGCAAAACAGGCATTTGAGATTCAAGCTTCAAAGGTAGAAATAGAAGGGGATTCCACGCCAGATTATCCATTGCAGAAAAAGAGACACAGTTTTGAATACCTTAGAACAATATCTCATTTAAGACCGCGCACCAATACATTTCAGGCAGTGTTTAGAGTGCGTTCTCTCTGTGCCTATGCGATTCATAAGTTTTTCCAAGAAAGAGATTTTGTGTATGTGCATACCCCAATTATTACTGGAAGTGACTGTGAAGGGGCAGGCGAAATGTTTCAGGTAACAACCTTGGATTTGAATAACCTTCCAATGGCAGAGGGAGCTGTTGACTTTAGTAAGGATTTCTTTAATAAACCCACCAACCTAACTGTGAGTGGGCAGTTAAATGGTGAGACATATGCCATGGCATTCAAGAATATTTATACATTTGGGCCAACATTTCGGGCTGAAAATTCCAATACAACGCGTCATGCAGCAGAGTTTTGGATGATAGAGCCGGAGATTGCTTTTGCTGATTTGAAAGATGACATGATGCTTGCAGAAAATATGCTCAAATACATTATTCATTATGTGCTGGAAAATGCGCCAGAAGAGATGGCATTTTTTAATCAGTTTGTAGACAAAGGACTGATTGAACGGCTTGAGCATGTGGCAAATTCCGAATTTGGGCATATTACGTATACAGATGCTATTGCAGAGCTTGAAAAGCATAATGATGCGTTTGAATATAAAGTTTCATGGGGTTGTGACTTGCAGACAGAACATGAAAGATATCTGACGGAACAGCTTTTTGGACGACCAGTGTTTGTTACAGATTATCCAAAGGAAATCAAGGCATTTTATATGAAACTCAATGAGGACGAAAAGACAGTTGCTGCAATGGACTGTTTAGTGCCGGGAATCGGTGAGATTATTGGCGGAAGCCAGAGAGAGGACAGACTGGATATATTGGAGAAAAGAATGCAGGAATGCAGCTTGAAACCAGAAGAATATCAGTTCTATCTTGATCTGAGACGTTACGGCAGCGCAAGACATGCAGGGTTCGGACTTGGATTTGAGCGATGTGTTATGTATCTGACTGGTATGGGAAATATCCGGGATGTCATTCCGTTCCCGAGAACAGTCAATAACTGTGAACTATAAGTTATTGTTTGCTTCGTTTTGCAATGTTAGGAACTGTTCGATATATGTTGACAACTTTAGATTACGCTTGTATGATTAAATTGTACCACGATTGTTAGAATTATGGTGCAATTTATTCAAAGGAGGAAGAGTTTTATGAACAAATTCTTTAACCGCTTATTTGCAGGCGTAATGTCACTTGCCATGGTGGCAGGCGTTGTATCTGCTCCTGCAAATACAGCAGAGGCAAAGGAAGACCTAAAGGGAAAGCTCGTAGTTATCCACACAAATGATGTTCATGGCCGTTATGAAAAAAATGACGAAAGCCTTGGAATGTCTTCTGTGAAAGCGCTGAAGGGTTATTATCAGTCACAAGGCGCGCATGTGCTGCTTTTGGATGCGGGTGATTTTAGCCAAGGCACAAATCTTGTAAATTATTACAAGGGCCTTGATTCTGTTTATTTCATGAATGAAGCAGGATATGATGCAGTTTCCCTTGGAAATCATGAGTTTGATTTTGGTTTTGATGCTTTGCAGAAAATGGCAGCAGCCGCTGAATTCCCGATTCTTGATGCGAACATTATCAATAAAGAAACGGGCGAGCCTTACTTTGGAGACAACAAAGTATTTGAATACAGCAATATGAAAGTTGGTGTATTTGGGCTTGATACTCCAGAAGCACAGACAAAAGCAAATCCAAAGAATGTAAAAGATGTTAATTTCCTTGATGATGGAGAATTGATTGCATGTGCACAGGCACAGGTAGATGAACTGAAAGCACAGGATTGTGATTATATTATCTGCTTAGGTCATCTTGGTGTTGATGAGGAAAGCGCAGGCAGACGTTCTGCAGATGTCGCAGCAAATGTAACTGGTATTGACCTTTTTGTAGATGGACACAGCCATACAAGAATTGATGGTGGATTTGATATCAATGGAACAAAGATTGTCAGCACAGGCAGTTATTTGGAGAAGATCGGCGTTGTAGTCTATGATGGCGAAACAACAAAGGCAAAACTTGTAGATGATTTCTATAATATTGGCGGATGTCCTGAGATGGATGCTTTTGTAAAGACGTTTGCAGATGTAGTTGACGAGGCATATGCAGGAACTTTTGCTACAACAACAAATACATTGAATGGCGAAAAAGATCCGGGTGTTCGCACTATGGAAACCAATCTTGGTGATTTTGCAGCAGATGCATATAAATATATCGCAGAAACTTATGTAAAAGAAAACAACATGGATCTGACGATTGACGGCGCAATTCAGAATGGCGGCGGTATACGTGCATCCATTGAGCCAGGTGAAATTTCGATGAACACACTGTATACGGTATTCCCATTTGGAAATACAATCTCAATTGTATCGGTTACAGGTGCAGAGCTTCTTGAGGCATTAGAGGCATCTTGCTCTGCATGTCCAGCAGCGCTTGGCGGATTCCCGCAAGTATCTGGTATTGTATTTAGTGTTGATACATCTGTTCCTTATGCACAGGGTGAACAGTATCCAGATTCAACCTACTATGCGCCTGCTAATGCAGGAAGCCGTGTTACAATTGATACGGTTGGCGGCAAAAAGTTTGATGCAAATGCAACTTACAACATCGCAGTAAACAATTTTATGGCAGATGGTGGAGATACCTATTTTGTATTTACAAAGGCGTCACAGGTTCTTGACACAGGTGTAGTAGATGCAGAAGGTTTGATTTCTTATGTAAATTCATTAAATGGCGTTATTGGTGATGAATATACAAATGCAAAAGGAAATATTACAATTAAATAATGAATCAGGTGGAGAATGATATTTTTTCTTGACTGAAAAAGCGTTGCTGGATGGCAACGCTTTTTCGGTTATGCTGATTTATTTTTTGTATTATGATTGGAAGACTTCTTGCGTGAATGCTTTTTTCTGCCAGAAGAAACATTGGCTGTGGTATTTTCAGCCTGTTGTATTTCGTTTGGCTTTTCTGTTTCTGATGATTCAGTAGTTATTCCAGAACAGATTCTTCTATAACAGTTTCTTCTTTAAGGGTTTCTTCCATAATAGTTTCTTTTATAGCAGCTTCCTCTATAATAGTTTCTTCTATAATAGATTCTTTGATAACAGCTTCTTCCAAGTCCTTGTTGAGGTTCTTTTGCGCTGTTGAAAGCATCAGTTTGATACGGTTTAGCTGATTGACTTCGGAAGCACCTGGATCATAGTCGATTGCAACAATATTGGCTTCTGGATGACGTTTTCGAAGCTCTTTAATGACACCCTTTCCAACAACATGATTGGGTAGACAGCCAAATGGCTGAGTACAAACAATATTGGGAGTGTCTGTATGGAGCAGTTCAAGCATTTCTCCGGTAAGGAACCATCCTTCTCCTGTCTGGTTTCCGATTGATACGATTTCTTCTGCATGTTTGGCAGTTTCATAGATATCAGCAGGTGCAATAAAGTGTTTGCTTGCGGCAAATGCTTCACTCATTGGTTTTCTTAACATCTGAATTGCTTTGATTCCAAGTTTGCAAAGTTTGGCCGCTTTCTTGCTGGTACCGAGATTTTCTGCCTTGTATAACTGATTATAGAAGCAGTAGAACATAAAATCCATCAAATCTGGGACAACGGCTTCTGCACCTTCGTGCTCAAGTAGTTCAACAAGCCGGTTGTTTGCTGCTGGAGAAAATTTTACTAGAATTTCGCCAACAATTCCAACACGTGGTTTTTTCACATCAAGTACAGGAACCGCATCAAATTCAGCAATCATTTCACGACACATTTTTTTATAAGTAGAAAATGGCATGTATTTGCGCCCAAGGAAATCACAGCATTTCTTGATCCATTTTTGGTGAATCTCATTTACGGAGCCTGGAACCGCCTCATAAGGTCGCATTCGATAGATGCAGCGCATAAAGATATCACCAAAGTTTATCGCATATACAGCACGCAGCAAAAGCATTGGTGTAAGCTTAAATCCTGGATTGCTTTCAAGCTTTGATAAGTTGATAGATATTACCGGAATATGTGCATAACCTGCTTTTTCTAATGCACGGCGGATAAAGCCAATATAATTTGTAGCACGGCAGCCGCCGCCAGTCTGAGACATCACAACAGCAAGGCGGTCTGTAGCAAACTTGCCGGAAAGGACTGCTTCCATAATCTGTCCCACAACTAAAAGGGAAGGATAGCAAGCATCATTATTGACATATTTAAGCCCCATATCAATGCTGCCTTTGTTGTCATTGTTCAATACTACCAGATTGTATCCACATCTTCGAAAGGTTGGTTCCAAAAGGTCAAAATGTATAGGTGACATCTGAGGACACAAAATAGTATAGTTTTTGCGCATTTCCTTTGTGAAAACAACTCTGTTGATGCTGCTAGAGCAAACAGTTCGCTCCTGATGGCGCTGTTCACGCACACGAATAGCAGAGAGCAGGGAGCGGATACGGATTCTTGCCGCCCCTAAGTTGTTTACCTCGTCAATTTTCAAACAAGTATATATTTTGCCGGAGCCTGTCAAAATATCATTTACCTGGTCCGTAGTAACTGCATCTAATCCACAGCCAAAGGAGTTGAGCTGAATCAAGTCCAAGTCGTCGCGTGTTTTGACAAAGCTTGCAGCAGCATAAAGCCTTGAGTGATACATCCACTGGTCAGATACAATCAATGGCCGTTCTGGTTTTGCAAGGTGCGATACAGAATCTTCTGTGAGAACCGCAATACCATAGGAATTAATCAGTTCTGGAATACCATGATTGATTTCTGGATCGATATGGTAAGGACGGCCGGCAAGTACAATGCCGCGCGCGTGATTTTTTTCGAGAAAAGAAATCACTTCCTCGCCTTTTTGGCACATGTCTTTGCGTACATTGTCAAGTTCTGCCCATGCAGCATCAACAGCTTCTTTTAGTTCGGCAGCAGGAATATTAGGAAACTCTTTTTCAAGTGATTGCAGAATCAAAGAAGGTTCCTTGAAAGACATAAACGGGTTTTTAAAAAGGACTTCCCCGCGGCCGATAGCTTCTACATTATTTTTGATATTTTCAGAGTATGATGTAACAATAGGGCAATTATAATGATTGTTGGCGTCGTCAAATTCATTTCTCTCGTAGAACAAAGCAGGGTAGAAGATAAAGTCAACATTCTGCTTAATAAGCCATTCAACATGCCCGTGCGCAAGTTTGGCTGGGTAACATTCAGACTCACTTGGAATGGATTCGATACCCATTTCGTATATCTTTCTATTTGAAAGAGGCGACAAAACCACTTGGTAATTCAGTTTGGTAAAGAATGTAAACCAAAATGGATAGTTTTCGTACATATTCAAAACTCTTGGAATCCCCACACGTCCACGGATTGCATCTGTATCAGAAAGTGGCTCATAAGAAAACATTCTTTTCAGCTTATATGCAAATAAATTTGGAATGTTGCTGTCTGTCTTCTCTTTTCCAAGACCACGTTCACAGCGGTTGCCTGATATGTAGCTTCTGCCGTCAGAAAATTTATTGACAGTCAGACGACAAGAATTTGTACAGCCCTTGCATTTTACTAAAGATGTTGTGAAAGCAAGTTCGTTAATCTGGTCAATCGTAAGCATTGTGGTAGCAGCATCTGGAGCAGCCTGATAGCGTTCTCTTGCAATGAGAGCAGCGCCAAACGCTCCCATAATACCAGCTATATCGGGACGAATCACTTCGCATCCAGCAATTTTTTCGAAGCTGCGCAGCACCGCATCGTTATAGAAAGTACCACCTTGCACGACAATATTTTTGCCAAGCTCACTTGCATCAGAAACCTTTATAACCTTAAACAGCGCATTTTTGATGACAGAGTAGGCAAGACCTGCAGAAATATCAGATACTTCTGCACCTTCTTTTTGTGCCTGCTTCACTTTTGAATTCATAAATACGGTACAGCGCGTGCCAAGGTCAATTGGATGTTTGGCAAAAAGTGCTGCTTGCGCGAAATCATGCACACTATAATTTAAAGATTTTGCAAATGTTTCGATAAAAGAACCACAGCCTGACGAACATGCTTCATTGAGCTGAACGGAATCAACGGTCTGATTTTTGATTTTAATACATTTCATATCCTGGCCGCCAATGTCAATAATACAATCAACATCAGGATTGAAAAATGCAGCAGCATAATAATGCGCAACTGTTTCAACTTCACCTTCGTCCAGCATAAAGGCAGCCTTGAACAATGCTTCACCATAGCCGGTAGAACAAGAATGGACAATTACGGCATCTGCAGGAAGCAGACGATAAATTTCCTGAATAGATGCAATCGCAGTATTTAAAGGACTTCCATTATTGTTGCTGTAGAACGAATAGAGCAGTGTACCGTCCTCAGCGACAACGGCAATTTTGGTTGTCGTAGAGCCCGCATCAATGCCCAAGAAGCATTTCCCATGATAATCTGCAAGTTTGGCATTTTTGACATGATGGGAACCATGTCTTGACTGGAAATTCTGATATTCCTTCTCATCAGAAAACAAAGGGTCCATTCGGGCAACTTCAAACTCCATTTTGATATCAGAAGAAAGTTTGTCAACCATTTCAGACATTGAAAAAGAAACTTCTTCTTTTGCATTGAGTGCAGAACCAATCGCAGCAAAAAGATGCGAGTTTGCAGTGTCGATAATATGTTCTTCATCTAGTTTTAGGGTACGGATAAAAGCTGCCTTAAGCTCTGAAAGAAAGTGAAGCGGACCGCCCAAAAATGCCACGTGTCCGCGTATTGGTTTGCCACAGGCAAGGCCGCTGATTGTCTGATTGACAACTGCTTGAAAAATGGAAGCAGAGAGATCTTCTTTGGTGGCGCCCTCATTGATTAAGGGCTGAATGTCAGTTTTTGCAAATACACCACAGCGGGCAGCGATGGTATATAAGGACTTATAATCTTTTGCATATTCATTTAAGCCGGAAGCATCTGTCTGAATCAGCGATGCCATCTGATCAATAAAAGAACCTGTACCGCCTGCACAGATACCATTCATGCGCTGTTCTACATTTCCGCCTTCAAAATAGATAATTTTTGCATCTTCACCGCCAAGTTCAATCGCAACATCTGTTTTGGGAGCGAGTTCTTGAAGAGAAGTAGATACTGCAATCACTTCCTGTACAAAGGGAACTTCTAAATGATTGGCAAGCGTAAGACCACCGGAACCTGTTATCATAGGATGAAGCGTCAGATTCCCAAGTTTTGCATAAGCATCTTGTAATAGGGAAGATAGTGTCTCACGGATATTGGCATAATGTCTCTGATAATCCGAGAAGAGCAGCTTGTGCTTGGAATCTAATATGGCAACTTTAACTGTCGTTGAACCAATGTCAATTCCAAGCGTATAGAAACTTTTCGTTTTATTTTTTGCGTTCATGTAACTAACCATGCCTTTCTATTACTAACATCAATCTATTAAAAAACTTATATAAAATCAAGCGCATAAGCGCATTTTTTTCTTGATAGCAAATTGCGACAGTATAGGCCGTTTATACAAAAAACGTATAGAATACAAGCCTATTTTAGTAGGGTCACATAATTCGATTCAATTAACACATATGTGCTATTATACGACAGCACCCTCAAAAAGGCAATAAAACAGATGATTAAAAGTTCATGAAAACTTTAAACATTTTTGGCTGTTTTTGCTAAGAAAACTTGTGAAAAATATACCAATTCGTGAACTGTTATAAATGTATGAGGAGAATAGATGGAATAATACTAAAAAACCACAATAGACAAGGAACAAATAATTATTAAAAATATATAATTTTTTATCTGGTTAAATTTAGATTGGTTTACATTTTTTGTAGTGAATGATATACTTGAAGGGCGATTGCAAAAACAATGTGAAAGGCAGGAATGCATAATATGAATTTTTTGAACAAAATGGAGAGGAAATTTGGGAAATATGCCATATCAAATCTTTCTCTGTATCTGATATTGGGATACGTGCTGGGGTATGTAATTCAATTGATAAATCCTGTAATCATGGATTTCTTTACGCTGAATCCATATTTGATATTACATGGCCAAATTTGGCGGCTTGTCACGTGGATTATCATTCCGCCGTCCTCAAATCCGGACCTGTTGACAATTATTATGCTGTTCTTTTATTATTCCATTGGCACCAATCTGGAAAGGACATGGGGAACTTTTTATTACAATGTATATTTATTTATGGGCATGATTTTTACCATACTTGGAAGCTTTTTGATTATGGGAATCAGTTATGTTCCACTCTTTGGCCTGAGCCAGACAATGGATTTTTATGGGACAACACAATATTTTATTTATGTGGCGCGCAATTTTAGCACATATTTTGTAAATATGTCTATTTTCCTTGGGTTTGCGGCTACATTTCCCGAAGTGCAGGTATTGCTGATGTTTATCATTCCAATCAAAGTGAAATGGATGGGAATTGCATATGTCATACTTTTGCTGGTGCAGTTTTTGCAAAATGGAATCATTGGAAAAATCGTAATCGGGGCGTCGCTTTTAAATGTTGTGATATTTTTCTTGATGACTCGGAGCAATCTGCGTATGCGGATGTCGCCAAGGCAGGTAAAACGGCGTCATGATTATAACAGGGAAGTAAAGCGGGCCAAGCCAATGAGTGTGGCAAAGCATAAATGTGCTGTCTGCGGCAAAAACAGTGAAGATAATCCGGATACAGAGTTTCGGTTCTGTTCAAAGTGCAATGGAAATTATGAGTATTGCCAAGATCATCTTTTCACGCATACGCATGTCAAATAGGATTGCAGGAGGTTTTGGAAGATGGAGTTCAACCAGACAAATTTTGCACAGATTCTTGAACAGCTCAAAGATAGTGCAAGACTTCAGGGGAATATGCTTACGAGTGAGCAGGTGCGTGAGACATTTGGTGAATGGAATTTAAAGGAGGAGCAGCTTGTACTCATTCATGAATATTTTCGCAAAAATCATATAGGGATTGATGAACCTGGTGACGAGGAAGAGAACCTATCAACGGAGGATGTTAATTTTCTTGAGATGTACCTGGCTGATTTGAGAGAACTTCCTATTGTGTCTGATGGTGAAAAACGTGCAGTTACAATGTCAGCGTTGGCAGAGGATCGTGATGCACAGGCAAAGCTTGTAGAAATTTACCTTCCGCAGGTGGTGGAGCTTTCAAAGCTCTATGCGGGACAGGGAGCGCTTGTGGAGGATTTAATCGGAGAGGGTAATGTTGCTGTAGCTGCGGCTGTTACAATGCTTGCATGTGTAGAAAGCATTGAAGAGGTTGAAGGTTTTATAGCGAAGATGATTATGAATGCTATGGAGGAATACATTCATGCAGATTCGGACAGCCGTGAAATTGATGATAATGTGCTTGGAAAGGTTAATGAAGTCAATGATAAGGCAAAAGAATTGTATGACAGCTACCTTAGAAAAGTTACAGCAAAGGAAGTGGCTGATGAACTGGGAATTTCGGAGGATGAGGTATGGAAAGCGGTGAATTTTTCGGCAGATCATATTGACTATATCCAAAAAGAAGAGCAGTGATGTATGATAGACGGAGACAGAAATGAATACGCAAAATAATGATGATTTTAAATATGTAATTCAGGATACAAGCTGTGTATATTTTGGTAGGGAGTTAACCTATACTGAAATGATGGACAAGGAAGATGTTCCTTTTAAATGGAAGGCAATTATCAGTGCCTATATAAAAAAGGATACAGATTTGAACGTGAAAATGACAGATCATCTTTTGGAACTATCTCCAGAAGCGTTTTCTTATCGGATTTTTGAACAGGTAAAAATGACAGTACGGATTTGTTACCAGACACAAAAGAAAGGGTTTGGAAAAACGATCAAGAACAAGTGGATTCACAAAGCAGTTCCATTAAAAAATTTTTGCAGTGCATACAGCAACCGTGTCAAAGAAGGCAGTGTGATGATAGAGGATATCTCTATCTCAAAGCTTGCCCTTATGGTAGTCAGTATCTAAAAATGTACGCTCGGAATCTTTGGCAAAAGATTATCTCACAAAATAAGGCACAAAGAAACTTTGAGTGTACGTATAAAAAGAATAGGATAAAAGGAAGGTAATATTCATGAAAAAAATTGAGGATTTAAGTGCATACGAGGTCATTCAAAAAAGGCAGATAAATGATATTGGTTCAATGAGCTGGCTTTTGAAGCATAAAAAGACAGGAGCAAGAATTGCGCTTCTTGAAAATAATGATGAAAACAAAGTGTTTTATATTGGATTTCGTACACCGCCTACAGATTCCACAGGTGTACCACATATTATAGAACATACAGTGCTTTGCGGCTCTGAGGATTTTCCGGTAAAGGACCCTTTTGTGGAGCTTGTCAAAGGCTCACTCAACACCTTCCTCAATGCTATGACTTACAGCGACAAGACCGTTTATCCTGTAGCGAGCTGCAATGACAAGGATTTTCAGAATTTGATGCATGTGTATCTTGATGCCGTTTTTTATCCCAATATTTATAAAGAAAAGAAAATTTTCCAGCAGGAAGGCTGGCATTATGAGATAGAGGATGAGAACAGCCCAATCACGCTCAACGGAGTTGTTTATAATGAAATGAAAGGCGCTTTTTCATCAC
>OFFL01000440.1_pt1 | contig 46721 bp, 49 predicted proteins | sample 1521391 | NCBI WGS metagenome assembly OFFL01 (sample SAMEA3504082, study PRJEB24116) | mouse gut metagenome | biome: mouse gut; feature: mouse-associated habitat; material: faeces | place: Denmark | collected 2011
CAGCTGGATAGAGCACACGCCTCCTAAGCGTGGGGTCGGAGGTTCAAATCCTCTCGTGGACGCCAAAAATTCCGCCGAAAGCCTTGTCAAGTCAAGTCTTTCGGGTTACAAGGAAGTATATTCCGATTAGGCGACATAGCCCCATTACGAGGGCTATGCCGTCTTTTCCTGTTTATTGGTTTCTTTTTGTTCTGTCTGCGGCTCGTCAGGCAAATGAATTTCTCCCACGAAGTTAAAGACAATATCCACTTTCTGAAAACGCTTGCCGTCTATCTTCTTCGGCGCATGGACTACGATTTCCTTCACAAATTCATTGACGATAGTAGGCGTTAATTCTGTTATCCCCACATACTTGCGAATAATGGCGGCGAAACTGTCAAAGTCCATTTTATTTTTCTCATAGGTATCAACTTCCTGTTGTTCTGTCTTTACCTTTTCCGTCAGTTCCTTTTGTTCCGCTTCATATTCTGCGGACAGCTTCAAAAACCGTTCATGGCTGATGGTTCCGTTGATGTCGTCCTCATAAATCCGCTTGAAAATACGGTCAAGTTCTGCAATGCGCTTCCTTGCCTGTTCGACCTCACACCGCTTACGCTTCATATCCTTTTCTGCTTCCGCAAACTGCTGCTGATAGACCATTTCGCGAAAATCCATGATATTCTCAATAAACCTTGCCGTTACATCAAATATCCTCTGTCGGACGATTGCTTTCAGCGTTTCTTCCCGGATAAAGTGTGCGGTACAGCTTCCCGTATTGCTCTTGTACTTTGCACAGCGGTAATGGTCTTGTGAACCATCAAAGCTCTTGCAGGTGGCAAAATGCAACTTGCTTCCGCAATCGGCGCAATAGACTAAGCCGGAGAACAATCCTTGCCGTTCCGCTTTTGTGGGACGCCGTTTGTTTGCCCGTAATTCCTGTACCCGTTCAAAAACAGCTTCCTCAACGATTGCTTCATGGGTATTGTGGAAAATTGCCTGCTGTTCTTTTGTGGTGGGAATCCGCTTTTTCAGTTTATGGGATTTTGAGTAGCTTTTGAAATTTACCGTATGTCCGCAGTAGTCCATGCGCTCTAAGATACCTACAATACTGTTTTCGTTCCAGTTGTAGGGATTATCCGGCAACAGCTTGCCTTTCTGTTTTGCATAATAGGCTTTTGTTGTCAGTATCTTATCTGATTTGAGGATTTTCGCTATCTGCATAGGTCCTTTTCCGGCGATACACAAATCAAAAATCCGTTTTACCACAGCGGCAGCTTCTTCATCTACAATCCATTTCTTTTTGTTGGCAGGGTCAACTTTGTAGCCATAAGGTGGTTTCGTCAGATGTTCTCCTACCATGCCTTGTGCTTTCTTGATTGCTCTTACCTTTTTACTGGTATCTTTCGCGTAAAAATCGTTGAACAGGTTACGGAACGGGGTAAAATCATTGTCGCCCTTTGCGCTGTCCACGCCATCATTGATAGCGATATAGCGTACATCTCTTTCAACGAAAAAGATTTCCGTATAGTAGCCGACTTTCAAATAATCACGCCCCAAGCGGGACATATCCTTGACAATGACTGTTGCTACATTTCCGGTTTCAATCTCTGCAATCATGCGGTTAAAATTCGGGCGGTCAAAGGTTACTCCTGAAACGCCGTCATCAATAAAAAATACCGGATTTGTAAAGCCATTGTCAGCGGCATATTTTGATAAAACTGCTTTCTGATTGACAATACTGTTGCTGTCGCCGTCAAGCGCGTCCTCTTGTGAAAGACGGGCGTATAATGCTGTTATCTGTTCGGGCTTATTGGTATATGCTGTCATGTGTTCATTCCTCCTGTAATGAACGCCCGACAAACAGGTTGCTGTCTTCATTATAGCGGACTTCACTTTTCTTGTCAGCAGGCGTTTTGCCGGATTCCTCTTTGATAAGGCGTTTCATTTTGTCATAGAGCAGTTCCGAACCGCCGCAGGACGTAGATACTTTATAAAATGTGCCGCCGATTTCATAAGTAACCGTTTCGTGTTGGGGATTGCCGCGTTTTGGTAAAAATTCGCTATCTTTATGCTCTTGTTTCCGTTCCATTCCTTTCCCGTCCTTTCGCATTTGATAAAGTGAAAAACTTCTTAGCAAGCATAGGAAAGGGGTACCCTTTCCGTAAAATGCGCTGCATTTTGCTTGTTGGGAAGTTTCCCAAACCCTCTGTTTTTCCTTTCATTCCCTACTACACCGCACAGCGCAATTTTGCCGAAGATTTACGAAAAAAATTTTGAGTTTCTTTGCTCATTGATACGGGAAAGTTTTAGAAATGCCAAATCAGCGGATAGAGAGCTGTATTGACAGCAAAAAGAATTTGTGTTATTCTTTATACAGACCAACGGTCTGTAAGGAGGGGATAGAGTGGCAAGAAATAAATATCCAGAAGAAACTGTCAGATTGATTTTAGATGTGACTACCCGCTTATTCGCTGAAAAAGGTTATGACAGAACTTCTTTACAGGACATCATCAATGAAACCAAACTTTCCAAAGGTGCTATCTATCATCATTTTTCTTCAAAGGAGGATATACTGGAAGCCATTTTCGACCGTATTGGAGAAGAAAATACCGCAGTATTGGCAAAAGTGAGAGATAATAAAGAAGTAAATGGTTTGGAAAAGCTTCGGAAGATTATCCGAACAGCAGTGTTCCATTCCAACCAAAGCCTTATGCTGACGATTACACCAAGTCTGTTAGACAATCCAAGATTTTTGGCTTTGCAAATCGGGCAGATTTATCAGATAGTGGCACCTAAATTTATTGAGCCGATTTTGAAACAGGGCATGGAGGACGGTTCTATTCAAATTGAACACCCCAAAGAGGTGGCAGAAGCGATTATGATTTTAGCAAATACATGGCTCAATCCGTTGGTAAATCAAACGGACGCACATGGTATGCGGGAAAGATGTAATACGTTCAATAATCTGATGAAAGGTATTGGCATTGATGTTCTGTTAGATGAAGCTTTGATTGAAGCATATATTGGATTTTGCAAGCAGCAGTAATGTTGTTAAAATAATCTGTCCTTTGCAGGGCAGTTTATTTTAAATCAAATACAGACCGACGGTTGGTTTATAAAATGTTGAGGAGGATTTACATGAAAGAAAAATCGACTCTTTTCAAACGTGATTTTACATTGGTTGTTATCGGGCAAATCATTTCGTTGTTTGGAAATGCCATTTTACGTTTTGCCCTGCCGCTTTATTTATTACGGGAAACAGGTTCATCTGCCCTGTTTGGAATAGTAACTGCCTGTTCTTTTGCGCCAATGGTAGTATTGTCGATGATTGGCGGTGTATTAGCCGACAGAGTGAACAAGCGGAATATCATGGTTGGTCTGGACTTTTGTACAGCGGTATTGATACTGGTTTTCTATCTTAGTTTAGGAAAGCTGCCAACGGTTCCGTTGTTCATTGCTGTGTTAATGCTTCTGTATGGAATTTCCGGTACCTATCAGCCGTCTGTGCAGGCGAGTATCCCGTTATTGGTATCATCAGAAAAACTAATGGCAGGAAATGCAGTTATCAATCAGGTAAATACTCTTTCCGGTTTGCTGGGACCTGTTATTGGCGGGATTATGTTTGGAATGTGGGGGATTTATCCCATTTTGGTTTTAAGTATCATCTGCTTTACTTTTTCCGCAGTTATGGAAATCTTTATCCATATCCCACATGAAAAGCGTATAAGGAAAAGCGGTATTTTAACGGTTGTAGGAAATGACTTAAAGGAAAGTTACCAGTTCGTAAAGACAGAAAAACCGATTTTCTTTTCCGTTGTGTTTCTGATTTCTATTTTCAATCTGATATTAAGTTCGGTTATGATTGTCGGGACGCCTATTTTGATTACACAGGCACTTAAAATGTCAGATACCATGTATGGTTTTACCCAAGGTGCACTTGCATTAGGTGGTTTGTGCGGTGGAATTTTAACAGCAGCGATAGCAGAAAAATTAAAGCTAAAAAACTCTTATATTCTGCTTTTGGTTTGTGCAGCTTCCGTAGCATTGATGGGAATTTCGTTGATGTTTCCTATTCCTGCAATCCTGTCTTATTTGGTGATTACACTGATGAGCTTTACTGCAATGGGAGCTTCTACACTGTTTGTTGTGCAGATTTACACAATGGTACAAGAGCAGACACCACCACAATTAGTTGGCAAAATCATGGCGGCATTGATTTCCATAGCCATGTGTGGTCAACCCATAGGGCAGGCAATTTATGGGGTTTTGTTTGATATTTTTGAAAGCCGGACATGGATTGTATTGATTGTAGCAGCCGTTGCCGCTTTCTTGATTGCTCTTTACTCAAAGAAAATATTCAGTCAATTAGAGGAAAGTAACGAATGAGAACATTCACTTTTTAAGGTCATGGCGATATAAAGGAGGTATCAATATGCCGCCCGTCTTTCCTATATCTTTGATTCAATCATTAAAATAAGTCTTTCTTTCATCATGGGATACTCTGGCTATGATGATGAACACACATATCATTTTGTATGCTTAAACAACTCATGTTACCGAACGCCTATGCAGTTTTATTACTGTATGGGCGTTTTCTGCAATAACCCCTATTGGGAAGAAAGGTGGTGAAACAATGAACAATTCAGAGCAATACAAAGAACATATCGAATACACTTTTGCAGCCTTTTGTAAAGTTGTTCTCCGTAATGCTTCCCTGTCCGCCTATCGGGATATTGGCAGACGACAGAAACGGGAAATATCCCTTGATTATCTTATGGAAGAAAGGTATTACAATCCGTCTGCAACAGACAGCTATTTTGCGGAACAAACAAGTGCGACGGAATTGATTGTGTGCGGCGAGAAAATCGTAATAGAAAATGAACGATTGGCAAAAGTGTTTTCCGATTTACCCAAGCTACGACAGGAAGTTTTGGTACTGTATTTCTTCTTTGGATATACGGATAAGAAAATCGGAGAAATGTATGGGAAAAGCCGCACGACAGTAAACTACTGGAAAATCGCAGCACTCAAACAGCTGAGAAAAGAAATGGAGAGATTGGAGCATGAGGAACAAGAAGCTGATACCTTTTGAAGTGGTTGAAAAAGCCGTTGCCGGAGAGCCGGAAGCCGTTAATACTGTCTTGTACCATTACAGAGGATACATAAAGTATCGCTCGGTATTTCAAGGGCGTTTTAACGCAGACATTCAAGACAGATTAGAAGCGCAGCTTATCAAAGCAATTTTGCAGTTCCATTTTGACAGATAGTGAATATAGCAAGGACAAAGAAAATCGTCAAGGATAAAATACACGGCTTCGCGTCCTTGACGGTTTTCTCTGTCCTTACTGTAGAGTAGACAAGAGGGCACAATCAGATAGACCGCTTGCGCCCTCTGTAAATTATGGAATACGAAAGATATATTCCCATTCCTTTCACTTCTGTTCCGACAGTTTAAGTGACGATAAAAAGAATTGACGGAAAGGAATGGAATAGATAATTGATTAAATCTGTAATTGATTCATCTTTACTTTATATATCTTTATTTAATTGCGTTGGATTTTCCGACGTCGGATTACCCGATATCGGAAAATCCAATATCGGATAACTCAACACCGGAAGTTTTCTTTGTACTCACATTTTATTGCGTATATAATAGCCTTGCGGATTTGTTCTATTTTGAGATAGGAATGTTACGCAGTAGAGGGGAAAATGCCTTTGATTTATGCGGCTTTCAGAGCGTGAAAATCCATTAGACGATATTTTATACTCCTGCTCTCAAAAATGAGGTTCTACTGCGTAACTTTGAGGTTAAATTTTAAATTTATATTTATAATAACATTACAAATTCAAACACAACGTGCAATATAATACAAGAAATAAGAATAAAATGCAAGATTTTCTTGTAATACCATTGACATTTACAAGAAGCGTGGTAATATATAGTAGAAAGGAGCGTGAAAACATGACAAAAAGCGCAAGAATACAAGAGGGCGTTGTAGAATTTCTTGCAGATGGCTGTCCTCATACTGTTCAAGAAATTAAGAGCTTTCTACAGCAAGTCGGAATTTCTGATTATTCAGAGGGACAGTTTTCCGGTTCGATAAATACACTGCTCAGAAACCAATCTATCAAAAAAATTGATAGAGGAATTTATAAAATAAATCAAAATTTTGGAGGTAAAACTTTTATGAAAACTTGTTTTGTGGTATCTCCTATTGGAGATGTAGGAAGTGAAATAAGAATTAATGCGGATAAGTTATTCAAATATATCATTAGCCCAGTTTGTAAAAGTTGTGGTTTTGAACCTGTACGAGTAGACCAAATTAACGATTCTGATTCAATTACACAAACCATTATTGATAAGCTTTTATCATCAGAGCTTGTTATAGCTGATATTTCTGGACATAACCCTAATGTTTTTTATGAAATGGGATATAGAAAATGTACAGATAAGCCAATTATTCACCTTAAAAAGAAAGGTGAAAGCATACCATTCGATGTAAACACAGTAAGAACATTCGAGTATGATTTAACTGATTTGGATAATGTAGAAGAAACCAAAAAGCGTTTAGAACAAACAATAGAAACATTTTCTTTTGAAAATCAAGATGATACATTGGGACAAGATGAGGAAGCCAACAAGCAACCCTTTACTCAAGGTATTCTTACTATGTTGTATCAAATCCAAGACTCTATTACGGAATTAAAAGAGCAAGTAAATAAAAAAGATACGGAAACTATACAAGCAATAATGCAAACTAGCCTAAACAATGTAAAAAAAGAGGAATCCGCTGATGCTATTATGATGAAAATGCTATTGCCTGAGTTGATTAAAAACCCTGAATCTTTTCAAAATTTAATGCAGATTGCTGAAATAGCTAATAAATCTAAGAAGTAAATAAAAGCGAGTGAAAGTCAAACTTTTCACTCGCTTTTATTTTGCAACTCTGTCTATCGGACGTTAAGTTAATTTTTGTGAATACTTCCTTATTACTGTAAAACTAAGTCTTTCGGCGTTTTTATTGTAGTAGACCAAAATATTTTCGTTTTCGCAGAGTACGAAAAGGGGTCAATGAATTTGGAATACGAGGAGCAATTGTATAACTATATTGCTTTTGCACTGTTTTCTCAGAAAATGCTATGGGACAATATAATCGGATAGCGATACGTTATTTTTCTTGTTGAAAGAGCGGGGCAGGATAAGGTATAATCTCTGGCAATTTGCGCATGCTAGAAAAAAATTGGATTTCAAATGCAGATGAGAGGAAGTGCATACTATGGGCAGAACGAAAACATACTACACTAGAGATATCTTAAAGCTGGAGCTGGCGCAGCAGCTGGGCTATGGAGAAAAAATCCAACAGGCCGGATGGGGAGAGCTGACATCAGCTGAGAGCGGACGCTTGGGCGGCATGGTGAACGGCTATATGCGCAAGCATCAGTGGAGCTCTTAAAATAGAATCCAAAAGGAATCTGCTAATTTTTTTGGAATGGATTTATCAGACAGCATGTCACAGAAGTGACCCATAGGAAAAACACCGTTTCTATAAAGATGGAAACGGTGTTTTTTGTACGATGATTAGCGAATATGTCGGTGAGTCGAGAGGCCTGCTCATTATCTGTCAAGTGAAAGAGGACGTATCGGATTCTTTTTTTGGTTGCTCTGTAAAAAATTCTTCACGTCCTCGGTATTCACTTTTTAAAATTTCAAACATTTCTTCTGGTGTTTCTCTGCAGCCGTTTTGCAGCCATAGTTTAATCATTTTGGTCAGTCCGCTCTTGAAAAATTCCATATGATAGTCGATGAAGCGATCGGCGAAATGTTTTTTGGCAAGCTTGTAGTCGTAAGTCAAAATTTGATAGGTTTCATCATATCCCAGCTTGAAATAGGTACGGTAGAATATCTGATTTTCCTTTATATGCCGAAATAGCAGCAAATAATTGTGGGAGTTAAATCCCTGCATAATTTCGTTTTTGTACAAATCTGCAACCTGGGCTTCCAGCTTTTCCCGTATTGTATCCGCCAACCCATAGATATCGACATAATTGGCGTAAAATGTACTGCGATTCAGATTTGCTCTTTTGCAAATATCGGACACGCTGATTTGATTGAGCTCTTTCGTCTGCAGGAGTTCTATCAAAACCTGTTCGATTTTCTGCATGGATGCTCGTTTGCGTTTATTATTTTTGATATTCATAAAAATCTCCTTTAACACAACACTTGTGTGCATATTGTTGATTGTTTTTGTTTTTCCGCCTCATTATACTATTCTTGTAATAAACAATCAACTGTTGTTTTAAAGAGGAGGTGTGCAAATGAAGAAAAGCAGTTTTGTTGCGATGCTTATGGGGACGGTGAGCGTAGTACTTTTTGCGTTGGGCATGTGCATGGCCCTTATCCCAGAGTGGGGAGCATTTCGCCCGGGGATTGTCTCTGGTTGCGTAGGATTATTGCTGGGGCTGACCACGGTGATTGTCTGGCGCAAGATGGAGCACAAGGCGCCTATCCGTTTTTCGGTCAAAAACGTTTTTGCCGCTGTAGTCGGTGTGGTTGGCGCATTGGCATTGGGAATTGGTATGTGTTTTTGCATGGTCTGGGGCAAAATGGTGCTCGGCATCGTCATTGGATTGATCGGCATTGTCGTTTTGCTCTGCTTGATTCCGTTGACAAAAGGTTTGCAAGCATGAACGTAAGTTATTGTCGAGAAAATAGAGAAAACAAAAGTTGGAAGACGACTCATTCGAGAGCAGCAGTTCAGAGTGATATTTTCCGCTTCTATAGGTCTGCTCATCAACATTTTGTACGCTTTTTATCATGGTATGTTGGGCTTGATGAATCAGTCCCTTTGGTTCGTTGCAATGGGGGCGTACTATGTCGTTTTAGGTGCGATGCGCTTTTCTGCTGTTCTATGCGAATGGAGGGGAAGATCTGCGTATTCTGAAGATGCAGAGTATTTTGTGGTCAAGCTGTGTGGCGGTATGCTGATTTTGATGGGTTTTCTTTTGACTAGTCTGGTCTATATCAGTCTTGCGCAAAATATCGCTGTGAAACATGATGAGATTGTCATGATTACCATTGCAACCTACAGTTTTTACAAAATCACCGCAGCAGTCATAAGAGCCATAAAGCAGCGCAGAAACAATGCTCCTTTGCTGATTGCAATCCGTACAATCGGTTATGCGGAGGTAGCTGCATCGCTTTTGACATTACAGCGCTCTATGCTTGTTTCATTTGGCTCGATGGATGCTGCGGATATGGCGATGATGAATCGTTTGACAGGAATGGCAGTTTGCTTATTTATATGGCTGCTCGGCATTTTTACAATGCGAAAAGGTAGAAAGAGGAGGAAGAAAAGAAATGGCACAGTCTAAACTTGTAAAGGCAAACGAAGAAATTGCCAAAAAAGTTGTGGACACATATGAGAAAATTGAGGATACTGTCGTCGGCAGCTATACGAAGATTGAAGATGCTGTAGTTGCCAGTTACACAAAGGTTGAGGATGCCTTCGTCAATCGCTATCTCACTAGAGATGGAGAGACGGTAGAGGAGGCAAAGGCTCGTTTAAAAGATAACACAACAGCCTTTAAAAAATAAAGCAGATGTGTTTTGATACAGAGGCGGCAATAGGAAAATGTCGCTAGGTGATTTCTTAATGGGAAGTTCACATATTAAGTGTTTTTAATATAGTGTTGTTTTATGACGTTCGGATGGCTTTGTGCTGTGCGGACGTTTTTATATTTTGACAAAAAATATTGTCAACCCCAGCGAGACGAGTATTTTTGCTGTGATGTTGGCCGTGTGGCTGTTTCAAAACTCATTCTTCTAGCAAAATAGGTAGGTGATAGGCTCAGCTTATCACCTACTTTTTAGTACTTTTATACCATGCGGTGGTTTTCGCCCCAGTCGCACATTGCGTCCAATATGGGAATGAGAGATTTTCCCCGTTCTGTTAAACTGTATTCCACTTTGGGCGGAATTTGCGGATATTCTTCTCGGTGAACAAGATTATCTGCTTCTAATTCTTTTAGCGTAACACTTAATGTTTTGTAAGAAATGGTACCTATATATTTTTTCAGTTCGTTAAAGCGAACAGTTCCAAACCCCATCAAAGCATAAAGGATAAACATTTTATACTTTCCTTGAATCAGAGACATTGTATAATTAAAACCTGTTTCTTCCAGCTTGGCGTCTTTAATACACTCTATGCTCATTTTACACTCTCCTTTTGGTAAGTATCAAACATTAGTGTAAGTATCGTACCTAAATGTGCGTACTTGTTTTTATTCTTATTCTTGCTATGATTATAATATCGGCAACGGGGAAAGTCAATCCCGTAGAATTGGAGGAAGATTATATGAGTAAGAAAATTGTAGTGATTACCGGAAGCTCTCGAAAAAATGGAAATAGCTTTGCAATGACAGAGGCTTTTATCAAGGCGGCAGAAGCAAAGGGGCATAGTGTCACCCGCTTTGATGCGGCGATGAAAAATGTTGGCGGCTGTCATGCCTGTGAAACCTGTTTTAAGACAGGAAAAGCGTGCTCCTTTGACGATGATTTTAATACCATAGCTCCGGCTATTCTGGAAGCGGATGCAGTGGTCTTCACCACGCCTGTCTACTGGTATTCCATTCCTGCACAGCTCAAAGGAGTCATTGATAAGCTGTTTTCTTTCTGTGTTGCAGGCAAGGATATTGAGGGCAAGGAATGTGCCTTGATCGCCTGCTGTGAGGAAAACGATTTGTCTGTAATGGACGGTGTCCGCATTCCTGTGGAGCGCTCCGCCGCTTTGATGAAATGGAACATGGTTGGCGAGGTGCTGATTCCCGGCGTGTTGAACGCAGGCGATATTGAAAAAACGGACGGCTGCAAACAGGCTGCTGCGCTGGCAGAAAAGATTTGAGAGAAAGGGTGAAGCAAGCTATGGCAAAGAACATTGTGATATTAAATGGTAGCCCCCGCAGAAAAGGGAACACTTCCGCGTTAGTTCAAAAGTTTACAGAAGGTACGGAAAGCGTTGGAAACAAGGTTACTGAATTTTTCCTTGATAGAATGGAGATTCATGGTTGTAAAGGCTGTTTTGGCGGTCATAGCAGTCGGGAATGTCCCTGCGTGCAAAAGGACGATATGTCGCAGATCTATCCTGCTGTTAAGGCGTGTGACGTGGTTGTTCTGGCAACGCCCTTATATTATTGGAATATGAGCGGACAGCTCAGAACGGCAATTGACCGTCTGTTTGCGCTGGAAGAAGGGGACGGCAATTTGCTCCGGGGACACGACAGAGCCGGCGCACTTTTGATGGCGGCTGAAGGGAACGGTTTTGAGGACGTCCTGACCTATTATGATCACCTGATGACACATTTAAATTGGAAAAATCTCGGTCATGTTCTTGCAGGGGGCAATGGAGATATAGGCGATATCCTTGGCAAAGCCCAACTGGAGCAAGCCTATGAGCTAGGAAAATCTATTCAGTAGACAACAGAAGGGAAGGAAGTATTATGAACAAAATCAATTTATCACAGGCTGCACGCTTTACCTCTCCCAATCCGGTGACAGTAGTGTGCACTCAAAAACCAGACGGCTCCACCAATCTTGCCACCGTATCCTGGTGGACCTATCTTTCGTTTCATCCGAACATGATTGCGTATGCAATGGCCAAGACCTCTTATAGCGGAGAGATGGTGCGGAACAACAAAAAAGTCATTCTTACAATTCCGGGAGCAGAAATCGCCGAAGCTGTGATGGGGTGTGGTAGCACTACAGGCAGAAATACCGATAAAGCAGAAAAATTTGGCATCGAACTCACAGAAGTAGAAAACAGTGCAATCAAAATTCCCGTTCACAGCTGTGTGGCAATTCAGTGCAGCTTGAAAGAATACCATGAAGTAGGTGATCATTATCTATATATTTGTGATGTGGAACAGGTTTACGGAAATGCTGATGAAGAGGCTTTGTTTGCCTGGAATGGCTATGGAGAAATCGCTCCTGCTAAACAGAGCGTGTAATGGAAGGGATATAGTATAACATATCACTTTAATAAAAAGTAAGAGCTATTGCAATTCTGTACACATTTTATTTTGATATGGTCAATCAAGTAGAATATTTTTCCCAATAGGCAAAGCCTTTTTATTTGCGGAATTCTTTCTCAAAACAGCAAGATATATGAAAAGGAAAACAGAATATTGTGCTATTATGTAGGGAGAAAGGAGGGCGTCGCAATGGAGCGCAATATTAGAAATGTCATGGCGGCGATTGACTATATTGAGAATCACTTATGCGAGAAGCTGGAACTGGAAACTGTTGCAAAGGGTGTGCAGTATTCCAAATATCATTTGCACCGCATATTTACAGATATGCTCGGTCTGACAATTCATGATTATGTACGGCGCCGTCAGTTGACTGAAGCCGCCAAGCTGCTTGTTTTCTCGGGTAAACCGATTCTGGAAATTGCCTTGTCTGCGGGCTATGAAAGCCAACAGTCCTTTACAGACAGCTTTAAAGCCATGTACAAAAAGTCTCCCGGAGCGTATAGAGCAGAAAAAGCGTTTTATCCTTTGCAGCTAAGATATATTTTACAGGAGAACCCGATAAGTCTGAAGGGAAATCGTTGGCAGGAGAAAATTGTTTTGGCCACGGAAGAGGACATTCCCCAGTGGATGGAACTGGTTCATCTTGTCATTGATGGGTTTCCCCATTTGGATGAACAAGAATACCTTGGGCAATTAGAAATGTATATCAAAAATGGATGGGCATTGATTTTGAAAAATAGAGATACTGCAGTGGGAATTATGGCTTTACAGGAACAAACGGGAAGTATTGATTTCTTCGGAGTGCATCCGCAGTATCGAAACTGCGGCATTGCAAAAGCCTTTTGCGACAAGGCGCTGCATGAACTCACCCAGGCTGCACAGCTCAGTGTCACAACTTTTCGGGCGGGTGACAAGGCAGACACTGGATATCGTCAAATCTGGGAAAACCTTGGCTTTGCTGAAGCAGAACTGCTAGTCGAGTTTGGCTATCCGACACAGCGTTTCATATTACAAAAGCCGGAACATCTCACTGTGCAGGCAGAAAAATTGGAGGTTGGAGAATATGCATGACATCCGGCAAAAGGAAACGCCTCTGGCGCAGAATTTTACGCTAAAGTCCTTGCTGTACTTTGCCTTTCCGACGATGCTTATGATGTTGTTCATGGGTTTCTATACTTTTGTTGACACGGTTTTCGTGGCGCGGTTTGTAGACACCAATGCACTGTCTGCCCTGAATATCGTCTGTCCTGTGATCAATTTACTCGTAGGGGTGGGGACCATGCTTGCCACAGGCGGCAGTGCCATTGTAGCCCGCAAAATGGGGGCAGGAGAATCTGTGAGAGCGTCGCAGGATTTTACGCTGATTATCTGTGCAGGTGGTCTGTTGGGCGTATTGCTTGCAGTTTTGGGCATAGTGTTTATCGACAGGATTGTTTGGGCGTTGGGGGCGAGCAATGTGTTGTTTCCCTATTGCCGGGAATATCTTTTTGTTCTGCTGCTGTTTACACCTGCCAGCATATTGCAGGTGCTTTTTCAAAATTTACTGGTGACAGCGGGGCGTCCAGAACTAGGTATGGCGCTGGGTGTAAGCGCGGGAATCACCAATATTTTATTGGACTACGTGTTTATGGTGCCTTTGCAGATGGGGATAAAAGGCGCTGCATTGGGCACGGGAATCGGTTATCTGATACCAACAATAGCAGGTGTATGGTTCTTTGGGCAGCAAAAGGGCAGCTTATATTTTCGGAAACCTGTCCTGGACAGCTCAGTGTTGGTGAAAAGTTGTACCAATGGTTTTTCGGAAATGGTGAGTCAGGCAGCGACAGCGGTTAACACTTTTCTTTTTAATGGGACGATGCTGGCACTGCTTGGCGAGAACGGCGTTGCGGCAATCACAATCCTGATCTATACACAGTTTTTATTGTCTTCTCTCTACATAGGATTTTCTATGGGCGTCGCTCCAGTACTCAGTTATCACTATGGAAAGCAAGATCGGGAACAGCTAAAGAATGTATTTTCTCTTTGTCTGCATTTCATTTTCTTGGCTTCTGTCGCTGTTTTAGTGGCAGCTTTTTTCTTTGGTCCTTCGTTGGTGCAGATTTTTTCAGCAAAAGGAACGGCCGTTTATGAAATCGCGCGAAACGGTTTTCTGATTTTTTCCTTCAGCTTTCTGTTTTGCGGACTGAATATTTTTATCTCTGCGGCATTTACAGCATTATCAAATGGAAAGCTTTCCGCTTGTCTGTCCTTTCTGCGGACGTTTGGATTAATTACGGTGCTGCTGTTTATACTGCCGCATTTTTGGGGTGTGATAGGTGTATGGCTTGCGGTACCTGTAGCGGAGTTACTTACCATGCTTGTAGCGGTAATTTTTCTGGTGCAGAACCGGGAGAGGTATTATTATGCATAGACAATAGCTTTTCAGATTGTGCGGCGGTTTTGAACAAACAAAGCTGCCGTTTTTTCTCAAAAATCTTGTGATTTGGAGTTTAATACTATTTTTGCCGTATGGATGATACAATCGTTTTAACCGAACAGGATGAGTAGATTATGCCAAATTGGCTGGTGATGTAAAGAAAACATGGTTTCTTTAAGGTAACTATAGCACAATATTGTGCGTACTTCACAGAGCAGGCGGACGCTGATACAATGTAACCAATGGGAATAATGTTTTCCATGCCGAGAATAGAAAAGAGGTTGTAATAATGAATCAGCAGCAACGAAGGGAAATCTTAATTGAAGCGCTTTTGAAAGAAAGGGGCGCCTGTCATGAAATAGAGATTCCTAAATCTCCAGAAGAACAAAAGGTTCTTTTGCGCGGACTTATGAATATTCGCCTGCCGAAGGAGATAGATAAAAATTTTTTAAAAATTCAAGATGCCTATTTACAGGAGGAAATAAAGCAAAAGGGAATCACAGATGCAAATGAACTTGTACCTATTCGGGATTGCTTCTATCTTTGGCAGGGGGATATCACCACGTTACGCTGTGACGCCATTGTCAATGCGGCGAATAGTGGGCTGACCGGTTGCTATATTCCCAATCATCGTTGTATTGACAACTGCATTCATAGTTTCGCGGGTATAGAATTACGCCTTGCCTGCGATAAGCTGATAAAGGCGCAGGGTTATGAGGAACCTGTCGGGCAGGCAAAGATTACCCCTGCCTATAATTTGCCTTGCGATTATATTTTGCATACAGTAGGACCGATTGTTGTGGGGAATCTCACAGAGGACGATTGTAGATTGTTGAATTCTTGCTATCGTTCCTGTCTACAATTGGCACAGCAAAAGGGATTGGAGAGTATAGCCTTTTGTTGTATTTCGACAGGGGAATTTCATTTTCCACAGGAAAAAGCTGCTGAGATTGCCTTTTCTGCTGTAAAAGAATTTATGCGGACAAAAACGAGTATTAAGAAGGTGATTTTTAATGTGTTCAAGGATTGGGACAGAGAAATCTACAGAAGCGTACTGGCAGAAAATTGAACGGCTTAGGATGGAGCTCTTGCAGGCGGATGCTGTGGTAATCGGTGCCGGTTCTGGTCTTTCTGCGGCAGCAGGTTTTACGTATAGTGGCGAGCGCTTTGAAAAATATTTTGGAGATTTTGCTGTCAAGTATGGAATCGGAGACATGTATTCTGGTGGATTTTATCCCTATGCAACTTTAGCAGAATATTGGGCATGGTGGAGCCGCCAAATCTATTATAATCGCTATGTAGACATTCCTGAGCCAGTGTATGAGAAATTACTGGAATTAATAAAAGACAGAGATTATTTTGTACTCACCACGAATGTTGATCATTGTTTTCAAAAAGTGGGATTTGCCAAAGAAAGATTGTTTTATACGCAAGGTGATTATGGTTTGTGGCAATGCGCAGAGCCCTGCCATGAGGAAACTTATGACAATGAAGCTGTTGTGCGGCAGATGATTGCAGCGCAAAAAAATATGAGCGTTCCTGAAGAGCTCATTCCCTACTGTCCCAAGTGCGGGAAGCCGATGACCATGAATTTGCGTTGTGATGATACTTTTGTGGAGGATCAGGGTTGGCGCAAGGGGTCAGAGCGTTATCGAAATTTTATTCAGAGGCAGGAAAATAGGCGCGTGTTATTTTGGGAATTAGGCGTGGGGATGAACACGCCGGGCATCATCAAATATCCTTTCTGGCAGATGACAGCGAAGAATCCAAACGCGATCTATGCCTGTATTAATTATGGTGAGGCTTACGCGCCGACAGAAATTGTAGAACAATCAATTTGTCTTAACGGAGAGCTGGGCAAAATTTTGAGAGATTTATAAATTGTGAATATCATGGAACCCCTAAGGCATGCGTTGAAATGATGATCAGCGTTTTATTAGGGGTTTTTGTTGCAAAGAAAATTTTGGTGAAAATGGGCAATTCGCTATAGCAAAGGAAATAGTCGGAGCGCTCATAATTAGAGACTGTGAAATTATTTTGGTGGTGTTGAAAAAGTTTAGAGTTGTTTTTCTCAGCAGGCTGTGATACTGTAAAATAATAATGAAATTAATTGCGATAAGGTGCGTGACAGAACTGTGAAAACACTGCGAGAACAGATTTTGGCTTATGAACCTGCAGATAAAATGGAACAGACAAGCAAGACACAATTGCTACAGCAATGGGATGTTTTAGGGCAAGAATTTTTTCGGCGTCCAGAGCAGGGGCATGTGACAGTTTCTTCATTGATCCTAAATGAGCAGCAAACTGCTATGCTCATGGTGTATCATAATGTTTATCAGTCATGGTCCTGGACTGGGGGACATGGGGATGGTGCTGAAGATTTGCTGCAAAAGGCGATAGAGGAAGCACAAGAGGAAACAGGCATTGAAAAGGTGCTGCCTGTTTCCAGTGAAATTATATCAATTGATGTGTTGCCGGTACAAGCTCATAGTAAAAACGGAAAAGAAATAAAGGCGCATATTCATTATAATATTACATATGGTCTACTGGCCTCTGATAAGGAGCCTTTAACGGTGAATGCAGATGAAAACAGCAAGGTGAGCTGGATTCCCCTTAGTCAGTGGCAGCAATATTGCAGTGAACCCCATATGGTTCCCGTTTATGAAAAAATATTGCTGCGCATAAAACAAATACTGCAGCGGCGACAAGAACTATTGGCGCGTTTGCCTGAGCAGCTCTTGTCTTGGTATGCGCAATATGCCCGTGTATTGCCATGGCGTCAAACTCGGGATCCTTATCATGTCTGGCTGTCTGAGATTATGCTGCAGCAGACTAGAGTGGAAGCTGTAAAAGGCTATTATCAGCGCTTTTTGGAACAGTTGCCGGATATCGCTTCCCTGGCAGAGGCATCGGAAGAGTTGCTGCTGAAGCTCTGGGAGGGCTTAGGCTATTATTCCAGAGTGCGCAACATGCAAAAAGCGGCAAAAATCATCATGACAGAATATCACGGTGTATTTCCCAGTGCGTACCAAGCTATCCGCGCACTTCCCGGCATCGGAGATTATACGGCAGGGGGCATTGCGTCCCTTTGTTTTGGTTCACCCACACCAGCAGTAGATGGGAACGTGCTGCGCGTGTGCAGCCGCATCACGGAAAATTTTGCAGATGTGCTGGAAAATCGCACTAAAAAAGAATTGCAGGAGCAATTAGCAGCCATTTATCCTGTCGGCGCGCAGGCATATTTGTTCAATCAAAGTCTGATGGAATTGGGTGCGACAATTTGTGTACCAAATGGCGCACCAAAATGCATGCTTTGCCCAATGCAACAGTGGTGTTTGGCTTATGCCAATGATACATGGGCGCAATTGCCGCGAAAAAAACCACGTAAAAAGCGGCGCGTGGAAGAAAAAACAATATTTATACTACGCTGCAAAGAATGTACGGCATTGGAAAAAAGACCTTCCCACGGATTATTGGCTGCACTGTGGCAGTTTCCCAATGTAGAAGGGTGTTTGGACACCCAGCAGGCATTAAATCAAGCGACCAGCTGGGGTGTAAACCCTTGTAACGTAGAGGAAGTCCGTACCGGAAAACATATTTTTACCCATGTAGAGTGGCATATGACTTGCTATATCATACAATGCCGCAGCAAAAATGCATTGTTTGTGTGGGCTGATAAAGAGAACCTGCAGAGAACGATTGCCTTACCTACTGCATTTAGACAATTTTGCAAATAAGCTTCTGCATACAGGATGCTTACCTGACAAATATGTTTTTATATTTCCAGAGCAGATTGAGAAAGTATGTCCGAAATCACTTCTGGAAAATGAATCGGAGAAAGCTGCAATTGATTAAATAGGCTGGTCAGATTTTTCACCAGTTCTTCTTTCAGGGAAATATCATGAATTGCAGAGACGAATGTGCGTTGCTGTGTGTACAGCTGATATACTCCGATTCCGAAAGAAATATAGTTGCCACAGTCAGGATGCCAGAGTGTTTCCTGAAAGGTGAGGTATTCCCATGTAGTAGTAGGATGTGTGCTAGAGTGAGTTGTTGGATGAGTTAACATAATTTTCACCATTCCTTTTGGCTAATTGAAAGCTATTTAAACGTCGGTTGCTGTATTTGCTATATATTAATCCTAATTGGGAAGATAATTTTCAGCAAGGAATACTAGATCCTTTTTGAGAAAAATGTGAAATTCTGTAAAAAATCGAACATGGGTGTGTAAGAAAACAAATAATATGTCTGCAATTTGCTAAGATTGCCGATAGATTAAACAAACAATAAAAGGAGAGGTGCCTGTGCAGTTTTATCTTGCCCCGTTAGAGGGGATTACCGGTTATGTTTACCGCAATGCCTATGAAAAATTTTTTCACAATGTGGAGCGCTATTATACGCCATTTTTAGCGCCAAATAAAAATCAGAGTTTTACGGCGCGTGAACAAAATGACGTGCTGCCAGCGCATAATATGGGCATGGATGTAGTGCCGCAAATTTTGACCAATCAGGGGAAACATTTTATTCATACTGCAAAAATGTTGGAGCAGTTGGGTTATCGTGAAGTAAATTTGAACTTGGGTTGTCCGTCTGCTACCGTGGTAAGTAAAAAGAAAGGCGCTGGATTTCTGGCGGCACCTGATGCGTTAGAGCATTTTTTGGAGGAAATTTTTGCGGAAACACCTGTGGATATTTCTGTTAAAACACGGATTGGTGTGGATAGAGTAGAGGAATTTGGGGAGATTTTAGATGTATTTAACCAGTTCCCTATAAAGGAGTTGATCATTCATCCCCGTTTGCAAAAGGAGCTATATGGAAATAAGCCGGATTGGTCGGCATTTGCCCAAGCGGTAAAAATGAGCCGCGCGCCCTTATGTTATAATGGAGATATCTTTACGGTGGCTGATTATGAACGTTTTTGCGATGAGTTCCCTGCGATAGAGAAGATTATGCTGGGACGGGGAATATTGCGAAATCCTGGCTTGGTAGATGAGATACGCAGTAGAAAGGATTTAGATTATTTTGTATTGAAGCAGTTTCACGATGAAATTTTACAGGGGTACCGGCAAGCTTTTTCTGGGGATAAGCCAGTTCTTTATAAAATGCGTGAATTGTGGGCCTATATGCTGCCGCTGTTTTCCCATGGTGCAGAGTATAAGAAAAAAATATGCAAAGCAGAGCGTATTCGTGATTATCAGATTTCAGTGGAGGCATTATTTCAAAGTGAACTTTATGTGTTAAGTAAAAAATAGCGCGGTTTGGCAAAATAGAAGAATTTTTTGCCAAAAAACATCCCTTCTTGTTGACAAACAAGAACTCTTTCACTAAAATTAATTAGATAAGGTTGTCAAGGAAAGGATGGGCTAAATGTTAACCACAAGACCAACAGGAACGAATGATTTTCTTCCCGGTGAAAGTGAAAAATGGCAATATATAGAGCAACTGTGCCGTCAGGTTTGTGCTGAGTACGGCTATCAGGAAATTCGCCTCCCTATATTTGAGCATACTGAAGCATATCTGCGCAGTGTGGGAGAGACCAGCGATATTGTGGAAAAGGAAATGTATTCTTTTGAAGACAAAGGCTTCCGACACATGACTTTGCGTCCCGAGGGGACAGCAGGTACAGTACGTGCTTTTTTGGAAAATAAATTATATGCAAATCCACAGCCGACCAAATTGTATTATATTGGACCGATGTTTCGTTATGATAAACCGCAAGCGGGAAGATATCGCCAATTTAATCAATTTGGCGTAGAAGTTTTTGGCGCCGATCATGCTGCAATTGACGCAGAAGTGATCGCTTTAGCTGTGGAAATTTTTCGGCGTTTAGGGCTTACCGGGCTTACAGTAAAGCTGAACACGGTAGGCTGTGCCCAATGTCGTCCCAGCCACATGGAGGAATTAAAAATTTATTTCCGCCAATATGAGGATAAACTGTGTGCTACCTGCCGAGACCGCTTAGAGCGTAATCCTCTGCGAATTTTGGACTGCAAGGAAGAAGGCTGTAAGGCAGTTGCCAAAGGTGCGCCTACAACTATTGAGGCTGCCTGCGATGTTTGCAGCGCCCATTTTCAGAAACTGCAGGAATATCTGGATGCAATAGGGGTGCGCTATGAGATTGACACTAATTTGGTACGAGGCTTGGACTATTATACACGGACTGCTTTTGAAATTGTGATTGATAGTGTGGGCTCCGCGCAAAATGCTATTGCTGGAGGCGGTCGCTATAATGGATTGTTGGCTCAATTCGGTGGTGATGATTTGCCGGGAATCGGCTTTGCCATCGGTCTGGAGCGTTTACTACTTACATTAAAGGAGCAGGGAATCGAATTGCCTGTCAGTACTGCACCTGCTGTTTATGTTGCGCCTTTGGGAGAATCGGCGCAGAAGGAAGCATTTGTGCTGACGCAAGCACTGCGAGAGAAAGGTATTTATACAGAGAAGGATTATCTGGGAAAGAGCCTGAAAGCACAGATGAAGGCAGCGGACCGGTTTCATGCGAAGTATACTGTTATTTTAGGCGACAGCGAACTGGAGAAGGGCATGGCAATTGTGCGGGAGATGACTAGCGGCGACCAGTATGAAGTGCAGTTGAATCAGTTGGCAGAAGATTTGGAAGGGAGATTAAAATAAATGTTGAAACGTACACATAATTGTAATGACCTGCGGAAGGCTCATGTGGGACAGGAAGTGATCCTGAACGGATGGGCACAGAAACGTAGAGACCATGGCGGCGTTATTTTTATTGACTTGCGCGACCGCTCAGGGATTGCCCAGGTGACGGCTAGCCCGGAAACCTGTTCGCCAGAGGTATTTGCTGTAGCCGACTCAGTGCGCAGTGAATATGTGCTGGCAGTAAAAGGCGTTGTGCGCCAGCGTCCTGAAGGGATGGTCAATGAAAAACTGGATTCCGGTGAAATTGATGTAGTTGCCACAGAAATGGTAATTTTAAATAAGGCGAAAACGCCGCCGTTCTACTTGACGGATGATGTAGATGTGGACGAAAATATTCGTTTGAAATATCGTTATTTGGATTTACGCCGTCCAGAAATGAAAAATAATATGATCCTCCGGCATAAAGTGGTAAAGGCGATGCGGGATTATATGGACGAACAGGGATTTTTGGAAATCGAAACTCCGATTTTGCAGAAAAGCACGCCAGAAGGTGCTCGTGATTATCTGGTACCCAGCCGTGTACATGAAGGAGAATTTTTTGCGCTGCCCCAATCTCCGCAGCAATTTAAACAGCTACTGATGGTTGCCGGTATGGAAAAATATTTCCAGATCGCGCGCTGCTTCCGCGACGAGGATTTACGTGCAGATCGCCAGCCTGAATTTACGCAGCTGGACATGGAGTTGTCCTTTGTGGATGAAGAAGACATCATGACACTGAATGAAGGACTGATTAGGCACATTTTCAAAGTGGCTTTGGACCGCGATATTCCTACGCCTTTCCACAGAATGACATGGGATGAAGCGATGAATAAATATGGTTCTGACAAACCGGATCTGCGTTTTGGTCTGGAAATGGAGGATTTAAGCGACATTGCCGATGGCTGTGGCTTTAAAGTGTTTGCCCAGACTGTAGCGAATGGAGGCGTGGTAAAGGCAATCAATGCCAAAGGCGGTGTGCATAAATTAAGCCGTCGTGATATTGATGCGTTGACAAAATACGTAGCAATTTATGGCGCCAAAGGTTTAGCCTATTTCCAAATCAGTGATGAAAATGAGGTCAAATCTCCATTATTGAAGTTTTTAAGTGAAGAAGAAGTAAAGGCGATTTTTGACCGTGTTGGGGCAGAACCGGGCGATATCATTTTCTGTGTAGCGGACACCTTTAAGACTACTTGTGATGCATTAGGTCATTTGCGGTTGGAATTGGGAAAACGTTTTGGACTAATTGATGAGGACGAATTATCTTTCCTGTGGGTAACAGAATTCCCATTGTTGGAATGGGATGATGAAACCCAGCGTTTCTATGCAATGCATCATCCCTTCACCTGTCCTATGCTGGAAGATGTGCCTTTGATGGAGACAGATCCTGGCAAAGTGCGGGCTCGGGCTTACGATATGGTACTGAATGGCGTGGAAGTTGGCGGCGGCAGTATTCGTATTCATGATGGAGAGCTGCAGGAAAAAATGTTTAAGCTGTTAAATATGACGCCAGAAGAGTATACGGAGCAGTTCAGCGGTCTGTTAAATGCGTTCCAGTATGGCGCTCCACCACACGGTGGATTGGCTTTCGGCGTGGACCGTTTGTTGATGCTGATGGCGAAACGGGAAACCATTCGCGACGTGATTCCTTTCCCGAAAACACAGAGCGCAATGGATGTCATGATGGAAGCACCTTCTCCTGTATCCAACGCACAGCTGCGCGAATTACACATTAAACTGGATATTAAAAAATAATCTTTCGTTTTGTCTTCTATGTGAGAAAACGTAGTGCAAAGTGCAGTAGAGAAAAATGATGTTTGAAATGAATGAAATGTTGATTTTTATAAGGATGACTACTTAATTACATGAAAAATAGCAGATAGGAAAAAAGGGCGGAGACAAACCAATGGCTTATCATCCGTCCTTTTTTGTACAGTATCATATAATTTTGTGTGTTTGACATAGAATCCTGTGATATTATTTTAATCCGGGAAATCCGGTTTGCCGCAGTGCTTCATAGAGAAGGATGGCTGCAGAATTGGACAAGTTCAGTGAGCGCGCAGCAGCATTGTCTAGCATAGGAATTTTGATGCGGGTATCGGCGTAGCGGTCATGCATTTTTTGCGGCAATCCTGCAGTTTCTTTACCAAAGACAAGGAAATCACCATCTTGAAATTGCACTTCATCGTAGTGTTTTGTCGCTTTTGTGGTAGCTAAAAATAAACGTTTGTCACTATGCTGCGCCAGAAAATCATCTAAATTTTCATAAATGTGTAAATCCAACAGATGCCAATAGTCCAGTCCAGCCCGTTTCAAATGTTTATCATCAATAGAGAAGCCTAATGGCTTTACTAAATGCAATGAGGTGCCAGTTATGGCACAGGTGCGGGATATATTTCCGGTGTTTGCAGGAATTTCCGGTTCAACTAGAACGATATGAAACATACCATAAACCTCTTTTCTTTCGGATAGCCGTTTGGCTGTAATTTTTATCTTCTTTGAGAAGTATAGATGTTTCAGCGCGTAGCGTCAAGAGGATGAAAAAAGAATAAGAATATTTTTTGAACTTTCAAAAAAGAAAAGGGAAAACAAAAACAGGAAATCGTGCGCTAGAGGGATAATTAAAAATAGAGAATCTGTTTGCGGAAAGGAGAAACAATATGCAGCATCATAACTGGGGCCTGGGTATGCGTACCATGAAAACAGCATTGGCAATTTGGCTGGCTTTTTGGGTGTGTGATTTATTGCAATTTCAAAACAGCGCATTGGCTGCAATCACTACCATCGTAGCGGTACAGCCTTCCCTGAAAGGTTCTATGACGACGATTAAAAATCAACTCATCGCAACCAGTTTTGGCTGCTGCTTGGCGATTATTGTAGCCTATTATTTTCATGGCAGCTACACTGCAATTGCTGTCAGTGCGGTATTGGCCATCATGCTCTGTGTACAGCTGAATTTGAAGGAAAGTATCGTCTTGTTATTGGTGACCATTATCCTCATCGGGCAAACACCCTTGGAGAATTTTACAACGGCGATTGTCCAGCGAGTCAGTATGATTTTGATTGGTCTGCTGATTGGTTTTGGCTTGAATTTCTTTGTGCGGCCTCAGCATCGGCATCGCCTTTTAGAGCATATTGATGCGCTGCGTGGAGATTTTGAACAACTATATCGAGATTGCGCGGAGGATTTGCGGCGTACAGAACATTTGGATAAAAAGGTAGTACAGGAACAGGTCATGGCGCTGCGGGATCAGATTCAAGAGGTTCGCAATATTTATAAACTTTCGGTAGACAGCAGATTGGGGTATGATGAAACGCAGGCCAGGGATGAACTTTATTTGGCGCGACGCACGATCAACGCCCTTGCCTCTAATTTGGAACGCTTGGTGGAAATTCACCGCAGTATTGTGCTTTCTCCGCGTTTAGAGAACTGTGATGTGGTGCGGGAGCTGGTATACCAATACTTGATGGAAGTGTTGTATAATCATCAGCGTATTTATGAGGACCTGCTTTTTGATAAGCCCCTCACAGAAGAAATGATGCATGCTTTTGATTGTCGGGCAATACAGGTAGAGCAGGAAATGCTGCAAGTGTTGAAAGCAGCAGATGATTTGCTGCCGCTGCATTACTGGAATATTACTGTGGAGGCGGAGCGTATCATGTATAAGACTTGGAATTTGAGTCGCCTGAAACGCCAGATTCACGGGGAGATGGTAGATGCAGAGGAGGTAGAAGAGCTTTATCGACTGCAATAAGTCGGAAAGTTTGATAGGCCAGTTCTATTTTTCGTTCACGCATCGTATAGTGTGATGAGGTGAATAAGATGATGTCTTTGGTATTATTGCTGGCAGGACTGGCTGTGTTTTTTACTATTGCACTAAAACTGCGGATGCGCAGCAATGCTTATTGGCGTGAGGAGACCATCAGCAGCCCTCTGGCTGAGGCAATGAGCCAGTTGGTAGGAATTGCCGGAGGGATTTATCTATCATTGGTGATGCTGGTTAGTTTTTTGGGCATCGAAATGCCGCAGAAGGTTAATTTTTTAGATATGCTTCTGGACCCGCTGGCGCTTTTATCAATTTTGCTGGCATGTCTGCAACCTCTTGTACTTTTATGTTTGCGGCGGATACTATCAGAAAGGGGACGATAAACATGGATTGCGGGACCATACGGCTCAGCGATTTGGTAGGCAAGAATATTGTAAATATTTATGATGGTGTACGATTGGGTGTGATTTATGAACCGAATCTTTCTTTTGATTCTGAGACAGGGAAAATTGAACAGCTTTATCTGGGTGGGCGTAATGGATTTACTGGGATGTGGTCGGAAAAACACAGTTTGCAGATTCCCTGGTCCGCTGTGCATAAAATCGGTCAGGAAGTTGTGATTGTGGATATGGGGCAGAGTCCGATGCGGTATAAGCGTAATCTGTTTTAACGCTTTTGTCTTTTTTCTTTGAATTTTTAATTGCAGATATACTAATACTTGTATTATAATAAAGCATAACTATTTTTAGTAGGAGGAACCATTGTGACAGTAACAAGTACATCAAATTTTATTCAGGCAATCATTGATGAAGACGTAGCCAATGGCGCGCAGGATATATATACTCGTTTTCCGCCGGAACCAAATGGTTATTTGCATGTAGGTCATGCAAAATCCATTTGTCTCAACTTCGGTTTGGCAGAACGAAACCACGGCCGGTGCAATCTGCGGTTTGATGATACCAATCCCGTGAAGGAAGATACCGAATTCGTAGATTCTATCAAAGAAGATGTGGAATGGCTGGGTTTTCACTGGACGGGCAATGTGCATTATGCTTCAGACTATTTTCAAACCTTTTACGGTTGTGCAGTCCATTTAATTAAAGAAGGTAAAGCCTTTGTATGCGATTTGACAGCGGAAGAAATGCGGGAATATCGCGGTACCCTGACCGAACCGGGCAAAAACAGTCCCTATCGTGAACGTTCCGTGGAGGAAAATCTGGCTTTATTTGAGGAGATGAAGCAAGGAAACTTTGCCGACGGTGCCAAAGTTTTGCGGGCCAAAATTGATATGGCTTCGCCCAATATCAATCTCCGTGATCCAATCATTTACCGTATAGCCAAGGCCCATCATCACCGTACCGGTGATCAGTGGTGCATTTATCCCATGTATGATTTTGCCCACCCTATTTCCGATGCCATTGAAGGGATTACCCATTCGGTGTGTACGCTGGAGTTTGAGGATCACAGACCATTGTATGACTGGGTATTGGACAACTTGATGGACTTTGCTGCTTTTCCGTCTCGCCCTCATCAGTATGAATTTGCTAGATTAGAGCTGAACAACACCATCACCAGTAAACGCAAACTGAAAAGATTAGTGGATGAGGGGATTGTGGATGGCTGGGACGATCCTCGTATGCCTACCATTTCTGGAATGCGTCGGCGCGGTTATACACCGGAAGCTATTCGTAATTTCTGTGATATGATAGGAGTATCTAAGAGCAATAGCAAGGTAGAATTCCCTATGCTGGAGTATTGCTTGCGGGAAGATTTGAATCAAAATGCTCCCCGTGCTATGGTGGTGTTGGACCCTCTGAAAATCACTATTACCAATTATCCAGAGGGACAGATTGAATATCTGACTGCGGAAGTCAATCCCAATCAGCCGGAAAAGGGCACGTATCAGGTGCCCTTTGGCAGAGAAATTTATATTGAGCGGGAGGATTTCAGAGAAGAAGCAAATAATAAATTTTTCCGCTTGAAACCGGGTAAAGAAGTGCGGCTAAAATATGCTTATATTATTCAGTGTGATGAAGTGATAAAAGATGCCGAGGGCAACATTGTTGAATTAAAGTGCAGCTATGATCCCACGACCCGCAGCGGGATGGAAAATGCTGCTCGTAAGGTGAAGGGGACGCTGCACTGGGTAGAGGCCTCCACTGCTTTGGATGCAGAGGTGCATATGCTGGACTTCTTGTTATTGCCGGAGCAGGGAGACGGGGATTTTATGGAATATTTGAATCCTGATTCTTTAGTAGTAAAAACAGGCTGCAAGGTAACTCCTGACATGAAGGATGCAAAACAAGGAGAAACTTTTCAGTTTTTGCGCAATGGATATTTCTGCGTAGACAGCAAATACTCCACGCCGGAGCATCTGGTGTTTAACCAGACTGTATCCTTGAAGGGTAGTTATAAACCAGAAGAAAAGTAAAAAAATAGGAGATAATATCTGAGATAAAGTTTCTGTTATCTCAGATATTTTTCTATTTGTTTGCTGCACATGTGCATCATGCAGTAAAAAGTTTGTATTGATAATTTGAGAAAGGAAACAAGAGCCATGGAAATCATGAAAATTTATGAAAAAATTGATCATACCCAATTAAAACAAACCGCAGATTGGTCGTCTATCCAAAAGTTATGTGATGAAGCGATAGCGGGCGGCGCGGCCTCAGTCTGCATTCCGCCCTGCTATGTGGCACAGGTGCGCGCTTATGTGCAGCGGCAAATTCCTATTTGCACAGTAATCGGCTTTCCCAACGGGTATCAGACAACAGCAGTAAAGGTGGCGGAAACGAAGGACGCAATTGAAAATGGTGCGGATGAGATTGATATGGTAATCAACTTGTGCGATGTGAAAAACGATAGCTTTGACAAAGTAGCTGAGGAAATTCGGCAGTTAAAAAAAGTTTGTGGTTTTCGGACCTTGAAAGTTATTGTGGAAACGTGTTGTTTGACCAAGGTAGAAAAAATAAAGCTTTGCCAAATTGTAACAGAAGCCGGAGCTGATTATATCAAAACCAGCACTGGTTTTGGAAATGCCGGCGCAACTGTGGAAGATGTTCGACTTTTTCGAGAATATACAGGAGAAAATGTAAAAATCAAAGCAGCAGGAGGCATTCGCGATATAGAGACAGCCGAAGCTTTGATTGAAGCCGGTGCGGATCGTTTGGGCAGCAGTGCATTGTTAAAGCGATAGAATAGCATAAAAATATAAAGGGTTGCAAATATGATGAGACGTATATTTTTTGTAGAAGATGATTTGAATTTAATTACTGGTTTATCCTTTGCGTTAAAAAAACAGGGGTACGAGCTTGTTATTGCCAGGACAAGCGCTGAGGCAGAACGGCTGTGGCAGGAAGGAAACTATGATTTAGTTATTTTGGATATATCGCTTCCCGATGGATCAGGATTTGATTTATGTGAAAGAATACGCAGTACATCCAAGGTGCCCATTATGTTTTTGACTGCAGCAGATGAAGAGACTGATATTATCATGGGGCTTGATATTGGTGGCGATGATTACATCACCAAACCCTTTAAGCTGGCAGTATTTTTGTCCCGCATCAATGCAATTCTGCGCAGAAGTGAAAATTTCAATCAAGCTAAAACAGAATTGTATTCCAATGGCATCCGGGTACAGTTGCTCAAGGGAGAAGTTTATAAACAGGGAATACCTATCGAGTTGACTGCAAGTGAGTATAAGCTGTTATGTCTGTTTATGGAAAATCCTGATATTGTGCTCTCGCCAGAACAAATATTGAGTAAGCTTTGGGACTGCGACGCAAATTACATAGACAATAATACGCTGACGGTCTATATTCGTCGGCTGCGCACGAAGATTGAGGACAATCCTGCTCTTCCGAAAAATATTGTGACTGTTCGTCGTATGGGTTATAAATGGAATACTGTGGATTGAGGTGCGCTGTGAAATTATTGGTAAATCAAAAAACAAAATTTCTTTTTTTCAGTGTACTGCTGTTGATGGCGATATTTACACTGTTTTCTGCTATCTGCATTAAAGCGGCGTTAAATAATGCAGCGGTTTATGTGCTGGTAATTTCTATAGCTATGGAAATTTTCATTTTAGTGATTTTTTACTGGTATCTTAGGGGACAAAGTACAATCGTAGAGACAGCCATTGGACAGATTGATGACTACATTTCAGGAGATCATGATGTACGCATTTCCTGTGATGAGGAAGGGGAATTATATCTCCTGTTTCATAAAATTAATTCTCTGGCAGCAATTTTAAATGCCCATGCTGAGAATGAGAGACGTTCAAAAATATTCATGAAGGAGACGATTTCTGATATTTCTCATCAGCTGAAAACGCCTTTGGCGGCATTGAATATCTATAACGGTATTCTGCAGGAGGAGACGGAGAAGATGCCGGTTCTCAAAGAATTTACTTCTTTATCCGAACAGGAGCTTGACCGAATCGGGACGCTTGTTCAAAATCTATTGAAAATCACTAAGCTGGATGCGGGGACGATTGTGTTGGAGAAGAACTTTGAAAATCTGGCGGAAATGGTGTATTCTGTTGAAAAGCATTTTGTTTATCAGGCCGAGCAGACAGGAAAGACGTTATCTATATCCGGCGATGATAAGGTTGTCCTGCTATGCGACAGGAGTTGGCTGACAGAGGCTATCAACAATATTGTGAAAAATGCCTTTGACCATACAAATGCGGGAGATACAATAGAAATTGTTTGGAGAGAACTTGCTTCAGTGATTCAGCTTACTATTCGGGATAATGGCAGCGGTATTCATGCGGAAGATTTGCCTCATATCTTTAAACGCTTCTATCGCAGTCGTTTTTCTCAGGATGCACAAGGGATTGGGCTGGGACTTTCTTTGGCAAAGGCGATTATCGAAAGCCATGGCGGAACCATTGAAGTGGACAGTGAACTGGGAGTCGGCACAAGTTTTACGATGAATTTTATAATTCCTACAAAATTGTAGGCTGTACGTCATCTTGTGGTAGGGTTGATATGATACTCTTTCTATATCAAAAAAGAAAGAGGGGTAGAACCAAATGGATTTATTAAATGTTGAAAACCTATCTAAAATTTATGGGAAAGGAGATACAAGTGTATATGCCTTGAAAGAAGTAAGCTTCTCTGTTCCCAAGGGTGAATTTGTTGCTGTTGTCGGTGAATCAGGATCAGGCAAAAGTACTTTACTGAATATGATTGGCGCATTGGACACACCCACTTCTGGGAAGGTGTACATTGACGGCAAGGATATTTTTTCTATGAAAGAGCGTAACCTGACAATTTTTCGGCGCAGAAATATTGGTTTTATTTTTCAGAGCTTCAATTTGATTCCCGAATTAACTGTGGAGCAGAATATAATTTTTCCTGTACTGCTGGATTATCAGAAGCCCAACCGAGCATATTTAGAAGAATTACTGACAGTACTCAATCTCAAAGAACGCCGTCATCATCTGCCCAGCCAATTATCCGGCGGCCAGCAGCAGCGCGTGGCAATCGGACGTGCGCTGATTACCCGGCCAGCCTTGATTCTCGCCGACGAGCCTACAGGAAATTTGGACGCGCGGAATACCAGTGAGGTGATTTCACTGCTCAAGGAAGCTTCCAGACTCTATGAGCAGACCATCGTTATGATTACCCACAGCAGAAGTATCTCTCAATCTGCGGACCGGATTTTACGCGTATCCGACGGCGAACTGACCGATTTTGGGAGGTGCCGGGAATGAAAAGCTACCTCAATCTTATTTCGATTTCTGCCAAAGCGCGTAGAAATCAGAATCGCATGACGATCCTATGTATTATTATTTCTGTTTTGTTGGTGACGACGATTTTCAGTGTTGCCGATATGATGATTCGGATGGAAAGTGATTTTATGCTGACTAAGCATGGGAATTGGCATGTCTCTATTGAACAAGTTTCGCAGGATATTGCAGAGAATATCAAACAGCGCTCTGACGTTGCAGCGCTGGGTTGGGCGGAAACTTTCAATGTAGATTGTGATGCGCCCTATTATATTGGCGACCGAAAAGCGGTGCTGTGCGGAACAGATGAGACCTATATGACTCAGATTGCCAATGGTGTATCGGAAGGTGTTTTTCCGCAAAGTAAAAATGAAATTATGCTTACAGAAAATGCAAAGCTGGTTTTAGATGCGAAAATCGGAGATGTTTTTACGTTGTATACGCCAGCAGGGGAAACGGATTTTGTCGTATCCGGTTTTGGCACTGATGATAAAGAATATTATCAGGGGCAATTCTATGCGTTAGGTGTTACCATGACGCGGGAGGCTTTTGAGATGATAATGGAACAAAATGGTTTGCTAAACTATGCTCCCACTTGCTATATTCAATTTCAGGATGCCGCAAAAGCTGCTGACGCAATTCCCCAATTAAAAGCGCAATATTCCTTCACCGACAATTTGATTTCAGAAAATACTGGCGTGATGGCAATGGCGGGAAAAAGTAACAATGAATCAATGAAAAACATTTATGGTATTGCAGCCATGTTATTCTTTTTAGTTCTTTTTGCCGGTGTGTTGATGATTTCCGGCAGTATGAACAGTAACGTAGCACAGCGAATTCAATTTTTTGGAATGATGCGTTGTATTGGCGCAAGTAGGCAGCAGATTATTCGTTTTGTTCGACTGGAGGCGTTGAACTGGTGCAAGACAGCGGTTCCCGTTGGATTAGCCTTTGGTACAGCTATAAGCTGGGGGCTCTGCTGTTGGCTCCGTTATGGTATTGGCGGAGAATTTGCTGCAACGCCTGTATTTAAGTTCAGTCCTATCGGGCTTACTTGTGGCGCTGTCGTTGGTGTTGTAACGGTTCTTCTGGCAGTAAGATCCCCTGCTAAGCGCGCGGCCGGAGTTTCTCCTGTCATGGCGGTCTCAGGCAACGCAGGTGATCCTCGCTCGCTACGGCATGGAGCGAAACATAGCTTTGGCAAAATAGAGAGCGTGCTGGGTGTGCATCATGCAGTAGCTCACAGAAAAAATTGGATTTTGATGACAGCTTCTTTTTCTCTTAGCATTATTTTGTTTCTCAGTTTTTCAGTGGGAATGGACTTGGCCTATGCGTTACTTCCCAGCCTGCGTTCCTGGCAGCCTGATGTAACGCTTTGTGGATATAGAAATGCGCTGGTATTGGATAGGAACCTTACAGAGAAAATTACTGCAATACCCGGTGTGGCTCAAGTTTGGGGCAGCTCTTATATGAACCATATTCCCGTGACTTCCTCATGTTCTTCTGTGGACCAGGTCAATTTAGTTTCTTATGATACGTATATGATGGAATATGCCAAGGAAAGCATTTCGCAAGGCAATATTTCAGCGATTACCGGAGATGGCAACAAGGTCATGACTATCTATAATCGAGATAATCCGCTAAAGGTAGGGGACACCATACAACTGGCGGGAACAGAACTTGAAGTTGCCTGTGCATTGTCTGATGGGCTGTTTTCCGCTGAACGAATTGTGATTTGTCCTGAGGAAATTTTTGACCGTTTGGTAGGCGAACAAAAGTATAATCTGATTGGAGTGCAATTTGCTAACGATGCAGATGAACAGACAGTGAAACAGATAGCAGAGCTTGCTGCACCAAATGTTATTTTCAGCGATGACCGTGAAAGAAATAAAGAAAATACTGCTACCTATTTTGCAGCGAGAGGCGTGGTATATGGTTTCCTGATTATTATTGCTCTGATTACCATTTTTAATATGCTTAACAGCATTTCTATGAGTGTGTCCGCACGGATTAAGCAATATGGCGCAATGCGTGCAGTGGGTATGGATGACAGGCAGCTTACACGAATGATTTCAGCGGAGGCAGTTACTTATGCAGTTTCTGGATTGTTGGTTGGGTTGTGCATAGGAGTTCCTCTCAGCAAATATCTCTATACCCGTTTGATTACAGAGCATTTTGGGGTTGCGTGGTCCGCACCGGTGGGCTTGTTGCTGATCATTGCAGTATTTGTACTTGCTACTGCTTTTGCTGCAGTATATGCTCCGGCAAAAAGGATACGGGCAATGGCCATTACAGAAACCATCAATGAATTGTAATAAGCCAGATATAGGCTTTTGATGTAAAATGTTGAATAAGAACCGGTTCCTAAAAATCAGAAAGTCGTGAATGTTGGGGAACCGGTTTTTTATGTTAAGGTAAAGCCAACACAGGTTTTTATGTAATTATTTTATGAAATCCTTCCATTTTGCAGGATTTTTTCTTTCTTTCAAGGAAATTTTGTAAAGAATAAGATGCTGTGAAGTTGCTTTTCTGTGAAAAATTTTTATGATATAATGTAGCGACTGGACAGAGTTGTGAGAAAAAGGAGAGAACGATTTATGATGTTTTTTGGAAATTCACTGACCAGTATGGTCGCTACCTTGTTGGCTGTGCTTATGGCAATCACTTTTCATGAAACAGCCCATGGGTATATAGCATATCGTTTGGGAGATCCTACGGCGAAAAATCAAGGCCGTTTAACCTTAAATCCCATTGCTCACTTGGATCCCATCGGCGCTTTGATGATGTTCGTTTTTGGTTTTGGCTGGGCCAAACCGGTGCCGGTAAATCCGTTTTATTTTGAGGGCGACCGCACGAAAGGCATGATGCTGGTGTCGGTAGCAGGTCCGCTGACCAATCTAATTATTTCTTTTGCTGCATATTTTATTTATGTGGCAGGCAGTGGTTTTGCTGCGATTCCTTTTTTGTCTATCTTTCTGAGTACGACAGTGACCTTGAATATCTATCTGGCAGTATTTAATTTGATTCCCATTCCGCCGTTAGACGGTTCAAAAATTTTGGCCGGTTTATTGCCGAAGGCAACTGCCTATAAATTTTTGAACACAGTGGAACAGTATGGATTTTTGATTTTGATGCTGCTAATTTTTTTCAATATTACAGATATGATCATGGTGCCTGTTGCTAATGTGATACTCAGCTTTTTTACTTTTATTTTACAACTGATTTTCTAGTGAGGACGGCAATGGAAGAAATTAAAAAGTATGAAATTCATTTGGACAACTTTGACGGACCTTTGGATTTGCTGCTGCATTTGATTGACAAAAATAAAATGGACATTTATGATATTCCTATTGCAGTGATTACTGAGCAATATTTGGCATACTTAGAAGAAGCGCGGGAGATGGATCTGGAAATCGCCAGCGAATTTTTGCTCATTGCGGCGACTTTGTTAAATATTAAGGTGCGGATGCTTTTACCAAAGCAAAAATCAGATGAAAACGATGCAGATAGCGAGGAAGATCCCCGCGCTGAATTGGTGCGCAGATTGGTAGAATATCGATTTTATAAAGAAACGGCGCACATGCTACAACAGAGAGAACAGCATGAATGCACCTATATGTTAAAGCCGCATGATGTTGAAGCTTTGACCAGTCAGTTGGAACCGGGAAATCCTTTGGAGCATGTAACAATGCAGCAATTGATGGAAGCTTTTTTACAGGCGATGGACCAGGTCCAGGGGGAGAAAGAGGTACATCAGTTGACGTTGTCCCGCGAAGAATATCTGGTTGAAGACAGCATTCTGCAAATTCGGCAGAGACTGCAAAAGGAACATAGTATTGAATTTGCCACGTTGTTTCAGCGTAAGGATAGAAAACGCAAAGTCATTACGATGTTTATGGCGCTTTTAGAATTGTGTCGGCTGGGAGAATTGTCTTTTCAGCAGCAGGACAATTTTGGCGCATTGTGGATTTTCCCCCGACAACCTAACAATGAGGTGAAGTAGTTGCAGTATCAGTATGTAGAAAAGATTCGGGCCGTGGTGGAAAGCTTGTTGTTTATCACCAATGAACCCTTAACTACGGCGCAGCTGGCCGAGTTGGCCGAGTTGGAAGAAAATGATGTGATGGATGTATTGGACTGGTTGATAGAGGATTACAGTGACGCATCAAAAGGAATTTGTGTGATGAAGCTGGGAGATGGCTATATTATGGCTATCAAGCAGGATTATCTGCCCTATGTGGAAAAACTATACCGGCCGCAAATGAATACACTGTCTATGGCAGCTTTGGAGACGTTGGCCATTATTGCGTATAAACAGCCGGTGACCCGCAGTGAGGTGGAATTGGTTCGCGGAGTAAAGGCAGACAAAATTATTCAGAATTTAATTGCAAAAGAGCTGATCGAAGAACGGGGACGCAAGGATGCGCCGGGCCGTCCTATTCTATATGGAACGACTAGAAAATTTTTGCAGTATTTTAATATCGAGAGCTTGGAGGATTTGCCTTCCAATGATCTGCTGCAGTTGGATTTAGAACAGGCAGAAACTTTGGTAGCAGATGAGTTGGAGCTGCTGGATATGGCAAGGAAGGACGAGGATGTGTGATGTCTCTTTCTGAAAAGGGATATAATATGTGTATTGTGTTTTTCTGTCGGGAATAGTATAATAAAACGGTAAAATTTGCATATAAATAAAGGATGTATATTGTAAATAAACGATACAGAAGAAATCGCAGAGGATTATTTCATGCGCAAACGATAGATAAAAAGGTGATTATTGGGGGGATCTTCTATGTGCGGGATCGTAGGATATGTCGGGAAAAGAAATGCAGTCAGCGTTTTGCTTGATGGGTTGCAGAAGCTGGAATATCGCGGCTATGATTCGTCGGGAATTGCAGTTATAGAACAGGCGCAGATTGTTGTAGAAAAATCAGAAGGAAAGCTGGCAAATCTGCGGGATAAAATAAAAGACATGACTCTGGAAAGTGGTATCGGGATTGGGCACACGCGCTGGGCTACGCATGGACGGCCTTCTGATGCCAATGCACATCCGCACACCAGTCAAAATGGGAAATTTGCCGTTGTGCATAATGGCATTGTAGAAAATTATTTGGCGTTGAAGGAAAAATATTTGGCAGGGGATCATTTTACATCGGAAACAGATACCGAAGTGGTTGCCCATTTGCTGGAGAAGTTTTACAATGGGAATTTTGCGGAAACTGTCATAAAAGTATTGGATGTATTGGAAGGTGCTTATTCGCTGGTGATGATATGTGCGGATGAGCCGGATAAAATGATTGCCTGCCGTAAAGACAGTCCTATGGTATTAGGCGTAGGAGAAGGGGAGAGCTTTATAGCTTCTGATGTATCTGCACTGTTGGCATATACTCGTAGCTGTATGTATATTGAAGAGGGCGAGCTGTGTATTTTGACACAGGATGGAATTACCATTAAAAATCATGCGTTGCAGCTAGTGGAGAAAGAAATTCACACCATTACCTGGGATGCAGAAGCGGCAGAAAAGGGCGGTTTTGAGCATTTTATGCTCAAGGAAATTTTTGAACAGCCGGAGGCTTTCAAAAGGACGTTGTCTGGAAGACTTCACGGGAATCAGGTACATTTTGACGAGTTCTCTTTGACAGCAGAAGAAATTAATCAATGGCAGAAAATTTATATTGTGGCTTGCGGTACTGCATACCATGCGGGGTTGGTGGGCAAGCAGGTGATAGAGAAACTGGCGCGGATTCCGGTAGAGGTGGAAATTGCCAGCGAGTTTCGGTATCGGGATCCCATGATGGATGAACACACTTTGGTGATTGTGATCAGCCAATCGGGAGAAACGGCAGACACCGTGGCGGCGCTAAGAGAAGCGAAAATGCATCATTGCAAGGTATTAGCGATTACGAATGTAGTCGGCAGCGCCATCGCCAGAGAGGCGGATTATGTAATTTATATCTGGGCGGGTCCGGAAATTTCAGTAGCATCCACGAAAGCTTATACCACAATGCTGATAGCAGAATATTTATTGGGTGTATATCTGGCACAGCAAAAAGAAATGGCCAATCTGGATGAGCGGGCGGCTATTTTAGAAGGACTACAGCAGCTTCCGGAAGTTTCAGCTAAACTGTTAACCGAATCATATCTGGCTGAGGTTCAACGTGCTGCAGAACGCTATGGAATGGCAGAAAATATCTTTTTTATCGGTCGTGGCATGGATTGGGCTATTGCTTTGGAAGGTTCTTTGAAGTTAAAAGAAATCTCTTATATTCATGCGGAGGCTTACGCTGCTGGAGAATTAAAACACGGTACATTGGCATTGGTGACAGAAAAAACACCAGTTATAGCTATTTGTGTACAGAAAAGTACCTATGATAAGACGGCGTCAAATGTAAAAGAGGTAAAAGCCAGAGATGCCAAGGTCTTGGCGATTATCAACGAGGGCGATACCCAAACGGCGAAGTTTGTTGATCAGACGATGGAAATTCCCAAAATCAACAATTTTGTTATTCCAGTGCTGGCAGTGATCCCGTTGCAGTTGATTTCTTATTATATCGCTAAAATTCGTGGATGTGAAATCGACCAGCCACGTAATTTGGCAAAGAGTGTAACAGTTGAGTAAAGGCACATAAAAGAATGACATCTCTTTTTTGTTGAAAATCCGGAGGGCTCCATAGAAAAATGGAGTTTTCCGGGTTTTTTATACGCTTATAGTTTAAGAAAATTATTGACATTGAGTTGACTCTAAAGTATATAATAAAGTCAATTGAAAAAAAGGAAAAGGGAGGGAAAGTTTATAATGACAATTAAAGAAGTCTGTGAAAAATATAATATTAGCGCGGATACATTACGCTATTATGAGAGAGTTGGAGTAATACCTTCTATAACTCGTACCAAAAGTGGTATTCGTGATTACACAGAGCAGGATTTAGGTTGGGTAGAAAACGCAATTTGTATGCGAAACGCAGGACTTTCTGTGGAAACATTGGCAGAATATGTGCGATTATTTCAGGAAGGTGACGATACTATTCGAGCAAGGCGGGAGCTGCTCATGGAGGCGAAGGAGGAAATCACTGTTCAGCTTAAAAAATATCAGGAAACAATAGAACGATTAAATTATAAAATTTCTCGCTATGATGAAGCGATAAAAACAGGCATACTTACATGGGATGTCACAGAACAATAGATGAGAAAAGTGTATTCGTTTTTCAGCTTTTTAATTTCTTGCTCTGAATCCAAGCAAGTGAGGTATTGCATTTTCTGTATTCCTAGTATATAATAGGGATATCGAGGTGTTATCAATGAAAATATCAACCAAAGGGCGGTATGCATTGCGCCTGATGTTGGATTTAGCCCAATACAGCAATGAAAATGAATATGTGTCAATCAAGAAAGTTTCACAAAGGCAAGATATTTCAGAAAAATATTTAGAGCAGATTGTAGCGCAATTGAGTCGTGCCAATTTTGTAAAAAGCATACGGGGTGCCCAAGGCGGATATCGTTTAGTGAAAGCACCGGAGAATTATACAGTAGGAATGATTTTACGGCTTATAGAAGGTAATTTGTCTTCGGTCAGTTGTTTGGAGGATAATCCAAATAAGTGTCAGCGCTGTAATAATTGTGTGACGCTAGAGGTTTGGCAGCAAATCAATGATGCAGTGGATAGTGTGATTGATAATATTACTTTGCAGGATTTAGTACAAAAACAACAGGCAAAAGCACGAATCGTCAAATAGTATGAATATGAAAGTATTGGAGCAGTCTTTTGAACAGGCTGTTCTTTTTTATAGTTGAAAATTGTGTTTCAATTCACAAAATTAATTTTAATGAATAGTAATATGGAAAAAAGACACAAAATAGATTTTTATATGATGACTAAAAAAGAAAAAAGGATAAAATAAGTAATAATTTTTTATTGAAAAGCATAGTACATTATTATAAATAACTATAAATAGTCATGATTTTTCTCTATAACCAAAAATTATGATGCCATAAAAAAGAATAATATGAAAAATTAAAATTCCTTAACACTCAAAAATGGCTTAATGAAGCCTATACAACAAATTTTGTGCTAGTGTTCACTAAGAACTATAGACTTTTGTTTTTTGATACTATATAATGAGACTTAGTTTAAGATCTACATGTAGTAGTATATGTAAGAAAAAGGAGAAAAGGGAGAGTGGTACTGTTGACGCTGAATGAAAAACAGAAACGGAATGAAGAACTGAACAAAGAGTTCCTCAGACGCAGCGGCGTAAATGTTTCCAAGTGCTATCAGTGTGGAAAATGTTCTGCTGGTTGTCCTGTGGGCGATCATATGGACATTCCGACCAACAAAGTAATGCGTTTGGCACAAATGGGCCTGATTGAAGATGCATTGAAGAGCCATGCAATTTGGCTGTGCGCTTCTTGCACAACTTGTACGACACGGTGTCCAAAAGGGGTGGATGTTGCGAAAGTAATGGAAACCCTGCGTATTATGGCAAAAGAACATGGTTATATTGCAGAAAAAAATGTGGATAAATTCCACAGTGTATGGATGGGAATCATCGGAAACATTGGCAGAATGTACGAGCCTGCTCTGATTGTTGGCCGTAACTTCTCTACCGGGAAACTGTTCCAGGATACTTCTTATGGTGTGCCATATATCACTAAACAGAAGCTGAAACTGATTCCATATAAGTCTAAAAATATGGCTGAAATTAAATCTCTGATTGCTAAAGCGGAAGCGATGGATCGAGAAGAAAGGGGTAATAAATAATGGATTATGCATATTTTCCCGGATGTTCTCTGGAGTCTACAGGGATTGAGTTTCATATGTCTGCAAAAGCAGTGGCGCAAGCGCTGGGGATCAATTTAATTGAAATCCCAGATTGGAATTGCTGCGGAGCCAGCAGTGCACACTCCAGGGGCCATTGGATTTCTTTGGCTTTGCCTGCCCGCAATATGGCAATTGCAGAAGCCGCTGGCCTAGATGTGGCCATTCCATGTGCAGCCTGCTATGGCAGAAGTAAAAGAGTGGAGTTGGAAGTAACACAGTCCAAAGAAACAAGAGAAAAAATAGAGGAAATTATTGGGCGTCCTTATACAGGAAAAAGCAAAGCTAGAAATTTGACAGATATTTTGTATCGTGATCTTGGTCCAGCTAAGATTGCAGAAAAAGTAAAAAAACCTCTGAAAGGTCTGAAGGTTGTGACATATTACGGCTGCCTGATGGTTCGTCCACCAGAATTGGCCTGTGATGATGTAGAAGATCCTATCAGCTTGGATGAGATTATGACAGCTTTGGGTGCAGAGGTTATTCCATGGGGTTTCAAGACAGAATGTTGCGGTGGAGGTTTGACTGCTTGTCGTCCTGGCGTAGGATTAGATATGACAGAAAAAATTCTGGATGCTGCCAGAAGATCAGGCGCAGATTGTGTTGTAACTGCTTGCCCAATGTGCCATTCTAACTTGGATATGCGTCAGGTACAGTTGAACAAAGCAAATGGTACGACAAATATGCCGGTATTCTTTATCACCGAATTAGTTGGTGTTGCCTTGGGCATGGCAAATAAAGACTTAGGCATTAATCGGCATTTTATTCCGTCAGAAGCAGTTCTGACGAAAATCGGAAAAACCAGTGAAGGCGGTGAAGCATAGTGGAAAGAGTTGGGGTATTTATTTGTCACTGCGGCTCTAATATCGGCGCGGTCGTCGATTGTGCAAAGGTTGCAGAAAATGTAAGAAATTATCCTGGTGTTGCTTTCAGCACAGACTACAAATATATGTGTTCTGAACCTGGACAGGAAATGATTCAGAATGCAATAAAAGAGCACAATTTGAATCGTGTAGTTGTAGCTTCCTGTTCTCCGCGTATGCATGAAAAAACATTCCGTGCTTGTGTGGAAAAAGCAGGCCTGAATCCATATATGTTTGAAATGGCAAATATTCGTGAACATTGTTCATGGGTACATGCGGGTAAAAATGAAGAAGCAACAGCAAAAGCAACGGACTTGGTAAAAATGGCTGTTTCCAAAGTATGCAAAAATGAAGAACTTGAAAAGGGACATGCGCCTGTTACCAAACGCGCTTTAGTTGTAGGTGGCGGTATTGCAGGGATTCAATGCGCATTGGATATTGCAAACAACGGTTACCAGGTAGATATTTTAGAACGGACTCCATCAATTGGCGGAAAAATGTCTCAGATTGATAAAACATTCCCGACAATTGACTGTTCTGCTTGTATTCTGACACCAAAAATGGTAGAAGCGAGCAGCCATCCTAATATCAGTCTGATTACCTATTCTGAATTGGAACACGTAGATGGGTATGTAGGAAACTTTGAAGTAACCATTCGGAAAAAAGCGCGTTCTGTTGATATGAAGAAATGTACTGGATGTGGTACCTGCATGACTAAATGTCCAGGCAAAGCAGATGATGAATTTAATATGAATCTGCGCAAACGTACAGCAATCTATACGCCATTCCCACAGGCTATTCCCAATAAACCAGTTATCGACCGTGTAAACTGTCTGAAATTTAAAAGCAGAGAAAATGGTAAGGATGTATGCGGGATTTGCTCAAAATTCTGCCCTACGGGTGCCATTGATTACGAACAGGTAGATGAATTAGTAACGGAAAAATATGGTGCCATTGTAATGGCTACCGGTTATGAACAGTTTGATCATAGCGTGTATGGGGAATATGGTTATGGTAAATATAAAGATGTCATTTCTGGTCTGCATTTTGAACGTCTGGTAAATGCATCTGGTCCGACCCAGGGTCATATTGTGCGTCCTTCTGACCACAAAGAGCCTAAAACTGTAGTTATGGTAAAATGTGTTGGTTCCCGTGATCCAGAACATGGCAAGAGTTATTGTTCCAGAACCTGCTGTATGTATACTGCAAAACAGGCTACCATGATTCGTGACCATTGCCCTGACACAAAAGTATATGTATTCTATATGGATGTACGTACTCCGGGCAAGTTATATGATGAATTTTACAACCGTACCAGAGAAGAATATGGCGTAGAATATATTCGCGGTCGTGTATCCAAAATTTATCAGGAAGGCGAACAGCTGATTGTAAAAGGGGAAGACACCTTACTGGGTCAGCAGGTGGAAGTAGCTGCCGATTTGGTTATTTTGGCTGATGCAATGATTCCAAATCCTGATTCTGAGCATATGGCACAAATCGTAGGAATTGGTTATGATAAAGATGGTTGGTTCACAGAATCCCATCCAAAGCTGGGTCCTGTAGAAACCCATACTGCAGGTGTATTCCTGGCAGGTGCTTGTCAGGGACCGAAAGATATTCCTGATTCTGTAGCGCAGGCCGGTGCTGCTGCTGTAAAAGTATGTGCATTGTTGTCCAAAGATCAATTAGAAACCGAGCCGACCGTATCGAAAATTGATACTAAAATTTGCTCTGGCTGCGGACTGTGCGTACCGGTTTGTCCGTATAAAGCAATTACGTTGGAAACTATTCAAGAACGCAGAGCAGGCAAAACAATTGAACGTCTGGTTGCCAATGTAAACAGCAGCCTGTGTCAGGGATGCGGTGCTTGTACCGTAACTTGCCGTTCTGGTGCAGCAAATCTGAAACACTTTACAAACGCGCAAATCTTAGCGGAGGTGGATGCATTATGTCAAACAATTCTGTAGAAAATTTTGAACCAAAAATTCTGGTTTTCGCTTGCAACTGGTGCACTTATGCCGGTGCTGACTTGGCTGGCACTAGCCGTCTGCAGTATCCACCAAATGTGCGGGTGTTGCGTGTGCCATGTTCCTGTCGTGTAAATCCACAGTTTGTGTTACGCGCATTTCAACGGGGTATTGATGGCGTGCTAGTGGCTGGATGCCATCCAGGGGATTGCCACTACACAACAGGAAACTATTATACCCGCCGTCGTTTCTTGTTAATTACTCGTATGATGGATTATATGGGTATTGATTCCCGCCGTTTCCATACAAGATGGATTTCTGGTGCAGAAGGTCCCAAGTTCCAGCAGGTAGTAACAGAAATGATTGAAGAAGTAAAAGCAATCGGTCCCAACGATAAGATGCGTGATGATATAGAAATAGATGTAAAGGCGGTGGAAACAAATGAGTGATATCCAAAGTGAAATGAGAGCAGTTGCCAAGGAATTGTTGGAGTCTGGCGAAGCAACTGTGGTTATCGGCTGGGAAAAAGGTACGATGCCGTATAATTCCACACCGGTGATGATCCGTTCTGCTGCTGAAGTGGATAAGCTGATTTGGGATGAATACTGCCAGCAAAATCTGAGCCCTTACCTGATTGATTTTATCTACACAGAAGATAAAGTAGCGATTTTTGCCAAAGGCTGTGATACGAGAGCTTACAATCGCTTAATTCAGGATAAACGTATCACTGCGGATAAATGCATTATTATCGGCGTACCGTGTTCTGGGATGAAGAATGCCAAAGCTGCAGCTCGCTTGCCGGAAGGTGCAGAAGTACCTATGGCGAATGCCTGCAAAGAATGTCGTTATCCAAATCCTGTCGTATTTGATCGTAAGATTGGTCAGGATGTTACACCTTGGTGTACTGAAAAGAATTTTGCTGATGTAGAGGCAATCGAAGCTATGGGGCAAGACGAAAAGGCTGCATTCTGGCAGAGCCAGTATTCAAAATGTATTCGTTGTTATGCATGTCGCAATATTTGTCCTGCTTGCAACTGCACCAACTGTATTTTTGATCAGAGTGCTTCTGGTTGGCAGAGTAAAGATATTAATGCGTCTGAAAATGAGTTCTACGGCGTAACCCGTGCATTCCATGTAGCTGGTCGTTGCATTGAATGTGGGCAGTGTGAAATGGTTTGTCCGTCTGACATTCCTATTATGCTGATGAATAAGAAATTTATCAAAGATATCGACACACTCTTTGGTGCTTATGAAGCAGGGATTGAAACAGAAGGGCCAACTCCATTGAGTCATTATGAAGTATCTGACCCTGAAGAATTTATGTAAAGGAGGCGGTTATTGTGAAGACTATTGAAAAAGCAAAATTAGACGGATTTTTAAGTCAGCTGGCACAGCAGTATCGTGTGCTGGTTCCAGTTGATTACAACGGCCTGACACAGTTTGCGCCATATAGTCAGGTGCAGGAAGGCGTTTCTAAATTATATTTTGATGGCAATGTAACCGTATCTCCCAAAACAGTGTATCTGCCTCAGTCAGAAGCAATGTATAAATTCCGCGCGCAAGGGAAAAAACTGGCTATCGAAGAATTGCCTGAATTGGATAAACAACAGGTAGTATTTGGGGTACGGCATTGTGATACGAAAGCAATTCAGTGTCTGGATAAAGTATTTTTGGATGAAAAATTTGAAGATCCTCAGTATAAAAATAAAAGAGAGAATACGATAGTATTTTCTTTAGCGTGCAACAATCCAAAAGCTACTTGTTTCTGTGAATCTATGGGAGTAGATCGTGCTCATGCAGAAGCGAGTGTTGCTGACGTGCAGGTATATGATTTCGGAGACACATATGGTTTTGAAGTTATTTCTGACAAAGGAAAAGCATGTTTGGATGCTGTAACTGGTTTAGGTGAAACAGAAAGCAAGCTGCCTGATCAGAAGCCACAGACTATTAAATTTGATCCATCTGGTCTACCAGAAAAATTGAAAGGAATGTTCGAAGATCCAATTTGGGATTCCTATCAGTTTAAATGTTTAAATTGTGGTACTTGCACCTATATCTGTCCAACTTGCCATTGCTTTGATATCAATAACAAAATCCGTGGTGAAGTAGGTATGAAATTGCGTACATGGGACAGCTGCATGTTTAATGAGTATACTTTGATGGCTGGTGGTCATCAACCTCGTGCAGGTAAAAAAGAAAGAGTACGCAATCGTTTCTTACACAAACTGCAGTATTTCAACGAAAAACATGGTATGTTCCTGTGTATCGGTTGTGGACGTTGTGTGGCAAAATGTCCGGTAAATCTGGATATTACGAAATTTATTCAACAGGTAATCGGTCAATAAGGAGGGTTTTTTGTGAAAGTAGCTTCTGCAAATGACGTAAAGCGAATTAATAATTTGGTCCCAAAAGTAGGCGTTGTGCGAGAAATTTTGGATGAAACACCAGACGTAAAAACCTTCCGCATCAGCACGCCGGAAGGAGAGAGACCATTTACTCCTATGCCTGGTCAATTAGGGATGTATTCTATGCCAGCAGTGGGTGAAGCAATGTTTTCCGTAACCAGCTATGGTGATGATTATATTGATATGTCCATCAAAAAATATAACGATGGTGTATTGACTAGTGTATTGCACGCAATGGAACCAGGACAGGAAGTGGGGATTCGTGGGCCGTATGGCAATGGTTTCCCTATCGAACAGTTCAAAGGAAAAGACATTGTATTCATTGCCGGTGGGATTGGTTTGGCTCCGGTAAGAAGTCTGATTTTATACTGTATGAAAAACAGAGAAGATTTTGGCAAACTGACCATTATTTATGGTGGCCGCAGTAAGGAAGATTTGTGTTTTAAGGAAGATTTATTTGAAAACTGGCCGAAAGTTCCGAACACAGAAGTGTATGTAACTATCGACCGTCCACAGGAAGGCTGGGATGGTCATGTAGGGTTTGTGCCAGACTATGTAAAAGAAATTGCACCAAATGCGCAGATTGCTGCCGTATGCGGTCCTCCAATTTTAATAAAATTAACATTGCCAATTTTATCGGGTATGGGCTATCCTGATGAAGATATTATCACGACATTGGAACTTCGCATGAAGTGCGGAATTGGTAAATGTGGCCGTTGTAATATTGGTTCCTGTTATGTTTGCTTAGATGGTCCGGTATTTAGCCAAGCACAGTTGAACAATATGCCGAAAGAATATTGATCTCTAGTTGGATCACACATAACTTTGCTGCAGGACGAATCTTATGATTCGTCCTGTTTTTTACATAAAAAGTCAGTAAATAAAGTACAATGAAAGATGTTTGCTAAATAGGCGGGAGTACAAATGGAAAAACAAAATGATAGAAAAAAGAGGATATGGTTTTTACTTATCCTAGGAGTGGCTATTGGTTTGATTTTACTGTTGGGTGGACGTATGGAATTTCATACTGAATTGGAGCGAGAAGTACGGCAGAATGTATTCTTAGGTTATGTTGAAAATATTCCTGCTCCAGATAAGGGATGTGTTGTTATTACAGCGGAACGATATCCTTCTTGGTGTCAGGGTGTTTGTGAGATTGAAACGCAGACAATATCTTGGGGAAAAGACAGTGGGCAGTGCGTTGGCGTATTTGCCGATGTGGTCTATTATGAGAATCGGTATGAATTGCGCAATTGGTTTAGCGGCCGCTTATTAAAGAGAAAATCAGAGTATTATTATAAATTGGATACCCCGTTGCAGTTGCGTTTTTTAGAGGAGGGAAGAAAGCCAGAAATTGATATCGGAGAAATTCGGGCTGTAGATTATGATTATACAGCGTATAAAGGTAAATAGGTTTTGGTAGCGTGGCAAAAGGATTTGTAGTAGCGGTTGTATTGCTTCCCGCCGATAACAGCTTGCCTGTCTGGGTTTTCTGTAGGAAATGAAAGAGAAATTAAGAAACGACAGAAAGTTATCCATGATATAGATAACCTTCTGTCGTTTCTTGATAAAAAGTAGTTTATAGAATTGCATTATAAAGTGAAAGATTCTTCAGGCTGCAGTACAGTGCAGGGAATTCCATAGTTGAGCAATTGATTGGAAAAGAAATTTTCATTTTGTTCAATCACGGGGAACGTATTGTAATGCATGGGAATTACATGACGGGCATGTAATGCACGGGCTGCCAGCATAGCATCTTTTGGATCCAGGGTGAAGTTGCCGCCAATTGGCAAGAGCGCTAAATCAATGCGATTGGCAGTTCCCAATAAAGTCATTTCATGACTGAGTCCGGTATCTCCAGCGTGATAAATTGTTTTACCATCTATTTGAAGTAAAAAACCAGCTGGATTTCCCATGTAGATAACCTGCCCATTTTCCTCAAGACCAGAACTGTGCAAAGCAGGAGTCATTTTTACGTATCCAAAATCAAATTGATAACCACCGCCGATATTCATACCGTGGCAATTCTTGATCCCTTTGTTCTTGAGATAGGTTACAATTTCCGGTACGCAAATGACCAAACAGTCGGTGTGCTGT
>OFFL01000448.1_pt1 | contig 46007 bp, 37 predicted proteins | sample 1521391 | NCBI WGS metagenome assembly OFFL01 (sample SAMEA3504082, study PRJEB24116) | mouse gut metagenome | biome: mouse gut; feature: mouse-associated habitat; material: faeces | place: Denmark | collected 2011
TCAACGCATTTCCCGATGAGTACCGCATCCCCTTCTCGATGCACGTTGCCGGTTATAAGTACAACGAGATCGCCGAGAAGATGAACCTCCCGTTGGGTACCATCAAGAGCCGCATCTTCTTCGCCCGCAAGAAGCTCCAGACCCAGTTCGCCGACTACCGTTGATCGGGTCAGCCGCTCACTTGACAGAGAGAATGTATCAATAAGATATATGCCTGCATAAAAACAACTGTTTTGCAACCGATTTTTATCGGACTATAGCCGAAAGGCCTACTGAAAAGAACTATTTTCAACTATTTATTGTAGAGATAATATAAAAGAGAAAGTTTCCGTGACGGATGCTGATTTCACCGAAAAGGTAAAAAAGATTGTTTTAGGTTAGAATTTCTAAGGTAATTAGGTAAAGATTTTAAGGTAATAATAAGTTTTTGGTTTTTAAGGTAATACTATAAGACTACACACGGAACTACATAAGAACGCCAGTTCGAGCCGTCGCCGCCTCAGCGGTGACGGCTCTTTTGTTGTCGTTAACTTTTTTATGGATAAGCCCCTAAATTCAGTTAATTTTGTAGGTGTAAAACACTTTTTGCTGAATTTTTGTTATCTTTGCAGTTGATTTCGTGAATATTTGAAATTATTATGGCAAAAGTGACAAAAAAGATGGCGCTGGACTATCATGAATATCCGCGCCCCGGAAAAATCGAAGTTATCCCCACCAAGCCCTATGCCACTCAGGCTGACCTCGCGCTGGCCTACTCTCCCGGTGTAGCATATCCCTGTCTGGAGATTAAGGACAACCCCCAGGACGTATACAAATACACTGACAAGGGCAACCTTGTGGCAGTGATTTCCAATGGCACCGCTGTGCTTGGTCTCGGCGACATAGGCGCATTGGCAGGAAAACCTGTGATGGAAGGCAAGGCCCTTCTTTTCAAGATATTCGCCGGCCTCGACTGCTTCGATATCGAAGTGGACGAGAAGGATCCGGAAAAATTCATACAGATAGTCAAGGCCCTCGCGCCCACATTCGGCGGCATCAACCTTGAGGATATCAAGGCCCCCGAGTGCTTCGAGATTGAGCAGCGCCTCAAGGCTGAGTGTCCCATCCCCGTGATGCACGACGACCAGCACGGCACAGCCATCATCTCGGCTGCCGCTCTGCTTAATGCCGTGGAAATCCAGGGCAAGAAAATCGAGGATGTGCGCCTTGTGGTCAACGGCGCCGGCGCCGCTGCCGTGTCATGCACCAAGCTCTACTGCGCCCTGGGCGTGAAGATGGAGAATGTGGTGATGTGTGACAGCAAGGGTGTCATCACCACCTCACGCAAGGACCTTAACCCGCAGAAGGCTCAGTTTGCCACTTCGCGTGACATCACTACACTTGCCGAGGCCATGAAGGACGCTGACGTGTTCCTCGGTCTGTCGGTCAAGGATGTTGTCACTCCCGAGATGATAAAGTCAATGGCACCGCGCCCCATCGTGTTTGCCCTCGCTAACCCCGATCCCGAGATTGCCTACGAGGTAGCTATGGCGGCACGTCCCGACCTCATCATGGGTACCGGTCGTTCCGACTATCCCAACCAGATCAACAACGTGCTCGGATTCCCCTACATTTTCCGCGGTGCTCTTGACTGCGGTGCGTCGGAAATCAACGAGACTATGAAGATTTATGCCGTGCGAGCCATCGCCGAACTGGCCAAGAAGCCTGTGCCTCCGGTGGTCAACGCGGCTTATAACCGCTCGAACCTTAAATTCGGTCCCGAGTATATCATCCCGACCCCCTTTGACCCCCGCTTGCTCACATCAGTGTCGCCTGCCGTGGCCAAGGGTGCCATGGACAGCGGTGTGGCCAGTCGTCCCATCACTGACTGGGATGCCTATGACGAAAAGCTCCGTCAGCTCAAGGGCAACGACCGCAAGTTCACACGCCGCATCAACGAGGCTGCCCGCACCAACCCGAAGCGTGTGGTGTTCGGCGAAGCCAATACCGACAACATGCTCCGTGCCGCTGCCATCGCAGCAGCCGACGGTCTGGCCATACCTATCCTGCTCGGCAACGAGGAGATGATCGAGAAGCGCGCCCAGCGTCTGGGTGTCGACATCTCAGGCATCGAAATCGTCAACCTGCGCCATGACCGCGAGGCACCGCGCCGCGAACGTTATGCCGCGTTGCTCAGCACCAAGCGTCAGCGTCAGGGCGAGAACTTCGAGAGCGCCCTCGATAAGATGTTTGACCGCAACTACTTTGGCATGATGATGGTGGAAACCGGAGAGGCCGACGCTTTCATCGCCGGCACACGCGCCGCCAACAATCCCACAGGCGAGATCGCCAGGGAAGTTATCGGCGTGAAGGACGGCTACAACAACTTTGCCACAATGCACGTGATGGAGACCACCAAGGGCACATACTTCCTCGCCGACACTATGATCAACGGCAACGCCGACGAGAATACCCTCCTTGATATCGCCCGACTCTCGGCCGAGGCTGTCAAGTTCTTCGCCCACGACCCTGTGATGGCCCTCGTGTCATACTCCAACTTCGGTTCAAACAAGGAGAACGAGTGTGCCAAGGTGCACAACGTGGTCGAGAAGATGCACCAGCTCTATCCCGATCTGCCTATCGACGGCGAGATGCAGATGAACTATGCTCTCAACCGCTCGGTGCGTGACAAGGTATATCCCTTCACACGTCTCTACGGCAAGGATGTCAACACCCTCGTGTTCCCCAACCTCAGCGCCGCTAACGCTGCTTACCGCCTGATGCTTGAGATGGGTGTTGGTGAGTCGATCGGCCCGATTCAGATGGGTCTGAAGAAGCCTATCCACTTCATCAACGTCGACGCAGAAGTGCGCGACATCATCAATCTCATCGCTATCGCCGGGATTGACGCCGCCGTGATGGACAATAAGTAATCAACCTCACCCTGCGTTTTACCGCTGGGTGGTTGGCATATATGAAATAGCCGGATTCCTGAACAGGATCCGGCTATTTCATATGATTAAGGGATTGAAGGGGCAGATATCAGTCAGCATATTCCTCCGGGTAATCCTCATCGGCACCGAAGGCGGCATCGTCGTGATGATGCTTTTTGTGCTTCTTATGTTTCTTATGCTTCTTGGGCTTATGCTTCTTGTGGTGGCGGTAACCGTCATCGTCGAAGTTATACTCGTGCTCTATCCCCCAGTGGCTGCTTAGTGTGCCGCATGACGGAAGTGCTATGCCGGCTCCTATCGCCAGGACAAGTGCCAGAAGCAGTGTGTGGATTTTTTTACGTCTCATAGATATGTAGATGAAGCGTTGGAACAATTCTTTAGTTTCAACGTTCATAAGATATGAAATGTTTGTCGGTAATTCGACGATTTTCCGTAATTTTGCAACATACGAAAAAAATTATCATATTATGAAAAAAATTCTTTTGATGCTCGTGATGGTGGTGGCTGCTTTCGGCATTGCCTCTGCCGAGGGCAAATCAGAGATTACATTTGACCACACATCCCACGATTTCGGCACCATAAAGGCTAAGGACGGCCCTGTGACTGCCGTGTTTGATTTCACCAACACGGGGGATGCCCCGCTGGTGATCGTCTCGGTGACCAATGGCGGATGCGGTTGCACCAAGCCCTCATTCCCGGCCGAGCCGATAGCTCCCGGCAAGAAGGGGGAAGTGAAGATCACCTTTGATCCCAAGGGTCGCTCCGGCGAGTTTGACCGCTCGGTTAGAGTCAAGACTGCTGACCGCACCAAGCGTGTGCGCCTCACCTTCAGCGGTGTGATTGTGCCTTAGGAATCGTTACATCTGAATATCTTACTGCTTAGAAAACCAATAGTCCATAGCTGTGATGAGACATTTCCGCCTACTGCTTCCGGCGCTTATCCTCGGTATGCTCGCGCCTTTGACCGCATCGGCCGAGGGGAAGGGCAAGTGGATTACCACCAAGCATGATTTCGGGGCCTTTGATGAGGATCTCGGGACTGTGTATTGTGAATTTAAACTCGTTAACGTGGGTGATGAGCCTCTGGCCATCATAGCCACAAGAGCCAACTGCGGATGTACGCGCCCTGAGTACTCCACCGATCCGGTGGCCCCGGGCGATACTGCCGTGATACGCGTGGGTTTCGACCCCACAGGGCGTCCCGGTCGCTTCGTGAAGCATCTTAAGGTGGATATCGACAGTGACCCCTTGCGTTCCAACCTCACAATCCAGGGCACTGTCATAGGCGCGTCCAACACGCTCAAGACCCGTTTTCCCCACACTGCCGGCCCCATGAAGCTCCGCACGCTCACCATCCCTTATGGCAAGGTTGACAAGGGGCACACTGCCGGGCAGTATATCGAGGGCTACAATGCCTCGTCCGATACGATCTATCCTGTGGTGAAAAACGTGCCCTCATATATAAATGTCCTCCTCCAGCCGGCGGCAGTTCCCCCCGGAGAGCAGTTTGTGGTCTCCACGGTGCTGCATTCGGAGGCTTGTAAGGAGTGGGGGATAGTGACCGACGAGCTCAACATCTATCCCGACGCCTCGGCAGCCGACGGCCTCAGGGTGGAGACCGTAGCCATAATCAACGAGGATTTCTCTAAGCTCACCCCCGAGCAGATGGCCAAGGCTCCGGTAATCGACACTGATGTCACCGCTCTCGACCTTGAGCAGATTTCGCACACCGACGCTCCGCTGACACGCACATTCACCATCTCCAACATAGGCAAGTCGCCATTGCTTATCCGTCGCATCTCATGTGCCGATAATGCTGTGAGTGTGAAACTCAAATCCGACAAAATCAAGCCCGGTAAGAGCGCGAAGGTCGAGGTCACGGTCGACCCATCCTTCATCGGCGACACTGAGCTGCTGAATGCACGCATCAACATCGTGGCCAATGATCCGCTCCATCCCTCCACTATGGTGAGAGTGGTGGCCGAAGTCAAATAACATTTCCCTCAAGCAACATCCCCTCTAATACCTCCAAGCTTATGCACCACCATCATATTGAAAACGATGAGAAATACAACGGTCTGACCGTTAATTCAGGAGTGGCCCAGCCACCTGTGGTCAACCCTTACTTGCAACGCCGTAAACGCCGTCCTCTCCCCACCGTGGGCGAGATGGTGGAAGGGATTCTCAAAGGTGACATCACCATGCTTTCGCGTGCCGTCACCCTCGTTGAGAGCCTGTCGCCCGAGCATCAGGTGCTGGCCCAGGAGGTCATCGAGAAGTGTCTTCCGCATTCCGGTCGTTCGCGCCGCATAGGCATCACGGGCGTTCCTGGAGCAGGAAAGAGCACGTCGATCGACGTTTTCGGTCTGCATGTGCTCAAGCGCGGAGGCAAACTGGCGGTGCTTGCCATCGACCCTTCGAGCGAGCGTACCAAGGGGAGTATCCTCGGCGATAAGACCCGCATGGAGAAGCTGTCGCTCCATCCGTCGGCATTCATCCGCCCCAGTCCGTCGGCAGGTTCGCTCGGCGGTGTGGCCAGAAAGACTCGCGAGACGATAGTGCTCTGCGAGGCAGCAGGTTACGATAATATCTTCGTGGAAACCGTGGGTGTGGGACAGAGTGAGACTGCTGTCCACTCAATGGTCGACTTTTTCCTCCTCATCCAGCTGGCCGGTACCGGTGATGAACTCCAGGGAATCAAACGCGGCATCATGGAGATGGCCGACGGTATAGTCATCAACAAAGCCGACGGTGATAATATACCCCGCGCACAGTTGGCGCAGGCTCAGTTCCGCAGTGCGCTCCACCTCTTTCCGCCGACGGCCTCAGGATGGATGCCGGAGGTGCTCACCTATTCGGGCTATTATGAGCTGGGTATACCCGAGATGTGGGACATGATTGACCGCTACTTCGCGTTTGTCGACGGCAACGGTTATTTCGAGCGTAAACGCAGCGAGCAGGCACGCTACTGGATGTATGAGACCATCAATGAGCAGCTTCGCTCCCATTTCTACAATGACCCCGAGATAGCACAGATGCTCGAGGAGAAGGAGGGACGTGTGCTTGCCAACATGCAGAGCTCGTTCACAGCCGCCCGCGATGTGCTCGACACCTATTTCTCACGCGGCCTGAAAGGCTGACAAATCCCTCTTTACTACCCATCATGCTTCTCAACGTCCTATTCCTTATCATCGGCATAGCCCTCATCCTCGGAGGGGCCAATTATCTCACCGACGGCGCTTCGGCCGTGGCTAAGAAGTGGGGGATATCCGATCTGGTGATAGGCCTGACCATCGTTGCTTTCGGCACATCGGCCCCTGAGTTGGTGATAAGTGTCATGTCGGCCATGAAGGGGAGTGGCGGATTGGCCATAGGTAATGTGGTGGGCAGCAATATATTCAATATACTCGTGATAGTGGGTTGTGTGGCTCTTGTGTCGCCTATCAAGGTGCAGAAAAGCTATATGACCAACGAGATTCCACTGGTGATTCTGTCATCGTTGGTGCTGTTGATATGTGCCAACGGAGTGCTGCTCGACGGAGAGGCTGTGAATACCGTAGGGAGGGTAGACGGACTGCTCATGCTCCTGTTTTTCGCCATATTCATGCGCTACACACTCTCGATTGCATCCAACACTGCCGACGGCACATCGTCCGGGCAGCCGGCCGACGAGGTGAAACCAATGAAAATGTGGTTGGCGACCGTGTGTGTCATAGGTGGACTTGGCGCATTAGTATGGGGTGGCGATCTTTTTGTGAAAGGTGCCTCAGGTATAGCGCGCGGTCTCAATGTGAGTGAGTCGGTCATCGGCCTGACCATCGTGGCCGCCGGTACATCGCTGCCCGATTTGGCGGCCTCGGTTGCCGCTGCCCTCAAGCATAAGCCCGGACTTGCAGTAGGCAACATCGTGGGTAGCAACATCTTCAATATCTTTTTCGTGCTTGGCGTCTCCTCCACGGTGCATCCGTTGCAGCTTGGAGGCATAACCAACGTGGATTTTCTGGTGCTCACGGCGGCAAGCATCCTTTTTTGGATTTTCGGTTGGCTTTTCAAGCACCGCACCATCACACGCATAGAAGGAGCCGTGCTCGTGGCATGCTTCATCGCCTACACCATCTATCTGGTGGCTAACGCCTGACCGGACATACTATCTTTCTGACAACAACGTATTTCGAAGTTTTTTCGAGACTATGTGACATTATCGCACTTTTTGGGGGGTGGGATGTGGTAATTTTGTACCATTAATAATTTGTTAATGGTTGGAAATTATCACTATGAAAAAACATCTTTACCGTATTTCAGAGGCGGCGTTGGGCCGCATTTTGGCTGAGGCTGTGAACGCAAGTTATACACGAGCCATTGATTCTGTGCCATTCTATAACACTATGCAAGCCATACGCAGATATGTGCTTGACGGTGTTGAACCTAAGGCTGAATGCTGGCTTGATTGGCGAATGTGGCGCGAGGCCAAGGAGCGTATCGACAAGTCGGCACGACTCTCGGAGGCTGCCCGCCGCAGGGCCGCACTACGTCGAAATCTCGCTAAACAGACCATGTCGGAGGATGTGGTTGCAGTTGAAGTCGACCGCCGGGAGAAGGATGCTGCGGAAGAGATATCGGATAAAGAGCATCACTCGGATATGGGTGTGGCTCCAATCCCGGGGGTGATTGAGGTGCCGGTAACGCAGGTGACTGAAGTGGCGCCTGAAGAGATGTGGCCACAGATGTCATTGCCGGTGCAGTCCGCTCCGGTAATGCTTAACCGCCGTCAGCGCCGACTGATGGAGCAGGACAAAAAGCGCGCGATGCGGCGGGCACTGCGTGAAAAGTCCCGGCTGGGGACATAGCTCGGATGCCGGGGGAGCCTTGCTATAAAAAGAGAGCAAGATGCCTGCCGTGGTGACTGACATCTTGCTTCTGTGGCATTATTTGCCGGAGTTAACCGAATGGAGTTGCTCCTCGGTCAACTTTGACGGTGAGAACCCTGTTTAGAGTCCGCGTCCGTGGCAGTTCTTATACTTTTTGCCTGATCCGCAGGGACAGGGATCGTTGCGGTTTATGCGCGGACCTGCTTTCACAGGCTGTGGCGCCGCTTTCTGACTTGCGCCTTGTGAGGCTGCCCGCTGGGCTGCTTCACCTGGAAGATTTTCGCGTGATGCACGGTACTTCGAGTAATCATTGGCGCGTTCAGGCATGGCACGTTCCACTTTAGGCTGTGGCTTGGGGGCCTCGACAGGCTGCTGTGCGGGTGCTTCGGCAGGTTCGTTCTCGGCTGATTCAGGAGCCTGGGCAGGAGCCTGAGGGGCCTGTGCGGGTGCTTGCTGCTGCACGTAGATCTGACCGCGCATGAGGGTGGACATGGCCTTCACATTAAGATTGTTGAGCATGTTCTCGAAGAGGTGGAACGACTCAACCTTGTAGATTACCAACGGATCCTTCTGCTCGTAGGATGCGTTCTGCACGCTCTGACGCAGCTGGTCGAGTTCGCGCAGGTGCTCTTTCCAGAGCTCGTCAATCGAGACGAGGAGCACGGCTTTGTGCCATTCCTTGACGATTGACTTGCATCCGGTGCGGTATGCCTCGTCGATGTTGACCACGAGGTTGAAGAATCGCTTGCCGTCGGTCATGGGGACGGCGATGCGGCCTGTGAAACCTCGGTTTTCCACGCAGTCGACTATGACAGGCATTGCCACGTCGATGATGCGCTGGCGCTTGCGGTCAAATGCCTCCTGGGCTGCGGTGTGGATTCTCTCGATGGCCTCCTCCTTGGAGAGGTTGCGGTATTCATCCTCGGTGAAGGGTGCCTCGATGGTGAGCACTCTGTAGAGCTCCATGGCGAGGTCCTGATAGTCGGCGGGAGAGCTGTAATTGTTTACGAGATTTTCGATTACGTCCCACATCATGTTGGCGATGTCGATGCCGATGCGTTCGCCGAGGAGGGCGTGGTGACGGCGGTTGTAGATGTAGGTACGCTGTTTGTTCATCACGTCGTCATACTCGAGGAGGCGCTTACGGATACCGAAGTTGTTCTCCTCCACACGTTTCTGAGCGTTTCCGATGGCGTTGGTCACCATGCCGCTCTCGATGCGTTCGCCTTCCTCAAGTCCGAGTGTGTCGAGCATTTTCATGACACGGTCGGTGGCGAAGAGGCGCATGAGCTGATCCTCGAACGACACGTAGAATACTGACGAACCGGGGTCGCCCTGACGTCCGGCACGACCGCGGAGCTGGCGGTCGACGCGGCGTGACTCATGGCGTTCGGTGCCGATGATGGCCAGACCTCCTGCTTCCTTCACCTCGGGGGTGAGCTTGATGTCGGTACCACGGCCGGCCATGTTGGTGGCTATAGTCACCATTCCCTTCTTACCTGCGTGGGCCACGATTTCAGCTTCCTTCTGGTGGAGCTTGGCATTGAGGACATTGTGGGGTATGTGGCGCATGGTGAGCATGCGGCTGAGCAATTCGGAGATTTCCACCGAGGTGGTACCCACGAGCACCGGGCGTCCTTTCGACACGAGGTCCTGAATCTCCTCGATAACGGCGGCATACTTTTCTTTCTTGGTCTTGTATACGCGGTCGTTGAGGTCGAATCGGGCAATAGGCTTATTGGTAGGGATGGTCACCACATCGAGTTTATAGATGTCCCAGAACTCGCCTGCTTCGGTCTCTGCTGTACCGGTCATACCGGCAAGCTTGTGATACATACGGAAGTAGTTCTGGAGAGTGATGGTGGCGAATGTCTGCGTGGCGGCTTCGACCTTCACGCGTTCTTTGGCCTCGATGGCCTGGTGGAGACCGTCGCTGTAACGGCGACCCTCCATGATACGTCCGGTCTGCTCGTCGACGATTTTGATCTTGCCTTCGTCAATCACATATTCCACATCCTTCTCGAAGAGGGCGTAGGCTTTGAGGAGCTGTGTCACTGTGTGGACGCGCTCGGCCTTCACTGCATATTCCTGCATGAGCTCGTCCTTGCGCTGCTGGCGCTGGGCGGGGTCGGAGATGGTCTCTGCTTCGGAGAGCTGCGATGCGATGTCTGGGAGGACGAAGAACTGCGGGTCGTCGCTCTTGCCGGTGAGCTCGTCGATACCCTTGTCGGTGAGTTCCACGCTGCGGTTCTTTTCGTCGATGACGAAGTAGAGCGGGTCGGTCACCTTGGGCATCTCGCGCTGGTTGTCCTGGAGATAATATGCCTCTGTCTCGAGCATGAGGTTCTTCATGCCGTCCTGGGAGAGGAATTTGATGAGGGCGCCGTTCTTGGGCAGACCCTTGAAAGCACGGAAGAGCAGGAGCGCACCCTCTTTGCGGGTCTCCTTGTCGTCGGACGCGATTTTAGCTTTGGCTTCGGCGAGGATTTTTGTGACAAGGCGACGCTGTGCCTCCACCACTTTCTCCACGTTGGGGCGGTACTCGTCAAAGAGCTGGTCGTCACCCTTGGGCACGGGACCTGAGATGATGAGAGGGGTTCGTGCGTCGTCGATAAGCACTGAGTCGACCTCGTCGACGATGGCATAGTAGTGCTTACGCTGCACCATGTCGGCAGGCGACATGGCCATGTTGTCGCGGAGGTAGTCGAAGCCAAACTCGTTGTTAGTACCGAATGTGATGTCGCAGTTATATGCGGCACGGCGCTGAGAGGTGTTGGGCTGGTGCTTGTCGATACAGTCCACGGTCGAGCCATGGAACATGTAGAGGGGGCCCATCCACTCGGAGTCACGTTTCGAGAGGTAGTCGTTGACGGTCACCACGTGTACGCCGCGTCCGGAGAGCGAACGGAGGAACACCGGGAGGGTAGCCACGAGGGTTTTACCTTCACCGGTAGCCATTTCGGCGATTTTACCCTGATGGAGCACGATACCGCCGATGAGCTGCACTCGGTAGTGGATCATGTCCCAGGTCACCTCGTTACCGCCGGCTGTCCAGTGGTTTTTCCAGATGGCGTTGTCGCCGTCGATTGTCACGAAGTCCTTGCCCTGGGCGGCGAGCTCACGGTCGAGGTCGGTGGCTTTAACCACGATTGTCTCGTTGGCTGCGAAGCGGGCTGCGGTTTCACGCACCACTGCGAACACTTCGGGCAGGTGGTCGTTGAGCTTTTTCTCGATGGTGTCGAGTATGGTCTTTTCGTTTTGGTCGATTTTGTCCCATACAGGCTGACGTTCGTCAAAAGGAAGTTCCTCTACCTCTACTTTGAGGCGGGCATTTTCTTCCTCTTCGGCTGCGATGGCCTGCTTTATGTCGGCTCTCACTGCCGATATGCGGTCACGGAGCTGATCTATGGTGAGTTCTTTCACTTCAGGCTCGAGAGCCTCGATTTTTCTGACAATTGGTTCGATTTCCTTAAGGTCGCGTGTCGACTTGTTGCCGAAAATCTTGGTGAGAAATGATTGAAATGACATTGATATTGATGATAAATGATTTTTGTGATGTTATGGTATACTCATAACCCATTTGATGGGCATTTAGTTCGCGAGACGCAGAGGAGGGAGGGCCGCGGCGTTGGGCGACCTTATGCGTAACAGGCGTGTTATGCTCGGAGCTATGGCCCGCGCATCGACAGTAGCGTCGATGGTCATCGGTGCCAGTCCGGGCGAAAGAATATATACCGGAGATGTGGTGGCTACATTTCTCACCACAGGAAGTTGTGTCTGGTTGGGGTCGTCGGGATCACCGTCGGAGATTTCCCATCCGGGATTGACCATCACGAGGAGGTCGCCGGCATGTGTGGGCGATGTGTTGCGGTGGAGGGCGAAGGGTTCGTCGCCGGCTCTGCGGGCGAGGATGTCGTCGATGGTGTAGACGGCGCTCACCCCGCTCATCCTGGCGAGGAAGTCGGCCGCTTCACGCCGGAAGTCGGTCTCGTTGATGCCGCGATCCTTCAGGAGCTTACGGTTGAGGAAGAAGTAGCCGTTGTGGTAGCCGTTGACGTAGTCGCCGTTGCCATGTATGGCCATGAGATACATGTTGAGCAGTGATATGGCACGTCGGGGTGAGAATTGGCCTGAGGGAATGTTCCACCGTTCTTCGTCGCGTTTGCCTCCCGATGGAGCCGGGGTGCCTGCGATGAAGATGAGGGTGTTGGCCATTCCGGGGCCTTTCTCAACGGCTTTCACTATGTTGGCTATGTCGGCGTCGAGACGGATGTAGGCATCCATGGTCTCGATGCGATTGTCGGCTTCGCGTCCGTAGAGGTAGGGGGAGACGTTGAATCCAAGGTTGAGCACGTCGGTCACCCCTCGAGTCCCGAGTTTGAGCGAGGGTATATAGTCGACGGCTATTGCCGCCACTTCGCGGTTGCCCGGCGCGGAGGTTTTGAACGCCTTGAAGCGGTTGCGCTCACGTGCGGGGAATGTGTGGCGGAATGGGTATAGTTTTTTATATTCGGGGAGGTCGGGATAACGGTCGAGTTTCTGTGCCGGTTCCCATGCCATGGTGTCGAGGCGCGAGGAGAGGGTGACTCCATAGTTGCGCCGGGTGATGGCTGTGGGGGTGTCCTTGTAGAAGGTCGAGGTGCACCATTTGCCGTTCACATCATTGAGCCAGAAGCCGCTGTTGCCGGCATGTCCGGCCAGGATTATTGCCACCTGGGCATCGGGGGCAACTGAGTGGACAAGCCCGAGTCCACCGTCCGAGATACGCACCTCGTCGGTGAGGGTGGAGACGCGGAGTGCCTGTGGCGAGAAAGTTTCGTCGGTGAAGTTGCCTATCTTGGCTGGGTCGAGCAGGATGGGGTAGTCAATCTTGGCCTCGGTGTCCCAAACGCGTCCCGATGGTATGCCGTTGACTCCGGGGGCGGCGCCTGTGACGAGCATGGCTGTGGCAGCCGTGGCGTCGATGCCTGGGCCGAAGTCCACATTCTCGATGGTCACGCCCTGCTCCATGAAGCGGTTGAAGCCTTCCTTCCCGAAGTTGCCGCGCAGCAGATTGACATAGTCGGCGGTGAGGCCTTCGACAAAGATTCCCACCACGAGTGTGGGCCGCTGTGACGGGGACTTCGGCTGCTTTGTCGATGTCTGTGCGAATGCGCTGAGTCCCATTGTCACCATTGAGGCGACAAGGACACAGGCGAGATGTGATGTTAGCGGGAGGCTTTTTCGCGATGACATGTGATTAAATATGATAAGGCGCGCATCGCATCGGCTGTTATGAGCGGATAGAATGCGGCGTTGGCTGACTGCACACCGGCTATCAGTATGACAGAGAGCACAATCAGAAGTGCAAAGTTAAGAATTTGATAGCAAACGAGCAACTTTTCAAGCCTTTTTGACCATACGGCCACCGCAGCGATGAAGCATAGGGGGTTGAGCCAGAGATAAAGCCAGTTGGGGGATGTGGCCTCATGGACCGACACGAAGATGAGGAACGTGAGGATGAGACCTGCTATACCGTTGATTGAGAAGAGGATGGTGTCGAAGATGCGCGACATGGTGGAGGGGGCGCGTCGGCGAATCTGGCACATGCTGACAGCGACGGAACAGAGGGCAACGAGAATCCCCCAGAACAGTGGCGTGAGATACCAGGGTGTGGGCGGGAGGATGACATCGGGGCTGCCTTGGACTAAGGTGTCGGTGGAGATGACCAGCGGGGAGTCGTCGGGGAGATATGCCTCCCGGAGCATGGCTTGGAGCGACACCGGGGCAAAGGAGGCCTCACGGTAGGTGATGGGGCGGTCGATGCCGCTGCCGAGCGCGAGGTCGATGCCGAACTGATACCACGGATAGTTTGTGTGGTAGCTGCGCATGGCATTGCGGAAAGTGGAGGTGAGGCTGTTGTCGAGTGCTCCGCCGTCACGGAAGGTGAGAGTGTCGCCTATGGCTTGTTCAATGAGGGCGAGAGGCCGGGTGGCGCAATTATCGAGCACGTAATTGTAGCGGTAGACGCGGTTTTCGGGGCGCAGATTGTTCTCGATCAGCGCCATGAGGCGTTGTGACTGTTGAGGTGTGAGGGCAAGTTCCTGCTCCACCACTGTGCGGCCCTCGCGCCTGTACATCTCAAGGAAGTAGGGTGTGGGGGCGGCTCCGGCCATGTAGTCAGTCTCCCCTTTCACGAAGCGGTAGACGAAGTTGGGGGCATCGAAATCAAAGAGGCCCCAGTTGACCACATGGTCACCCGTCCGGTCGTCCCGGATGCGGAGGGCGGTGTGCCCTTCGAGCTGATATATGTCGGCACCCTCGTGGCAAGTGAGGAGCGACACCTTGGTGGAGCCGCAGAGCGGGAGGGCGGCGCCGAGGAGTGTCATAAGGGTGATTAGGTGGCGTATGCGTGTGAGCATGTGTGGTTTGGTTATGGTTGAACACTCTTGATAGTTCATCCCTTACACCGACTCTAATAGTTTTGCTATGTCGTTGAGCGGCAGGATGGTGAACACTGTTTTGCCGTCGGGGGTAAGCGCCGGTGTCGGCAGACGGAAAAGGTCGCTGATGATGCGGTCCATCTCGTCGGAGGTCAATGGGTGGCCACGGCGTATGGCGCTGCTGCGTGCCATGGAGAGGGCCAGGCGTTCGTGCAGCGATGTGGCGAGCTCTTCGCCTGTCTCGGTGACGCTTTCTATCATGGAGAGAAGTGTGTCGCGCGGATTGGCGTCCTTGAGTATCGAGGGTATACCGTTGATGCTCCAGGTGTTGTCGCCGAGTGGTGAGATGCTGAATCCGAGCTCCTCGAGCGATGGCGAGATATCGGCGAGCACGGCATTCTGGGCTCCTGATAGCTCCACGAGGTCGGGGAACATGGTGGTCTGCGAGACGAATGTGTGTTCGCGGGCCTGCTGCAGATAGGTGTCGTAGAGGATACGTACATGTGCGCGGTGCTGGTCGATAATCATCAGCCCTTCGCGTGAAGGGGTGAGGATATAGGAGTTCTTCAGCTGAAGGACCGCTGTGGCAGTGGGTTCTACCTCGATGTCGAGCTCTGAGAGCTTGCTTTCGGTGATGGCCGAGAGGCCGTCGTCGCGTTTCTTGAGGAATTCGTCGTAGAGTTTTCCCCAGTCCTGGAAACTCTCGGTGGCTCCTGCGCGGTTGAATGCCGACTGGCGTGAGCCTGTGGTGCTCCGTGAGGAGAAGGATCCGTGCTGGGAGGTGCCGGTGGCCGGGGGGATGGTGGGGGTGGCAAACGGATTGTATGCCTCGTCGAGTTCCACATCATGCTCTGCCGTGCCGTTGGGGTTGAAGACAGGGATGTCGGGTGCATCTTCCACGTCGAAATCTATGGAAGGGGCGGCGTTGTAGCGTCCGAGCGATTCGCGTATGGCTGCTGTCAGAATCTGCCAGATGGCCTGCTCGTTCTCGAATTTAATTTCATTTTTTGTCGGGTGGATGTTGACATCTATGGTCTCAGGGTCGACCTGCAGGTTGATGAAGTAGTTAGGCTGCGCGTCGGCCGGGATCAGCTGCTCATAACATTGCATCACGGCTTTGTGGAAATAGGGGTGACGCATGTTGCGGCCGTTGACCATGAAATACTGCAGCGGATTTCGCTTACGGGCGTTTTCGGGGAGGCCTATGAGTCCGCTGAGACGCACTATCGAAGTGTCGGTGTCGATGGGTATCAGCTGCTTGTCAAGGGTCTTGCCGAAGAGGTCGACGATGCGCTGTTTGAGAGAAGCCCGGTGGAGCGAATGGAGGGTTACATCGTTGCTTATGAGAGTGAGTTCGACCCCGAGATTTACGAGGGCGAGACGCTCGAATTCGCGCATGATGTTGCTCATCTCCACTGAGTCCTTTTTGAGGAACTTGCGGCGCGCCGGGACGTTGAAAAAGAGGTTTTTGACCATGAGGTTGCATCCCTGGACGCATGCCTCGGGTGTCTGGCTCTCAACCTTCGAGCCGTTGATGATGATGCGTGTGCCTATTGACTCCCCTTTGAGCATGGTGCGCAGGTCGACCTGCGCTATGGCGGCGATTGAAGCAAGGGCCTCACCGCGGAACCCCATGGTGTGGAGGGTGAAGAGGTCGTCGGCTTTGCTGATTTTGGATGTGGCGTGGCGCTCGAATGCGAGGCGCGCGTCGGTGTCGCTCATGCCCGAGCCGTTGTCGATGACCTGGATGAGGGTGCGCCCTGCGTCTTTCAGGACTATGGTGACTGATGTGGCTCCGGCATCGATGGAGTTCTCGACGAGTTCCTTGATGACGGATGCAGGCCGCTGTATGACTTCGCCGGCGGCAATCTGGTTGGCCACCGAATCTGGGAGGAGTTTAATTACGTCGCTCATATATGTTTCAGGATGTAATTTGCATTGATTGGATAGTGGCCCTGCCTCCTGATAGCAGAGAGGCGAGACGGGGTGAAATCCTTGTGATGAGGAGGTAGACGAGGAGACTTGAGGCGAGAAGGATAATTATGGTGGAGAGGTAGGCTCCGATGTAGCCTATGGTTGTGGGAGGGAGAAGGTTGAAAAAGATGCGGCGCACGAGGGTGCTGTAAAGACCGTGTACCGCGAAGATGAAGAATACCGAGCCGCGCAGCAGCTTGAAAAGGGGTGTGTCGTAGACCGGGAGGAGATGGCATGAGGTGACCGACATGAAGCTCATCAGCCCGAATGCCACATTGATGGTGGCGAGAATAGTTACACCCCATGAAGGTGCTGATTCGTAGGCGTTGAAGCACTGCATGACCAGCGCGAAGAGGAGCCAGGAGGTGACCCAGGGGAGCGGATGTCCGAGAGGCCTGAGCAGGTGGCGTGGAGAGATACTGGTGGCCGCTGCCCCGACAGTGAAGTAGAGGAGGCCGTTGAAAATTCCGAGTCCGAGGAGCTCAAGCACGAGCAGAAGTGCCGGGAACCACCACCGCAGATAGCGCAGGCCTATGTGGATGGCAGGGGTGGCTATGACGAGTACGATGAGGTTGCGGATGAACCACAGCGGACCATCGTAGGGGAGGATATCGGGGACACCCAGGGCGCGCAGCCACCAGAAACCTCCGAGAATGGAGATCGGGGTGAGATGGAGGTCGGCATACTGCGGGAAATGGTGCTGCAGGAGCGGAGAGGCCTTGACGCACAGGAGCAGCAATCCGATGATGTTCCATATCAGATAGGGGATGAGGAGCGTAGTGGCCCTTCGGCGTAGTTTGGCCTTGTAGGTGGCGAGGTCGAAGCGCGGGATGTTGGCAAAGAACAGGTAGCCCGATATGATGAAGAACACCGGGACGCAAGCGCGGCACAGATAGTTGCTGAAATATTCGCAGAAAAAGCCGGCCTGTCTTCCCGCCGTGGTGTCGGGGAGGAGGGCGTCAAGGTTGCTGTGAATAATGACAATACCAATGATAAGCGGAACCTTCACGGCATTCAGCAGTGTGCTGAGACGAGTGGAGCAGAGCTTGTCATCGATACGGTCAGTCATCATCGTCGTCGTTGGGGATTATGGCTGCCGGATCTTCAGTGGGTTCGGCCGGTGTGGCGGGGGTGTCATCTGCTTCGTTACTGCTGCCGATTTCGGAGTCAGGTGTCTCGACGACCGGTGGAAGCGGGGGAACCGATATGGAGTCTATGCCCATGATGGAGTCACGCAGACCTGCCGGGAGCGAATCGAGGGCCGGGATGGAGTCGGGACTTGGCAGCATTACAGGTGAGGACAGCGAGTCGGTTATGGCCGCGCTGTCGGCTTGGATCGTCATGGTAGAGTCGCCTATGGCCTGCAGGGTGGTGGGGCCTCCGTCGGTGGGTGTCTGTGGTGTCTGCGGTTTGGGCGGACGTCCTGTGGCGGTGCCACGCACAGTGTACGCGTCGGGTCGCATCTTACCAAGTATCTGCTGCGCCATCAGGTCGGCCATCTCGGGGGGATAGTCGAATACCTCGTCGGGGGCCATGGGGCGCAGAGGGCCGTACCAGCGGAATTTCGGGAGGAAATAGGCCGCACGTTTGGCCAGATAGAGCGGTGTGACCTTACCTGTGGTTTCGGGCCACATGATGATGCGTTGCACCTCTCCATTATCAAAAAACGCGTCCATGAAGCTGCTCTCGGTGAAGGAGAATTTGTTGTAGGTCGAGTCGTTCTCCATCGGGAACATTATGGTCTGCACGTTGCCTTCCACATAGAGGCGCCTGATGGTGGTGTCGTTGAGCCACGCAGTCATATCACTGCCCGAGAGCTGATTGTAGCAGTCCTCGCCGATGTGCTGCGACATGATGCCGGATTCGGGCAGACGTGCCCAGTCGGCTGTGGAGTCGCTTAGGTGCACATAGATTACGTTGCCTACTATTTGCTTGTCGCCGTTCCAGACTATCGGGTGGTCATACATGTAGAGAATCGAGTCGCGTTCCACAAGGCTCATTGAATCGCAGAGCCCCTGGATATCGCGTCGGAAAAAGCGCACCTTACGGAAGATGTTGGTCACCTTGGTGGAGTCAGGCTCCATGTAGGCGATGATGGTGTCGCCGTGGAGATAGAGGGTGTCGGGTGATGAGTATTCGAGGGCGAGGGCATTGCCGGTGACAAAAGCGCTGTCCTTCAGCTCATCGTAGAATCCGTAGTCACCCACTATGGCCGACTGGTTGACCGAGTCGGTGAGAATCATGTTGCCGAAAGCTTCGCCATAGCCTTTGTCGCGGTCATAGAAGAGAGTGTCGCCTGTGAGGGTATTGCCCCGGCGGGTGTGGACCACAGAACGCTTATAGAGGTCAGCCAGGCCGGTGTTTGTGTCATAGAAGCCTGATGTGGAGTTGATTTCACCATCCTTGTTGACGATTCGGGTGTCGCACATCAGCTGCGCTATGTTGGTGGCTGTATTATAGGTGAGGGAGTCGGTGTACATCCTCAGAGTGTCGTTGGGACGCGGGCCGTTGAGGACTACGTTGAGGTAGAAGAACGCATCCTTGGTGTTGGGGTAGTAATAGCCCTGGAGTGATCTGAGGGTGTTTTGTTTGTCCTTTAAGGTGCCGCCGGTCTCGTAGTAGCCTACCTCCTCCTGCATGTCGTAGAAGAATACGTCGGTGGTGAGGGTTACATCGCGGTTTATCAGTCGCACTTTGTTGCCGGGATAGGCACGAAGCTCGGCAAGCTGTTGCTCGCCGTTGTAATAAAGTTCGTCGCCGTAGACAAACAGGGTGTCACCCTGCTCCATGCGGACGTTGCGGAATGCTTCGATGGAGCCGGTCTTTTCATTAAGTCGGGCGCTGTCGCAGTACATGAACATGTCGGTCTTGCGGAAGCGCACGTTGCCCACGAGGACGCGTACGTCGGAGTCGCGTGCCTGGTTGTAGGTGAGGACGTCGGCATGCTGCAGGATGGCCTTTCCGGGTTCATGCGGGTTGGCCGACGGAACGGTGGGGCGTATTACAGATTTCTTTGGCTTGGGCGCGGTTTTGGCTACAGGCGCTTTGGCCGTCCCTGTTTTGGGCGACTGGGCAATCATAGCCGGCAGTGACACCAGAGCCACTGCCGCGAGGGCCAAAAAAGATGTAAACTTCAAGGGCGTAGATTGAGAAAATGGTTATTGTAATAGAGGCGGACGAGGGTATGCGGACGCTGGGGGATGGGATTACTTAATCCAGCCCTGATGCTTGAACTCGCAGTCTCTCCAGCCGTCCTCTATGCGGATGTAGGTGTCCTTAATCTTCTTTTCGAGCCAATCCTTGAGCACCTCGGCCTGGCGGGCGTTCTCATACATTCCCTTGATCTGCTGATAGTCGTCAGACAGATTGGCTTTGTGGCCCTGGATGCGGTTGGTGAGTTTCACGATGGCTACGATGTCCTGGTTGATCTTGGGGTCCTTCATGATGAAGGGTTCTGATACGTCGCCGATCTCCATGCCGTTGACCACCTTTGAGATTTCCTGGGGGAGCTGTGACATCTCGAAGCGGGTGGTGCCTGTCGCATCGTTGACCATCACACCACGGTTGTTGTGGGTGTCCTTGTCCTGGGAGATGACTCCAACGGCATCCTCGAAGGTGAATTTGCCGGCGAGCATATCTTTGCGGAGCGAGTCGACGCGGTTGACAGCGTCGGTGAGATCCTTGTCGGATACATGTGGACGGAGAAGGATGTGGCGTGTGTTGACACGGTCGCCGCGCTTCTCGATGAGCTGTATGATGTGGAAACCGAATTCGGTCTCGACGATTTTCGATACCTTTTTGGGGTCGTTGAGGTTAAATGCCACGGCTGCATATTCGGGGACGAGCTGTCCACGGCCCATGAATCCGAGTTCACCGCCACGTCCTGCGCTTCCGGGATCCTCTGAGTAGAGGATGGCGAGAGTGGAGAAGTCGCGTTCGCCTTTGGTCACCTGGTCGGCATAGTCGCGGAGGCGGGCTTTCACTTCCTCAACCTCTTCACGCGGAATAGCCGGGGCCACTGTGAGAATCTGCACTTCGACCTGGAGGGGAACGTAGGGTATGCTGTCCTCGGGGAGCTTCTGGAAGTAGCGGCGCACGTCGGCCGGGGTGGCCTTGACGTCGGCAGTAAGGTTGCGCTGCACCTGCTGGATGCGGCTGCGGTTGCTGATCATCTCGCGCAGCGATTCGCGGAGAGCAGGGATGGATTTATGGAAAATCTGCTCCACTTTCTCTTTAGAGCCCAGCGAGTTGATGTAGTAGTTGAGCTGTGATTCCACCTGCTGCATCACCATGCCGTCGGGGGCCTCGATGGTGTCAAGGACGGCCTGATGGAGATATAATTTCTCTATGGCGAGCTGCTCGGGGATAACGCAATAGGGGTCACCGTCGACAGGAATCTTTTCGTAAAGCATATTCTGGTATGCCTCCTCAATTTCCGATTTCCATATAGGCTGGTCGCCAACAACCCATGCCACTTCTTCAGCTACGTTGTCGTTTCCGGCCGATACATAAGCGGCACCTAAGAGGAAGAGTGCTCCTAACAGGATTATTGATTTGATTTTCACGTCGTTATAAGCGGATTGGTGTGATAATGGTTAAAATAACTCCCAAAGTTACAAAAAAACTTGGAAATGAGGACTTTTTTTAGACCTATTAACTGTGTTTGAGGATGAAACGGTCAAAAGAGGCTGTGATGACTAATCATGAGCTTTGCCGGCGGCTTCTTTCATGCGGCGGTTGCGCATTATGATGCGGAAGAATGACTCGGGAAGGACTATGTTGTAAGAGTCGACGGCCGCATCGAACAGGGGTGCGATTTCCTCGTCGGTGAAACCTGCTATTCCGCATCCTATGCGTGTGACATAGAAGGTGTTCTGGTCCCATTCGGAGGCCAGGGCGAGGAATTCGTCGACGTATGGTTTTATGGTCTCCACTCCTCCCTGCATGGTCGGAATGGCGTAGGAGCGGCCCTGAGGTCCTACCCCTTGGCCCATTATAGCGCCGAATTTCTTGACAGCCACTCTGGCGGCTCCGCCTGCATGGTTGCCGGCAAGGTTGCTGCCGAAGACGAAGATGTCATCGGGGCCGAGTGAGGTTATGGTGTCGGGGGTGAATCTCATTGTGCGTGATAGGGGTGTACTCAGAGGAAGAGGCAGGCGTCGCCGTAAGATAGGAAACGGAATGAAGGATCGGCAAGGGCATAGTCGTAGATGTCACGCCAGGAAGCCGTGGAGCCGTTGGCGGTAAGGAATGCCGATACGAGGAGCAGGAGGGTGGAGCGTGGCTGATGGAAATTGGTCACCATTCCGCGCACTACCCGGTAGCGATAGCCCGGGGCTATCATGAGCTGCGTCGAGGCCACGAAGGTGGACTGCCCTGTCGATTCGAGGTGTTTGAGTATGGCCTGCATGGCTTCGGACACGGTGAGGCCGGGATGGGTGTCGGCATAGGGGTACCACTGTGGCAGAATGTCGGCAGGAAGGCCCTGTGCTATCCGGCATCCGAGATGATAGAGGCTTTCGAGGGTGCGGACCGAGGTGGTGCCCACGGCTATAACGCGGCGTCCGGAGGTGGCAAGTTCGCTGATTAGCTCTCGGCCTACAGCTATGAACTCGCTGTGCATGTGATGTTCGCCGATGGTGTCGGATTTGACCGGCTGGAATGTCCCTGCGCCGACATGAAGGGTAAGCTCGCGGCGCGGAATGCCTCGAGTGTCAATGGCCGAGAGGACTTCGGGGGTGAAATGCAGCCCGGCTGTGGGTGCGGCCACTGATCCGTCGATGTGGCTGAAGATAGTCTGATAGTCGGTGGCATCACTTGCCTCGGTGCCTCGGTTGAGGTAGGGAGGGATGGGTATCTCGCCCACTTCGGAAATGATGCGGCTGAACGTCACCGCCGGGTTGTCCCAGGAAAATTCCACCACTGATGCGTTGCCGTCGCGACGGAGCCTTGTGGCCGAGAGCGTAAGGGCCTGGCCGTCGATGGTGAGGCTCATGGTCAGGGGGGTGTCCTTCCACCGTTTGGAGTTGCCTACAAAGCATGTCCACGAGCATGAGGATGTGGATGCGAAGCTGACGGCATAGTCGGCCGGTGACTCCGGCTCCAGGCAGAAGATTTCGATGAGTGCTCCTCCGGGGGTGTCGCCTTTGCGGAAACGCAGACGTGCGTTGATGACGCGCGTGTTGTTGTAGATGAGCATTGAGTCGGCAGGGAGAAGCTCGGGGAGCTCGTAGAACCGGCGCGTGGATATGTTGCCTTCGGTATCCCTTACCAGCAGTAGACAGCGGTCGCGCTCGGCAAGCGGATGAGTGGCGATGCGTGAGTCGGGGAGGGGATAATCAAAATCGTCGATGCGGATGGACTGTACCATGAAGTCAGAGGCCTGTGGGCTTGTTTGGGAAATGTTGGGGTTAAAATCGGTTTAGAGTGCCGCGAGATCAGCTATGGCGGCTATGGGGTCAGGGGCGCGGAATACGTAGCTGCCGGCCACAAGGATGTCGGCTCCGGCACTGATGAGCGCCGGGGCGGTGGTGAGGTCGACGCCTCCGTCAATCTCTATGGTGGCCATGGAGCCGCTTTCGGCAATGAGGCGGCGTAGCTCGGTGACCTTGTCGACTGTGCGGCGGATGAACTTCTGACCGCCGAATCCAGGATTGACGCTCATGAGGAGGACCATGTCAAGGTCGGCGATTATGTCGCGCAGAAGCATCACCGGTGTGGCCGGGTTGAGGGTCACGGCCGCTTTCATGCCGGCCGCTTTGATGGAGTGGATGACGCGGTGAAGATGGGTGCAGGCTTCCCAGTGTACGTTCATGATGGCTGCTCCGCTGTCACGTACCTGGCTTACGTAGCGGCCCGGATCCATGACCATCATGTGGACGTCGAGAGGTTTCTCGGCGATGCGGTGGATGGCAGAGATGACCGGGAATCCGATGGTGATGTTGGGCACGAACATTCCGTCCATCACGTCGATGTGGATGAGTGAGGCGGAACTGCGGTTGACCATTTGGACCGCTTCGCCCAGCCGGGCGAAGTCGGCGGCAAGAAGTGACGGTGCTACCTGTGGCATGGTTGGAGTTGTGAGGGTGTTAGGATGATTGGAAATTAACCGGGAGGAGGGTCAGAGCTTCGATGTGGATTTGCGTGGCTTGAAAGCATTCCAGAGGATTATGGCCACACACACCACGCCGATGGCAAGACCGACGTAGGTGAGATAGTCGTTATACTCCTCGACCTTGGCATAGAGCTGCTCGCGTGGCACTACTGTTCCGAGCCAGTAGCCGAGGGCTGCAAGGACGATGTTCCATGTGAGTGCTCCGAGGCCTGTGAAGATGATGAATTTACCCACGTTCATCCTCGCAAGTCCGGCCGGGATTGATATGAGCTGGCGCACGGCTGGGATGAGTCGGCCAACAAAGGTGGAGATGGCTCCGTGCTTGTCAAAGTACTCTTCGGCGTGACGCACCTTGTCCTCGTCGATGAGGCATGCGTGGCCTATGCGGCTGTTGGCGAACTTGTAGACTATGGGCCGCCCTATCCAGACTGACAGCCAATAATTTATGAGTGCTCCGATGATGGCGCCGGCGGTGGCGAGGAGCACCACGGTTATTATGTTGACATCGCCGCTGGTGCATGCCAGATAGGCTGCGGGAGGCACTATCACCTCGGAAGGGAACGGGATGAATGAGCTTTCGATGACCATGAATGCGAGGACCAGGAGATAGACTGTCGTTGCGTCGGCAGTGAGGAACTGATTCATTATTCCTGCCGGGTCAAAAATGGCTAACAGGGTTATTAAGTCGAGCATAGAGTTGACTAAGATGTGTGATATGTGAAATACTGTTATATTGTCAGAACAGAGGATAAGAGTGTGCGTTAAAGGATGCCAGCGGCTATGAAGAGCTCGCGATAGGCTTCGGCTTTCTTGTCGACGGCAAGGGGATAGGCCCTTGATGTGGATGGCATGCGTGTGAGATGAAGCTCACGGCCGTCGGGCTGCCACCGGGTGGTGACGAACTGGCCTATGCGAGGGAGTGGGGTGTCGGTAATGGAGGCTACGACCCCGGCGGCTTTCTCGCCTGTGGTGGCCACGTAGTGGCACGAGGGTATAGCTGAAAGGAGGGCAGCGAGATTGACCGGACGTACAATCTCAAGAAATTTGTCGGCGGCATTGTCCTTCAGACGGCGCACTTCGGCTCCAGTGTCGTGGAGGGCTATGCCTTTTTCACGTAGAAAGAGCTCGATGTCGTCGCGTCGGAAAGTGCCGTCGGGATTCCGGAAATAATCGGCGGAACCGTAGAATATCAATCCCATTATGCGCCAGAAGTCATTGGTCTTGTTGGGGTAGTAGAATTCCATCGACCATCTGACAGGCTTGGGCGGGAAAGTGCCCATTATGAGGACCTTTGCATCGGGTGGGAGGAAAGGCGGGAAGGGATGGGTTTCTGTGGGGAGGAGGTTGTTGGTTTCAGTCATGCTATAGGGGCAGATTTTTTGATTTACTTGTTTCGTGGGACCCTGCTTTGATTAAAAATCTTGGCGAGTCAGGCACCTGACGCGCCTGACTCGCCAAGTAAAGTGTGAGAGTCCTGTTAGAAAGTTTTAAACAGTTTTCTTGAGCTCTGCCACAGGTGACAGAGAGGGATTATTCTTTGATACGTTCCACGTAAGAACCGTCGCGGGTATCGATGCGCACCTTGTCGCCGATGTTGCAGAAGAGGGGCACACGTACTTCAGCGCCTGTCTCGAGTGTTGCAGGCTTGAGGGTGTTTGTGGCGGTGTCGCCCTTGATGCCGGGTTCGGTGTAGGTGATTTCGAGCACAACGCTGGTGGGCATTTCGCAGGTGAGGATTGTCTCGGAAGCGGCGTGAACCATTGCTTCACAGATGTCACCTTCCTTAAGGAACTGTACGCCGTCGATGCTTTCGCCGGGAAGAGCTACCTGTTCGAAAGTCTCGGTGTGCATGAAGTTGTAGCCCATGTCATCTTTGTAGAGATACTGGTAGGGACGACGTTCGATGCGCACTTCGTTAACTTTCACGCCTGAGTTCCAGGTCTTGTCGAGGACACGACCGGTCTTCACGTTTTTGAGCTTGGTGCGAACGAAAGCCGGACCTTTGCCGGGCTTAACGTGGAGGAATTCGACGATGAAGAAGTAGTTGCCGTCGATGTCGAGGCACATGCCGTTTTTAAAGTCTGCAGTAGTTGCCATGGTGGGTTTATTCGGTTATATTTTTTGTTTTAGTTACTATGATAGTCTTTAAATTATTTAGAGCAGCATCCGCCGTCGGAACAGTCGCAGCCATCTCCGTCGGAGCATGAACCGCCGCCGCATCCGCCGCATCCGCCACCGCATGTGGGGTGGAGTTCCTCGGGTGTTGCGTCACGGACGGTGACTACTGAACCTTTGAAACGGAGATCCTTGCCTACGAGCGGATGGTTGAAGTCCATTTTGACATGTGAGTCGGTCACGTCGATGACCTTGCCGGTGATGCGGAATCCGTCGCCGGTCATCATGGGCACGTAGGCGCCTTTGCTGATGGCTTCGGAGTCAAATTTGCCGTCGACCATGAAGATTGATTTGTCGAGCTCGACCACATCGTCGGGGTTGTAGGGGAATCCCTGGTTGGAGGGAACCTGCACGTCGAAAGGTGCTCCTGCCTCGAGGCCTTCGAGGGCGTGTTCGAGCGGGAGGAGGAGACCTTGTGTCACGCCGAATATGAAACGTTCGGGTTCGGTCTTTTCAACGTTGTGAACGAGTGATTCGGTGCCGTCGGGGGCCACTTCGTAAAGGTCGTAGGCTATTTCTACGTATTTGCCGGGGAGAATTTTTTCCATAAAAGTTAAGAATAGGGGTTTGACTTACGCTTCGCCCTCGGTGACTCCGGCAAGTTCGGGATCGATCATGATGCGTCCGCAGTATTCGCAGACGATGATTTTCTTGTGCATCTTGATTTCCATCTGCTTTTGCGGTGGGATGCGGTTGAAGCAGCCGCCGCAAGCGTTGCGCTGGATGTAGACCACGCCGAGGCCGTTGCGGGCGTTCTTGCGGATGCGCTTGAACGCTGTGAGGGTGCGTGAGTCGATCTTCGGTTCGATTTCCTTGGCCTGAAGGCGGAGACGCTCTTCGTCCTTCTTGGTCTCGGAAACGATTTCTTCGAGTTGCTGGCGCTTTTCGACGAGGATGTGGTTGCGGTCGGCAAGAGTCTCCTCGGCGTTGGCGATGTCGGCAGTCTTGGTCTCTATCTCGCGGGCAAACTGGTTGATGCGTTTTTCCGAAAGCTGGATTTCGAGGGTTTGAAATTCTATCTCTTTTGATAACAAATCAAACTCGCGATTGTTGCGGACGTTGTCAAGCTGCTGCTGGTAGGTGGCAATCTGAGCCTGTGCGGCTTCGATTTTGTTGCGTTCCTGGGCTGACTTGGAACGTAAATCCTCGATTTCGGCGCGGAATTTGTCGACGCGTGTGTGAAGGCCCTCGATGTTGTCCTCGAGGTCACGGACCTCTTCGGGGAGCTCGCCGCGGATGGTTTTGATGCGGTCGATTTCGGAGAGGATGGTCTGAAGCTCGTAAAGAGCACGCAGTCTCTGCTCAACTGAGAGATTCTGGTCGGATTTTGTTTGCTCTGCCATATTTTAATTGATTTTTATTTGCTCTTAGAGGTAGTGTATGGGGTTCTTTTCAGCCCTTGAAATGTGGACTGCAAAGGTAGGAAATTTTTCCGAGATAATGTCGGAAAAAATTGATTTAGTGCATTTTTCGCTCTCGAAGTGTCCGGTGTCGACGAGGAGAATCCGTTGGCCAAAATCCACGAAATCATGGTAGCGTGTGTCGGACGAGATGTAGGCGTCGGCTCCCGATGCCACTGCCGTCGGGATGAATTCGCCACCGGAGCCGCTGCATAATGCCACCCGGCTGATTGAGGTCTGTCCGGGGATTCCGGCTGAGCATCTCACCACCGGTGAGCCGTAGATTTCCTTGACCCGGCTGATGAATTGAGGCACGGCAAGAGGGGCGGGATAGGCTCCGATGATGCCGAGGCCGGTGTCGGGTGATCCGGGCTGGGGTGAGAGGACTCTGACGTCGGTGAGCCCGAGCATGGAGGCCAGGCGGTGTGAGACTCCGAGCGGGGCGCTGTCGAGGGCGGTGTGGGAGGAGTAGACGGCGATGTCGGCTTTCAAGGCCTTGAGCACGGCTTGTTCCACGAGGGTCTCGCCCACTATGTGGCGAAGCCCTTTGAAGATGAGCGGGTGGTGGGAGATGATGAGGTTGCAGCCGAGAGCTTTGGCCTCGTCGACCACCGCGGGCGTAACGTCGAGACACGTCAATACCCCCGAACACGGAGTGTCCGAGGTTGCCGGGCGCAATTGCCACCCTGTGTTATCCCAGGATTCCTGGAGTCCCGGATGGGCAAATGCTTCTATGACGGTGACGATTTCCTGTAGAGTGGGCAAGAAAAGGTGGTGGAAAAGTTTGGTGACTTGGGAGGAGTGAAAAATAAGTGGAGGAGAGAGGAGCGGGTCTTACTTTTCTTTCTCTTTAAGGTCAAGTGCTATCTGCAACTCGTCGAGCTGGGCGTCGTCGATGGCCGACGGTGCGTCGATCATCATGTCGCGGCCTGAGTTGTTTTTGGGGAAGGCTATGACGTCGCGGATGGAGTCGAGGCCTGCGAGGATGGATACGAAACGGTCAAAACCGAACGCGAGACCTCCGTGAGGCGGCGCACCGTACTTGAAGGCGTTCATCAGGAAGCCGAACTTGTACTGCGCATCCTCTTCGGTGAGTCCGAGCAGACGGAACATCTTGTCCTGAAGCTCTGCTTCGTGGATACGGATGGAGCCGCCTCCGAGCTCGTTGCCGTTGACCACCATGTCATAAGCGGTGGCACGGACATTGCCGGTGTCGGAGTCGAGCAGATGTATGTCGTCGGGGTTGGGTGATGTGAATGGATGGTGCATCGCGTAGTAGCGCTGAGTCTCTTCGTCCCATTCGAAAAGAGGGAAGTCGATGACCCAGAGGCAAGAGAATTTCTGCGGGTCGCGCAGTCCGAGTCGTGAGCCCATCTCAAGACGGAGTTCGCAAAGCTGCTTGCGTGTCTTCATGGTGGGTCCGGCAAGGATGAGGATGAGGTCGCCGGGCTTGGCGCCGCAACGGTCGGCCCATTTGCGGAGGTCGTCCTCGGTATAGAATTTTGACACTGATGACTTGATGGAGCCGTCCTCCTCGACTTTGACCCACATCATGCCTTTGGCACCGATCTGGGGACGTTTCACGAAGTCGGTGAGCTGGTCGAGCTGCTTACGGGTGTAGTTGGCACAGCCGGGAGCCACGATGGCACCTACATATTCGGCATCGTCGAGCACGGCGAAGTTGTGGCCTTCAGTGAGATCCTTTATTTCCACAAATTCCATGCCGAAGCGGGTGTCGGGCTTGTCGGAACCGTAGAGACGCATAGCGTCGGCCCATGTCATGCGGGGGAATGGCTCGGTGAAGTCGATGTCCTTTACATATTTAAATATGTGCTTTACGAGACCTTCGAACATCTGGAGGACATCCTCCTGGTCGACGAACGACATCTCGCAGTCAATCTGTGTGAATTCGGGCTGACGGTCGGCTCGAAGGTCCTCGTCGCGGAAGCATTTCACGATCTGGAAGTAGCGGTCGAAGCCGCTTACCATCAGGAGCTGCTTGAATGTCTGCGGTGACTGCGGGAGGGCGTAGAACTCGCCGGGATTCATGCGCGAGGGTACCACGAAGTCGCGGGCACCTTCGGGGGTCGACTTAATGAGCACCGGTGTCTCGACTTCAAGGAATCCATTTGAATCGAGGTAGCGGCGTATTTCAAATGCCATGCGGTGGCGAAGCTCCAGGTTGGCGCGCACACAGTTGCGTCGGAGGTCGAGGTAGCGGTATTTCATGCGCAGGTCGTCGCCGCCGTCGGTGTCGTCCTCAATAGTGAATGGAGGAACGTCGCTGCGGTTGAGGACCTTGAGGTCAGAAGCTATAATCTCGATGTCGCCTGTGGGCAGGTTGGGATTCTTGCTGGTGCGTTCGGCTACCTTGCCGGTGATCTGCACCACAAATTCACGGCCAAGATGGTTGGCCTTTTCGCAAAGGTCGGCATTTGTGTCGGACTCGAACACCACCTGTGTGATGCCGTAACGGTCACGCACGTCAACAAATGTCATACCGCCCATTTTACGGGCGCGCTGCACCCAGCCTGCGATTGTCACCTCGCTGCCGGCATCGCTAAGGCGGAGTTCTCCGCATGTTTTTGTCCTGTACATATATAAAATATAGTTGGCTTTGAAGTGCAAAATTACAAAGAAATATAAAGAAACTCAAAAAAAAGTGCTTATATATGAAGGAATTTTGCTACTTTCGCTTGTTGAAATAAAAAAATCGTCTGCAAAATGGACGTTGACAGGAGTTTTTAGGGACTCGCTTTTCAAGAAATTTATTTGTGAGAAAATGGAACGCATTAAAGTAAAAATCATAAATGAGTCGGGGCACGAGCTCCCTGCGTATGAAACCCCTTCGTCGGCCGGCATGGATGTGCGGGCCAAGCTGGAGGCCCCGGTGACTCTTCCTCCACTCGGTCGGGCCCTCATCCCCACCGGTCTCCGCATGCAGTTGCCGCGCGGATTCGAGTGTCAGGTGCGTCCTCGTTCCGGACTCGCTCTGAAGCATGGCATTTCGCTGGTCAACACTCCCGGTACCATCGACGCTGATTACCGTGGCGAGATAGGTATACTGCTCATCAATCTTTCCAACGAGCCTTACACCGTGAATGACGGCGAACGCATAGCGCAGCTCGTCATCAAGGAGTATGTGCATGTGACATGGGAGCCTGTCGACAGGATAGACCAGACAGAAAGAGGTGACGGAGGCTTCGGCCACACCGGCGTAAATTAACCGATAACGAAATGAAGAAACTTCCCATATTCATAATAATCCTCCTGGCCGTCGGGGTGCTCACAGCCATGTCAAAGACCGTGAAGACCGACGATGCTGATGTGCGCAAGGCTGACTACATATATCTCGAGTCGTTGCGTGAACGCTCGCAGGGGAACTCTGACGCTGCTTTCGCTCTGCTGGAGCGCGCTTACGAGCTTAATCCATCCGACAAGGAGATGGGCGCCGAATTTGCCGGCTATCTCCTGACTTTGTCCAAGGGGGATTCGGCTGAAGTGTATCGTGCCGTAGGGATGCTCAAGGATTATTATGACCATAATCCCACCGATTATTACACCGGCGTGAAGTATGCGTTGCTCAACGAGCAGCTTGCCGAGCGTGACGAGGCTCTCGGGACGTGGGCCAAGCTGCATGCTTATTTTCCCGACCGAGTGGAGATCACGTACCGTTATGCCGATGTGCTCGGTCATGGGGGTGATGCCGACGAGCGTGCCCGCGCTATTGCCATCTATGATTCCATAGAGGTGATGGATGGACGCAGCATTCCTCTGTCCACTAAAAAGATACAGATATATTACACCGATGGTGACACTGCTTCAATCCTGACCGAGGTAGACTCTCTGCGCAAGTCGTCGCCGGCCGATGTGGATAACCTGGTGTTCTCGGGCGACATCTACTCGATGTTTGGCCGCAACGACGAAGCCAAGGGGTTCTATGACCGTGCCTGTGAGATAGACCCCTCCAATGGTGTGGCATATTATTCAAGGGCGCAGTTCTATAATTCCATAGGTGATTCCGTGGCTTTTGACCGGGAGGTGTTCCAGGCTCTTAAGCAGGATAATCTGGATGTCGACACGAAGCTCATGATCCTCAGAAGCTATATTCAGGAGATGTATAACGACAGTGTGCAGCAGCCACGTGTGCGTCAGCTTTTCGATGTGCTCATAGAGCAGCATCCCCACGAACATGACATCCATGACCTCTATGCCAGATATCTGATAGTGGCCCAGGATTACGAGAAAGCCGCTGAGCAGACAGAGCAGACGCTTGATCTCGATCCGGCCGACAAAGAGGGATGGGAGATGCTTACATCGTTGTATCTGCAGGTTGAGAATCTCGACAAGGCTGAGGAGGCCGTCATAAGGTCGTTGCGCTACTATCCTGATGAGCCTCGGCCATATCTGGTGCTCGGGTCGATATATAACCAGCGGGGTGAACCACAAAAGGGTATGGAGGAGTTCGGGAAAGCCCTTGAACTTACCGACTCGACCAATGTGGCACTTCTCTCGAGCATTTATGGCTCGATGGGTGACTGCCTCTACTCCCAGGAGTTGGCCGACAGCGCCTTTACATATTATAAGAAGGCTATTCTCTATGATCCGGAGAATTATCTGGCTCTCAACAACTGCGCTTACTATCTGGCATGCGAGGGGCGTGACCTCGACGAGGCCCTTGAGATGATAGAGACGGTGATCGAGGCCGAACCTGATCAGGCGACGTCGATGGACACGTATGCATGGGTGTTGTTCAAACGTAAAGATTATGCAAAAGCCCGGGAGATAATAGACCGTACTCTCGAGGTGACAGATGAACTGTCGGCAGATGTGCTTGAACATGCCGGCGACATATATTTCATGGACGGCGAACCTGATAAGGCCTTGGAATTCTGGAAGGATGCTCTCAAACTCGATCCTGACAACGAACTTCTCGGCCGTAAGGTGAAACATAAAACATATTTCTTCAAATGACCATCCGAAGTCTTTTCATCACATTGCTCCTGTCGGTCATGCTCGCTTCATGCGGTTCATCGCGCCAAGCGGCCAATCAAGAGGAGATCTACAATGCAATCGGCGCCGGGCCCGACACTCGCCTCAGCTCGGCACAGCTTAAACAACTCTACAATGCCATGACTCAGCGTTATGGCAAGTGGGAGGATGTGAAAGTGCCTGTGAGGCTGTCGCTCAAAAGTCCGCGCTCGATGAGCATAAGCGGTGTCATGACGATGAAAGCCAACGAGTATATCCATCTGTCATTGAGGGTGCTTGGCATGGAGATGGCGTCGCTGATGGTGACCACCGACTCCGTGTTTGCCACCTATAAGCTTGAGAAAATCTATCTTGCCGAGAGCATCGGTGAGTTTACGTCGAGTTTTCCATCCACCGTTGGCAACCTGCAGTCGCTGCTGACAGGACGTGTGTTTGCCCTTGGCGGAGGAGTGCCAAAATTCGGAGACTGCAAGATGGAGGGTACCGGCACCGCCTGGACAATAACTCCTGGTGACGCTCCCAAAGGTATGGGTTACAGTTTTGAGATAGCAACGCCCAAGGGAGAGCCTACCGGACTGACCGTGGAGCTCTCGTCACGCAAGGATGTAACCGTAGATTACTCCGACTATTACGTCACATCGGCCGGCCCGATGGCACGAAGGAGTGTGGTGACTGTGCCGTCGTCGAAAGGTGAGCTGAAGGCGGAGATTGATCTCAGCCTAAACAAAGCGGAATGGAACACCGGCTCGACAAAAATCTGGGGTGTGCCCCGCGGTTACCGCAGGGTGACACGTGATGCCGTGATGAAAATAGTAGGCGGTTTGAGCAAAAAGTAAAAAGGTCATGGTGACGAGCGGGCTGAATATATGGTTTAGGCGTGCAGTGCTCATAATGGTCGCGCTGCTTGCCGTGACTGTGCCGGCTGATGCACAGAGGCGAGCCAAGAAATCGACACGTAGCCAACAGCAACGGTCGGTCGAGGCTGTCAAGAAGGACAAGACCAGGACGCAGCGCCAGATCTCAGAAATGACCACCAAGCTCAACACTACCGCCAAGGAGCTTAACAAGCAGATAAACCGTCTAAACTCGCTGAATGCCGATATAGAACAGAGCCGTAGTACAGTGGAACGACTCAAGACGCATATCGACTCGCTCGGTTCTGAAATCCATGTCACCGCCGACTCCATCAATGTGCTGGAAGGTGAGCTCGAGGATATGCGCCGGGCCTATCAGAAAGCCATGCGGGAGTTGCAGCCGCATGGAGGGGAGATGAATGCCCTCTCGTTCATCTTCTCGGCCAAGAGTTTTGCCGAGGCTTATCAGAGGGTGCGTTATCTGCGCCAGTTCTCGGCATGGCGCGAGAAGAAGGCGGCGGCGATCGAAGAGGCCATCGGCAGGATAGCGGAGCGCAGGCAGCATCTGACCAACCTGCGCCATGCACAGGACAAAGCCTACCGTAAGGCTGAAGACACGAGTCGCGTGTTGGCCCAACAGCAGGATGAGTCGAAGCAGTTGGTGTCGAACCTGCGGAAGGAGGATTCGGCCCTGCGTAAGAGCCTGACTGAGCAGAAAAAACGTGCATCGGCACTTGACCGCGAGCTTGACAAGTTGATTGCCGCCGAACAAGCCCGCATAGCCCGCGAGGAGGCAGCAAGGAAGAAGCGTGAGGCCCAGGCCAAGCGTAAGGCCTCGCAGCAAGCTTCGGCCAAGGAGAAGCAAGGAGCTACCGTGGCCAACAGCCAGGCTTCCCCATCATCCTCCGAGGCTTCCAAGTCGGCAAAGGATGTGGCCTCGGCCAACGCACGTACACAGACGGCGGCCTCTACGGCGGCCAACGAACTTTCGGGCTCTTTCGAGAGCAACAAGGGTAAGCTCCTGTTCCCTGTCAGCGGAACCTATAAGATAGTGAGAAAGTTCGGTCGTCAGCCTCATCCCACTCTCCCCCACGTGGAGACTGATAATTCAGGCATTGATATCGAAGTCAAGAAGGGGGCCCAGGCCAGAGCTGTGTATGCGGGTAAGGTTTCGTATATCTTCAAGCAGGATGGGTTCAACTCCATAGTCATGGTGCGCCATGGGAAGTATATCACCATTTATGCAGGTCTTGCCAGCGTGGGTGTCAAGCAGGGTGATAATGTGAAGGCCGGACAGAATCTGGGGACTATCTATTCCGATCCAGACGATGCCAACCGCACTATCCTCCACTTTGAAATCAGGAATGAACGTCAGAAACTCAATCCCACTCTATGGGTGAGATAGTCATTCCTTATAAATAAATTTAATAAAATAAATAAAACTGAACTCATCGTGCCCTTAATGGGTTAGAGAAATAAACGATTAACTATGAGTACATTTGAAGAATTGGGCGTCAGCGAGCCGTTGCAACGTGCCGTGACCGATTTAGGATTTGAATATCCAATGCCCATTCAGGAACGCGTCATCCCACGTCTGTTGGGCGACGCAAAAGATATTGTGGCCCTCGCACAGACCGGCACAGGCAAAACTGCTGCTTTCGGTCTGCCGGTGCTGCAGCGTATTAATCCGGATGAGAAACATCCCCAGGCTTTGATTCTTGCGCCTACACGCGAACTTTGTCTGCAGATAGGCAGCGATCTGGCCGACTTCTCGAAATATATCCCTAAAGTCAAGGTGCTTCCTGTCTACGGCGGATCGAGCATTGAAAGTCAGATGCGTACACTCCGTGCGGGTGTGCAGGTCATCGTGGCCACCCCTGGCCGACTGATCGACCTCATAAAACGCGGAGTGGTGAAACTCGAGGATGTCCACACCGTGGTGCTCGACGAAGCCGACGAGATGCTCAACATGGGCTTCCTCGACTCCATCGAAGAGATTCTTTCACATCTGCCTGATGACCGAAAGATGCTTCTCTTCTCGGCCACTATGCCTGCTGATATCCTTAAGATAGCCAAGCGCTATATGAAGGACTATGAGGAGATCGTGGTGGGCACACGTAATGAGGGTGCTGAAAATGTGCGACACATATATTATATGGTCAACGCACGTGACAAGTATCTGGCCCTTAAGCGTATCGCCGACAATACCCCTAACCTCTATGCCATAATCTTCTGCCGTACCCGACGCGATACCCAGGAGGTGGCCGACAGTCTTATCCGAGATGGTTATAATGCCGAGGCCCTGCATGGCGACCTCTCGCAGCAGCAGCGCGACATCGTGATGAAGAAGTTCCGTGACCGCGTTGTGACTTTGCTTGTGGCTACCGATGTGGCTGCACGAGGCCTGGATGTCGATGACCTCACACATGTGATAAACTACGGTTTGCCTGATGATACTGCAGTATATACCCACCGCTCCGGTCGTACAGGCCGTGCCGGTAAATCGGGCGTGTCGGTGGCCATCATCCACTCGCGCGAGAAAGGCAAACTGCGCGAGATAGAACGCATAATCGGCAAAAAGTTTGAACATAAGGATGTGCCGACTCCGGAACATATCATAGAGAAGCAGCTTTACAACCTTGCCGACCGTCTTGAACGCGTCAAGGTCAACGAGGAGGAGATAGCTCCCTATCTCGCAGGAATCTCGCGTAAGCTCGAATGGCTTTCGGAGGAGGATCTGCTTAAGCGTGTCATCTCCCTTGAGTTCAACCGTCTGCTCGACTACTACAAAGACGCACCTAAGATCGACTTCATAGATGTCAAACCTGAACGTGGTGACCGCAAAGGGCGTAAGGGTGACCGTGGAGACCGCGGTGACCGTCCGAGGGACGACAAAGAGAAGGACCGCCGAACTGCCGAGCGCGGAATGGAACGCATATATATCAATGTAGGCAAGCGCGACGGGTTCTTTGCCGGCAACCTCATTGAGATGCTTAACAAGCTCGTCAACGGCAAGCGTGTGGATGTGGGGCGTATCGACCTGCTCCCGGGCTATTCGCTTTTTGATGTCAAGAAGGCCGATGCGCGCAAGGTGGTAGGGGCACTCACCGGTGCCGATTTCTACGGCAAGCGCATCCACAGTGAGATTGCCGACGCTGACCGCGATTATTCAAAGATCGCCGATAAGAAGAAAAAGAAATAAAACATATCCTTACCAAGATTCACATTATGAAAAGATACCTCACTCTCGCGGCCTCATTGTTGATGACGGCAGTGTCCGCGATGGCTCAACTGACAGCCTCCGAGGCATTCACCTCGGCTCCGCAGGGGGTGTTCCCGCTGCTTGACCAGAATACCCGCCTTGACATGGTGGATTATTTCAAAAGCGGCATGAGCACACCTTCGCAGAATGCACTGCAGGGCAAGTCGCAGATAACGGATCTGACTCCGACCACCCTCAGTGTGAGGATGACCGACTCATCCACCGCGCAAATCGCGGTGCTGGATGCCGGTAAGAATCAGGTGATAGCGCTGATAAGCACAGTGGCTACCCCGGGACTCGACTCCAACGTGAAGTTTTTTGATTCCTCGTGGCGTCCGTTGAACATGTCGCAGTACTTTGCTAAGCCGGGTTGGCCCGAATGGCTCACCGATGAAGGCAAAAGCCATCGCAGCGACGTGGAGATGCAGGTGCCTTTCATGTTGGCTTCCTATCAGTACGATCCTTCCACAGGGAGCATGACTCTTACCAACAATCTGTCGCGGTTTCTTGACAAGGGTATGTACGAAATGATAGCTTCCTACCTCAAGCCGCAACTTGTGTATGTGTGGAACGGTAAGAAGTTTGAGCTGAAACGCTGAAACGCGTGAAGTGAAAAAAAATCACAGTCCGTGCCATGAAAGTGATATGTTAACGCACTTTCATGGCACGGATTTTAACATATCACCGCATGCGACAAATCACCTCAAGGCTCACAATAAATCAGTGGCATGTACGTTATTAAAACGTATAGCTATATCATGAACACACTGCTGAAATATATAACCATTTTGATTGTGGCCGTAGTGATGCCTGTTGCCTCCTCGGCTTTCAGTCTTGACACTTACGCCCCCTCGTCCGTGCTTTCGTCGGGAAGGTGGGTGAAGATTAGCGTAGATGAGAGCGGAATGTATCTTATCACCAATGCCGACCTTCGTGCCTGGGGGTTTTCTGATCCTTCCAAAGTCAATGTCTACGGCTATGGGGGCAACCGCATTCCCGATCATCTGACCATTGATAATTATGTGGATGACCTGCCTATGGTGCAGAGCAGCCGCACTGCCAGAGGTATAGTGTTCTACGCTGTCGGGCCTGAGAAATGGACCCGCGTGGGTAATGATAACTATGTCCACTCCCTTAATCCTTACTCCACTTGCGGCTATTACTATCTCTCCGACCGTGACGCCGGGGAGCGCCCCATCATTGCCGAGGGGAGCGATGAGGTGGCAGGGACTCCGGTCACCACTTTTACCGAGCGTCTGTTTCATGAGCTTGACATGGTTACTCCTGCCGAGAGCGGACATCAGCTCGTCGGTGAGGATTTCCGGTTCACCCCTTCGCGCACATTCAATTTCCAGCTCACTGACCGCGCAGGGGATGACACTGAAGTGTGGATGCAGTGCGATTTCTTTGCCAAGACCACCTCAGCTGCCGGACAGCTTGCTTTTACCGCCAACGGAGCAACCCTGCCGTCAGCGTTCGGCGACCGCGTAAGGCCCACTGAGGACTATGGCGATACCTGCCGTATACGCAAGAGTTTCACCGTTGGGGGCACCAGCCTTTCGCTTGGAGTGCGTTTTTCGGCTTCAGGAACCGTCTCACTTGCCAATCTTGATAATATCGTCATCAATTATACGCGCCGCATCGCCCTGCCGGCTTCCGGGACACTTGTGTTCACCGCGTCTTCGCGCGCGGTCGCGCTGCAAGGCGGAAGCGAACGCACCACAGTGTGGGACATTACCTCGCCTCTCGACATATATGAGATGCGCACTCGTAAGGCTGACTCTTCGCTGAACTGGCAAAACGACTACAGCGGTTGGCGCACCTACGTAGCCTGGAACGATAACGCCTCGTTCCGGTCGCCTAAACTGGTATCGGTGGTGGCCAACCAGGACATTCATGCCCAGCCGGTACCTGACTTGGTAATCGTCTCGCATGCCGATCTCATGACCCAGAGCGAGAGGATTGCCGAGATGCACCGCAACAGTGCCGATTCGCTCAGGGTGCTCGTGCTGGAGCAAAGCAAGGTCTACAACGAGTTTGGCTCGGGCTCGGCCGATATCAATGCCATCCGAAATATGCTCAAGATGTTCTATGACCGCGGACAGTCGGGAAACGAGGGGCGCACGCTCAAACATGTGCTTCTGATGGGCGGGGTGAATCACGACCACCGCCGTCTCACTTCGGCCATGTCGTCGAGTCGCGCCACCACTGTGCCCACCTGGCAGACAGATTTAGGCACGAGCGAGAACACCTCCTACTGTTCGGATGACATGCTTACCTTCCTTGCCGACGGCAACGGTCTCCGTCACGGCTACGAGCCGATGGCTATCGGCGTGGGCCGAATAGCTGTGCGCACAGCTTCCGATGCCAAGTCCTATGTTGACCGCCTCGTCTCCTATGTCAACACCCCTTCTCAGGGCGAATGGCGCAACAGGGTCCTGTTCCTTGCCGATGATGAGGACCGCGGAGAACATGCTAAGCAAACCGAGGATATGGAGAAGGCTCTGAGGGGCACAGCTTCCGGTCAGGGGTTCACCTACCACAAGGTCTATCTTGACGCATTCGAGATGCAGGGTGGTGTCTCGCAAGCTGCCCGCGACAAAATGTATGGGCTTTTTGACGATGGTGTGATATGGTGGAACTATATCGGCCATGCCAACATAAACTCCCTCACCGGTGAGGGGCAGTTCACGCTCAACGACCTCAATAACCTCTATCTGCGCCGACCCTTCTTCTTCTATGGGGCCACATGCTCGTTCGGGCATTGGGACGGTGCGGCTGTGTGCGGTCTTGAATCGCTCGTGGTGGCTGACAGCGGAGGTGCCATCGCAGGGCTTACCGCTGTGCGTCCTGTCTACATAGCCCGCAACGGTGTGCTCACCGTGGCTCTTGGTCAGGAGGCTTTTGCGAGAAATGCCGATGGGCGGTTCAATACTATAGGAGAGGTGATACGCCGTGCTAAAAACAAGGTGTCGGATGACAACAAGCTCCGCTATGTACTGCTCGGAGACCCCGCCATGCGCCTCGCCATCCCTGAGAACAGTGTGGTGCTCGAAAGCATCGACGGCGTGGAGGTCAACGAGGAGAATCAAGTGACAGTCAAGGTGCTCGGCAAGTCGGTGTTCCGTGGGGCTGTAGTTGATATCCACGGTGTCAAGATGACCGACTTCAACGGCTGGATGTCGATGTCGCTCTATGACGCTGAGCAGAGTAATATAGCCGTGACCAAGGAGAAGGACCAGACGGAAACTGTCTTTGAGGAGCAGGGCGAACGCCTTTATACAGGACGTGCCAAAGTGATCGACGGTGAATTTGAGGTCTCCATAGTGCTTCCTCCTGAAGTGTCACATAATTTCCGCAACGCTACCCTTAACATGTATGCGGTGGCCGATGATGGCCGTGAATGTGCTGGAGTGTGCCGCGACTTCTACGTCTATGGGTTTGACGAGGAGGCTGTGCCCGACGATGTGCCTCCGGTGATAGAATACATGTATCTCAACCATGAAAGTTTCGCCGACGGTGATGTGGTTGATGCTGTGCCTATGCTTATCGCCAGAGTCAAGGATGATGTCGGGCTCAACATGTCGTCGGCCGGCATTGGTCATCAGATGTCGTTGCTTATTGATGAGAGCAGTCATTTTACCGATCTATCGTCTCACTATACTCCCGATGCTGACGGCTCGCCGGCCGGTGAAATATTGTATCAGCTCCCTGAACTTACTGCCGGAAATCATACAGCCATGCTCAAAGTCTGGGATATAGCAGGCAATTCCACCACGGCTTCGATTGATTTCTTTGTGGATCCCTCGGCCACCCCCAAGATATTTGACGTGTACTCCGATGCTAATCCGGCCACAGTCGCTGCTAATTTTTATGTCGTGCATAATCTTCCCGACGCCATGCTTACGGTCAAGGTCGAGGTGTTTGACCTAAATGGAGCCTTGATGTGGAGCGGAGAATCGCGTGGCCGTGCCGACATGTACACAAGCTCGCCGATTACATGGGATTTGACCAATAAGAGTGGTCAGCGTGTAGGGCGTGGCATCTACGTGTATAAGACCACTGTGATCACCGAGGGTAACTCTATGGCAGGTCCGGTCTCTTCGTCACAAACAAAGCGCATAGCGGTTTCGGCCATGTGATAGAGGTGTTCACCGGGTGTTTATCTAAAAAAAGAGAACGGTAAGTGAACTTTTTCATAGCTAAATTCTTTATAAAATAGTATGTATTATTAGATTTTTTTATGAAAAAGCTATTTCTATCACTCGCAGTGTTGGCTGCCGTAACGATGGTGTCGTGCGGTAGCAGCGAAAAGAAAGCCCAGGATGAAGGGGCTGCTATCAAAGCTAAGATTGAAAATTGTACCAATCCCGACAGCCTTAAGATTTATGTTCAGCAGGCCCAGGATTATGCAGCCAAGCTGGTGAGCGAAGGCAAGGATGAAGCTGCCAATGCGTATCTCCAGGAAGTGGCTCCGGCTGTTGAGGCTAAGGATGCAGCTGCCGCAAGCGTGTTTACCCAGCTTGAACAGAAGGCCGACTCAGCCGTAGTGGCCGCCAAGGACGCCGCCAAGGAGGTTGCCGATTCTGCCTCATCGAAGGTCGAGGCAGCTAAGGATGCCACCAAGGATGCGGTAGAGGCCGCTAAGGATAAAGCCTCGGATGTTGCATCGTCCGCAAAGGACAAGGCTTCAGAAGTGGCCGGTAATGCTGCTGATGCGGTAAAGGCCGGTGCTGATAAAGTGAAAGGTGCTTTGGGCAAGTAATCTGATTATTGCTCCTTACGACTTATAGTGGCGCGTCTCGTCGATATGGCGAAACGCGTCTCTGTTTTTTTGACGGAATCCCGGATTGGCATGAGGATGGAGAGGGGTAAGGGCTGGAAAATAAAAAATCCTCTCGGCCAATGGGCTGAAAGGATTTTTTTTAGTGACTCCTACAGGATTCAAACCTGTAACCTTCTGATCCGTAGTCAGATGCTCTATTCAGTTGAGCTAAGGAGCCGTTTTGTGAGTGCAAAGTTACAACCTTTTCCTGAAACACCAAAATTTTTAGTGAAAAAATTCATCATAAGCCTAAATTTTTTCCGAAAGTGAAAAACCTCGGGGCGTTGCGCTGTGTTGTAATAGTAGACTAAACAGTCAGGAGATAAGAAAACAATGATGTGTAACTTTTAACAAGACAAATGATTATGGAACCGATAGATGGACGCTCGCTTGTGATATGGATAGGGATAGTAGCCATGGTGGTATTGTTCTCCTTCGCGGGTATGTATCTTAACCGATACTTCATCCATCGTGCCCATAGGAGAGCTCTCGAGGGTTTGAAGAGCCAGCGGGTAAAAGTTGTGGCCCATAATGGGGCTGTGGACTGCGGCTCGTTCTGCTCAGAGCATGCTGCGCAGGATGTCGAGTGAATGTAGCCCGCGCAACGACACATAGTGGATTGAAAAATATTCGAGGAGCTGATCGAGGATTCGATTACGCTCCTCGCGCGTGTATCTATAAGCGTTGAGATTGCGGGATGTCATGCGCGAGAGCATGAACGCGGCCGAGGATTCGGCAGGCGTGAGAAACCGTCGGTGGAGTGGAATGGAGGGACGCCAGATACCGTCGGCAAGGTCGAGGATATATCCGGATGCATGGGTTGAGGTGTCAGGTTCGATGCCCAGCATGCGCCCCAGATGGTATAGGAAATAGATGTGGAAGTTGGCGGTGGCTCGTCCGTCGGCTGTGTCGAGGAGGCGGATGCTTTCGGCGATGAAGTCAAAGAGGTGCTCGTCTCCTTGGGTGTCCTGCAGGACAGCGGCAAGGACCTCTGAGAGGAACATGGCCACCATCTGCTTCAGTGGATTGGAGTGGAGCGAGGTGAGGGGCAGGAGCTGTCTGACTTGTCGGATGGGGAGGATTTCGCGTCCCGGTCGACGTTCCGTTACGCACTCCACAATCCCGAACGGCATTGTGAGCGCCCGCATTCTTATGGCCGATTTGCCGCTTCCGGCGGGCAATGCGAGCGACACGCGTCCCCATTCCCGGCTGAAGCCTGAAAGGATCGACTGGGTGTCGCTGTAGCGGGTGACTTTGAGTGTTATTAATGTGAGGTTCATCTCGTCGGGATATTGTCAACGGCAAAATTAGAAATAAAAAACAAGATGGCAAAGTGATGGTCAGCCAAAGCTGAAATGGTGCGAAAATGGGGCGTTTTTGACCTATTGTATATTATATATTAATGTGGTAAATGAAAAATTTAGCCGAATTACTAAAAATTTCTTAAAAAGTTTGGTCATTACAAAAAATGTGCATAACTTTGCAATCGCTTTTGCAACGGCCCATTCGTCTATCGGCTAGGACGCAAGATTTTCATTCTTGAAAGAGGAGTTCGATTCTCCTATGGGCTACTCGAATTTTTCGGTGACACTGCAATGCAAACGCATCGCAGTGTCTCTTTTATAATACACTTCTGAATCCATGAACGAGACCTCCTCCATCACGACAATATCCCCCGACTTGCGCGAACTGCTCGATTCCGAAGCCCGGCGCATTAACCACCCATCTTTCATCGACCTCGATCCCGTGCAGTTTCCACGGCGGTTCTCCGATCTGCGCGACATTGAGATCACCTCCCTCCTTTGTTCCTCAATAGCCTGGGGCAACCGCAAGATGATATGCCGCGACTGCGACAAGATGCTCGCGCTGATGGGCCACGACCCCTACAACTACATGATGGACGAAGCCTACGAGGATCTCCCCGACCAGAACATCCACCGCACTTTTTTCGCCGCCAACCTGCGCCATTTCCTGCGCGGACTCCGGCGCATCTACCAGCGCTTCGGATCGCTGAATGAATTTGCGCGCCACCACCGCGTGGCCGACGATCAGCTGCCGGCATGGAAACTCGTGGATCTGATCAATCAGGAGCTGGCCGAGGCAAACAACGGCAACAGCGACTCGCGGTGTCTGCCGCTCAACATGAAACAGACCGCCCTTAAACGCGTCAACATGGCCTTGCGTTGGCTCGTCAGGCGCGACGGGATAGTGGATCTCGGCGTATGGGACGCCATCGACCCGAGCCAACTCTACATTCCACTGGATGTCCACGTTGGAAACACGGCGCGAAACCTTGGTATCGTGACCCGTAAAGCCGACGACAGACGCACCGTCATAGAACTGACGGAAGCCTTGCGCACCATCCGCCCCGACGACCCTGCCATCTACGATTTCGCCCTGTTCGGCATCGGAATGCAGCTCTGACACTTTTTTCCCAAAACATAATGCAGGGTTCAAATTGTTTTGTAATTTTGAAGACATATTCCCCAAAGAACAGACAATTATGAAAAGAGTTTTATTCACAGCTTTCATAGCACTCATAGCGGCATTGGCTGCATCGGCCGCCGGAAAAGGCGCAGCCATCACATTCTCGGAGACAAAGCACGATTTCGGCAACATACGTGCCGTCGACGGAAAAGTGACCGCGACCTACCGCTTCACAAACACCGGCACGGAACCGCTGGTGATCATCACCGTGACCAACGGAGGTTGCGGATGCACCACTCCCTCCTACCCCAAAGCACCCATAGCACCGGGAAAATCAGGAGAGATCACCATCCAGTTCGACCCCTCGGGCCGACGGGGCGAATTCAACCGCGAGGTAAAGGTGAAGACAAACGCATCGAAAAAACGTATCCCGTTGATGTTCTCGGGAGCAATAGTCCCCTGATTAAATGAAAAAACTTCTGATTTCCATTCTTGCGGCGGCGGCAATCATGCCGGCCATGGCGGCTCCGGATCTCACTTGGCTGAATCCCGTCCATAACTTCGGAGCATTCAAAGAGGACGTTGGCCCCGTGACATGCGTGTTCAAGGCTGTCAACACAGGCGACGAGCCGGTCGTTGTGATCGACGCTCGCGCAAACTGCGGATGCACGCGCCCCACATTCACACGCGAACCTGTGGCTCCGGGCGATACGCTGTCGGTGTCTGTGGCCTACGATCCTGCCGGACGTCCCGGCCGCTTCAGCAAACAGGTGAAAGTAACCACCAACACCGCGGCCAAATCCTACATACTTGGCGTGCGCGGAACCGTCATCGGATCTTCAGGAACTCTCCGCTCGCGCTACCCCGATGAAGTAGGGCCATACCGCGTCAGCAACCATATAGCCCCATTCGGCGAAACCACAAAAGGCCATATTCTCGCTGCGGCAATCAATATCTACAATCCTACCGCCGACACCATACAGCCGGAGGTCAAGGATGTCCCGGGCTTCATCAACACAATGTTCCGTCCCGTCACCATCCCCCCGGGCGAACAAGGAATACTCTCAATGACAGCCTACACCGACCGCACGCCGCTATATGGCATCATAGAGGATTCCCTGACAATTGTCCCCAACGCCAAGCTGCCGGAACACTCCATAAGCGTGGCCACCGTGATGATAGTCAACGAGGACTTCACAAAGCTGACAGAGAAGCAGCTGGCCGATGCTCCCGTCACCAAACCTTCGCTCACGACTCTTGATTTTGGAGTGATCGACCCCACAAGCATCGAGCCTCTGAAGATGACATTCACCATAGCGAACAACGGCCACGAAACCATGCAGGTGCGTCGCCTATATTCTCCCGATCGCGCCCTTGCCATCAAGGCATCAGCAATGAAAGCGAAACCGGGAAAGAAAATAACCGTGACCGTCAGCCTCATACCCTCCATGCTATCCCCCGGACAGCTGGCCGAAGGCATCCTAAACTCAAGAATTACCCTGATTACAAACGATCCGGCCAACCCCACCCAGACCATACGGGTAGTCGGACAAATTAAATAACACACTTCCTGCCATGGATCACCACCACCTGACCCACCCCGAAAACGACGAACAATTCACCGGCCTCACAGTCAATTCAGGCGTAAGCCAGCCTCCGGTCGTAAACCCCTACCTGCGCCGACGCCGCAAGCCGCTCCCTTCAGCCACCGAACTTGTGGAAGGAATCCTCAAGGGCGACACAACCATGCTGTCGCGTGCGGTGACTCTTGTGGAGAGCCTCTCGGCCGAACATCAGAGTGTGGCTCAGGAAGTGATAGAAAAATGTCTGCCCTACTCAGGCCAGTCACGCCGCATAGGCATCACGGGCGTACCGGGAGCCGGAAAATCGACTTCGATCGACGTATTCGGACTTCATGTCCTCGGAAAGGGAGGCAAACTCGCTGTACTCGCCATCGACCCCTCCAGCGAACGCACCAAAGGATCCATTCTTGGCGACAAGACACGCATGGAGCGTCTCGCCGTCCATCCCTCGGCATTCGTTCGCCCCAGCCCCTCGGCAGGATCTCTCGGTGGCGTGGCTCGCAAGACACGCGAAACCATCGTTCTTTGCGAGGCTGCCGGCTTCAACAATATCTTTGTCGAGACAGTCGGCGTAGGTCAGAGCGAGACCGCCGTACACTCGATGGTCGATTTCTTCCTGCTGCTGCAACTTGCCGGAACAGGCGATGAGCTTCAAGGCATCAAACGCGGCATAATGGAGATGGCCGATGGCATAGTGATCAACAAAGCCGACGGTGACAACATCCCCCGTGCCCAGCTCGCCCAGGCGCAGTTCCGCAGTGCATTGCAGCTATTCCCACCCACGGAATCGGGCTGGAAACCGGAAGTACTCACATACTCAGGCTACTATGAACTCGGCATCGAAGAAGTCTGGGAGATGATCGACCGCTATTTTGAATTTGTGAATGCCAACGGATATTTCGAGCGCAAACGTCTGCAACAGGCACGCTATTGGATGTACGAGACCATCGATGAGCAGCTGCGCCGCCATTTCTTTGACAACCCGTCCATAGCATCGATGCTTGAAGAAAAAGAGCAGCGCGTCCTGACCAACCGCCAGAGTTCATTCACAGCCGCACGCGACGTCCTCGACGCCTACTTCTCCGCCAACTTCCCCCAATAAGCCACACCCCATTGACTGATTGGGGTAACGGCTCTCCGAGCCGTCTACCGAACCGTCAGCATTGGCGGTGACCTGC
>OFFL01000456.1_pt1 | contig 45566 bp, 50 predicted proteins | sample 1521391 | NCBI WGS metagenome assembly OFFL01 (sample SAMEA3504082, study PRJEB24116) | mouse gut metagenome | biome: mouse gut; feature: mouse-associated habitat; material: faeces | place: Denmark | collected 2011
AACTTTACTTGGCCGGAGTCTGCAGATATTTTTGCGCATAACTCTTGACACTACCTGGCTAAGCCAAATCCTCATTTCTTTGATAGCGTCTTCTGTATCTGAAAAGAATTATTTTGAAAGTGATCTAATTGTTTTGTTTAGATGTCAGCGTTTTATGGGGAAATATAGAAGCCATGAACGATTGCGATTAAATAGTTTTTTTTCGTGTGATTTCGGTGTGCTATCATCATTTTTCGTTAACCCTATCAAAACTTGCACATGGATAATAAATTATTTTTATGATAGGATGAATACAAGAAGAGAATTCTCTGCACTAATACAAAATTTTTAGAGATAAGAGGTAGATAAGATGAAAAAGCCATTCTATGTAGATTCTTTAAATTATCCGCGTTTTTCTGGAATTAAAACATTTATGCGTTTGCCGTATACGACAGATCTGGATGATGTTGACTTTGCCATTGTAGGAATTCCCTTTGACTGTGGCTGTTCCTTTGCCGCAGGAAGTCGTTTTGGTCCTCAGAGTATTCGCGAAGCTTCCGCAATTTTAAAGCCGTATAATCCTGTTTTGAAAATTGATGTACAACAATATTGCAATGGCATTGATTATGGCGATGTTCTGACCATTCCTGGTTACATGACAGAAAGCCTTGATGCCATTGCACAGGGCTTACAGCCAATCATTGATGCTGGCGCAGTACCGATTTGTCTAGGCGGCGATCATTCTGTCACGCTAGCTGAATTACGAGCTATTTCCAAAAAATATGGTCAAGTGGCATTGGTTCACTTTGATTCTCACAGCGATACAGGTGATCTCTATTTTGGGCAGAAATATAATCATGGAACAACTTTTCGCCGCGCCATGGAAGAAGGATTACTTCTTCCTGAGCATATTTTACAAATTGGGCTGAGAGGTCCTCTTTATAGTGAAGAGCAGTTTCAATTTGCCCAATCACACGGTTTTGAGCAGCTATCTAATTGGGAAATTCGTGAAATAGGGTTAGATGCAGTTATTGAAAAAATTCAGCAAAAGACGGCAGGCCATCCAGTTTTTGTAACATTTGACATTGACTTCTTGGACGCTGCTTATGCGCCTGGTACCGGAACGCCAGAGATTTGCGGTTTTAATACTTTTGAAGCACAAAAGTTAGTTTTGCAGGGATTACGCAATGCAAATATTATCGGCGGTGATCTGGTTGAAGTTTTGCCTGCAGCTGATTCGGCTGGCATGATTACGAGCTATGCTGCTGCAGGAATTGTTTTTGACTTACTTTCCTTGATCGCAGATAAAAAACGTAACAGAAAATAGTATTTTTACTTGAAAGGAGCGTACCATATGCATACAATAGACTATATCATTATTTTCATTTATTTAGGCATGATAATTCTGGCAGGCTTTATCGGGCTTAAAAAAGCAAAAAGCAAAGAAGATTATCTTGTATCAGGCCGTTCTCTTCCACTGCCAATTTTTATATGCTGTATTTCCACCGTTGTAATTGGTGGGGGTGCAACATTCGGTCAGGCAACGAATGGTTATCTTTACGGGATTTCTGCGACGTGGATGGTTACGATGTTTGGCGTTGGTGTTCTTGCACTTGGTTTTTTACTATCCTCCAAGTTGTCAAATTTGCGTATTCTTACTATTGGAGAAATGTTGCGTTTACGGTATGATCAGAAAGCGCAATGGCTCAGTTCAGTCATTTCTGCATTTTATACCATTATGGTGGCTGTCACAAATACCATTGCCTTAGGAGCATGTATTCAAACAATTTTTGGCTGGTCCTTATCAACTTCCATTCTGATTGTTTCCTGTATATGCATTCTCTACACCTTGCTCGGCGGTATGATTTCGCTGAATATTATGGATGTCATTCAGTTCATACTAATGACTGTAGCGATTTTCTTTGTTTTGCTGCCCAGCGGATTTTTCCATCTTGGCGGCATCAATGGACTACGAGCTGCGTTGCCTGACAGCTATTTTGCTCCATTTGCAGTTGGCAGAATGAAAATATTTTCATGGTTTATTCTTTTCACTTTAGGGCTCATGATTGGACAAGATGTTTGGCAGCGTGTTTTTACAGCAAAAAACTGTAAAGTTGCAAAACAGGGGACTATCGTGGCAGGAATTTATATTATTCTCTGGGCGGGAGCAATGACCTTAGCTGGAATGTTTGCAATGGTTCTGTTGCCAGATATTTCTTCACAAAATGCTTTGTCAGAAATTACATTAGCAGTTGTGCCATCCGGTTTTATCGGAGTTGTATTTGCAGGTATTATTTCGGCCTTTATGTCTACCATCGCTGGCACCATTATTGCTTCATCTACACTGATTTCCAATGATATTTTAAAACTGAAAAGTAACTCTTTGTGGTCCAGTCGTATCACCATTGTTGTAATTGGTTTGGTCGTTATGTTGACTGCGATTAAAATCGGTAGCGTACTGACTGCGTTGGATATCGCCTATGCAATTCTTTCTGGGAGTATCTTTGTTCCAGTGGTTGCAGGATTTTTCTGGAAAAGAGCCAACTGGCAGGGTGCTGTCACTTCTATGCTGATAAGTTCTGTTGTGATTTTAGTTTCCATGGTTAAATTCGGAACCTCTTCGCCATTTCCCATTTTAATTGGTATTGTGACTTCGTTCATCACATTGGTGTTTGTTAGTTTGTTTACAGCTCCGCTACCAGAGAAACAGGCTTCTATCTGGGAGGAAAAACTTTCCTCAGAGGAAAGCGATGCGTTTTTTGATGAATGCAGCTGTAAATAGATTGCTTCAGATTTAATCAACGATAAAACTTTTGCCCTTTTATGTGATAATAATAGAAGGGCCTTTATTCTATCTTGATATCAGGAGGGTTTTATGAAATTAGAGCAACTATATTATCTAATGGAAGCAATTAAATTTGGCTCCATCTCTATTGCTGCGCGGGAAAATTATGTTCCCCAATCAACGGTAAGCAGTGCCATCACAAGATTGGAAAAAGAATTAGAAACCTCTCTGCTGAAGCGTACGAACAAGGGTATATTTCCGACAGAAAACGGGCTGCACATTGCAGAAAAGAGCAAACAAATATTCTCTCTATTAGATGAAATCCGTTTTTCTGTAAAGTCTGCAAACAATAAATTCTCCATTTCCGTGATTGCCATGCCCTCTTTAGTAGATACGGTGTTGGCAGATCTTATCGCAGAAATCGAAAAAAATGATGAGCCATTATTTATTGATATTTTGACTGATGAACCAGGAAGTATTCTAAAAAATGTGCAATTAGGTTTTTGTGATTTGGGTATTATTTATGATAATGAGCCGTTTCGTTATCCTGATTTGACATATTATCCATTGTTTACAGCTTCTTATTGTCTATTTGTCGGGGCCAATTCTCCCTATTATCATCAAACCTCCATCAGTATGCAGGAGGCAATGTCTTGCCCACACATAGCCTATAAAACTGAATATGAAAAAGAAACAAATCTTTTAACAAAACTGACTAGGTCATGGGGAAAACCAAATATCGCTTTGAGGGTGGATAATACCGAATCTATGCGGCGAATAATTGCTAAAAGCTCTTATGTTGCATTTTTCCCAGATTTTTCGGTTCATTATGATGCTTATGTGAAGTCCGGCCTTATCCACCCTCTACAAATTTATGACGCTGATTTAAAATTATATATCACTTATATTGAAAGCCCCAATTTTAAAGACAGGCAGGGCAATCAAATCTTTTTGAAGCTTTTAAAGAAAGTTATTGTTGACTATACATGAACCTTCAAAATCGCAATTGACGCTGTTTTTATGAGATTTTCATAGAGTCGGCGCGTAGTCATAGCCAGCGAACATTCCGAATTTGACTACAGGCTGTATTGTGTAAATAGCATTAAAGTCTTTTTTGGCTTCTTTCATAGCGTCTTCCTCGCTCATACCAGCAGCCATATGAAAGGCTTGCCGCTGGGCACGGTAAGCTTTGGCAAAATCTTCGCAGACATAAATTTTTTTGTAGGCCTTATAATGCTTTTGTAAAACAACAAAACGATAACGGTCAAATTGAGGATTATACTCGATTTGGCCGCGATGTACGCTGACTTCTCGATAGTCGCGATCTTCTCGGTTGAGTGTAGCCCATATGGATTCTGCACAGGCAATGGCCTCATCTTTTTCCAAATAATATTGAATGGCAGTTTCATGATTTGTCATATCCCGATCTTCCACACTATACAAGATGACATCCTCATATTGTATGCCTAATTGGGCTAATAGTTCTTCAAAATTCATAACGGATTCTCCTTTTTTATATGGATTCTTATTCTATTCTTACCCCAATTTCATTACTTTTCATCGTTTTTTATAAAAAAATGCAATCATATTTCATGGATTATAAAATAGACTGGTCAAGGCGAAAGGGGGCGTGGTACAATAAAAACAACAGCAAGCTTATTTGCTAGAATCAAAGAAGGTGACAAGATATGACATTATTCGATGTGAATAAAGAAAAAACGATGCAGAAAAGCGCACCGTTGGCGCAACGTATGCGTCCGCAGACATTAGATGAAATTTTGGGGCAACAGCATATCATTGGCCAGGGCAAGCTGTTGCGCCGTGCCATTGAAACGGACAAATTATCCTCGTTGATTTTTTGGGGAAGTCCTGGTTGCGGGAAAACAACTATTGCCTCGGTGATTGCCAATGTGACCAACAAATTTTATGCTAGTTTGAATGCAGTCATAGACGGTGTGGGAGAACTGCGCAAGATTACCAGTGTAGCTGAAGAAAATCTAACGCTCTATGGAAAACAGACGATTCTGTTTATCGATGAAATTCATCGTTTTAACAAAGGACAGCAGGACGCATTATTGCCTTCGGTAGAAAAGGGCCTTATTGTTTTAATTGGTGCTACCACGCAAAATCCTTATTTTAGTCTCAATCCGGCGTTATTATCCCGCTCAATGGTCTTTGAATTGAAGCCGCTGGAGGCAGAGGATATCAAAAAAATTTTGTGCCGCGCCTGTACGGATGTAAAGCGAGGATTGGGTGCATATCAGCTGGAGGTAACCCAGGAAGCAATTGATCATCTGACTAACTGCAGTCAGGGGGACGCCCGTATAGCCTTAAATGGTTTGGAGTTGGCGGTACTTTCCAGCAAACCAGACGCCCGAGGCGTGCGGGTAATTGATTTGGCAGTCGTGGAGGAATCTGTGCAGCGTCCAGCTATTGTATATGACAATACTGGAGATGAACACTATGACATCGTCTCTGCATTTATCAAAAGCATGCGGGGCTCAGATCCAGATGCTACTGTGTATTATTTAGCACGAATGCTGGATGCAGGAGAAGACCCGTTGTTCATTGCGCGGCGGGGTATCGTTCATGCCGCAGAAGATGTAGGCTTGGCTGATCCGCGGGCTTTGCAGGTGGCACAGAGTGCCGCTGCCGCGCTGCAGTTCATCGGTATGCCCGAGGGACGTATTATCCTGGCAGAAGCAGCGCTTTATGTCGCTAAGGCACCAAAAAGCAACAGTACAATCATGGCCATCGAAAATGCGCTGGCTCAGGTACGCTCTGGTAAAAATGGTCCCGTACCTGACCATTTGAAAGATAGCCATTATGCCGGAGCAAAACAGTTGGGGCATGGCATCGGGTATCAATATCCCCATGATGCGCCAAACGGTTGGGTTCCCCAACAATATTTGCCCAACAATCTGGTGGGAAGTGTATTTTATCAGGAAAATCCGCGGGATTATAAAGGTTTTGAAAAGAGAGGAGGAGCGAAATGAGCAAAAAGCCTCTTGTGGTGTTGGGTATGAGTGGCGGTGTGGATAGCTCAGTAGCTGTCCACCTTTTGCAGCAGGCTGGATATGAGGTACATGGTGTGCATATGCTGATGATTCCTGAAAAGTGGCAGACCAATTTACAAGCTGTTGCTGATGCTGAAACTGTTGCAAAACAGTTCGGAATAAAGTTTTCTGTACTAGATATAAAAGAGGAATTTGAACAAACTATTATAAAACAGTTTATAAAAGAATATAATAGAGGTAGAACACCCAATCCATGTATACTCTGCAATAAACAGCTTAAATTCGGATTATTTGCAGAACATGCCATAAAAATGCGGGCGGATTATATTAGTACAGGTCATTATGTGCGCACAAAAGTTTCTGAATATAATCAAAAACTGTTTTATAAAGCTGCCGACCCGCAAAAGGATCAGAGCTATTTTCTCTCCCTTGTATCACCGCAGGCCGTGGAACGTTGTATTTTCCCTTTAGGAGACTATCATAAAGAGAAAGTGCGGGATTTAGCCCGACAATTGGGCTTGCCTGTTGCAGAAAAAAAAGACAGCCAAGAAATTTGTTTTATCCCTAATAATGATTATAAAGCTTTTTTGCAGCAGGTCCTTCCCTCTGCGGCTTTTCGCAAAGGAAAAGTATTTCATATGGATGGACGCTTTTTAGGCACTCACCAAGGGATTCAAAATTATACCATCGGTCAGCGAAAGGGATTGGGGATCGCTTTGGGAGAACCGGCTTATGTGACCGCTTTAGACGCTGCACGCAATATTGTTTATTTGGGAGGCCAAGAACAGCTGCTGCATAACCAATTGACAGCCAGTCAAAACAATTATTTTATTGATTTGCCTTCAGAACAGGCAGTAGAGGTGGAGGCTAAAATTCGTTACCGTGCTCAACCAGCTCCGGCTCAATTGATTCCCCACAGGGACGGAACCGCTACAGTGCAATTTTCTGCTATGCAGCGCGCTATAACGCCAGGTCAGTGCGTCAGCTATTATCAGGGAGATGCCTTAATTGGCGGGGGAATCATTGAAACAGTTGAGACAAACTGTAGCGTGTATAACTGAATTATGGTACAGAGTGAAACAGATTTAGCAAGAAAAAATATAACAGAAAAGATATTATGTTTGTTTTTATTGATACAGATTTTCAACTGTTTCTAATAAATTAATACAGATTAATTCTCTTCATTCTTCGATTTTTTGATTTCCAAATGTTTGTTAGGCTACCTTTCCCACTGGATTTTATCTTCTTTGTAGAAAAGAAACCACAGCTTGTCTGCAAGTTGTGCTATAATACCATTTGAATATTTGAAAACAATGATTCAATTTAAGAAGAAAAATTTGTTTCTATTTTTTACTATTTAAGTAAGGAGTTGTTTTTATGTTGATTTTGCATGTAGCTTACACCGTACGTCCAGAACAAAAAGAAGCTTTTGTTGCCGCTGTTGCGGCGGCTGGCATTGATACAGCTTCCCGAGCTGAAAAGGGCTGTATTCAGTACGATTATTTTTATGGCGCACAAACTGAAGATCAAGTTCTTCTAGTGGAAGTTTGGGAAAATGAAATAGCGCAAAAGGCGCATACCTATACCGCTCATTTTCAGCAACTGGCAGCGATAAAAGAACAATTTGTTCTCCAGACGGACATCAAAAAATACAATTGGGGAGAATAAGCCATGTTTTTAGCAGATTGTCATGTGCATTCTAGTTTTTCCAGTGATTCAGAGACGCCGGTGGAGGCAATGATTGAGAAAGCCATCGCGCAGGGACGTAAATATTTCTATCTGACCGATCATCATGATTTGGACTATCCCATCGGGGAGGATGGCCGGGATTTTATCCTTCCTTTGGAGCGTTATACAACTCGTCTAGAGCAATTAAGGGCACAATATGCTTCCCAAATAGAAGTGCGTATCGGTGTGGAGCTGGGACTGATGGCACAGATTCAAGAAAAAACAGAAGCCTTTGCAGCCAGCTATCCTTTTGATTTTATTATTGGCTCTTCCCATCTGGTGCATGGGCAAGATCCCTATTATGCTGAGTATTATCAAGGAAAAACTGAACGACAGGCATATGAAGAATATTTTCTCTCTATTTTGGAAAATGTGAAGACCTTTGACTGTTTTCATGTCTATGGTCATTTAGATTATGTCATTCGCTATGGACCCAATAAAGATAAATTTTATCAGCCTTTGGATTATTATGATATCTTTAAAGAATTGCTCACCTCATTAGTTGATCACGGTAAAGGCATTGAAATCAATACAGGAAGTCTCTATAAGGGATTTTCTTATCCCCATCCCCATGAAAGTATCTTAAAATGGTATCGCCAATTGGGTGGGGAGATCGTCACTGTGGGCAGCGATGCCCATACGCCGCAATATTTGGGGCATGGCTTTAGGCAGGCAGCAGCGCTTCTGCAGTCCTGTGGCTTTCGTTATTATACTATTTTTTCTGAGGGAAAGCCTCAGTATATTGCATTGTAGGAGATGACGGTATGGAGTTTGCAACGAAGGAGCAATGGCTCACTGCGCTTTTGGCACAGAATGGGCGTTTGGAGCGATTGCTCAGTATTATGACCGGCGGCACACTGGTGAACGTGGAGTGGCTGCCACCAACGACTTTGCCGACTCAGGATGAGGAACAGGCAGAGTTTTTACAGCGAAAGCTGGAAGACTGCGGTATAGAAAGCCAATTTGTCATCGGACCAGGTCCATGGCAAGGTGCAGGTATCCTGCATACTGCAGAAGGAGACACTGGATTATTGGTCATTCTGGCTTATGTACAGCAAGAAGATTTTTATCAGGAGCAGCTGCAATGCCATCTGCAATGGTTACAACAGATGGCTCAGTTGAATTCTTTTCCTATCCGTATGTTGCTTTTAGCTTTCAGCAAAGTGCCTGACCTAGAAGACCCCCAACTCACCCAACTGGAGAGCTGGCAATGGGAAGAACTGCTGGAGACAGGGGTACAAATGGCCATAGGCAAAGAAGCTGCGTTGGAGGAAGTAGTGATTTTGCCCATTGTGGCCTACTCCGCTTGGTTAGAGAATATAAAGCAAAGCGAGCAAAACGCATAAGCACGAAAAATTGAAACAGCAAAACAGCTTTTCCTATCGGCCGTATAGGAAAAGCTGTTTTGCTGTTTGTAATGTATTTTTGTATTTCAGGTTCGCTGTCTGTTATTGCTCCACGCGTTTGAGCAGATAGCCCTTTTGTCGCAGAGATTTTTCGATGAGACGGAGGATTTCTTCTGAGTCAGCCTCAATGGTGTGGAAGTGAACATCAGCCGTGAGATTCTTCAGAGGATTGGCCTGACGCTTTTTCAGAGAATGCAGGAATTCCTGCACCTGTAAGCGGGAAGAAACATAGAGCGGAGCGGTTAGAGTTCCGTAAATATCATGCTGCACAGAAACGTCCAGCACTGTGCCGCCCAAATCTACAATGGTATTTAATTCATCTTCAATCTGCTGATCTGTGTGCTGGACTTGCAGCGTACAGGTATTAGAGGGAGCACTTTGCAGTAAATATCCTTTGGTAGTGGATAAAATTTGATATCCGCTTGCCCGCAGGCGGGCAATATCCTGCACGATAATCTGACGACTGATCTGGCACTGCTTGGCCAACTCAGTACCGGACAATGGGAGATCGGAAGCTTTTAATAATCCAATGATTCTTTCTCGACGGACTTCTGCTGACATGATAACTCGCTCCTTCACGAAATGGCTATTTTGATTATTTTAACATACCTCTTTTTGCTTGGGCAATAGTCTTCTACAAGAAAAATAGAGGAGAATATATAAATATATAGATAACTAAATTGGCTGGTTGCATATTATTTTTGCAGCGGGACAACTCTTAGAAAATAAAATTGTGACAAAATGCACATTCATGAAAATAATTTTGATATTTTGAAGTGGACATTTTGAATGTAATATTATATTATTTATAGAGAAACATTTCACAATAATATTTCAATTCTTCAGGGAGGATTTTACTATGGAAATTACCATTTGTATCGGCAGTTCCTGTCATCTGAAAGGTGCCAGAGATATTGTTGCTAAACTGGAAAAAATTATTGAAGAAAAGAACCTTACAGACCGCATTCATCTGAAAGGTGCTTTTTGTATGGGAAAATGCAGTGTAGAAGGAGTCAGCATCAAGCTTGATGATGAGTTATTTTATTTAAAGCCAGAAGATACAGAGCAATTTTTCCAGGATGAAATTATGCGGAGAGTATCGGCATGAAGGTGATCGGATTTGAAGAAGCTCAATGTAAAAATTGTTATAAATGCGTACGCAGCTGCGCAGTAAAAGCCATTGAGGTAAAAAACGGGCAGGCGCAGATTATAGACGATCAGTGTATTCTTTGTGGACGTTGTATGGAGGTATGCCCTCAAAATGCGAAGCAGTTTATCAGTGATTTGGATAAGGTAAAGTACTATATTCAACATCATGAGCATATCATTGCCTCTTTGGCGCCTTCTTATCTGGTGGCACTGGATCATACCCACCCAGGACAAGTGGTAGCTGCGCTGAAAAAACTAGGTTTTACCCAGGTACGGGAAACGTCGGAAGCAGCGGCCTACGTAACAGAGGAATATGCACATCTTCTGAAAGAAGGCAAGATGAAAAATATTATTACGACCTGTTGTCCCAGTGCCAATGAATTGGTAGAACTGCATCATCCTGCGTTGGCTCCCTATTTGGCACCGGTACTGTCGCCTATGGTGGCACATGGAAAGATGCTGCATGAGGAACTGGGAGACAATATGCGGGTGGTGTTTATCGGTCCCTGTATCGCAAAGAAACGAGAAGCGGAAATAGACAGCCGCACCAGCGGGTATGTAGACGCTGTTATTGATTTTGTGGAGTTGGAAGCTTGGCTTAAGGAAGCGGGTATCGAACTGCAGCAATGCGAGCCGGAGCGGATGGATAACCGCAATCCTAAGGTGAATCGATTATATCCTGTAAGTGGCGGCATTCTTTCAGCTGTAAAGGCTGTTGCGAACACACATGAGTATCAAACTATCGCGGTACACGGCTTAGAGGATTGTGTAGCTATGTTGGAGAGTATGGAAAAGGGCGAGGTGGAACATTGCTTTGTGGAAATGAGTGCTTGTAGGGGCAGTTGTATTGAAGGACCTGCTATCGCTCACAGAAAATATTCTCGTTTTTACAAAAAAATGAAGTTGGAACACATTGTGCCTGATGAATCGGAGCAGCCTAAAGATTTTCCAGGAAAACCTGCAAACTATTTTTATCGAGAATTTCATGATCGTTCTGTTACTGTACCGATGCCCACTGAGGAAGAGATTTGTGAAATCTTACGCAAAATCGGGAAAAATACTGTCAAGGATGAACTGAATTGCTCGGCTTGCGGCTATCCGTCTTGTCGAGATAAGGCGATCGCGGTGTATCAGGGCAAGGCAGAATTGACCATGTGCATGCCTTACATGCAGGAACAGGCCCGGTCTATGGCCAAAACTATTATGGACAAATCTCCTGATGCCATTTTGGCGGTAAATGCCGATATGTGTATTGAGGAATTTTCCAAAGCCGCGGAAGAGTATTTTTGTAAAAACAGAAGCAAAGTCATGCATTCTCTGTTGAGTACTGTCATCCCCGATGAGGATTTCCGCACTGTATATGAAAGTCACCAAAATATTTATGGAAAAAAGGTTTACTATCCCCAGTATGAGTTGTATTTTCTGCAGGATATCATTTATATGGAAGAACAGAACAGCGTGATGGGTTTGTTCCAGAATATCACAGCGGAAGAAGTAAAAAAACAACAACAATACAGCATACGACTGGAAACAGTAGAGATGGCGCAAAATGTTATAGATAAGCAAATGATGGTAGCACAGCAGATTGCCAGTTTACTAGGGGAAACCACAGCAGAAACTAAGGTGAGTTTGACAAAACTGCGCAATATGATTCTCTCTGATCAGGAAGAGCTGGGCGGAAGTAAGTTATGAAATTAAAAGTAGATATCGCATATAAAAGTTTAAACAAGCGCAATGAGGAACTGTGTGGCGATCACATTGAGCTTTTGAAAACGGAAAATTCCACGATTTTAATTTTGGCCGACGGTATGGGCAGTGGGGTGAAAGCTAACATTTTATCTACACTGACAGCCAAAATTTTAGGCACTATGCTTTATAATGGCTCATCGTTAGATGAATGCGTGGAAACTATTGCTAAAACGTTACCTATTTGCCAGGTACGGCAGGTAGCCTATTCTACCTTTACCATTTTGCAAATCTACGACAGTGGTGAGACCTATATAGTAGATTTTGACAGTCCCGGGTGTATTTTTATGCGGGACGGAAAGCTACTGGAATTACCTTTTTATGAATGTGAGGTAGCGGGCAAAAAAGTAAAGGAATGCCGTATTTATGCCCAAACAGGCGATCTATTTATTTTGATGAGTGATGGTGTTACCCACGCCGGTGTCGGCCGTTTTTGTGATTTCGGCTGGGGGATTGATGGTGTGTCCCAATATATTGAAGCGCATTACGCCGGTCAAGAAATGCCATCGCGAATTACAACCGGTTTGACGGAATACTGCCGGGAACTGTACGAGCAGAGTCCCGGTGATGATACTACAGTAGCGGCAGTCCGTGTCATAGACAAAAAAATGGTGAAAATTTTCACAGGACCGCCGATCAATCAGGAAGATGACGAACGGATGGTGCAGGAGTTCATACAGACGGACGGAGTATCTGTTGTTTGCGGCGGTACCAGTGCCAATATTGTTTCCAGAGTGCTGGGCAAACCATTAGAGGTGTCGCTGGAATATTTCAGCGCCGATGTACCTCCTATGGCAACACTGGAGGGAATTGATTTGGTCACAGAGGGGATCGTGACATTGAATCGCGTACTGCAGCTCTTCAAGCAATACAATGAGGGTGAGTTGAGTCGAGATTTTTTTGACCAACTGGATCAAAAGGATGGCGGCGCCCGTCTGGCAAAACTTTTGATTGAAAATTGTACAGATCTCAAATTGTTTGTGGGAAGAACTATTAATGCCGCCTATCAAAATCCCATGATTCCTTTTGATTTTAATTTACGGGTAGCACTGATTGAACAGCTGAAAGAGGCAATTGAGAAGGCCGGTAAAACGGTTTCGATCAGCTATATGTGAAATAGTATGGATATAAAAGGAGTATTTGTATGCTGGATAAAGATGCAACGATTGTAAGTGTAAAACACGAAGTATTATACCAAGTGGCAAAGCATGCCTTTGCTGGAGATTTGGAAGAAAAAAGAGACCAGATTCCCTTTGATATTATTCCCGGGCCTCAGGCCAATTTTCGCTGTTGTGTATACAAAGAACGGGAAATAATTCGGCAGAGGATTCGCGTAGCGGAAGGCCGCTCACCTATTCAGGATAAGGAAAACAGAAATATTGTACAAGTTGTCGAGTCTGCCTGTGAGGGTTGTCCTATCAATCGTTATGTTGTAACGGATAATTGTCAGCGCTGCATGAGCCGCAAATGCCAGCAGGCTTGTAATTTTCATGCTATTACCATCATGCGGGACAAAGCAGTAATTGATACCCAGCTTTGCAAGGAATGCGGCAAATGCTATCAGGCTTGTCCTTATAATGCGATTGCCGACTTGATGCGCCCCTGCAAGCGGAGCTGTCCGGTAGATGCCATCAGCATGGACGAAAATAAGATTGTTGTCGTTGATGAAAATAAGTGCATTCACTGTGGTCAATGTATCAAAAACTGTCCTTTCGGGGCCATTATGGATCGCTCCTTTATGGTAAGCGTAATCAATTTAATCAACAGCGGTTTGCCGGTATATGCAATGGTAGCGCCGGCAGGAGAAGGGCAGTTTGGCAATGCTTCCATGGCAGATCTGGCAGAAGGCATTCGGCAGCTAGGATTTGCTGACATGTACGAAGTTGCCTTGGGCGGTGATTTTGTAGCAGACAGTGAAGCCAAGGAATGGTTAGAAGCTTATCAAGAAGGCAAAAAAATGACAACCTCTTGTTGTCCTGCTTTTGTTACCATGGTGAAAAAACATTTTCCCCAGTTGGAAGAAAATATCTCCACCACAGTTTCACCGATGTCCGCTGTAGCTCGTTTAATCCGTGCTGAACACCCTGGGGCGATTACAGTATTTATCGGGCCTTGCATCGCTAAAAAAAGTGAGGTCATCGAGTCTATCACGCAGGATAATGCCGATTATGCGCTGACCTTTGAGGAACTGGATGCGATGTTCCATGCCAAAGGAGTTGAATTGCAGGCATCCAACGCTGTACTTCAACAGGGCAGTATTTATGGGAAAAAATTCGGCGCTTCCGGTGGTGTAACTGCTGCTGTTCTGCAGGCTTTTAAGGAAATGAATGCCGAGGTTGACGCTAAGGTGGCCCAGTGTAATGGTGCACAGGAATGTAAAAAAGCCTTATTGATGATGAAAGTAAGCAAATTGCCTGAAGACTTTATCGAAGGGATGGCCTGCGAGGGCGGCTGTGTGAATGGTCCCGGCAGTGTGAAAGCGGAGATGCAGAGCCGCAGAGATCGTGCTGCATTATTCAGTAAAGCTGACGGGCGGGGAATTAGGGACAACATTGCCCCATACTACGATAAATATCAAATTTCTCTGCATAGAAAATAATAGGCATAAGGTTAATGCCATGAATTGTTTTTGTATGGGATAATTTATAAAAAATCTCTTAAAAAATCGCGAAAAAAAGATTGAAATTCATCTTACTGTATGCTAATATAATTAACAGTGCAAATACGCACGTCTGTTGATTTTACAGGCAGAGCCTGATTTAGGTTCCTGTAAAAGAGGACGCAGGCGGAGGAATGCAACAAAAAATCTAATTTATGAGAGGAGGTGTCCGAAATGGCAGTAATCTCTATGAAACAGTTATTAGAGGCTGGTGTACATTTTGGTCATCAAACAAGACGTTGGAACCCGAAAATGGCTCCTTACATTTTTGCAGAAAGAAATGGTATCTATATCATTGACCTGCAGAAAACAGTAAAAAAAGTAGTAGAAGCGTATGATTTTGTACGCGAAGTAGCAGCAGCAGGCAAACCAGTACTGTTCGTTGGTACAAAAAAACAGGCTCAGGAAACAATCAAAGAAGAAGCTTTGAGATGTGAGCAGTTCTATGTAAACGAAAGATGGTTGGGCGGCATGCTGACCAACTACCAGACAATTGAAAAACGTATCAAACGTCTGAGAAAATTGGAAGAAATGGAAGCAGAAGGGACATTGGATCTTCTGACCAAAAAAGAGAAATTCAAATTATTGGGTGAAAAAGAAAAATTGGAACGGTTCCTGGGCGGTATCAAAGAAATGCCTGAACTGCCTGGCGCTTTGTTCGTAATTGACCCAAGAAAAGAAAAAATTGCTGTAACTGAAGCAAAGAAATTGGGGATTCCAGTAGTAGCCATTGTAGATACAAACTGTGACCCTGATGATGTAGATTATGTAATTCCTGGAAATGACGATGCAATCAGAGCAGTAAAATTATTGGCTTCTGTTATCAGTGACGCTGTTTTGGAAGCAAAACAGGGCGAAAGTATGGCTGCTGAAGCAGAAGAAGTTGTTGCTGAAGAAGCAGAAAAAGTGGAAGAATAATTTATATAGGACAGTTTCATAGGGTAACCGAACGGTTACCCTATGGTTTTATAAGATTACTTATAGGGGGTACTTACATTGGCAATTACAGCTGCATTGGTGAAAGAATTAAGAGAAATGACCGGCGCTGGTATGATGGACTGCAAAAAAGCATTGACAGAATGCGACGGCGATATGGACAAAGCGGTAGATTTTCTGCGTGAAAAAGGTCTGGCTCAGGCTGCAAAAAAAGCTGGCCGTATTGCAGCGGAAGGACTGGTTGGTTCCTACATTACTGACGATGCAAAAACAGGTGTCATCGTAGAAGTAAACTGTGAAACCGATTTCGTAGCAAAAACAGACGAATTTAAAGATTTGGTAAATGGAATTGCGAAACATGTTGCCGCTACTAAACCAGCTGACTTAGAAACATTGTCTGCTTCCGAATTGGATGGACAGACTGTTGCAGCTCTGGTTACTGAAAAAATCGCAAAAATCGGTGAAAACATTTCTTTGCGTCGTTTCACTTGCTTTGAAACAGATGGCATCATTGCTTCCTACATTCATGCTGGCGGCAAAATCGTGACTTTGGTAGAAATAAAGGGTGGAGATGCTGAGCTGGCAAAAGATATCGCTATGCAGGTAGCTGCTGCAAATCCTGCTTATTTGAACCGCACTCAGGTACCATCTGCAGAATTACAGCATGAAAAAGAAGTATTAACTGAACAGGCTCGCAATGAAGGCAAACCTGAAAAAATCATTGAAAAAATGGTAGAAGGCCGTATTGAAAAATACTACAAAGAAGTATGCTTGGTAGATCAGCCATTTATCAAAGGCGATGATGAAAGCGTAAGCAGCTTGCTGAAAAAAGCAAATGCAGAAGTTGTTCGTTTTGTCCGCTATGAAATGGGCGAAGGTCTGGAAAAGAAACAGGAAGACTTTGCTGCAGAAGTAGCTGCGCAGATGAAAGGCTGAGTCCTTAATTTATTTATATTGAAAATTTTAAAGAGAACACCCTTGTGTTCTCTTTATTTATGATATAATATAGAATTATAATAACTTCATACTATCAAACAGGTGCCAGACAGAAAGGGGCACAGTAGGAGGCTGCAGGATGGATCAACCAAAATACAAACGAGTCATTTTAAAATTGAGCGGAGAAGCACTGAGCGGTGAAGTTGGCTTTGGTTTGGAAGCAAATGTGCTGAATTCCATGGCACAGCAAATTTCCGAATTGGTAGAAGCAGGCGTGGAAGTTGCAATCGTTGTGGGGGGCGGCAATATCTGGCGTGGTGTTACCGGCGCAAAACGGGGAATTGACCGTGCCACTGCCGACTATATGGGAATGCTGGCTACAGTTATCAATTCTTTGGCATTACAGGATGCATTAGAAGCCAGCGGCGTGGATACGCGGGTCATGACTGCCATCGAAATGCGTGAAGTGGCAGAACCATATATTAAACGGAGAGCCATTCGTCATTTGGAAAAAGGCAGAGTTGTCATCTTTGGCGCAGGGACAGGCAATCCCTATTTCTCGACAGATACTACAGCTGCTTTACGAGCTGCGGAAATGGGTGTTGATGTAATTTTGATGGCTAAAAAAGTGGATGGCGTATATGATGATGATCCCAAAACCAATCCAAATGCTCATAGATTTGAATCTTTAAAATACATTGATGTACTAAATCAAGGCTTGAAAGTGATGGATTCTACAGCTATCAGTTTGTGTATGGATAACAATATTCCGCTGATTGTCTTTGATATGATGACACCAGGCAATATGAAACGTGCTGCCATGGGCGAAAAAATTGGAACCTATGTGGGGAGGTAGTATTTATGATTAACACGATTAAGCAAGATGTAGAAGAAAGAATGAACAAGACCATTGGTGTGTTGCGAAGCGATTTCCAGACCATTCGCACCGGTAAGGCTTCTCCATCGTTGTTGGACCGCATTCAGGTGGATTATTATGGGTCGCCAACGCCAATCAATCAGTTGGCTAACATTTCCACACCAGAAGCACGGATGCTGGTCATTCAGCCATGGGATAAGTCCGCAATCTCTGCCATTGAGAAAGCAATCCTCAAGTCAGATTTAGGGATTACACCAACTAGTGACGGAATTGTAATTCGTTTGGTATTGCCGCAGCTGACCCAGGAAAACAGAAAAGATCTGGTAAAACGGGTAAAGAAAAAAGGGGAAGAAGCCAAAGTCAGCGTGCGCAACATTCGTCGTGATGGAAATGATGAATTGAAAGCTTTAGAAAAATCTAAAGAAATCACAGAAGACGAAAGCAAAGGCGCTCAGGAAAATATTCAAAAGCTGACTGACAAATTCATTGCTGAAGTGGATAAATTGGTCGACAATAAAGAAAAAGAGATTATGGAAGTATAATCAATAATCTTCTAGCAAATTCTATGGTACCGGAATTACCAATAATTCCGGTATTTTTTATTGTATATTTTACATTTTGTGATAAACTAAAAATATAAAATTTGATTGTTGTCCATATTGATTGCTATAATGAAAGAAGGTTATGCCAATGCCTGATTTTGATTATGATGTTCATAAAGAAGAACTAAAATTGCAAAAACAGCAGTGGGCAGAAGAATTAGCAAAAGAGCAGGAACAGCATGAACTCAAAAGTTCCTTATGCTATTCCTGCATGCTGTTTGTTGGCTTTGTATTGTTGCTGTTTCTTCCCGTTACGCTTAAGTCATATTATATGTTTTCTTTGTTTTGTTTTTTTTATGCAATTATATTTTTAGTTAATTTTATTTGGGTTTCTCACGAATTGACAAAGGAAAAAATTGCAGTGAAGATAACGATTGTGATTTTATCAGCCGTTATTTTATTCAGTCAAATTTTCGGACCAAGCTACGATTTGTTGACAAAAGTAGGTACAGGTATTTGTAATGTGTGTGCAGGTCTGGGTATCATATTGTCTCTTTATCTTATGAAATTTTTCAAGGATTCTCTAGACGGTTAAACGGCGGGTCTTGACATTGAGTGGAAAGAGTTTGCATAAGATTCGATTGCTATAATAATTACTATATTGGAGGAGGTTGTGTCAATGTCTGAGTTTGACGATTTTGACCATGGTGTTTATAAAAAAGAACTAAACTTGCAAAAGCAACTGCAGGCAGAAGAATTATCAGAAGAACAAATTGAAGAAAAACAACATTGGCCTAAACAGGTGTTAATCTGTTCTCGTGCGGTATTTCTTGCTTTTGTGTTATTAGTTTTTCTTCCGAAAGATTACCACTTATATAATGAAATATCCTTCATAAGCCTGATTTGCGCATGCTGTATTACAGGGTTTATCTGGAAACAGAAATCCTTTCGAACTCTGTTGCAAGCATCACAGACAAAAGAACAAGATGATAAAATTTTGCCCAGTGCTTTGCAAATACAACCTCATATATATTTCTATAGCGTAAGCACAGCGTTTTTTTCATTGAGCATTTTACTGATTAATAGTTTCAAGCCGTATTCTACGTTATTGATGCGAACTGGCTCTGGTATTTGTGATAGTCTAGCAATTTTGGGGATAATACTGGCGATATATTTATATAAATATTTTTGTCAAATTGACGTTAGACGTTAAATGAAAGGAAAGAAGGAGCTTTTTTTCTTTTTAGATATATAACTTCGTATAATCATTGTTATGTAAACTTGTGTATTTAAACTACGCCTGTTTATGTATTAGTGATTTTTTATTTTATGTATGTGGTTTGTGAGGATTATTGCGGATTTTTTATGAGGAACATTTTCATGGCTCCCAGTAATTCTGTTTGTTGCTGGTCTGTCATCTTGTCCGTGATTTCTAGGAGTTCTTGCTGCTGTTTTGAAAAATTTCTTTCCAGCGGCTTGTTTGCTGTGTCTTCCGGTTTACTTACAGTGTCTTCATTTTTATACGTATATGGTGATGTATATTTATTTATTATTTTTCCAGTATGGATGTTTTTTGTTACTGCATCGTATATGAAATAATTTATTGAAACATTTAGTGCATCTGCAATTTTTTCTATTTGATTTAATGATGGTATGGATTCATTTCTTTCGTATTTGCTTATTTGTTTTTGTGTTACTTGTATTTTGTCTCCCAATTCTTTTTGTGTCATCATTAGTTGTTTTCTGCGTTCTTTGATTCGTTCTCCAAGTTCCATTTTAATTCCTCCTAGTATTTTTAGTAGTTTTTCTTGACTTTTAGTACTATTTGGTGTATATTTCTTGTAAATAGTACTTTGACGAGTACATCAATGCTAAATAACATTTTTAATATTTAATTATACCACGGTTTGAGATAGCCGGTAAAGGAGGATTTTTCATGGAAAGTAATGTTACAAAAGTTGTAGGAAAACAGGTATTAGATTTTGTGAATAAAGAAACTGGTGAAAAAATTGTTGGAGTGAACCTTTTTATTAACCGGCCTGATGAAAATGTAGATGGGTTAAAAGCAGTCAAGCAATTTATTGGTACTACCTCCTCTGCCTATGCTCAGGCTCTTGAATTAGATTTCTCCAAAGGTTCTTTGGATTGTGTTTTCAATTACTCTTTTCAGGTTGGCCAAAAACGTCCGGTTTTAACCTCTATTGATGTTGTTGGGTAAGGAGGTGAAAAATTATGAAAAAGAAAGTTTTTGCGTTAACTGCTTTTCTTTTGATGGTTCCGGCTTTTGCGTTTGCAGAAGGAACTACTCCCGCCGGTGGGGCTTTTAGTACGACGGAGTTATCCACAATTATAGCTACGGTAACTGATACGCTCAACGTATCTAGCATTGTCGGAATGATAGCTGCCATGATTACAGCCTGCATTGGGATTGTCTTTATGTGGTGGGGCATCAGAAAAGGAATCAAGGTTATTATGTCGGCCGTGCGCAAAGGTCGGGTTTCTGCTTAGTTTCCGGCGGTCGCTTCGGCGGCCGCTTTTCTCTTGGAGGTGTAATATATGTATTCTGCTATCGTAGATTGCTATGTTGAATTGTTGCAGGCATTTCTCCCTTTTGCCGTTGTTTTCGGTTTTGGCAACTTAGCGGTTTCTGTAATTCTTCGTGCAGCTTTTGGCGGAAGGCTGGTTATTAAATGAGGATTTTATATTTTTTTCGTTCATTACTGAATGTTGGAATTTCATTTCTTCATCTTTTTCGGCGGTGATTATTTGTGCTTAGATATTTGAGAAGAAAAAAGAATATTGGCGATGTGCCGGATTTGGTCGGTCAGCAGCTGCGCATACGTTCCACTTATTACGACATCTTCCCCCACTCCGGCATTCTGCTTTTTTGCGGCAGCCAAGGAACAGGCAAATCTGTTTCAGCGGTGCACTATGTGCGCAATCTGATTGAGGACTTCCCACGCGTACGGATCGTAACTAACATGGACGTGTGCTTCATGGGATATCCTAACGAAGTGGTCCGGTATACCGAGCCGGACGATTTGGGCCGGTACGGCTCAAACGGCGACGATGGCGTTGTGTTCCTGCTGGACGAAATCCACCTGATTTGGAACAGCCTTGAGAGCAAAAGTGTAACGCCGGCGGATATGATAGAGTTCGCACAATCGCGCAAGCAGCGCCGACTGATTGTCGGTACTGCGCAGCGTGTAACCCGAATTGCGAAGCCAATTCGGGAGCAGTTGAAATATGTAGTGGATTGTCATAATCTGTTTGGCTGGTTGCAGATGAATACTCTGATTGATATGGAGCAATGCATTGAGTCAGTAGATGGCACCATCGAAATTAATAATGGCCGTTTGACTTGGTATGCCCATGATTATTATTTGAGAAATACGGCGTTTGATACATATCAGAAAATGAGCCGGATTGGGGGAAAATCATGGCGAAAAGGTTAATATTGGTTGTGAGTTTGTGGGTTTTGTTGTGTTCGCCTGCTCTGGCTGTTGATTTCGTTTGCTTTACGGGCTATCAGATCGATGAGGAAGAAGTTGAAGCATCCTCTCCCGCGATGGCCGAAGGCAGCGGAGAGGATGCAACTACCGATTCGATTATTATTTATGAATATTACGATAATTACTCTATCTCTCCCCTATCTTCCAATTATCCATCTTATACGGATGGAATGATTTCTAGTTCTTATATAGATTGGGCGAAAGGATATCTTTCTACTGTTAGTCCTACAGAGAATTATGTGTTTGCCCGTACTGGACAATATCAATATATTATGGCGGTAGGTGATTTTGATGGCGGTTTTGCTGGTGTTGCTGATGTTTATATACTTAATCTTGCCCGTAGTGGTTATGACTACAGCTACAGTGTATTGTATGAAGAACCTTTTACTCTCTCTGTCGGATCATCATTAGTTTATTCTTCTGTTCCTGGCTATCCGAATCTTTCCGGCGCAGATCGTTCTGCTGATTTATTAGTTGTTAGTGCTGTTGTTATTCTGGGTTTAATAGGTCTTTGGTTAGCTCGTTTGGTGTTTAGTCCTCTGCTTGGTTGGAGGTGATTTTGTGCGCAAGATTGTTTGTGCTGTTTTGATTTGGTTGTTAGTTTGTTTGCCTGCAATGGCTGCCAGTACGACTAGCAGTCAGTTAGATTTTGATGATGGTATTATGCCTTTGGCTGTTGTGACTGATTACTCTGCTTCTGTTGCGTCTGGGTGGAATAGGCTCTCTACAGATTCTCATAATGTTGGTTCTTATGTTTCTTATGGTTCTGGTAATCGATTTGCTTCTAATTCTTTTTCTTGGTCTGATTCTATGATGTATCAAGTTCGGTTTAAATTTTCTGGTCTTTCAATTTCTGCTGGTAATAATGTTGTTGTTGATATGTCCAGGATTCGGTTGATGTTTAATGTTAATAAAAATGACGGTAATCTTTATCAGTTATCGTTGTGTTCCTCCTCGATTCCTTATAATTCTTATGTTGTTATGCAATTATCTGGCACTAAGCAAGCTGGCTCCAGTTGGAATTCTGTTTCTGCTCAGGTCGTTAATAACGTGAGTGTTAATTTGTCTGATTGGTTTTTGAATTCGTCTACTAATTCTTACAATATTGGTTCATCGTTAAATTCTACTATTCCCGTCCCTTTGCCTGATGGTTGGAGTTCTGGTTTTGTAACAGAGATTATTCTGGTTATTAATTATGCTGTTAATAGTACGAATTTTTTACCAAATACGGCTACTGCCTTTTATCCGTCTGTTGGTGATTCTGTTACTACTCTTGCGGGTTGGCAATCCTCTTCTTTGTATGTTAATACTAATGATTGGGGTGGTTCTCCTTCTTCTGGTTCTGGTTCTTCTGGTGCTTTGACCGCTTTGTCTCGTAATTTGACAGTACAGATTAATCAAGTTAAGACGACGATACAACAAGGGGCGAATATTGTTAAAGATGAATTATCCAATCAGACGCAGACGTTATCCGGCAAATTAGATAGTGTGAAAGATGGGATTCTTGGAGGAATAACGGATTTGAAGAATAGCGTTACCAAAGGGTTTGGAGATGTAGTAAAAGGTATCACTGATTTGCCAGGGAAAATTGGCGAGATGCTGCAAGGTCTGATAGTGCCGGATGAGGAAAAAATCGCCGGTAAATTTTCAGATTTTAATGATTTGGCCGAGGAAAAACTTGGTGTAATTTATCAAGTGCCGGAGATGGTAATCAGTATGGCTCAGTCGATTGTGTCCGGTGCAGTTGAGCAAAAAGGCGAAATGACGCTGCCAAAGTTTGAACTTATTATGCCAGCAACGAATCAATCTCGCGCCGGTGAATCTTTGGTTGTGTGGGAAGAATATACTTTTCCAATCTGGCCGGAAGGTACGGAAGTTATTCATACGGCTGTGCAGACTGCTACATCTTTGATTTGTGTAATTGCTATGATTAATTCCATTAAACGCAAATATGAGGAGTGGTTGGATGCTCATTGAATTGGTATTAGATGTGGTATTGGGGATTCTATCGGCTTTGTTTGGTTTGCTCCCTTCTCTCCCTTCTCTTCCGGCTGCCGTGACTGATGTATGGTCACAGATTCTCGGTTATCTTAATCAAGGGATGGGCTTTGTCGGTTCTTGGCTTTATTTGCCGGTGGCGCTGCCATGTATGGGAATCGTAATTGCTGTTGAGCTTTGGGATGACTTTTATAAAATGATTCGTTGGTTTGTGAATAAAATACCGTTTCTTAATATTAAAATGTAGCTTGTCAAGGTCGCTGAAAGCGCGCGCAGCGTTGCCTTGACAAGCGGCCGGATTCGTTCACAATGGGAAAAGGGAAATAAGCCGCGCCTTATTTCCCTTAATTATAATAAAGAAAGGTTGATTATTATGGAAATGTATAGAACGAAAAATCGCTATACTTCGGCAGATAAGGTTTTGAAAATGAAAAATTTGAATTCGGTGTCGGATTGTCAACCCCCTGTTACTAACAGGGGGGTACAAAACCCAAAAGAAAATACTTCCGTTCAAACGATAAAGTTTGACGATCTTTGTCGCGTAGATTATAATGGAATGTTAGCAAGCATCGACTGGTTAGACTTTACCGTCTTTGATATGGATTACATTTTTGTTATTCAGAAAATTTTAGGTTTGGAACTTACGGATTTTGAAGATACCGGCCGTGGTGGCGGTGGCTATCCTAATATGACGCAAGCAAATTTTGGCGATGTGCGGGTTTTGCATGGTGCCAAAAATCCGGAAGTAATGGGTGTTCATGTAACGATTCCTGGTGCTGGTTGTCGTGCTCTCTTTTCTCGCATTCTGCCTTCCGTCCTGATTGAGAATATTCTTTCTTATAACTGTAAGGTTACCCGGATTGATTTGGCGTTGGATAATATTGGAGATATTTATTTCTATCCGAATGAATTAGATGATTTTGTTAATGGACATCTTGTAAAATCTCGGTGGACTTCTTTTCAGTTGGTGCAAGATAAGAATATGCATACTGCTGTCATAAAGGGTGATACCGTTTATTTGGGTTCTCGTGCATCTGATTTGTTTTGTCGCGTTTATGATAAAACATTAGAACGAATTGCCAAAGACGATGTAGAGGTTCCGGATCATTGGGTACGTTGGGAATTAGTTTGCAAAAAAGATAGAGCACAGGTTGTCTGTGAGCAGCTTCTTAATACCGGCTTTGCCATTGGTGAAATTATGTTCGGCGTGTTATCTAATTATTTTACTATTATTGAGCCTAATTATAGTGATGAAAAGCATAAATATAGAGCTGATGTTAATCCTCGTTGGCAACGTTTTTTGGGTGATGTGAAGCCGATTCGCTTGTTTCGTATTTTGCGGAAGGAGCAGACGCTTGAAGATAAAAAGGATCATGTAATGAAACAATATGGCCCTACTCTCTCCGCTCTCTTCCGTGTTTATGGTCCTGATTCGATTGTTGCTGAGATTGGTTTAAATGCTTGGCGTACAAATAAGAAACTTGAATTTTTGACAATACAAGCGGCTCATCAGTTTGAATTTGAGCGAAAAGAAATTGTTTCGCATTTTAACTAAAACTACATATTAAAATTTTAATTACATATGTTGAATAAAGTTTACTGTATATAACCTCTATTATGTAAACCAGTGTATAATTTTTTGTTCTCTTTTTCTTGCTTGAAAAATAAATTTATTACAAGGAGATGTCAGATGAAAATTGAACAATTACAGTATCTACTTACGTTAGCTGATTCTGTTAACATTACTGCCGCGAGTCGGCACTTATATATTACACCACAAGCATTATCAGTTGCCATCAAACGAATGGAAAAAGATTTAGGTGTCTCAATTATTACAACTCATGACAAAAAAATTGAATTTACGCCGGAAGGTCAATTATTGCTTTCTTCCGCAAAAATTATTTGTAATGAATATGAACATCTGCAGAATGAATTATTTTTGCGTACCTGCTCTGGAGAAAGTGCCTTGGACACTACATTATCAGGACAAGTATCACTCTACAGCAATTTTCTCTGGCGTAAAAACATTCTGCCTGCTGTGATCAAAAAATTCCGTATCCGGTATCCGCAGGTTCAGATTAATTTTTTTGAAAGAGATGTCAATGCAATTTATGATTACTTTCTCAATGCTGATACTCAACAAAATGCTATTGGTTTCGTTCAAGTTCCTGAGTTGGAGTATCAAAAACCGGTGTCTCAATGGCTGACTAGCTCTAAATACAAATTTGTTACTGTTTACAAAGGCACTTATTACGCATGTATTGCTAAGGATAGTCCATTGTTTCCCAACACAGATGAGGTTTCTGTCACCCAGATTTTGGAGCATCCGCTTATTATTTATTTTTATAGTGACACTGGGCAGCATCTTTCTGAGCCTAATAATTTTCAGGTGCCGTTGATTACAATGCTGCAACAGTATGGAGAAGTGAATCTCAGTATGGTAACTTCTTCTCTGGAAGCGTGGAGCGACTTCATTGACAGCGGCGTGGGGATTGGCTTTGTGCATGATATTATTTTACGACTTGATCCCTGGTATACCGAAAATTTTCGGATACTGAAAATCGAAGGGAATCTGTCTAGCACATTGGGGTATTTGGTTTTTCCCGAGCATAATGAATTATGTGAAAAATTTGGACAAAATATTCGGGAATATTTTATTCGCAATAAACTAAATGAACCTTTTTCATGAACCTTTTTCTCTCCAATCCCATCAAGAATCGTCGAATAGTTAATTTTTTAGCTCTCTCCTCCTCTCTGCCTTAAAATTAAAAAATGATAAAACATCAAAACAAAAACAAGCGTGCAGCCCATTTTTCTTTGAGCCTGCACGCTTGTTTCTCCTATCCATTTTTCTGCATTGTTTGGTTTAACGGATAAAATTTGTCTTTGTTTTTGCTTCTCGCTGCGGCATTGGTAGCCCTGCGTCTTTACCGGCTTGAATAGATTTCAAAATCCATGCCATGTTTAAGCCTAGTGTGCGCATAGTCTGCATCCCTTCCAAATCCTGTTTTACTTCTTCTGGAGCATTTCCGTGTACCATGTTCCAGTATTGGGAACCCACTACGATCATGTTGCTCATTGTAAAGTATTTGTTGATTTGCTCAAAGGTTGCTGTAGCGCCGCCGCGACGACAACTCATAACAGCAGCAGCCGGTTTATAGGCAAAGAGCTTATCTTTGCCGTAAAACGCTCTGTCCATGAAGGATGTCAGCATGCCGGAGGCAGAGGCAAAATGCACCGGAGAACCGAATACAAAGCCATCGGCTTTTTCTGCTTTTTCCAAAAATTCATTCAAAGAGTCTTTGATTACGCACTGACCTGTCTTCAGACAGGCGCCGCACCCTAGACAACCGGAAAGTGGCTTGGTGCCCAGATGAATCATTTCTGTCTCAATCCCCTCTTTTTCTAAGGAAGCCGCCACTTCGTTCAAAGCGGTAAATGTGCATCCCTTGGCATGAGGACTGCCATTAATTAATAGTACTTTCATTCTGTTTTATCCCTCCTCAGGTGAATATCAATATATCTGATTGTCAAACCTGTTTGTTCAGGCGCAGGAATTTAGCTGCATTGTTGTACATAATATCCGGCAGGTAATCCCGTTTGATTCCCGTTTCCAGATACATATCCACAGCTTCCTTCAGTGTGGTCAGCGGATATGCAGAGCCGAAACATAATCTGTCTTTCAGCATACCATTTGCTGCTACTACATACTCCTGGCTGCCTGGATAACCGCGCATGTACAGGTCTGGAGACAGATACACATTCGGTAAGGCAAAGGCTACCTGCAGCATGGTCACTACCTGCGGCCAGCCGCCGTGGGTAATCAGAATATTCATATCCGGGAAATCCTGTGCAATGTGATATACATCCACGGGATTGGTATATTCAATGCTATTTTTCCCGCCACCGTACTGTAGCAATAGAGGAATTTTCTTTTCATTCAGAATTTCATAGACAGGATACAGCCGTTTGTCATCAGCATGCATTGGTTCTGCTTCAAAACGGAAACCTGGTTCCATATAAACGGCCTTGCAAGCACCGTTGGTAATATATTTATCAATGGTTTCTGCGGCACTGATCTCTGCACCATACTGAATATGTGGTGCACCGATAAAACGATCGCCATATTCAGCGAGCAGTCCCGGCAAATCTTCATTCTTAGCGGCGCCACCCCATTTACTTTCTCTGGCGACTGCAACACCAAGGGCAATGCCATTTTCGTCCATTTCTTTGATCATCAGCTCCATAGAACGCTGTCGGGCAGCTTCGGAGTCCCCTTTGTAGCCTTCATAGAAAGCTGTAGTGGCAAAACTTTTGTACGGAGGTCTTAATCTTACATCCAGTGCTTGATACATAATCATCTCACCCTTCTTTTTCATAACATTAAAGTTACTATTTATTATCTATACATAATCGGATTTAAAACCGATTGCATAACGTAAATTTATCGCAAAGTGATTCACAAATTGAGCAAAAGTTCTTGTTGTTTCAGAGTATCTATCTTTCATTTTTATATAGAAGTTTATTTATATAAAAACGCGATGCTACTCTTCTTCATCCAGTTTCAGCAATTTAGCTGCGTTGTTGTAGAGCAGATTTGGCATAACCTCTTCTTTTACACCGATTCGGCGTAAATCTTCGATGGCCCATTTGAGACCGGATGCAGGATATACTGAGCCGAAAACCATTTGATTTTTCAGATAGTTGTTCACAGCCACTGCATAATCTTCATGACCAGGATTCATGCTCATCATCCAGTAATCTGGAGACAGTGTCACTTTAGGACGATGATATGCAATCCAGCATGTTTCTGTCGTATATGGCCAGCCACCATGAGTCAATACCAGATTCATATCAGGAAAATCTCTGGCCACCTTATCCAAATCTGCCGGATTATAATATTCCAGTCCTCTGCCGAAGAGACCACCAAATACCAGTGTAACCAGGATGTTTTCTCTCTGACATTTTTCATAAATCGGATACAGTAGTGGGTCGTTTGGATTCAGAGATCTCTGCAGGAAGATCTGTCCAGGTTCCAGAATGATTCCTTTAGCAGGGCCATTGGTTACGTATTTATCAATTTCCTCCAATGCCTTTGGGCCATCGAACGGGTCAATGTGTGCCAGTCCTTCAAAGCGTCCTGGGTAAGCAGCCTGAATACGGCCGATATCGTCATTGTCGCTTTCTTGCCGCAATGGCACAACAGCTTTTACTACCTCTGCTTCATCCATTTCCTGAATCAGCATTTCCATAGAAAATGCCTTTGCAGAAGCTGGCATGGTATCAAAATTAGAACTCAAATCAAAGATTGCGGCTCCTTCAAAGCTGCCAAAAGGTGGGCGTAAACGCCAGTCAATCGCTTTCATAAATTCATTCCTCCTGTCAAATTACATATTGCAATTATTCCTGTCAGAACCGATTTCGGCCCTCTTTTAAAAATCTTTCAAAGTTGTTTTTAATTACAGTAGAGATGTAGAGATATAGAAAATATTTTAAAAATTTAGAATACAATTTGCGCCAGCGGCAGTATCACAATGGTGTTGTAAAGCATCATCAACACGAAAGCCAGAAATGCCAGCTTCGCTACTGATTTGGTGTTGGTCCAGGTCGTGTTGCCCCATACCAGAGCAGCATTGGCACTGGCGCCCGGTGTCAAAACGGCAAACTGTGTCGGCAAACATACAGACATCATCATCAGCATCGGGTCAATTCCAATGGCTATACCGATTGGAACTACCAGTGGGATAGCAATACGTGCCAACACCAGATTGTGCGTCAATTGCGTCAATATGCCAAGAACTAGGGACAAAACCAGCATAAACATAAGACTTCCCATGCTCTCCGCCATCGGTGTAATCATGTTGGTAACCATCGTAAAAATACCAGCTTCTTCACTTTCCAGAAGGGCGCTCATAGGAGCTACACCACCCAAGAGCATGACGATAGTCCAATTGATTTTCCGCATCAGTGTTGTAAAATCTACAATACTTTTATCTTCCCCATTCTGTGTCACATGAAGAATGCTCAAAATGATTACCAGAAGTAATACAATTCCCACCAGCCCCAAAGATTTCAACGGTGCTATGAGCGGCCAACTTGCCGGAAAATTGTTGGGCAGAATCATCATCGCTAAAAAGAGGATAAACACAATCAAACCGGTTTTTTCAGAGTGATTCATTTTTTGATTCCGCATTTCTTCAAATAAGTCTTTCCCAGTCATCAGCTTACTGACATCGGGGTTAAAGATAAACCGGGCTGCCAACATATACAGCACAACTAAACCATAACCGGTGAGTATGCGGAACAGCGAAAATGCCGCTGTATCCACTGTAATACCTGCGCTGCTTTCCACACCTCCTATAAATACCACTGACATCACCTGATAGGGCAGACAGATAGCGCCGCTCAATGCAGCTACCACAACACCGAAGAGAATGATTCTGGTCCAAGCATCCTCTTTTGTCATTTGCAAGGTATGACAAATTTCTGTGAAGATGGCCCATGTCAGAATAATTGCTGCTGTGCCGAAGGTAAACATAGAGGCCACAAAACCGCAGCTCAAAATCAGTAAACTAAAAATCCAGGGACGGCCTACTCCTATCTTGCGGCTTACAAACCAGCGAGCCAGGTAGGTACTGCAGCCGCTTTCTTCCAGATAAGCTACTAGAGCCAAAACCAGAATCATCTGCAGCGTCTGGCTGTCACTGAAAGCGGTGGCGAAACTTTGGGCCACTGTCATATATCCAGTCATACCTACGGCGAAAATACCCAGCAGGCTTGGCCAGCCCAGATCAATGAAAATCCAGCCCCACAAGACACCAAAGAAAATTCCGATGGCTTTCATGCCTAACGCTGTCATTCCTCCTATCGGCGGCAGATATCCAAACCCGAAAGTTAAGGCCAAACAAATTGCTACATTAAAATAATATTTTATCCTGTTACTTGTCATATTTGTTCCCTCTTCATCTTTCCTAAAAAACACCTCTGAAAACTATTTTTTCTAAAACAAACATATTCTTTATTCTTTAGTAATTGGTTGCAACCCTTATCTATCATTATAAACAAAGTTCGCCAAGAGTAAAGCAACACTAAATTTAAATAAATATCATTGTTTTAAACAAAATGTTGGTGTTGTAGAAAATCTATAAATACTATTTATTTAAATCAGCAACGTTGATTCAAGTAAGCGGCATCACGCCGACATTTCCTCAAGCACGAAAACGGCATAAAAATGCAGGAAAACTTTTTTGATTTCTTGTGTTGATATACCGCTGTTGGCCGTATCTATTTTATTCAAACCTGTTTTTATTCCGATTGCTTCTGTAAAAATGCCACTGCACAGCAAAAGACCAGCCCTACTATCAGGCTGGTCTTTTGCTGTGTTTTGCCCATGTTTTCCCCCTCAGCAATCACTGGTGGAAGTTGCACTTGTATTGGTGTTGGCAATAAAATTGTTGTAGTATTCGATAACATAGCTGAACAACTGCTGGTTGGTCATATACATTTCTTTAGTCATATTCTCGATGCGATTTAGTTGATCGCACAGTTGCTGCAATTTAAAGGCGCAGTCATCGTAATAAGTGGTGGTGCCGCAGCTGCAGTCTGGCATTGGCGGCGGGCAAAATGGCTGGGGTTTTGGTCTGGGCGGTACAAAGTTGTCATTGCAGCAGGTGTTGCTGGTGCAGTCAAAGTTGGGGCAGCTGCTGCTTGGCGGTGCAGCGTCAGCTCCGCTACATGGGTCATAAAAATGATTATGCCCGCCGTGCCAACTGTTTCCACCGCAGCCACAATTGTCCCAAGAGCTGGCATAGACGCCGCGCATCTGCTCCAGCAGCTGCTCCGCATAATTCAGATAGCTGGCGGGAATCCCCTGCTGCTGGGGTGCTTGTGCTGTTTGGGGCTGTGGCGGACGATTGGGCATGACTTCCCGGAACTGTACTGCATCTTTATTGCTTAAATTTTGCAGGATACTGCCATCTAAGCGAGCACGGTGTCCCGCTTGCATTTGCTCCAGGATATCTTCTTTGGTAATCTTACTTTCATCACTCATATCCATTCTCCTTTTCTTATGCAAAATAAAAAACAGGAAATGATACCTCTCCTGTTTTAATGTATGCAGCAGTATTGGGATTGTTGAACAATTTAAATGATTTTCCAGACCAAAGGTGTTTTCTCTTTTGTTTCTGTTTCAATGGTGTATGCATGTTGCAATTTCTGCGCTACTTCTTCTGCTCTATGCTTGTATGCGTCATTATAGTGAAGTGTTGCCAGTGCTTCTCCTGCCTGCACAGTGTCCCCTGTTTTTTTGTGCAACATGATGCCTGCAGTGAGGTCTATGGCAGCGCCCTTGCATTCCCGCCCTGCGCCTAACAACATGCTGCAGTGGCCGATTTCTTTTGCCTGAATGGCCTGCACAATTCCTGATTGCTCTGCGCAAACAACATGACAGTGCTGAGCCTGCGGCAAACCATGGGCGAGGCTGCCCTTTTGTGCCTGCACCATCTGTAAAAACTTATCATACCCTCTGCCCTCCTGCAGACATTGTTTGGCTAGAGTATAACCTTCCTCTGGAGTCGCGGCCACCTCGCCTAAGTAGAGCATTTGGCCGCTTAAAATCAGGCACAGTTCGGTGAAGTCAGCGGGACCGTGACCTTGCAGCGTATCCATTGCCTCCTTCACTTCAAGGCTATTGCCGACTGCGTAGCCTAAAGGTTCCTCCATAGAGGACAGTACTGCTACAGTCTGACGGCCTAATTCTTGGCCAATCTGCACCATGGTACGGGCCAGTACTTCTGCCTGTTGCCGTTCTTCCATAAAAGCGCCGGAGCCAAATTTTACATCCAGAACAATCCGCTGTGCTCCGCTGGCCAGTTTTTTGCTCATAATACTGCTGGCAATGAGTGGGATGCTCTCCACTGTAGCGGTAAGATCCCGCAGGGCATAAATTTTTTTATCTGCCGGTACCAGATTGGCCGTTTGTCCTGCAATGGCCAGCCCTATTTGATTCACCTGTTCGGTGAACTGTTCCGGCGTAAGATTGGTTTGAAATCCGTCAATGGCTTCCAGTTTATCAATGGTGCCGCCGGTAAAGCCCAACCCTCTGCCAGATAATTTTGCCATTGGGATACCCGCTGCTGCAACCAAAGGCGCTACCACCAGCGTTGTCTTATCCCCTACCCCGCCGGTGCTGTGTTTGTCCACTACAATTCCTCTGATAGCGCTGAGATTCAACGTATCTCCTGAATGTTCCATCAAATGGGTCAGGAGAGCCGTTTCCTCGTTATTCATGCCTTGAAAATAGACTGCCATCAGCCAGGCAGCCATCTGTTCATCTCCAATTTTCCCCTGCACATATCCGTCAATGAGAAAGGCCAGCTCCTCTTTGCTATGAGAAAAGCCATCCCGTTTGCGGGCAATGATGTCGTATGCTCTCATAAAAATACCTCCTCTGCAAAACTGTTTCCTGCTGCTGCGTAAACGACTGAAAAATATTGGGCCAGTGTTGCAGCCAAATCTGCAAAGCTGTTTCGCTCAGCGATGCACTGGTTGGCGCGAATCCCCTTTCCATAAATCAATAACGGCACATATTCCCGTGTATGGTCTGTACCCTGATAGCCAGGATCACAGCCGTGATCGGCAGTTATAATTATGATAGTTTCATCATCAATCTCTGTCAATAACTGTCCCAGCGCTTCGTCAAAGGATGCTAAGGCGTGACCATAGCCCCAAATATCCCGGCGATGCCCGTATTTCATATCAAAATCAACTAAATTGACAAAGAGTAAGCCTTCGTCCAGCTGCTGATAGAGCTTGCTTGTTTGCTCCATGCCATCCCCATTGTCGCTAGTGTGTACAGCCTGGGTAAAGTAGATTCCAGAAAAGATGTCACCGATCTTTCCTACAGAGAAAACTTGCTTTTTCTGCTGCAATAGACTCTCCAATAAATTTGGCGAGGGCACGGGCAAAGCAAAGTCATGACGATTAGCTGTGCGCTGGTATGCTCCTTCCTGGCCTATAAATGGTCTGGCGATTACCCGGCCTACCTTGTAGGGGCCGGAGCTAGTAATTTCCCGAATGGTAGCGCATAGCCGGTACAATTGGGGTACCGGAAGAATATCTTCATGGGCGGCGATTTGCAGCACACTGTCCGCAGACGTATACAAAATTGGTTTTCCCGTCTGCACATGCGTTGTGCCCAGTCGTTGAATGATTTCTGTACCGGAAGCCACTTCATTGCCCAAAAAGGTTACGCCGGTACGCTGCGCGATTTGCTCCAAAAGTGGTTCTGGGAAGCCGTTGGGAAAAGTAGGCGACGGTTCTTCTGTCAAAATCCCCATCAACTCCCAGTGTCCGGTGATAGTGTCCTTTCCGTTGGAGTATTCCGCCATACGCCCTACATAGCAGGGATTCTTGAGTACTGCTTTTTTTCGCTGAACAAATTGCGGCACCAGAAAATGTAGTCCCAACCCGTTCAAATAAGGCAATTCCAGCGACGGCATCGCCTCGGCAATCCGTCCCAGGGTATTGGCTCCTTGGTCGCCGTACAGCGCAGCGTCGGGCAAAGAGCCAATACCAGCGCTATCCAAAACCAGCAGAATAGCTTTCTTTTTTACATTTTTTTTCATAAGCTCGACCTCTATTCTATTTAGCAAAGGATAAGCTGCGTCAGGAAATCATTATGTTTCCCGTTTTCAGCTTGTTTCCTTGTATGCTATCAAGTTATCTGAGAAATATATTTTTGTGCGACAAACAGCGTGAAAATCACTCTGTTTTTTTGGCGCGGGGATGGGCCGCATTGTAGACATCCAGCATTTGCTCGCCCAAAAGATGGGTATAAATCTGTGTGGTGGCAATATCAGCATGTCCCAACATTTCCTGAATGGCGCGCAAATCAGCACCGCCAGAGAGCAAATGGGTGGCAAAAGAGTGACGCAGTACATGGGGTGTGATGTCAGCGGTGATTGCCGCTTCTCTGCCATACTTTTTGATTAGTTTCCAAAATCCCTGTCTCGTCAAGCCTTTTCCGTTTTTATTCAAAAAAAGCGTGTCTGTTTGCCAGTTGTTGGCCACTTTCGGTCTGCACACTTCGATATAATGCGCTAAGGCGTCCAGGGCATAGCTGCCCAGAGGAATGATGCGTTCTTTGGAGCCTTTACCAAAGCAGCGCACATAAGCCATCTCAAAGCTGATATCGTTGAGCCGCAGGGTAATCAGTTCGCTGACACGCAAACCGGACGCATATAAGAGCTCCAGCATTGCCTTGTCTCTGCAGCCGTTGGGCGTCGTTATATTGGGAGCCTCAAGCAGCCGCTCTACTTCCTCCATCGTCAAATACTTGGGCAATACTTTTTCCTTGCGAGGCACATCTAAAAGTTCCCCTAAATTGTTTTCTGTGTATTTTTCCACGTACAGAAACCGAAAAAAACTTTTCAAAGCAGCGACATTGCGGGCGCGGGTGGTATTGGTTATCTGTTCGGCCTGCATAAAAGCCAGATATCCCCGTATCGTATAGCTATCTACCTCACGCCAATTATTAATTTTTTCATCGCTCAGGTACTGGGTGAGCTTGCGCACATCATTGCTGTATGCTTCTATGGTATTTTGGGAAGCGCCTTTTTCCACTGTAAGAAATACAATATAATCATCGACGGCCTGTTCTAACATGGTGTCACATCCTTTGTTTTGCTGTATATAACGTAGCAGAAGTCCAATTCTTGCGTCATCTGTTCTTATTAGTTAGTGTACCCTTTTTTCAAAAAAAAGTCTAGCAGAAAGTCAGCTGAGATGGTGTAAAAAACTATTGCTGCTCAATCCGTCAAGATAACTGACCACTAAGGTCAAAAGAAAGAGAAACAAAAACACAAGGGTGTACTGTACAAGCTGATGCAGCGGATTGCTGACACGATTCTGGATCAACATAAAATTAAAACGGCAGCCCAGAGCGGCGGCAATTATTAACAGCGGTGTGAAAAAAACTCTGGTGAGCACTAAAAATGGAGAATGTCCCAATAAAAAACAACCGGCAAAACCAAAGGTGAAGCCCTTTACAAAGAGAAACAGGCAGATTAACGGAAAGCCGATCAAGCAAATTCCTGCTAAATAGAGGCGAAGCAAATCCATACAGTTGGCGTGAAAAATACTGCTTGACAGCGTTGTCCATGACGCACCGTCGGACATTTCCTGCATCTGAATGCTGAGAAATTGCTGCAAAGCAAATATCTGCTCGTCGGGCAAACAAACATAGGCCGCAATTCCGAACAGCAAGCCGCCGAAAAATAAAAAGCCTTGCAAGAGAATTATTTTTTTCAAGTGAGACCCCCCTTTCGTCATTAAAATCAATATTAATGCTTTCATATCTTATGCTTGTCCTCTGCCGTCTTCGCAAAACAACGAAGACGGGATGAAAACCATAAGAGGCTTATTTTTGTAATCCTGTTAATCCCAGTGCCTGCATTAATCCAGACAATATTTCCTGTCCCTGGGCTTCGTTCTGTACGCCGCCCGTTGCTTCCAGCTGCGCGATGGTGTTTTGAATCACAGCGCGCTTATCTTCTGGCAAAAAAGCTTCAAACTGTTGTACTAAAAGCTTTAAATCCTGCAAGCTGCCCGGTGTTGGCGGCTGTCCCATTAAATTGCTCATGCTCTGCTCCCCTCCTTTCCGAAATTTTTTGTTAATTTGGTTCACCCTTTTGTATTTTTTACATAGGATAGTATTGTGAGTGGCAAGACACTCAACTCTTCTCAAAAATCAAAGGAGGAAATCACAATGTCTGAAAATTTAACAAGTCAGTTTGGTTTAGGTTGGGGAAATAATTGCTGTGAAGATAACTGCTGCGGGTTTGGCGGCGGCTGCAACGGAAGTTTCTTTGAAACATTAATTATGTTGATTATCATCATCTGGTTGTTAAGATGGTTATTCAGCTGCGGTATCTTCAGCGGCGGCAACTGTGGTTGTGGGTGCAACAATAACTGCGGCTGCTAATGACAGAGCAACGGGCAACAGAGCCTTTGGTTCGCACTGTTGACCACCTGAAAAATACCACAACCAGTATGCGAGGTCTGGCAGACAGTGTGGATCATCTGTTGAATGCGCTGGAAGAATTTTTTCCCTTTATTGAAAAGGCTGTTTCAGGCACCGAACATTTGCGGCAGCATTTTCGACAAGGGCCCCGCAATATGTATCGGAGACCACCCGGTCCTCGTTAAAGGGCGGCGCGGAAAACAGACTGCAGGCTCGAACAATACGTACAACAGGTTTGAAAGGGATGGATTCCTGTGGAGGATTATCAGGCGCTGCGCGCAAAAAGCTATTACTATTTTGAAACTATGCTGATGCTGATTCTGATCCTCTGGCTCATAAAATGGTTATTCGCTTGCCCAATCCCGGCGGCAGATGCATCACATATTTACTGAGGAGGTTTTTTATTATGAATGAACAGGTATCGTCTTGTGGCTGCGGAAGCTACAATGAATGTGACAACGGCTGCGGATGCGGCACAATGTTTAACAATGGTTGCGGCTGCAACTCCTGCTGCAACAACGGTTGCGGCGGATTTGGCGGCGGTGGCAGCTGGAGCTGGATTTGGTGGATCATTATTTTCGTGATCTTCTTATTCTTAATTTTCGGATTTGCCGGCGGCGGTTGCTGCTAACAAGCCATTTGTAATACTCTATGCACACAGCAGTGAAAAAATAACTGCCATGGCAAATTGATTTTTGGCAAAGCAAGAGCCTCCCTCTCCTTTTCGGATTGGGAGGCTTTTGTAATTCCAGCGAAAATTTGTGCGGTTTTCATTGTGTTTGCAGCAGGGATAGCGTATAATAACGATATACGTTGACCTGTTCGCTATTTTCTGAAGGAGCGTGATCTTATGACACAAATGAAATCATTACAGCCGGTTACCTTATCAGAATTTGAAGCTATGAAAAAAGAAGAAGGCCGGAATTACGAATTGATTGACGGCATTGTGATGATGTCGCTCCGCCCGTCCCTTGCACATCAGTGGATTAGCGGCAAACTTTTTTCAGAGCTATGGCATATTTTGAAAGGAACATCCTGTATGCCCATTCAAGAGATTGATTTGGTTCTTGACGAACAAAACTTCATTCCAGACTTGATGGTTATTTGCAATGAAGATATTCGTGAACGGAAACACTATGACAAACCGCCTATGATTGCCATAGAGATTATCAGTCCCACCAGCGCATCCCGCGATCACATCCTGAAACGTCGCAAATATGAACAACTAGGCGTCCGGGAATATTGGATTGTCTCTCCGGAGGAAAAATGTATTGCCGTTCTGTCCTTTTCCGATGGACAGGAAGAGGTGTATTGTGAGGGACAGGTAAAATCCTTTGTTTTGCCGGATATCGTGATAAATCTGGATGATATTTTTGATTAGAGTGATATAGAGCCGTGACTGCATCTTTTGACAATATATAAAAAATCACATAGAGAGAGGGACGCAGCAGCCGAAAATGGTTGCTCCGTCCCTCTTTATGTTTGCAAATGTGTTCTTGTTTCTATGCGCCGCTTATACCAGATGCAAATCTTTCATTGTCTGAAATACAATCGCTTTTTCACTGTCGTTGGCTTCTACCAACGGCAACCGTACTTTCCCATTACCAAAGCCGACCTGGCTCAGTGCATATTTTACTGGCACCGGATTTGCTGTAATAAATAAGGATTTGAAAATCGGATACAATTTTTTATGCCATTGCGCTGCTTCTGCGACATTACCTGCCACATAAGCGTCGATCATAGCACGGATTTCCTTGCCCGCTACATGGGCAGCCACGCTGATTACGCCGTAAGCGCCTACAGACATCATTGGCAATGTCAGAGAATCATCGCCGCTGTAAATCACAAAATCATCAGGTACTAATGTTCTGATCTTGCTCACCTGTTCCACACTGCCGCCGGCTTCTTTCACAGCGACGATATTGGGAATTTGGGCCAGACGGGCAATGAGCTCTGGAGTCATATTTACACCGCAACGTCCGGGAATATTGTACAGAATGATGGGTAAAGAGGTTGCCTCCGCCACTGCTTTGAAATGCTGATACATTCCCTCCTGGGACGGTTTGTTATAATAGGGCTCTACCACCAGAATGCCGTCTGCTCCCAGGGCTTCCATTTCCTTTGTCGCTTCAATTGTAGTGCGGGTACAATTGGTACCGGTACCTACTACGATTTTTGCGCGATCGCCCACTGCTTCTTTTACAGCCTTGACGATATTGACCTTTTCCTCATGGGTCAGTGTTGGAGTTTCTGCTGTTGTGCCGCATACTAAGATGCTGTCATTACCGTTTTCAATTAAATGTACTGCCAAGCGTTTTACTTCGGCGTAATCTACCTCTCCGTTATCTAAAAATGGAGTTACCATTGCGGTTAATAATCTGCCAAAATCCATAAAAATTCCTCCTTAAAATGAATGTAAACGGGAAATTGCGATACTCTGTTTCTTAAGTCTATGCTGGTATCCCTTCTTTAGTGACAAAAATTAAAGTAAGTTTTGACGCAGCAATTCTTCAGCAATTTGTACGGCGTTGGTTGCAGCACCTTTGCGCAGCTGGTCGAAAGCAATCCACATATTGAGCGCTTTGTCGCAGCCCAAATCCCGACGAATGCGTCCAACATATACTTCATCGGTATCAGAAGTAAATAACGGCATTGGGTACACATTATTATGGGGATCATCCTGCACAATGATGCCTGGTTCTGCTTCCATCAATGCTCTCGCTTCATCTGGTGTGATGGTTTCTTCCGTTTCTACATAAACCGATTCGGAGTGGCTGCGATACACCGGTACACGCACTGCAGTAGGCGTAATCGAAATATTGTTGTCGCTTAAAATTTTTTGCGTTTCGTAAACCAGCTTCATTTCTTCTTTTGTATAGTCGTCCTCCATCCACACATCAATATGGGGAATCAAGTTAAAGGCAATTTGATGCTGAAATACATGGGGTTCAATGGCTTCCCCGTTTAATGTTTGTTGTACCTGTAAGGTCAACTCGTCGATGGCTTCTTTCCCTGCGCCGGATACGGCCTGATAGGTAGAAACAATTACCCGTTTTACTTTGCTCTTTTTGTACAGCGGATACAGGGCAGATACCAGCAAAATGGTAGAGCAGTTTGGATTGGCAATCAGGCCTTTGTGCTCTTTTAATGCTTCTGGATTTACTTCCGGCACAACCAATGGTACGTCCGGCTCCAAACGGAAGGTACTGCTGTTGTCAATCACGACGCAACCTTTTGATTGGGCCAAACGGCCAAAGGCACGGCTGGCAGGACCGCCTGCAAACAGGGCCAAATCCACATCATCAAAAGAATTTTCTGTAGTTTCCTGTACTGTATAGGTTTTTCCCTGATATTCAATCTGTGTTCCGGCGCTTCTGGCACTGGCCAACAGACGCAATTCTTTATATGGAATTTTCCGTTCTGCCATTACCTTCAGGATTTCCTGACCTACCGCGCCTGTTGCACCTACTACCGCAATCGTTAATTCTTTCATTGTTTTTCCTCCCAGCATCTATTTAGAATTTATTTTTTCTATCAACTAATCTAAAATATTCTCCAGATCTTCTACCAAACCAGTCCAGCCTTTTACTTTTTTTGCTGCTAAAGCAATTCCAGGCATAAAGGATTCCCGGGAAATAGAATCGTGACGAATGGTCAAGGTCTGACCCAAGCCGCCGAAAATAACTTCCTGACTAGCTACAAATCCCGGCAGCCGTACACTATGTACCCGCATACCTTCATATTCACCGCCGCGAGCTCCCGTAATTTTTTCATACTCATTTTCCATGCCTTGTTTTAAGGCTGGACGATTCTCGGCAATTTTAGCCAAGGTTGTCGCCGCTGTTCCCGACGGCGCGTCTAATTTTTTATCGTGATGCAGCTCAATGACTTCTGCATAAGGCATATATTTGGCTGCTTCAGCGGCGAACTTCATCATCAACACGGCGCCGATAGCAAAGTTTGCGGCGTGGAACATCCCTGTCTGGTGAGCTTCCGCCAATTTTCCCATCTCTGCCCGTTCCTCCGCGCTCAATCCTGTGGTGCCGGCTACCACTGCAATCCCTTTCTCCAATACCTGCGGTACATTCACCCGCATAGCGTCAGCCACGGTAAAATCAATCATGACATCAATAGCCACACTGCCCAATAGCTTCTGCAAATCAGTTTCTACCAGCACGCCTTCTACAGGACGGCCAATCAATGCGCCGATTTCCATACCTTGATATTCTCTATCGAAGGCCGCCACCAGCTCCAGCTCTGGATCATCCACTACGGTACGACAAATTTCGCGGCCCATACGGCCACAAGCACCCATTACACCTACTCGAATCATTTTAGTTCCTCCTTTATGCAGGGATGAGATTGGTTGTGATTTATAAAAAAAGCTAAAGGGAGAAAAACCCTTTAGCGATAGCTTTAGAATCAGCCTCCATCCCCATACATGATAGCTCAACAACAGCTGCTTGGGTTGCGGCTGCTGACAGTCCTGTACCTGTTCGATACAGCCCCAGCCTGTTTCTGCAGGACATCAACAGACTTCGGCGAAAATTCCTTTTATACTGTCTCTCTGATCTCCTGAATCTCCCCAGTACTACTGATAAGTTTCGCGCCTCTACCCTATCTAGTCAGACAAGGCATCTTTGTATTTAATTATTCTCTATCATAGCACCGGTATGCCTGGCTGTCAACCGCTCATTTGTTGCTTTTGGAAAAAAATACAGAAAAAATACAATATACTATGAAATATCTGCAAATAAAGCATATCACGATGTAAAAATATGCAAATGCATTGCACAGGATATTTGGTTATGCAGAGTATCATCTTTCTCAGATTAATGAAATTTTTCTTGTAGCGATACCTCAAAAAGGGGATACGAAAAAATTTCGCACCCCCTTTTCACATAATAAACTTTTGAGTTTTTATGATTCTGCTTTATAAATTGTTTTGCCTTCTTTTATAGTTTCCAGCACACGGATATCTTTAATTTCTTCCTTGGGAACTTCCAGCGGATTTTTATCCAGAATTACCATATCGGCCAACTTCCCTACTTCCAGAGAGCCTTTGATGGCTTCATCAAAATATTGATATGCACCATAGATGGTGACAGCCCGGATTGCTTCCATCACATCAATTGCATATTCTGTGCCAATCTCTCTGCCGGTCCGTGTTTTACGGTTTACAGCATTATGAATATTAAATACAGGATTGGGAGGTGTAACAGGCATATCATTGTGTACGGTAAAACGCATATTGCGCACGACAGAAGATTTTAATGGGCTGATCCTTCTGCCTCGTTCGGGACCCAATACAGAGTCTAAATGGTAATCACCCCAATAATAAACATGGTCGTGGAAATAGGACGGTGTGATTCCCAACTCTTTCATGGCGTCCAGCTGGTCTTCCCGCACCGTTTGGGCATGAATCATGACCGGCCGCAAATCTTTCTGATTCCCGCTGTTTTCCGTTGCTTTTTGATATGCTCGGATAAACTGATCTCCCATCGCATCGCCGTTGCAGTGCACAAGCATCTGCCAATTGTGCTCCATAGCGGTTTTGCAAAATTGCTCCATCTGCTCATCAGTATAAATAGGATAGCCGGAATACCCTTCCTCCGCATAAGAAGGTTTCTTATAGTAAGGTTGGGTCAGCCAAGCTGTTTTTGCCTGCGGAGAGCCGTCTGCTACGACCTTGGCACCACCAATTTTCAGATGATTTTGATATTTCTGCGACTCAGAATCGTTGGGAATCAACTCAGCTACATATTCCTGTATAGGATATGCGACAATATCCAGAATCAGTTTATCATGGCTTCGGCAATAGTCCAGCATTTGCAGCACATCCTGCGTGGTGCCACCCTCCTGTGCTGTGGTGATGCCATTGCTGGCATAATACTGTTGGGTGTGCAAAAACATTTCAGAAAGACTTTCTGCACTCAATCCTTTCATGGTATAGCCAAAACCAATGATGTGGATTGCCTTTTCTTCCAAAATGCCGTTTAATTCTCCTGTGAATGGGTCTCTCTGTATTACCGCACCTTCTGGATTAGGCGTATCTGCTGTCCAACCGGCCAATTCAAGTGCTTTGGAATTAACGACACCGACATGTCCGCTGACATGCAACAATAAAATAGGAATTTCTGTAGAGATTTCATCCAATTCTTTTCTGGTTGGATGTTCTTCATTTTCAAAAAATGCATTGTCATATCCCAGCGCTGCAAACCAGCCATTCTCCAAAAGCTCTCCATTGGCAATCATCTTCTTCATTTCTCGGAACAAAGTCTCTTTACTGTCCACGATACCAGCTGGTGGCGGGTACAGTTTGGGCAATGCTGCAATCAGATTTCCAATATGACCGTGTCCGTCGATAAAACCTGGCAGCATAGTTTTTCCCTGCAAATCAACTAATTCTGTCGCATCATCTTTTAACACGCTCACCGTGTTTTGTGTTCCGACGGCAAGAATTTTTCCATCTTCAACAAGAAGTGCTTCTGCTTGCGGCTGTGCATCATTGACGGTAATGATTTTTCCATTATAATACAATGTTTTCATAATCATACATCCTTTCATAAAATTAAATTAGAGATTGAAACTCTCTTTTTGACCAAAGAGTTTGACAAACCAATTAACAATAATTCTCTTCTTGTTCCAATGCTCTGGCTTTCTCATAATCTTTGATATAGACCAGACTAATTAGCAAGAAAACAACAACAGCTGCAGCGGTAAAAATCTGTATCATCAAAAGTGCTTTTGTCAATCCAAATGCCGTAGATAACGTTCCCAAGAGAAGCGGACCACATGCGCCAAAGAACTGAATGAACAGTACATACACGCCATAAGAAACAGATTTAAACCAAGATGGAACCAACTCCTGCGTTGCTACATGATAGGCCGTATTGGCTGTTGTGAGGCAAAAACCACCCAAAAAGATCAAAGGAATCAATTGTAACTGAAAACCTGCCAGAAAACTAATCGTTGCCAGGGATACACAGATGGCAGGCAAATATACACGAGCCCGCTTGTCATATTGATACCATTTATCCATAATTGTTCCGCCCAAAGGATAGCCAAAGGCAGAGATCAAAGCCAGCACACTGATCAGTGTTGCCGCAAGCGACAGCTGTAGATTCATCTCACGCACAAAATAGATAGATAACCAAGACAGTACACCCTGTAACGCCATAGACATAAATCCCGCACCCAGACAGACACCAAGTAAAGATCTATTCTTGCCGATTACCAAAAAGGCAGATTTCAAGCTGGTGTCAATTTGTTTATGAACCGGCGCGTCATCCTGTTCATCGCATTGTTTTGCCATCAACTTCTTCGGATCCGGCAAGGTCAGGCTGGCCAGCGTTAAAGCTAGACTGATGAATCCCACTGCATAAAACGCCATTCTCCAGCCCCACTGGTCAGCCAGATTGGCAAATACAATTGCCCCCAAAGCCATACCAAAGGTCATAGCTGTGTTGTAAATTCCGATTTTTTTACCCCAGTCTTTTTTACTGTACATACTGGTGATTAAGGAATTGGACAATGGCGCATAAGCGGAGTTTCCAGTTCCTACAAAAAAACGGGAAGCTAACAAAACGCCGAAACTGCTTGCCATGCCGGAGAGCAGTGTACCAATACTCCAAATCAATGCGGAAAGGCTGATTCCTTTTTTGGGAGAATACTTTTCTCCCAGAAAAGAGATAGGCAAGACAAACACTGCCATCCCCAATAAAACAACACTGCCCATCATGCCTACCTGTGTGTCCGTCAGCTGCAAGTCGGCCTGAATAACCGGAAAAATAGCATTAATCCCTACTCGGGAAATAAAGTCAATCACAAACAAACCATATAAAATGAGAAAACAAATAGTCCGTTTTCTTTTTGGAACATGAATAAGCGGCTGATCTTGTTCTTGTGTTGATTGTTTCATCATAAACCCCTCTTTGCTTAAATTTTTATATTCGGATCCGTTATCTTTATTATGCGTTATGGACACTTTTTTGCATATTCTCACTTTCTATGTTTTTTTGTCAAAGCATCATCATTTTTATTGCCCCCCTCTCACAAAGAAAGTTGGAATATAGTCAGTCGTCAAAAAAGTTTTGATATGAAGAAACTATAATAAATAAAACACTAACAACACAAAATAGAAAAGGATTGAAAATTTTCCTGGTTCTATTTATAATGTTTATTAAATCTATTTTGTACTTGTGATGTTTAGGTGGTGACTTCTATGCAGATTGAGCATTTGCGTTATTTTATTGCATTGGATACCTTTCAATCTATCAACAAAACCAGTCGGGAATTAGGTACTACACCGCAGAATGTCAGTCGGATTTTAAAAAATCTGGAAACAGAAATGGATGCGGATTTATTTTTCCGCACCGCGGATGGTGTCACACTCACCCAAACTGGCACTGATTTTTTACAGTTTGCCAAAGCGACAGTTTATCACTTTGATAAATTACAGGCTGATGTTCAATACAGAAAAACACAACAGAATCAGCATAAAGATGTTGTTCTATTTTCCAGCAACGTTGTAAATGAAATTGTTTTAAACGATATTCTGGTGGCCTTTTCTCAAGAATACCCTGAAATATTTGTAAATAACATGATTGTCGACTGGAAGGAAGGATATCAGAAGATTGCCGCGATGCCTTCAGCCCTTGCTTTTCTGGCATACTGGCCGGAGAAAAATTTTCTGGAAGGCTTTGATTTTGTCCCTGCACTGCAATCACATAATGTGGCAATTATGTCGAAAAGCCACCCGCTGGCCCAAAACAGTTATGTAACAATTCCGCAACTCGTAGACCACAAACTGATTATACTTACCCAGAATCATGTGGACAATACAGAAGTCGTTGTATTGTTAGAGCAATATCTGTCTACAAGAAAAGTATCTTTAACTGGTTCGGGCAATTTACGGGCCTGTTATCGTCTGACAGCAAATGGCGAGTATATTTGTCCTGGAACCATGGAGTCCTTTATTCGTCAGGAGGATTATCTCCGTGAAAATTTGATTGCACTGCCGACTTTAGATTTTCCCTTAGCAACACATGCACTGATTAAACATAAACATCTGCCCAAGGATTCTGCTCAACATTTGCTATTTTCATTTATTCTGGATTATCTGCAAAATAATCCTGTAACCTAATAAGTATCCCCCGGCATAGCCGGGGGTTTTACATATGCGCCTATAAGGCTTTATTACTAAGCAGCGCCTAAAAGGCGCATAAAAAGCCTGACATCTGCATGTTCTGTTACTTGCTACCCGTAAACGGGTC
>OFFL01000457.1_pt1 | contig 45565 bp, 39 predicted proteins | sample 1521391 | NCBI WGS metagenome assembly OFFL01 (sample SAMEA3504082, study PRJEB24116) | mouse gut metagenome | biome: mouse gut; feature: mouse-associated habitat; material: faeces | place: Denmark | collected 2011
GGTGGTGGCTGCCGATAGACTGAATGTGCGAGAAGCGCCCGATCTAGGAGCAAAAAGAATCGGATATATTGATAACGGCGAGAGGCTCCAGATGCTGGAGGATCAGGGCGAGTGGCTAAAGGTTCAATATACGGAGGGCATAAGCGGCTATGTGGCATCGGAGTATGTTACGGTCATGGAGGAGTTTGTTTATGCCAAGACCTTGGAGGAGGAAGCAAGAGAGCTGGAGGAAAGAAGAGCTCTGGAGGCAAGGCAGAATGTGACAGAGCAGGAGGTCTCGGAGAATACAGCCATCAATGTGACACCGCCGTCGGGTGTTTATTCTACAAATGAAGAACTGCGTTCACAGATTGTAGATTATGCCATGCAGTTTTTGGGGAATGTGTACATTCATGGAGGAAAGACGTTGGAAGGAGGAACAGATTGTTCCGGCTTTACCAGCCTAATTTATGCGGAATTCGGATATTCCGTCAGCAGGACACCGGCAGGACAGCTTTCCAATGCCGGGAGAAGCATATCATACAGCGAGATACAGCCGGGAGATATTATCTGTTACGGATCTAAGGGAAAATGCACCCATGTGGCCATGTATATAGGAGACGGGCAGATCATCCATTCAGCAAACCCCAGAAAGGGTGTAGTAATCTACAAAGCGGATTATGACACCATTCTGGGGGTGAAGAATCTGATTGACTGAGTATGGCGCAATGGACAAAAAGAGGGCGATTGACTGTCTTCCGGCACTTGCGGAAGAGCAGATACCTGTCAAATGTCATGGCTGGCCCAGGATATCTTCCGAGGACAAGATCCATTCGCCGAAAATATCCTGGCTCCAGGCCTGCAGGTCAGACAAATATAAGGCTACGCCTCCATAACTGCGAATACCATGGCTGCCGGCAAGCTCTTCCGTGTATTCTTCCAAAGGATAGATACCTTCCAGCCGCAAGGGACCGCTTTTGTAGTGACAGACCAGAGGAAGTACCCCTGTGTTTTCATCCTTGATGGAAACAGTGTCTTCTGTCACGTGAAAGGTGACCCATGCCATCTCCTCCAGCATGCACAGGGCCTGCTTCTGAGTGGAGACATAATTGCCCAGAGAATAGTAGCATAAAGCACGGTTGCCGTTTTCGGCGGTTATCCATTCCACGGGCTGGGGCACATGGGGATGTGTCCCTATAATCAGATCAGCTCCTGCCTCTGTCATTTCCTGTGCGAAGGCCTTTTGATAGCTGGAAGGCCTGTCCTGATATTCCGTTCCCCAGTGAGGGAATACGATGACAATATCCGCAAGCTGTCTGGCCTGGCGGATATCCTCTGCAACCTGAGGATTGAGGCTGGTAAAATCAATGGCTCCGCTGGATTCGTTGTACGCACAGAGCATATTCAGGTGGCCTCTGAGACTGGAGGGCAATGTCTCCATATTCGGGCCATAGGTATAGTTTAGAATGGCAAAGGTAACGTCTTTTATTGTGACCAGCGGAATGGAGGATTGTTCCTCTTCGCTGCTCTCACTGTTTATGCCGGTCTGCAGGATCTGGGGATATTTTTTCCAGAAATCCACACAATGGTATATTCCGTTGATTCCCTGATCTGCCGCGTGATTTGTTGCCTGAAGTACGATATTAAAGCCCGCGGCGGCAATGGCATCTCCTACTTGGGTGGGAGAATTGAAATAAGGATATCCGGAGAAACCAAGTTCGTTTCCGCCGAAAATGGTTTCCTGGTTGATGACCTTAAGATCGGCGGCTTCCAGATAATCGGTTATTTCCTGAAACAGGAAGGAATAATCGTAGGTACCGTCAGACTGTTTTCCTGTATTGACAATTCCCATGTGCATTAGATTGTCACCCAGCGCCATGAGGGTGATATCATATTCTTGAAAAACATCAGGGCTTTCAGAGGGATCGGAGCTTTTGGAGTACTCCGGGTATTCGGAAGACTCCTGCGCAAGGGGATTCGAAGAAAGGGATTCTCCGGATGATTCTGAGGGCAAAGTGGCATCCTCCGATTCGGACAATCCCGGAAGCACAGCGGTATTTTCCTGGGGAAAAAGAAGCGGAGCTGCCGCCAGATAGATCAAAATAGCTCCCGGAATTAAGATGGAAATCAAAAAAATAATTCTTTTTTTCATGGGTCTGTCTCCCTTATAATCATATTCTGATATTGTTTTCTTTGTTTGTATCATAGTCTTTTTTCAGAATTTGTCAATGGTATGTCCAAGTTGGCATTACAATCCAAAAAGAATGCTTGTGATTTTGTAATCCATACAGTATAATGTGAAATATAAAATATGTGGGTACAAAATGCAGGAAATTTAATGGTTTCAGAGATGGAGGAGACACCTATGGCAGATGCGAAGACAACGAGAAATCCATATCCTCTGGGAGCACATCCGGAGGCGGGAGGAATCAGATTTTCCTTCGTATCCAAAGAGGCGGATTGTGGAATCCTGTTGTACGATCTGAATGGTGGTAAAAAAATACAAAGGATTCCCTTTCTGCCGGAAGATCGGGTTGGAAATATATATTGCAGGCTGGTGGAGGGAATTTCTCCGGAAGCGGTTTCTTATCAGTTTTATGAGGGAGGGCGGACTGTTGCGGACGAATATGGAAGAGCATTTACGGGACGGGCAGCCTTTGGCAGATCTCAGAAGACATCGGAATGGAAGGCGAGCTTTTTAAAAGAAAATTTTGACTGGGAAGATGACAGGTGCCCCAGAATACCATATGCAGACGCGTATTTTTACTGCATGCATGTGAGAGGGTTTACAAAGCATTCTTCCTCCGGAGTGGTTCACCGGGGTACCTTTGCGGGAATCATGGAAAAAATCCACTACTTGAAGGAAATCGGCGTCACTACGCTGGAGCTTCAGCCGGCATATGAGTTTCAGGAGGCTCCTCTGGGGGAAGAGGTCAGGGAAACTGCTTTATTTGGGGCGCCGGAAGACAAAATGGACTCTAAAAGAATCAATTATTGGGGATATAGAAAGGGTTTCTATTACGCGCCGAAGGCAGCTTATGCGGCCTCAGGAGATGCCTCAGGAGAATTTCGGGAGCTGGTGAAGGCGCTTCACAGGAACCACATGGAGCTGGTGATGCAGTTCTATTTTCCTGATACGGTGAAGCGAAGCGGCATTTTAGAAATATTACGTTTCTGGGTACTGGAATATCATGTGGATGGTTTTCGGCTGTTGGGAGAAAACCTTCCTGTGGATCTGGCAGCGGCTGACGATCTGCTGGCGGACACAAAGCTTTTGTATCAGGGCTTTTGGATAGACTGCATTTACGGAAGAAACGAAACTCCGGACAGGCCGCATCTGGCGGAGTATAATGATTCCTACCTATATGATATGCGCAGGTTTTTAAAGGGTGACGAGAGCATGCTGGACTGCGTTCTGCGCCATATGAGATATATTCCGGAAAAAGCAGGAAGGATTCATTATCTGACTAATTATAATGGGTTTACATTGGCTGATATGGTGATGTACGACCACAAACACAATGAAGCCAACGGAGAGGACAACAGGGACGGAAATGACTATAACTGCAGCTGGAATTGCGGTGAGGAGGGAACTGCCCGCAGCCGCCGGGTAAAGGATCTGAGGCTGCAGCAGATGAAAAATGCCATATGCATGCTGCTTCTTACCCAATCTACCCCCCTGATCTTTATGGGGGATGAATTCGGCAATTCGCAGAAGGGAAACAATAATCCTTACTGTCAGGACAATGCCATTACCTGGCTTGATTGGCGGCTTGTATCAAAAAATGCCCGGATACTGGAATTTTGGAAGAAAATGATGAGCTTTCGAAAGGCACATCCGATTCTGCATCCTGACAAGGAGCTGCGGCTGATGGATTATATTGCCTGCGGATACCCGGATTTATCCTATCATGGCCAGAGCGCCTGGAGACCCAGAACAGACGGGTATTTTCGGCATATCGGAATCATGTTGTGCGGAAAATATGCCAGAGTGGACAGAGATACGGAGGATGCTTTTATATATCTGGCCATTAACATGCATTGGGAAAGCCATAAGCTTGCTCTGCCCAGACTGCCCCGGGGGATGAAATGGGAGAGGGTTTTGGGAACGTCGGATAAGGGTGAGGCTTTCAGGGACGGAGAACAACAATACACAGAAGAGAGCAAAAGTGCTGGGCTCGAGCTGCTGCAGTATGAAGAAGGACAGCAGGATGGCGGGGCACAGCAGAGGACGACAGAGCAGCAAAGGGCAGCAGAACAGCAAAGGCCGGCAGAAACGCAGAAATCCACAGGCGGGCAGGAGGCTGCAGAGCTGGAAAAGGAAATACCACCCAGAAGCATTTCGATTTTTATAAGTGTTTCCGAAGAAAGCAAGCCTGTCAGGAGGAGACACAGAAAGGGTTCGGGACGATAATTGACACATGGGTAAAATTTGGAATCATTTCAGAACGATCACATATCACAAATATCTGGTGGCGAAGGGCTGTTTTCGAGTGGGATTGTTCTGGCAGGGATTGCGGCATGATCTGTCAAAGTACTCTCCCACAGAGTTTCTGGCAGGCATAAAGTATTATCAGGGAACCAGAAGTCCTAACAATGCGGAGAGAGAAGAGAAAGGGTATTCCGCCGCCTGGCTGCACCACAAGGGAAGAAATCGACATCACTATGAATACTGGACGGACTACAGCATAGAAGCTGGAGCCGGTATCATAGCTCCGGTGCCCATGCCGGACCGGTATATCGCAGAAATGATTATGGATCGGATTGCCGCCAGCAAGGTTTACGAGGGCAGGAATTACACAGATGCCTCTCCGCTGCAATATTATTACAAGGGGACGGACAGAGCGCCTTTACACAGGGACACCCGGGAAAAGCTGGAGCGAATGCTGAAAATGCTTGCAGAGGAGGGGGAAGAAAAAACCTTTGACTGTATCCGGAGGGAGTTGGTTAAAAAAAGGCAAAGAGGAAAATAAAGAGGAAAAGAACAGTTTTTTTAAATTTGCATAATATACCGTAAAAGAAAATATACGGTGAACAATATGAATTGGATCGTTTGGATACTGTTGCTTGGCTGCTGCGGCTGTAATCAGGGCTGTGGCAGACGTGCATGTGGAAATTGTGGCAGAAGCTGCAGGATCGATGTGGGCTGTGGCAGAGACAGCAGCTGCAGCTGCGGCAGAAGCCGCCGGGATGATGACTGCTGTGAAAGAGATTGCTGCGAGCAAAACTGCTGCGAAAGAGACCGTTGTGACAGGGAAAGAGACTGCTGTAACAGGGAGCAGGACTGCTGTGAGGCGGAGAGGGAGACCAGAGATGCGGACTGTGGCTGTGGCAGAGATAATGACCGGGATGGAAGAGATTGTGATGCTCCCGGCATGATTCCGCCTCCATGGCAGGATTATCCCGGACTTCCCCGCCGGGAACAGTGTGAAGGAAATCATTAGGTTCACACCGGATTTTCATCCGCAAGACCTTCATTAAGTGATTTTCAAGCCGAAGAAAGCAGAGGCTGGTAAGAGGAAAATATGAGTGAAACGACGGACGGTCCCTATGAAGGTTGACCGTCCGTTTTGCAACAATTTACTTATCGCATTTTGTGTGCATCATGTTGCTGTTTGCGGCGAAGCCGTAAATAGTAACAACTTCTGCTGTCAACAGAAGAACAGAAGAAAATAGGCTGAAAATAGGGAAAAAGTATTTTACAAAGCTACTTTTTGTGATATATTGATATGAGAGCGCTCATAAGAGGCAAAGGAGGTACCCGGCATGGCCAAGGACAAGTATGTGGCGTATGTCTCTACTTACACAAGAGGAGACAGGCACGGAATCAAAATATATGACGTAGATATGGAGAAGGGGCGTTTTAGCGGGAAAGATCAGGTAGAGATATCAAATTCTTCCTATGTAACCATATCACATAATGAAAAATTCCTTTATTCAATAACGGATTTTGGGGTGGAGTCTTATGCCATATTAGAGGACGGAGGACTGGAAATGATTAACTTTGCGTCCATCAACGGCATGAGAGGCTGTTATGTGTCTACGGATTATACAGACAGCTACCTTTTTGTAGCGGGCTATCACGACGGAAAGCTTACGGTTCTGCGTCTGAAGGAGAGCGGTGCTATCGGCGATATCACTGACGAGATATTTCACAAAGGACTGGGAAGCGTGGCGGAACGAAATTTCCGGCCTCATATAAATTGTGCCAGGATGACCCATGATAATAAATACCTGCTGGTGGCTGATCAAGGCATGGATCATGTAAATGTTTACCGATTTGACCACAGGAACGGTAAAGTACTTCTTGCAGACGTTATCCGGAGCGAGATAGAGTCTGCTCCCAGGCATGTGAAGATTTCCAGGGATGGACGTTTTATTTATATTATTCATGAGTGGAAATGTTATATTGATGTATATTTCTACGAAGAGAGAAAAGGACAGCCCTTCTTTGAAAAAATTCAGACGGTGACTACCTCCAGCGTGGAAAAAGGAAGTCCCAATGCTGCCAGTGCTTTATCCTTTTCTGAGGACCACAAATATTTACTTACTACGTTGGCAGGTGATAATGCGGCGGTGCTCTTCAGTGTGGACGAAGAGAGCGGAAAGCTGACGGAGATCTTTTCACTGCCTGTCAGCGGGGACTATCCTAAAGATGCTATTTTGTTCCCTAATAATAAGTTTCTGGTTTCCTTAAACCATGAGAGCAACGAGATGACATTTTTCCATGTGGACATAAAAAATAAGACCATGGTTATGAACGGGCCGCCTGTGCAGGTGGACGTGCCCAATTGTATTACCTTTCATAAGCTGTGAAGGTTTTGTAAGCCGTGAAGAATTGCTGTATAAAACTCCTGATGAATTCGGGAGTTTTTGCTTTCTATGTTTTTTGTATTGGGAAATGTTACAGACAGGATGGGTGAAGGCACATGCCGCCTTTGACAGGGAGCCGTACGATGGCAGCATTGTAAATATGGGAGCAAGGAACGCTGATGGGAGCGTATGCTGCATCATAGGTATGCGTAAAGATATTCGTTCCCGGACAGGGAAGCCGCCGGGAGACAGCATGCTGGTGACAGTCAGGGAAAGGGAATGAGGAGGTACCCCATTCCCTTCGGAATATTTCAATATGGATTCTGCAACAACATTGATTACTTGTAGAATTTCTCCATCCGGTCCAACTGCGCAGACATATTAATCATCATTGCGTCCAAAATGGTAAGAGCAACCATGCATTCCATGACTACAACGGCTCTGGGAACAATAATGGGATCGTGGCGTCCCTGAATGCAAAGGTCTGTATTTTCTCCGCTTCGGGTTACGGTTTGTTGGGTGCGGTAGATGGAGGGAGTAGGCTTGACGTGTGCTCGCAAAAGGATTCTGCTGCCGTCACTGATACCTCCCAGGATGCCGCCCGCATGATTGGTCTGCTTGACGATATTTCCATCGCACATGCGCAGGGCATCGTTATTTTCGCTTCCCCGGCGGGAGGATACCTGACAGCCGTCGCCGATCTCCACGGCCTTTACAGCGCCGATGGACATAACGGCTTTGGCCAGATTTGCATCCAGCTTTTCGAACACAGGGTCTCCGATGCCGGAAGGAAGGCCTTCTATGACACATTCCATGGAACCTCCGGAGGAGTCGCTTTCCTTTTTTACTGTCTCAAGATATTCCAGGGCTGTCAGGCTGGCTTCCCTGTCCGGCATGGCGGTAGGGGTGGAAAGAATTGCAGAGCGGTCAAACCGCGAATCGTCAATTTCCACAGGGCCTATGGAACGGGTATAGGCGTATACATCCACGCCCAGCTGCTTCAGGATTCTGGAGGCTACGGCGCCTGCGGCTACTCTGCCTGCAGTTTCTCTGCCGGAAGAGCGCCCGCCGCCCCGGTAGTCTCGAAAACCGTATTTTTGATCATAGGTAAGGTCAGCGTGGCCGGGCCGGTAACACTCGGCGATGTTGCCGTAATCTCCGGACCGCTGAGACGTGTTTCGGATCATCAGCGACAGGGGAGTGCCGGTGGTATATCCCTCAAAGATTCCGGACAGGATCTCCACCTGATCTTCCTCCCTGCGGGTGGTGGTGATGAGGCTGCTTCCGGGTTTACGTCTGTCCAGAAAAGCCTGGATGTGGGCCTCTTCCAGGGCCAGTCCTGCAGGACAGCCGTCTATGACTACGCCCAACGCCTTTCCGTGGGATTCTCCCCAGGTTGATATGCGAAATATGGTTCCCAAAGTGGATCCCGCCATGCTGATACCTCCTTGAATGTGTGCTTCAGAGCGTTTTGGTTAAATTTGTATTTCTGGGAGAAATATACTTGAAAATCCAGCCGCTTTGCGTCTGCCGCGCTTCGCGCTTGATTTTCTGCGCTCATGGTACATTATACCGAGGCGGCGGGGAAATGGCAACTTTTTTGAAAAAATAGTGTACAGAAAGGAAAAGTATGGTATGATCGATGTGAGGAAAAGCAGAGAGGAAATGTGGAAATGTATCGTATTTTAAAACAGGAGGGCAGGGCAAAAAGAGCGGAGTTTCACACCGTTCACGGCGTCATACAGACGCCTGTATTTATGAATGTGGGGACTGTGGCGGCGATCAAGGGAGCCGTAGCCACATCTGATCTGGAGCAGATAGGAACGCAGGTGGAGCTTTCCAATACCTATCATCTTCATGTGCGTACCGGAGACAGGGTGATCCGGCAGCTGGGCGGACTTCACCGTTTTATGTCCTGGGACAAGCCTATTCTCACGGATTCCGGCGGATTCCAGGTGTTTTCTTTAGCAGGACTGCGCAAAATCCGGGAAGAGGGAGTCTATTTTAACTCCCATGTAGATGGGCGGAAAATTTTTATGGGGCCGGAGGAAAGCATGCAGATCCAGTCCAACTTGGCGTCTACTATAGCCATGGCCTTTGACGAGTGTGCGCCCAGCAAGGCGGACCGGGGGTATGTGCAGGCCTCAGTAGAGCGGACTACCAGGTGGCTGGAGCGCTGTAAGCGGGAGATGACCCGGCTGAACTCTCTGGAGGATACCATCAACCCCAATCAGCTGTTATTTGGTATCAATCAGGGGGCCGTCTATTCCGATATCCGTATCGACCATGCAAAACGTATTTCAGAGCTGGAGCTTGACGGTTATGCGGTAGGAGGTCTGGCGGTTGGGGAGACTCACCAGGAGATGTATCAGATTTTGGAGGAGGTAGTTCCCTTCCTGCCGAAGGAAAAGCCTACTTATCTGATGGGAGTGGGCACTCCGGCTAATATCCTTGAGGGAGTGGAGCGTGGAATAGACTTTTTTGACTGCGTTTATCCTACCAGAAACGGACGGCATGGGCACCTGTACACCAACCAGGGCAGAATCAATTTGTTTAATGCGAAGTATGAATTGGATTCCCGTCCCATAGAAGAAGGCTGCGGATGCCCTGCATGCAGGAGATATTCCAGAGCATATATCCGGCATTTACTGAAGGCCAAGGAAATGCTGGGAATGCGTCTGTGCGTACTCCATAATCTATATTTTTATAATAGAATGATGGAGGAGATACGGGATGCTCTCGATGCAGGGGACTTTGCAGGGTATAAAAAGCGGAAGCTGGAGGGTCTGCTTGGCAGCCAGGATTAAATTGTCATAAAAGACTTGCCCTACCGAAACTTTTTGTGTATTATGTTTATTTAAGAGACTTGGGCGTCTGAGCAGGTCTGCACAGGCGGAGAAACCGCAGGACGCCGGAATGGAGGAAAGATGGGAATATTATTAACGGAGGCAGCTGCTGATCCTGCAATGGGAACAGGAGGACTTATAGGCGGCTCGCTGCTTTACCTGGTAGTGATCTTCGGCGCTATGTGGTTCTTTATGATGAGGCCGCAGAGTAAGGAGAAAAAAAGGCTTGCCTCGATGCTGGCTTCTCTGGAGCTGGGGGATTGTGTGCTGACTACGTCCGGATTTTACGGAATTGTGATCGATATCTCTGACGATACGGTTATTGTGGAATTCGGCAACAACAGAAACTGCCGTATTCCTATGGACAAGTCTGCCATCAGCCGGGTGGAAAAGCCTGGGGAGAACTGAGGCAGGGACTTGAGGAAAGGTCAGGAAGGCGATGTCTAAGGGCACCGTCTTCTTTTTTTGCTTGTTTCAATGCAATTGATTCTTTGCTTGATTCTTTGTAAGATTGGGTTGAAATTTATTATAGTATCGGTTATTATAATAAGAAATGCCTTTCACGCTTTAACAGAGCAAAGCAAAAGGCATGGAAAGAGAAGAGAAAGGATGCAGTGACCATGGAATTACATATCGTGTGTATTCCCGGTGACGGGATCGGACCGGAAATCGTCAGGGAAGCAAAAAAGGTGCTGGAGGCAGTGGCACAGGTCTACGGGCACAAAATGATTTTTGAAGATATTCTGATGGGAGGCGCATCTATTGATGTTCATGGAGTGCCGCTGACGAAGGAGGCTGTAGAACGGGCAAGATCCGCCCAGGCAGTGCTGATGGGATCCATCGGCGGGAACACCTCTACATCTCCCTGGTATAAGCTGCCACCCAATCTGCGCCCCGAGGCAGGATTGCTGGCCATCAGAAAAGAATTGAATCTTTTTGCCAACCTGCGTCCGGCAGTACTTTATGATGAATTGGCGGCGGCCTGTCCCCTGAAGGAGGAGATCAGCAATGCCGGCTTTGATATGCTGATTATGCGGGAGTTGACCGGCGGCCTCTATTTTGGAGAACGCAGAACAGTAGTGGAGAACGGCGTCAGGAAAGCCGTCGATACATTGACCTATGACGAAAATGAAATTAGAAGAATTGCCATAAAAGGCTTTGACATCGCCATGAAGCGCCGAAAGAAGGTGACCAGCGTAGACAAGGCCAACGTGCTGGACTCCTCCAGACTCTGGAGAAAGGTGGTGGAGGAGGTGGCCGCCGGATATCCGGATGTGGTTCTGGAGCATATGCTGGTGGACAATTGTGCCATGCAGCTGGTAAAGGATCCGGCGCAGTTTGACGTGATTCTCACGGAGAACATGTTCGGCGATATTCTGTCCGACGAGGCCAGTATGGTCACAGGATCCATCGGCATGCTGGCCAGCGCCAGCTTAAATGACAGCAAGTTCGGATTGTACGAGCCCAGCCATGGATCCGCGCCCGATATTGCAGGTCAGGATATAGCCAATCCTATAGCCACGGTGCTAAGCGCCGCCATGATGCTGCGTTACAGCCTTGATCTGGACGGGGAGGCAGATGCTGTGGAGGCCGCTGTAAAGCAGGTGCTGAAGGACGGCTACCGCACGGGAGATATTATGTCTGCCGGCTGTGAACAGGTTGGCTGCAGCCGCATGGGAGATTTGCTGGCGGAACGCATAAAATGAGGGAGGTATGGATATGAGAAGTGATTCGGTAAAGACGGGCCTGGCTCAGGCTCCTCACAGAAGTTTGTTTAACGCACTGGGATTTACAGAAGAAGAGCGCAGAAGACCTATGATCGGTATTGTATGCTCCTATAATGAGATTGTTCCAGGGCATATGAATCTGGATAAAATTGCAGAGGCTGTGAAAATGGGCGTGGCCATGGCAGGGGGAACGCCGGTGATGTTCCCCGCCATCGCCGTGTGCGACGGTATCGCCATGGGCCATGTGGGAATGAAATATTCGCTGGTGACCAGGGAGCTGATCGCGGACAGCACGGAATGCATGGCCCTTGCGCATGGTTTTGACGGACTGGTGTGTATTCCCAACTGCGACAAAAATGTGCCCGGCCTGCTGATGGCGGCGGCCAGAGTCAACATTCCCACCATTTTCGTGTCCGGCGGCCCCATGCTGGCAGGACGTGTGAAGGGGCAAAAGAGAAGCCTTTCCTCCATGTTTGAGGCGGTGGGAAGCGTAACGGCCGGCACCATGACCCAGGAGGAGCTTTGTGAGTTTGAGGAGAAGACCTGTCCTACCTGTGGTTCCTGCTCGGGTATGTATACGGCTAATTCCATGAACTGTCTCACAGAGGCCATCGGCATGGGGCTAAAAGGGAACGGCACCATCCCCGCCGTGTACTCGGAGCGTCTCCGCCTTGCAAAGCATGCAGGCATGAAGATCATGGAGCTGGTGGAGAAGGATATCAAGCCCAGAGACATTATGACGGAAAAGGCATTTATGAATGCATTGACTGTGGATATGGCACTGGGATGCTCCACCAATTCCATGTTGCATCTTCCTGCCATTGCAAAGGAAGCAGGGGTAAATTTGAATTTGGAAATAGCAAATCAATTGTCGGCCAAGACACCCAACCTCTGCCATCTGGCTCCGGCAGGCCCTACCTATATGGAGGATCTGAACGAAGCGGGCGGTGTGTATGCGGTGATGAACGAGCTGACGAAAAAGAATCTGCTGTACCTGGACTGCATGACAGTCAACGGTACCTCCATCGGTGAAAATATTAAGGGCTGTGTGAACAGGGATCCTCAGGTTATCCGTCCGGCGGAGAATCCTTACTCGGAGACCGGGGGTATCGCTGTTCTGAAGGGAAATCTGGCGCCGGAGGGCGGGGTGGTAAAACGCTCTGCGGTGGCTTCTGAAATGCTGGTGCATCAGGGACCTGCCCGGGTCTTTGACTGCGAAGAGGATGCCATTGCCGCCATTAAGGGCGGCAGGATCGTTGCCGGCGATGTTGTGGTTATCCGGTATGAGGGACCCAAGGGCGGTCCAGGCATGAGAGAAATGCTGAATCCAACCTCCGCTATTGCGGGCATGGGATTGGGCTCCAGCGTGGCGCTGATTACCGACGGAAGATTTTCCGGTGCATCCAGAGGCGCTTCCATCGGACATGTTTCTCCTGAGGCGGCAGTGGGAGGCCCCATGGCCCTGGTGGAGGAAGGAGACATTATCAGCATCAATATTCCGGAAAACCGGCTTGATGTGCTGGTATCTGCCGAAGAACTGGAAGCCAGACGTAAAAAATGGCAGCCCAGGGAGACGGAGGTTACGGGATATTTGAAAAGATACCGTGAACTGGTGACCAGCGGGAGCCAGGGAGCCGTTTTGGAGCTTCCCTTCTGAGGCAGGAGAGCTTCCGAGAGCATAATTAAAGAACGGAGGAATAACAATGCAGCTGACAGGTTCCGAGATTGTTGTGGAATGTCTGAAGGAGCAGGGAGTTGACACAGTATTTGGCTATCCCGGCGGAACGATTTTGAACATATATGACGCTCTTTACAAGCACAGCAATGAGATCAGGCATATATTGACGTCCCATGAGCAGGGAGCGGCCCATGCGGCAGACGGATATGCCAGGGCTACAGGCAGAGTGGGGGTCTGCATGGCCACCAGCGGCCCCGGCGCAACCAATCTGGTGACCGGTATTGCCACGGCTTATATGGATTCTGTTCCCATGGTGGCGATCACGGCCAACGTAAATCTTCCGCTTTTGGGTAAGGATACCTTTCAGGAAGTAGATATCGCAGGCGTGACCATGCCCATCACCAAGCATGGATATATTGTGAAAAATGTGGAAATTCTGGCGGATACCATCCGCAAGGCATTCCGGATTGCCAGAAGCGGAAGGCCCGGTCCCGTGTTGGTGGATATCACCAAGGACGTGACAGCCGCCGTGTGCGAATATATGCCCGAGCCTCTTGAGCCGGAGGAGAAAAAGTGCCGTTATACGTCTGAGGACGTGGAAAAGGTGGTAGAGCTTCTGAAAAGCGCATCAAAGCCATATATATATTTGGGCGGGGGAGCTGTGATCTCTGAAGCCTTTCAAGAGGCGGCGCAGTTTGCGGAGCTTTTGGACGCTCCGGTATGCGACACCCTGATGGGAAAGGGAGGCTTTGACGGCAGAAGTCCCCGGTATACGGGAATGATCGGAATGCACGGCACCAAGACCTCCAATCTGGGGGTAAGCCAGTGTGATTTGCTGGTGGCGCTGGGGGCCCGTTTTTCTGACCGCGTGACGGGAAATCCCAAAAAATTTGCAGAAAATGCCAAAATTATTCATATAGATATTGACGAGGCGGAAATCAATAAAAATATTCGTGTGGATGCTTCTCTGGCAGGTGACCTGAAGCAGGCGCTCCGGGATATAAACAATCGACTGGAACAGCAGGAGCACACCGATTGGATGAAGACCATTGCTGACATGAAGGAAAAATATCCTTTGCGGTATGATCCCGATCAGCTGTCCTGCCCCTATGTGATTGAAACCATTGAAAGGGTCACGGAGGGAGAGGCGGTGATTACCACCGATGTGGGACAGCATCAGATGTGGGCGGCGCAGTATTTTCATTATACGCATCCTCGAACCTTCCTGTCCTCAGGGGGATTGGGAACAATGGGCTACGGTCTGGGAGCCTGCATTGGCGCTCAGCTGGGTCAGCCGGATAAAATCTGCATCAACATTGCCGGGGACGGGTGCTTCCGCATGAATATGAACGAGCTTGCCACGGCCAGCAGATACAACATTCCCATTATTCAGGTGGTGATCAATAATCATGTGCTGGGTATGGTGCGTCAGTGGCAGACACTGTTTTACGGGAAGCGCTACTCACAAACCGTGCTGAACGACAAGGTGGATTTCTGTAAAGTGGCTGAGGGACTGGGCTGTGAGGCCATCCGGGTTACTAAAAAGGAAGAGGTTGCACCGGCTCTGGAAAAAGCCATTGCCATGAAGGTGCCGGTTTTGATTGAGTGTGTTATCCCGGAGGATGATAAGGTATTTCCCATGGTTCCCGCAGGGGCGCCCATCGCAGAAGTATTTGACGGAGAGGATCTGGCTGCCAGATAGAAGATACTATGAAGAAAATATTTCGTGCCCTGCTGTTGTTCTTGGGATGCGGGCTTTTCCTGATCCTGGCAGGATTTTTGGCATTGGGCATGTATTATCGCAATAATTTTCCGGTGAACACCTGGATCAATGGAGTATACTGCACCGGAAAGACAGTGGAAGAGGTTAACAGGGAGCTGGCGGCACAGACCCAGCTGCCGGTGCTGACCCTGCAGGAGGCAGACGGCTCCAGCTGGCAGGTGGATTTGCAGGATCTGGATGCTGCTGCGGATTATACAGGACTGCTTCGAGATTACCTGAGGCAGCACGCTTCCTTTTTTTGGCTGGCAAATCTGAACCGGCCTGCCATAGTAGAATTGGAGCCTGCATGTTTTGTCTGGAACGAAGAGAAACTGGAAAGCTGGTTTATGGGCCTTTCCTTTGTACAGGAAGAGAAGAACAGACCCGCAGGGGTGAATGTGAGTTGCGAGGACGGGGAATATTGTCTCTATGACGGGAATACGGACCGGCTGGCGCCGGACAGGGCTTTTTTATACCTGAAAGAATGTCTTTCAAAGGGTCAGACAGCCGTTTCCCTGGAGGAGGGAGGCTGTTACGGGGACCTTGAGGACAGCGCTGCGGACAGATCCCAGCGGGAGCTGTGGAGCCAGGTGGAGGCGTTTCTGGACTGCGGGATCGTCTACGACATGGGCGCGGAGCAGATTGCGCTGACACCTGAGATTACAGGAACGTTTTTGGCGGTGGACGAAGCCGGAAAACTGCAGCTGGATCAGGAAGGGCATATCACTGTCAGTCAGGAAAAGGTGGCAGACTGGGTGGAGAACCTGGCCCTGCAGTATGATACCTGCGGTACCACGAAGGAATTTCAGTCCACCAGGGGAGACCTGGTCAGCGTCAAATATGTTACCTACGGGACTCAGCTGGATCAGGAGGCCGAGACAAATTATCTGATGGAGGCGCTTGCAAAGGAAGGAAAGCGGGACCAGGTTCATGTGCCGGCATATTTACAGCAGGGGTATGTGAGAGGACTGGATGATATCGGCGGCACATACATAGAAGTGGATATGACCGAGCAGCACCTGTATTATTATGTGGACGGTGAATTGCAGCTGGATACGGATATTGTTACCGGAAATCTCAGCACCCGGCACGGAACGCCTCAGGGCATTAATTTCGTGTACAATAAGCAGCGGGACAGGATATTGCGGGGGCCGGATTATGCTTCGCCGGTGAAATACTGGATGCCTGTGAAGGGAAGTATCGGCATTCACGACGCCGATTGGCGGAGCAAGTTTGGCGGTACTATTTATAAAACCAACGGGTCTCACGGCTGTATCAATATTCCGCCCAAGGTGATGCCGGATATTTATGAAATGACGGAAATCGGCACGCCGGTGATTATGTTCTATTAGACGCGCCGTGTTCTAAATCTGTGGGCTCCGGTCTGTATGAAAGCGTCGGCGGACAGTAACAAAAGTAGTGTTTTTTGCATAAATGTGTATAACATCTGAGGAGGAAGATTAAATGTCCAGAGTGTATAATTTTTCTGCAGGTCCGGCTGTTTTGCCGGAGGAGGTGCTGCGGGAGGCCGCGGAAGAAATGCTGGATTACAGAGGAACGGGTATGTCCGTTATGGAGATGAGCCACCGGTCCAAGGCGTACGAGAGCATTATCCAGGGGGCGGAGGCAGATCTGCGGGAGTTGATGGGGATTCCCGAAAATTATAGAGTTTTGTTTTTGCAGGGAGGCGCCAGCCAGCAGTTTGCCATGATTCCCATGAACCTGATGAAAAATCGGGTGGCAGACTATATTGTCACGGGGCAGTGGGCAAAGAAAGCCTGGCAGGAGGCCGGCATCTACGGAAAGGCTAACAAGATCGCTTCCTCGGAGGATGAAAACTTTTCCTATATTCCTGACTGCTCTGATCTGGATGTCAGTCCGGATGCGGATTATGTGTATATTTGCGAGAACAATACCATCTACGGAACAAAATTTAAAACCTTGCCCAATACCAAGGGAAAGCCCTTGGTGGCGGATGTTTCCAGCTGCTTTTTGTCAGAGCCTGTGAATGTGGAGAAATACGGAGTGATCTACGGAGGCGTTCAGAAGAACATCGGTCCTGCGGGTGTGGTCATTGTGATCATTCGGGAGGATTTGATTACAGAGGATGTGCTTCCCGGTACGCCCACTATGCTGCGCTATAAGATTCATGCGGACAATGCATCCCTGTATAACACACCTCCCGCTTACGGGATCTACATCTGCGGAAAGGTGTTTCAGTGGCTGAAACGTCAGGGCGGTCTGGAGGCCATGAAGGAATACAATGAAAGGAAGGCAAAAATTCTCTATGATTTCCTGGATGAAAGCCGTCTGTTTAAGGGAACAGTCAGAAAAGAGGACCGTTCTTTGATGAATGTGCCCTTCGTCACCGGCGACGGGGATCTGGACGTCAGATTTGTGAAAGCGGCCAAAGAAGCGGGCTTTGAGAATCTGAAGGGACACAGAAGCGTGGGCGGCATGCGGGCCAGCATCTATAATGCAATGCCTATAGAGGGTGTGGAAAAGCTGGTGGAGTTTATGAAAAAGTTTGAAAATGAGGAAAAGTGAAATGTATAAGATTAATTGTCTGAATCCCATTGCAGATGTGGGGCTGAAGAATTTCAGCGATAAGTATCAGGTTACAGCCGATGTAAATGAGGCGGAGGGAATATTGGTGAGAAGCGCTTCCATGCATGAGATGGAGATCCCGGATAGCCTTCTGGCGGTGGCCAGGGCCGGAGCCGGCGTCAACAATATTCCTTTGGAAAAGTGTGCGGAAAAGGGTGTGGTGGTGTTTAATACCCCCGGAGCAAACGCCAACGGCGTGAAGGAGCTTGTCATTGCCGGGATGCTTCTGGCGGCCCGGGATGTGATCGGCGGTATCGAGTGGGTGAAGGATTCCAGGGAGAATGCTGACATTGCCAAGGCAGCCGAGAAGGAAAAGAAAAACTTTGCAGGAACCGAGATCATGGGCAAGAAGCTGGGAGTCATCGGACTGGGCGCCATCGGCGTCAAGGTGGCAAACGCCGCCGTGTCCCTTGGCATGGAGGTCTACGGATATGATCCTTACCTGTCCGTCAACGCTGCCTGGAATCTGAGCAGGGCGGTAAAGCATGTGCTGAACGTGGACGATATTTATGCGGACTGTGATTATATCACCATCCATGTGCCGCTGCTGGATTCCACAAAGGGCATGATCAATGCCGTGTCAATCGCCAGGATGAAGGAGGGCGTGGTCATCTTAAACTTTGCCAGGGATCTGCTGGCCAACGAGAAGGATGTGCTGGAGGCGCTTCAGAGCGGAAAGGTAGCGCGTTACGTAACCGATTTCCCCAATCCGGTCACTGCCGGACAGAAGGGCTGTATCGTGATTCCGCATCTGGGCGCCAGTACGGAGGAATCCGAGGACAACTGCGCTGTTATGGCCGTTCAGGAAATCATGGATTATTTGGAGAACGGCAATATCAGAAACAGCGTAAATTACCCCTCCTGCGATATGGGAGTGTGCACCAAGGCAGGACGGGTGGCTATTTTTCATAGAAATACCGCCAACATGATCACGAAGTTTACGGCGGAATTCGGTGAAAAGGGCATTAATATCAGCGATATGACAAACAAATCCCGGGGCGAATATGCCTATACCATGCTGGATGTGGAGGAGGTTCCCACACAGGATATTGTGGAAGCGCTGGAAAAAATCAAAGGAGTGTTCCGGGTGCGTATTATAGTTTGACTTACCGGAACAGCAGAGGGGAGCCGCCGTCAAAGCCGTCATTCAGGTCCTGGAGGCTCTCCTTCAGTTTTTCATTGCTGGCACAGGATGCCTCGCTTTGAAGATCCATATAGAGGATAAATACATCCTCCAGCGTCATTCCTTTTTCTGCCGCAATTTCTTCCATTATGGGCTTGAGCTTGTCCAGCTGTACGGAAACCTGGGTTTTCTGGGGATCGATTTCACCCAGAGTGCTTTCTGCAAAGCTGTTGATGCGCTCCAAAAGCTTTCTGTTTTCTTCAGTCATATGATTCACCTCTTCTTATCTTTTTTTCATGTGTTCCGGGGAAACCTTTTTTGTCCCAGGACACCTTTTTTCATAGTTTATCACCGGAAGCTTGTTCTGTATAGTTTTTTTTGGTACAATAATAAGAAGAATGGCACGCAGGGAGGTAAAGCTATGAATAACAGGTTGTATAAAATGATGAACTGGCCAAAGATCGAGGAGATCATTTATTCGGAATGCGATGATCCTCACACGCTTCTGGGGCCCCACAAAACAGGAAAGCAATACCTGATTCAGGCGTATTTCCCGGGGGCGAAAAAGGCGGAGCTGGTCTTCGAGGGGATGGAGGAGACGATACCTATGGAGCTGGCCGACGAGGACGGCTATTTTGCCGCGCTTGTTCCCGGATCGAATAAGCTGCCGATCTATCATTATATAGTGGAGGACGCAGATGGAAACCGGTATGTGCGCCAGGAGGCATATCGTTTTGAGCCTCAGATCACAAAGCAGGATACGGAGAAATTCAAGAACGGAATTCATTATACCATCTATGAGAAGCTGGGGGCACATCCCTGCGTGATAGATGGAGTAGAGGGTGTTTGCTTTGCCGTATGGGCGCCTGCGGCCATGCGGGTCAGCGTGGCGGGGGATTTCAATGGCTGGGACGGGAGAGTCCATCAGATGAGGCGCCTGTGGGATTCCGGCATTTTTGAGCTTTTTATTCCCGATGCAGCTGTGGGGGATAACTATAAATTTGAATTAAAGCTGAAAGGGGGCATGACCTATCTGAAGGCAGATCCTTACGGAAACGCCGCTCAGCTGCGTCCGGAGACGGCCTCTGTTGTAGCGGATCTGGGGAGCTTTACCTGGGAGGATGACGCATTCATTCAAAAAAGAAAGGAATTCCAGGGCGGGAATGCGCCGGTCAGCGTCTATGAAATGTATCTGGGCTCCTTTGCCGCGCCCGGAGAGGGGGAGGCTTATGCAAACTACCGGGATATTGCGGATAAGCTGATTCCATATGTGAAGGAGATGGGGTATACTCATGTGGAACTGATGCCTGTGATGGAGCATCCCTTTGACGGCTCCTGGGGCTATCAGGTGATCGGATATTATGCGCCCACTGCCCGATACGGTTCTCCCGAGGATTTTATGTATTTTGTGAATGCCCTTCACAAGGCGGGAATCGGCGTGATTCTGGACTGGGTGCCGGCCCATTTCCCCAGAGATACCTACGGTCTATCCAATTTTGACGGAACCTGCCTGTATGAGCATAAGGATCCCAGACAGGGATATCATCCCCACTGGGGAACGCTGATCTACAACTACGGAAGGCCGGAGGTGTCCAACTATCTGATCGCCAACGCGCTGTTCTGGGTGGAAAAATATCATGCGGACGGAATCCGGATGGATGCCGTGGCCAGCATGCTTTATCTGGATTATGGAAAAAATGACGGAGAATGGGTGGCAAATATGTATGGCGGAAAGGAAAATCTGGAGGCCATGGAAATGATAAAGCACCTGAATTCCATTATGAAAAAGCGCAACGCGGGTGTGCTTACCATTGCAGAGGAGAGCACGGCCTTCCCCATGATTACCGGCGGCCTGGATCAGGGCGGCCTGGGCTTTGATCTGAAGTGGAATATGGGCTTTATGAACGATTATCTGCAGTATATCCGCTGTGACCCTTACTTCAGGAGCTATCATCACGGAGAGCTGACCTTCAGCATGATCTATGCCTACAGCGAAAAATTTATTCTGGTGTTTTCCCACGACGAGGTGGTACACGGCAAGGCCACACTGCTGGGGAAGATGCCCGGGGAGCGGGAGCAGAAATTTGCAAATCTGCGGCTGACCTACTCTTATATGATGACCCATCCCGGCAAAAAGCTCCTTTTCATGGGGCAGGATCTCGGGGAGTTTGACGAATGGAACGAGGCCCGGCAGGTGGAATGGGAGCTGGCGGAACAGCCGGAGCACAGAGGGATTGCTTCCCTGGTAAAGGATTTGAACCGCCTTTACCAGGAATGCCCGGAGCTGCATGAGCTGGATGATTCTCCGGAGGGATTTCAGTGGATCAATAATATTTCCGCGGACGACTGCTATCTCACCTATCTGAGAAAAGGGAGAGGGAAGGATGAGATTTTGTTGATAGTGGCCAATTTTTCCGGGGTGGAGAAGGAGATCACCACAGGAGTTCCCATGGCAGGAAAGTATAAGGAGATTTTTAATTCCGACGATGAAAAATACGGTGGAACCGGCGTGGTAAACAGCCGTCTGAAGCGTTCTAAGGAAGTGGAATGGGACGACAGACCGGATTCCGTTACGGTGAAGCTGGCGCCTTTGTCGGCGAGCATTCTGAGATACATTCCTTATACCAGGGAGGAACTGGACCAGATCAGGGAAAAGAAAGCGGCAAAGGACGGGAAAAAGAATCTGGAGAAGGAGCCTGTAAACAGCCGGAAGAAAGAAAAAAGTGCTGAAAGGAAAAGCACTGAAAAGAAAAGTGCTGAAAGGAAAAGCACTGAAGAGAAAATCACTGAAAGGAAAAGTGCTGAAAAGAAAAACGTAGAAAAAGCAGGGACCGGAAATGCTGCAAAAGCCGCAGGAAGAGCCGGGAAGGGAACGGCCCGAAAGGGAAAAACCGCCGGAAAAAGCAGCGGCAGAAGTAAGGAGTGAAGCCGGACGACGCCGGCAGGGAGTAAAGAATAGATGGTAATGACAAATCTGTGGGTTATGGCGGCAGGGTCCGGCGAATCTTTGGAAGAAATGCTGCAGCCTGATGTGATCGGGCAGTTTTTGGCGGAAATTCCGGAAAAGGCCCTGAGGCTGGGAGCAAGGGTGCTGCTGGCGGCATTGTTTTTCCTGGTGGGCAGCCAGTTGATCAAGCTGGTACGTAAGATCATAAAAAAGTCCATGCAGCGGGCCGGGGCGGAGCTGGGGGCCATTCAATTTGTGGATTCCTTTGTGAAGGCCGCGCTCTATGTGCTTCTGTTTTTGATGCTGGCGTCTTCCTTTGGGCTGGATGCCGCCAGTATCGTAGCACTGCTGGGATCTGCGGGTGTGGCCATCGGTCTGGCAGTTCAGGGAAGTCTGTCCAACCTGGCCGGGGGAGTGCTTTTGCTGATTCTGAAGCCCTTTAAGGTGGGGGACTATATTCAGGAGGGCTCTTCTGGAAAGGAGGGGACGGTGGCTGAGATCCAGATTTTTTATACAAAGCTGGTGACGCCGGACAACCGGACCATCGTTCTTCCCAACGGCAGTCTGGCCAACAACAGTCTGATCAACTATACCGCTCAGGATGCCAGAAGGATGGATATTGTGGTGGGAATTTCCTATAAGGCGGATCTGAAAAAAGCCAAGGAGGTTCTGCTTCAGGTGCTGGAGGAGGACGAGGCGGTGATGAAGGACAGGGATCATTTTGTTTTTGTGGACAACCTTGGCAGCTCCAGCGTGGATCTGGGAGTCCGGTGCTGGTTTGCCCAGAGCGATTTCTGGCCGGGAAAGTGGCGGATTACGGAAAACTGTAAGCTGGCTCTGGATCGGGCGGGGATCGAAATTCCTTATAATCAACTGGATGTGCATCTGGACCGAACCCAGGCTGAGTAGCTGTGAAAGGAATTATATTTTGTGACAAATAATTGGATGGGATAGACATGTTTAATTTATAAAAGGCTGTAAACTTTTCTACGATTATTGTGGAAAAGTTTACAGCCTCTGTTTTTTTCAGAATAATTACTAAAAAAGCTATACTTTTTTCAATTTATATGTTATGATTAAATTAAAATAATCAATGAGAAAATATGAGGAACAGGAAGTTGTTTTTGAACTATATAGAAAAGAAAGGGGGAATTGTAAAAAAATTGCAATAGATACTGTTACTTACTGATAGTGCTTAGAATGAGGAGGAAAAAATGAAAAAAGTGTTAAGTATGATGCTTGCTGTTATTATGTTTACAAGTACTTCTTTTTGTTCTATTGCAAACGAATTGGAAGACAAAGGAAATGCAGATGGAATGTTACAATTGGTGAAGGACACGAAATAGTGTATTATGAAGGAATCACGATTGAAGATATTACAACAGAAAGTTATCGGGAAATAATTACTCGTACCACCACGGATGTTTCACAGTATTATGGGACTTTTCTACGGGAAGGGCAACTTTATCTGTAAATGGTGTTGTTGTTGAGACGTATGATATGAACGAACTGAGACAACAGTATACTATGTGGCAAATGCCAGAAGAGGATCTTGAATTAATAGAGAAGTGCTTAGTAGAACAAGCCGATTCGACGAATGTTATGTTACCTCCGGAATTGCAAAGCAAGTATACGGTTGAATATGATCCCGAGGGTACTGTAATAAGGCCAATTTCAAATAATTCTGTTTATGCGGCCAGGGCAGCGGATCAAATTATAAAACCAGCAGGCAATGTTGAGACTACTTATCCGAGGTATACAAATAATCAAGTTAGTAAGCAGTCACGATATTCTTCATCCTGTGGAAGATATTTAGATATGTCAGTAAAAGACAGTATGATTAACTATTCTCAAACGGCAAAAAAGAGTTATTTTTATGCGGCTAATTCTGCTGTTTCTGTAATTGCGGGATCTTTAAAAATAGCATCTGGTACATTGATTAACTCATTAAGAGGGGTGGTACAAGTCGTTTCCGGAGTTTTAAGGCTAAATGCCAGCATTGATTATTATTTCTCTGAATCGTATTCATTTCTTGCATTAAGACGGGCATATATATATGATTACTCATATAATAATCGTGAAGTGAGCGTTTATACAGAATCAGGAAATGGTGAAATTTCGATGACATGGGACTATATAAACAATGAATATACAAATCCTGCATATAAGATTACGGGAATAGCATATCCTCATACAATATCTTATAATACAATGTACGATAAAGCTCAGGAAATCTGGGAGTTTAACATGCAGGAATATGGATGGTGGAAATGGGGGGATGTATAATCAAACTGCCGATTGAATGGAACGATGAGCCGTCAGAGAAAAGAAGTTTTTGGGAAGTGCTTATTGATTTATTGATGGCACTTCCTGAGTTGATTGAAATTTTTTTCTCTCATTTTTATTAATTTGGCCGGAAGCATTGAGACATTGCATTTACAGGGACTGATGTGTTAACATTGGTTCCTGTTGTTACATAATTCTTAAGATTTTATGTTGAATTTTGATGGAATAAATGATATATTATCTCTTGTAAAAGGACAAGCCGATGTAGTATGCATCGGTACATACCAATAGGAGGATATATTATGAAAAAAATTTTGGCACTTGTACTTGCTGCCGTCTTTGTGTTTTCGATGACGGCCTGCGGGACAGAACCCGGGAGCGGCAGTAAAGAGGGAGACGGGCTGAAGATCGCCATCGTGTCCAGCCCCTCCGGCGTGGACGACGGTTCCTTTAACCAGGATAATTATAACGGCGTCCTGAAGTTTATTGAGGAAAATGAAGGTGCCACTGTGACTCCCGTCCGGGAGGAGAGCGGTGACAGTGCAGCCGCTGTTCAGGCGGTAGCCGATGTGGTGGCGGATTTTGACGTGATTGTATGCTGCGGTTATCAGTTTGCCGGCATCGGCAATCTGGCTCAGGAAAATCCCGATACCAAGTTTATTCTGATCGATTCCTGGCCCACTGTAGACGGAACCGAGGTTACTGCAGATCAGGTGATTGAAAACGTGTATGCCGCATATTATGCGGAGCAGGAGAGCGGCTTCTATGCAGGTATGGCCGCTGCCCTTTCCACCAAGACCGGCAAGGTGGCCGTGGTAAACGGCATTGCTTATCCCTCCAACGTAAATTACCAGTACGGCTTTGAGTGCGGTGTGCTCTACGCAAATACCACCGAAGGACTGAATGTGGAAGTGATTGAGCTTCCTTCCTATGCGGGTACCGATGTGACGGGCGCTAATGTGGGAGGCAATTATGTGGGCGACTTCTCCGATGAGGCTACCGGCAAGGTGATTGCAAACGCTTTGATTGCGGAGGGTGTTGACATTATCTTTGTGGCGGCCGGCGGCTCCGGAAACGGTGTGTTTACCGCTGCCAAGGAGGCCGAGGGCGTAATGGTGATCGGCTGTGATGTAGACCAGTATGACGACGGTGCAAACGGAGATAATAATGTGGTGCTGACCAGCGGACTGAAGGTTATGCATGACACGGTTTACAATGTACTCAACGAGGTCAAGAACGGCAGCTTCAAGGGTGCCAATGTGACTCTGACGGCTTCCACCGATTCCACCGGGTATGTGAGCGCTGAGGGAAGATGCCAGCTTTCTGCCGACGCTATTTCCAAAATCGATGCGGCACAGGCGGATCTCAAGGCAGGAAAGATCGTTCCTGCTGCCAACTTCAACGGGATCACTCCCGAGACCTTTACCTGGTAGGACTCGGCAAACAGAAAGAGAGATGCTTAGTACGGCATCTCTTTTTCTTAGTTGTGCCGGAGTGAAGAGCCGGGGGGATTTGCATATGAATGATAATAGGTTAGAAGGTTTTGAAAAAGGATTGAGAAAGCTTCAGGATATGATGAGAGTCTGACAAAAGTCTGCGGAAGCGGATGCGAGGGAGGAACATGGCGGATTATATTGTTGAAATGAAACATATCACCAAAAGGTTTCCGGGGATCGTGGCTAATGACGATGTGAACATCCAGGTGAGGAAGGGTGAGATCTTTGCCCTTCTGGGGGAAAACGGCGCGGGAAAATCTACGCTGATGAGTATGCTGTTCGGCATGTATGAGCCTGATGAGGGGGAGATATTCATCAGGGGAGAAAAGGTACGGCTGGAATCCCCCAACCATGCCACAAGGCTGAACATCGGTATGGTGCATCAGCATTTCAAGCTGATCTCAAACTATACTATAGCAGAAAATATTGTTATGGGCATGGAGCCGGTGAAAAAGCTCCTGGGCTGTATTCCTGTGGTGGACAGGAAAAAGGCCAACAGCGATATCGCCGCTCTTTCAGAAAAATATGGGCTTGCAGTCAATCCGGAGGATGTGATCGCAAATGTCAATGTGTCCACTCAGCAGAGAGTGGAGATTTTAAAAATGCTTTACCGGGAGGCGGAAATCCTCATTTTTGATGAGCCTACCGCAGTCCTCACTCCCCAGGAGATTCATTTTCTGCTGGAGATTATAAAGGGGCTTCGGGATAAGGGCAAGACCATTATTTTGATTACCCATAAGCTGGAGGAGATCAAGCAGATCGCTGACCGTTGCGCTATTTTAAACCGGGGCAGGCTGATTGATGTGATGGATGTGGCCTCCACCTCCACCAAAACCATGGCCAATTTGATGGTGGGCCGGGAGGTAAGCTTTGAAACGGACAAAAAGCCGGCAGCTCCCGGGGATGTGGTGCTGGAGGTAAAGAACCTGGATGTATACAATCGGCAGGATTTCCAGGTGGTGAAAAATGTTTCCTTTCAGGTACGTAAAGGAGAGATTCTGGCTATTGCAGGGGTGGCAGGAAACGGCCAGGTGGAGATTGCCGACGCCATAACCGGCCTGATTCCCATTCGGGGCGGCTCCGTTATTTTAAACGGAACGGACATCACCCACATGCCCATCCGCCAGAGGACTCTTCAGGGAATCTCCTATATTCCGGAGGACCGGCATAATTACGGTCTTGTGATGGATTTTACTCTCTCTGAAAATCTGGCGCTGAAGGATTATTTCCGGGAACCCTTCTGCAGAAATGGAGTGCTGGACCATCAGGCTTTTGAGGAAAACAGCAGTCGTCTGATTGAGGAATACGATATCCGCAGCGGTCAGGGGAGTTCTACCGTTGTCCGGTCCATGAGCGGCGGCAATCAGCAGAAGGCGATTATTGCCAGAGAGGTCCAGCTGGATTCCGAGCTGATGATATTTGTCCAGCCTACCCGGGGTCTTGACATCGGAGCCATTGAAAATATCCATAAACAGATGATTGCCCAGAGGGATAAGGGAAAGGCGATCCTGCTGATTTCGCTGGAGCTGGATGAGATCATGAACTGTGCGGATACCATAGGGGTGATCTACAACGGCGAGATCCAGAAGATAGCGGCGGCAGACACTCTGACCACGGAGCAGGTGGGCGAATTTATGATGGGGGTCAGGCATGCCGAAAAGACGGAGCATACATATGTCGGGGAAGGTTTGAATGCAGGCGCGGCAGATAAGGAGGGGAAGAGTCATGAAAAAAGGAAATAAAACCTGGAATGCCATAAAAATTCCTCTTTTTGCGATTTTGTGCAGTCTTGTGGCCGGAGGCGTTATCATTGCCGTTACAGGAAGTAATCCCTTTCGGTCCTATTATGCGCTGTTGCAGGGAAGCGGGCTGGCTCCCAAGGCCTCCTACGCCAATTATAAAAATATGCTGACAGACTTTTTCAGCTATGTAAATTACTTTACTCCCATGATATTTGCCGCGTTGGCCGTGGCCGTGGCTCTTCGGGCGGGACTGTTTAATATCGGCGTCTCCGGGCAGATGCTTGCCGCCGGATTTACCGCAACAGTTCTGGTTGGATACAGCGGTCTGGGAAGCGTTCTGGCCAAGCCGCTGGTGCTTCTGGTGGGGATGTTTGCCGGAGGAGCGGCGGGAGCGCTGATTGGTTTTCTGAAATATAAATTCAACATCAACGAGGTAGTTTCCTCCATTATGCTGAATTATATTTTCCAGTATGTGGTGAGCTTCCTGATCAATACCTTTTATGTGGATCCGGTGTCCAGGCAGTCTGCGGAGGTGTCAGCCGCCAGCCGTCTTACGCTTATGGATACGCCGGTAGGAGGCCTGAAAATGGATATTCCGCTGGGGGTCATATTTGCGGCTCTGGCAGTGGTGCTGGTATGGTTTTTATTTGAAAAGACGAGGCTTGGATATGAATTGAAGGCGGTAGGCTGTTCCAGAAGTGCGGCCCGGTATGCGGGTATTCGGGTGGGAAAGTGTATGGTGCTGTCCATGACCATATCCGGTGTGCTGGCCGGACTGGCTGGAGTGACCTATTATCTGGGCTATGTGGGCTCCATTCAGCCAAGGGTGCTTTTGAGCACGGGATTTGATGCCATAGCGGTTTCGCTGCTGGGCAATAATAATCCCTTCGGCATTATTTTTTCTACGATGCTGATCAGTCTGATCGGCAAGGGAAGCACTTACATGAAATCCACGGCGGGAGTGGACTCGGAGATTGCGTCTGTGATCACGGGAATTATCCTGCTGTTCAGCGCCTGCAATGTATATATGAAGTGGAAGCTGGAGCGGCGCAGACAGGAGAAGCTAAATGCAAAGGATGCCCAAAACGGGCAGGGAGGTGTATAAATGGATATTATCATTATAGACGGATTGTCCTTTGCGCTTCCTTTGTTCATCATGGCCATTGGAGGCATATATTGTGAAAAATCCGGTGTAACCATGCTGGCGGTGGAGGGGCTTCAGGGCTTTGGTGCTTTTGTGGGAGCCTTTGTTGCTGTGGCTGTGTCAGGGGCTTTTTCGGGAAACTCGCCGGTGCCCTTCTATATTGCCATGGTTTTTGCCGTGGCAGGGGGCGCTGTTTTTGCCCTGATCCATGCATTGCTCTGTCTGAGGTTTAAGGCAAATCAGGTGATCAGCGGTGTGGTGGTCAATATTATGGCCATGGCCATGACGGCCTATCTTACCAAGCTTTTGAACAGGGTTATCTTCGGAGCTGCCTCCGACAAATTTGTGCTGACGGTATCCTCTAAAATCACCATACCCGTGATTTCCAGGATCCCTGTACTGGGAGCGGTCTTTACCAATTTATATCCCTTTGAGCTGGTGATTGTGGCAGTGGCCTTTATCGCCTGGTTCATCATGTACCGGACCCGTTTCGGAATGCATCTGCGTGCCTGCGGAGACAATCCGCATGCGGTGGATGCGGCGGGACGGAATGTGAATAAGGTTCGCCTGTCCGCCATTGTGATCTGCGGCGGACTTTCCGGCCTGGGAGGTATCTGCTTTGCCTATTCCATATCGGCCAATTTTTCATCTAGCATTTACGTAGGCTATGGATATCTGGCCATTGCGGCTCTGATCTTCGGAAACTGGCGTATCCTGCCCACTCTTGGAGCCTGCCTTCTTTTCGGATTTGCCCGGTCAGGCGGCTATCGGCTGGTGCAGGTGCTTCAGATGCCCAGCAGCTTCCAGGATCTGGTGATGATTCTGCCCTATGTACTTACGCTTCTGTTGCTGGTATTTTTCTCCCGGCAGAACGGTGCTCCCAGGGCTTTGGGAGAAATATATGACAAGGGAGCCAGGTAAGTTATACAAGTTTGATACAAATTTAGGCCATATTACATTATAGCTTGTGACAAATGAGGGATTGGCCATGTTAAAGATTTTAATTGCGGAGGATGAAGAACCTATCGCGAATCTGATTAAAATGAACCTGCGCAGAGCAGGCTATGAGTGTGTCTGGGCGGCGGATGGTGAAAAGGCTGCAGATCTGATGGGGAGCGGTAAGTATGATCTGCTGCTTTTGGATGTGATGCTGCCTGGAATCAACGGATATGAGTTGATGGAATATGCCAGGACGCTGGAACTGCCGGTGATATTTCTGACGGCGCTGGGAACCACGGAAAACAAGGTAAAGGGCCTGAGAATGGGAGCGGATGACTACCTGACAAAGCCTTTTGAAATCGTAGAACTGCTGGCCAGAGTAGAGGCAGTGCTGCGCAGGTACCACAAAGGGGAAACGGTGCTGGAGGTTTTTGATGTGGTGATCGATACGGCATCCCGGTCCGTTACCCGGGGCGGAGAGCAGATTGCTCTTACCATGAAGGAGTTTGACCTGTTGCTTTTGCTGGCCAGAAACCGGAATATTGCCCTGTATCGTGAGACAATTTACGAAAATGTCTGGGGCGGGGATTATATGGGACAGAGCCGAACGGTGGATCTTCATATCCAGCGTCTTAAGAAAAAGCTGAACTGGGACAACGAGATTTCAGCCGTCTATAAGGTGGGCTATCGTCTGGAAGGCGAGCATTGACCGATGAAATTTGCAGATAAATTATTTTTTTCCACGCTGGTGCTGCTTACCATTATCTTTACAGCCTTTGGTATCTGGCTCCTGTCCTCAAATTTTTCCCGGATTCTGGATCGGGAGATTGAGAGAGGAAATAGTGAGAGCAGGATGTTTCATATTCTTTTCGAGATGGGATGCCAGGCACAGGAGGAATTCGGCGATGACTATGCGGTCAGCAGAACTATTGACAGCATCAGGGACAGTGTGGAAAGAGACGGAAGCCGCTGTTTTATCCTGTGGCAGGACGGAAGTGCCCTGTACGGCATAGACTATGTGGAAGGAATGGGGTTCCGGGAAGCGGTGGATGAGCTGGTGGGAGCTCTGGATGAAAAGAACAGCTACGGATACTGCGTCCGGGAAATAGGCGACGGTTATTACATGTTTACCGCCGCCATTTCCCATGTGACAAGGGTGCCGGTGATCCTGGGAATGTGCAGGGAAATGACCGCCGTCTACCAAGACCGGCAGGATCTGGTAAATCAATACAGAATTTCGCTGATGAGTCTGCTGATGGCGGGAGGCATATGTATATATGTTCTGTCCAGGTATATTACCTGGCCGATCAGCAGCCTGGACCGGCTGGCAGGAAGGATTGCGGAAGGAGAATATGACCTGCGCTCTCACAACAGGGACAGAGATGAAATCGGCCATCTGGCCAGAAATTTTAACCGCATGGCGGACCGGCTGGTAGAACAGATGGAAATGAAGGCGCTGGAGGCAAAGCAAAAGGAAGACTTTACGGCGGCCTTTGCCCATGAGTTGAAAACGCCTCTCACATCCATTATCGGCTATGCGGATATGCTCAATTCCATGAAACTGTCGGAGGAAGAGCGGAGCGACGCGTATTTTTATATTTACAGTCAGGGGAAGCGCCTGGAGAGTCTTTCCCATAAGCTGCTGGAGCTGGTAAGCATGGACAAGGAAACTTGTGCATTGCGTCCCATAGATACTAAAGGCCTGGAGGAAGATATCCGCACTACCATGAGGCCTGTCTGGAGGCAAAAGCACATCCGCGGAAAGGTGTGTATGGAGCAGGGTACTATTTTCGGAGACAGGGAGCTTTTGCTGTCTCTGTTTTACAACCTTCTGGACAACGCAGCTAAGGCACTGGACAAGGAGGAGGGATTTATTCTTTTGAAGGGTTCCTCTTTGGCAGAAGGCTATGAGGTGAAGGTTGTCGATAACGGCAGAGGAATTCCCAAAGAGGAGATCGGACGTATCACGGAAGCCTTTTATATGGTTGATAAATCCCGCTCGCGGAAGGAAGGAGGCGCAGGGATCGGCATGGCGCTCTGCCAGAAAATCGTATCCGCACATGGAGCAGAGCTGAAAATTCACAGCAGGCCGCAGGAGGGAACAGTGATGAAGATAATGTTTCCATCATCACCTCCGGCGAAGGAGACCGGCAGCCTGGGGTGATTTCCCTATGGCTGCATGATCGGTTCCGCAGGACATGCAGCCAGAAACAGCTTCAGCATCTCTTTGGCATATTTTTGATTTCGAACGCTGGAATTGTCCAGCATATTGATAATGGCAGGTACCTCTTCGGTATGCTGCTCTTTTTCATTTTCTGAAAAATTTTTCCCATATATGATATAATCCAGAGACATATTCAGCGAGGAGGAAAGCGCCATCAGGGTTTCTATGGACATACCGCAGCTTCCTCTTTCAATGTCTGCATAATATTTTGGTGCACGATTGATCCTTTCGGCCATTTCATCCTGGGTAAGGCCTAAAAGAGTACGTTTTAAACGTATTCTGTCTCCGGCGGCCAGCCGGTCATAGGTTTCTTTCATGGCGTTCTTTATCCTCCAATTCCGGGAAAAATCTACAATTTACATATGTCTGCAAACGGCGCGCAAAAACATCTCGCGGCCCCTATCTGTGAAAAGTAACCGAATAAATACCTATTTGCTATTATCCAGTCATTAGTATATTGACAAAACGCGTTTTAAACGTATATAATAAATACGTTTAAAACGTAGATCAGACAATCTCCGAGAGAGAGAAATATTCAGGCGGCAGATAAGAATGAAGAAAATACTGATCATTACCACTATTGGCGGTTTCCTGCCGCAGTTTGAAATGAATGACGTAAAGCTTCTGATGGAACAGGGCTATGAAATTCACTATGCCACGAATTTTACAAATCCTGTTTACGAGTTGAACCTGAAGGAGCTGGAGGAGATGGGGATTCGGCTGCACCCTGTGGACATACAGAAATCCCCTTTACATATCAGGCAGAATATCCGGGCCCTGCGGGAGCTTTGCGCCATTATAAAGACGGAGGAAATCCGGGTCCTGCACTGCCATAATCCCATGGGCGGCGTTCTGGGACGATTGGCGGCTATGACGATGCAGGCAGCCGTCAGGCCTTACGTAATCTATACTGCCCATGGATTCCATTTTTATAAAGGGGCCCCTCTTTTGAACTGGCTGTTGTTTTATCCGGCGGAATTTTTCCTGGCCGGATATACGGACTGTATTGTCACCATTAATCGCGAGGATCATGTCAGGGCGCGTTCTTTTCTGCGGCGCAGAAGGATACACCGCTTAAAGAAGGTGTACAGGATTCCTGGGGTAGGAGTCTGTACTTCCAGGTTTGCTCCGGATGAAAAGGTCCGGAGGCAGGTGAGAAAGGAGCTGGAGCTGGGTGAAAATATTTTTTATATCCTTTCCGTGGGAGAACTGAATCATAACAAAAATCACGAGGCGGTCATTCGGGCCCTGGCCAGGCTGAGGGATCCGGATATTTTTTACGGGATATGCGGGAAGGGATACCGCAGGGAATATCTGGAGGGACTGGCCCGGAAGCTGGGGGTGGCCCGTCAGGTGAGATTTTTTGGGTTTCGAAATGATATTCCCAGGATGCTGCAGGGCGCCGATTGTTTTGTATTTCCCTCCAAGAGGGAGGGGCTTGGGATTGCTGCGCTGGAAGCCATGGCGGCAGGGCTTCCCATGATCACATCCGACTGCCGGGGAACCAGAGAATATATGGAGGATGGCATTACAGGCTATGTCTGTCACAGCAACAGTCCCGAAGAATATGGGGAATTGATCCGTCAAATGAAGGAAGAGCCGGACAGGCGCAGGGAAATGTCCATTTTTTGCCGCAGCAGGGCCAGAGAGTTCGATCTGGAACGGACGGACGGAATTATGCGTCAGGTATACGGGGAAATGAAATAACACAGGGGGAAAGCTCATGGATACACAGTTGTCTGTGAGCGTACAGTGGTATGGACCGAGAGACAGCGCCCAAAATCAGCGTGATCATGGGCATCTACAATCAGTGGAACAGGGAGTATCTGGATCAGGCGGTTATGTCGGTGCTTCGTCAGAGCTTCTGGGATTTTGAATTTATTATTTATAATGACGGGTCGGATTCGGAGGTCTGCGGATATCTGGAAAAGTATGTGCAGATGGATGAAAGGGTCGTACTGATCAACTCGCCGGAAAATCATGGATTGGCATATTCTCTCAATACCTGTATTGATCTGGCCAGGGGAAAATACCTTGCCAGAATGGATGACGACGATATCTGTGACAGAGACCGGCTGGCTGTGCAGTATGAATATATGGAAGCGCATCCGGAGATCGCCTATGCAGGGTGCAATGCCAAGCTGATCGATGAAAGGGGAGTCTGGGGGCGCAGGGTCATGCCGGAATTTCCCCTGAAGCAGTCCTTTCTGCGCTTTTCCCCGTTTATTCACCCTACGGTAATGATACGCAGAAGTATTTTCGATACCCAGGAGGCCTATCGTTTTTCCAAGGATACCTGGCGGTGTGAGGATTATGAGCTGTTTATGAGGCTGTTGAAGCTTGGCTACCGGGGAGCCAACATCCAGCAGGAATTGTTTTTTTACAGGGAGAATCCCAATTCCTACCGCAAAAGGAAATTCCGTTACCGCATGGATGAAATGAAGCTGCGATATCGAAATTTCAGCGATCTGGGGCTGCTGTATCCTCTGGGATGGCTTTATGTGATAAGGCCCCTGGCTGCGGCCATTGTGCCCTCGGGATTGATTTACGGGGCAAAAAAGCTTTACCACAGACAGGACCGGCTGGGCCGGGAGGAGAGAGAAGAGACCGTTGGGATTCCCGCGGCTCCGGTGACGGAATATGTACATAGATAGACGCTTGTATAGATCAAGCCAAAGACAGCGTGACTGAAAACAGAAAGGCCGGAGAAAAACTGTTATGAAGAAAAATAGGAAACGGATGCTAATAAAGTGTGTTGTCGGGATAGCCGGGCTGGCCGCCGCATTTATTTTGGGCAGGTGGATCAGCGCAAACTGGTATCAATGGCAGAACAAAAGTCAGGAAAACCAGCAGCCACAGACAGGGGACGATTCATTGCCGCCGCCCCAGGCGGCTCTTACGGAGGAGGAACTGGAGGCGCTATTTCGCTCCGCCAAGGAGCAGGCCATGACCCTGGGCCAGAGCCAGTCCGCCGAAGGGAAGGATTCCGGAGAAGAAAAGGATTTCGGTGAAGGGAAGGATTCCGGTGAAGAGAAGAGTCCTTCCGGCGGGGAGCTGACTTCCCCGGAAGAAGGGGAGGATGAGTCCTCTGAAGATCCGGATGAGACGGATGCCGCTATCGATTTTGAATACCTGAAGACGCTGAACGAGGATATCTATGCCTGGATTACCATACCCGGCACCAACATAGATTATCCCATTCTCCGGCATCCTACGGACAATAGCTTTTATCTGAACCATAACCTGGACGGATCCTACGGATATCCGGGGTGCATTTATACGGAAGACCTGAATTCCAAGGATTTTACGGATCCCAACACCTTGATCTACGGACACAACCTGAAATCAAAGACCATGTTTACCGAGCTGCACAAGTTTGAAAATAAGGATTTCTTCGATTCCAATGATCAGGTGATCATTTATCTGCCCGATAAAACGCTTTATTATAAGATTTTTGCAGTGCATGTGTATGATGACAGACATGTTTTGTACAGCTTTGATTTTACCGATCAGGATATTTATGAAAGCTATCTGCAGTCTATTTATGACATCCGCGATATGAATGCCAATATCAACCGGGATTTTACGGTGACCGGCGAGGATAAGATCATAACCCTGTCCACCTGCATGCCGAATAAATCCGATGCGGATAAAAGGCTTCATGTACACGCCGTTTTGCAGGAGGAATAGGGGGAAGTGAAAACAGGAAAAAAGATATTACTGGTTGTACTGGTATTTCTTCTGGCAGTGCTCTTGGTCCTGTTTGCCTTTGTCTTATACCGCATGAAAGGAAAGGCGAGTCTGGAGGATCATGCGGCGGCGCTGGCGGGAGAACAACAGGCGGATATGGCGGCGCTGATGGCACGGCAGGCCCAGGAGGCAGAGGAAGCAGGTTCTGATGTCGGGAAGATCCCGGAGGAGGGACAGGTTGCTTATCACGGCAATCTTTATGAATACAATGACGATCTGCTTACCTTTCTGTGTCTGGGAGTGGACAGCAGACAGGACATACAGAAGGAAAAGCTTCCCGGAAAGGGCGGGCAGGCCGACACCATCGTGCTGGCAGTCATGGACCAGAAGGCGAAGACCCTGAAAATGATCAACATATCGCGGGATACTATGACAAAGATCAGGCTTTATGATACCAGCGGACTGTTTTTGTATGAAGAAGAGGCCCAGCTGGCCCTGCAGTATGCTTATGGGGACGGAAAGGAGTTCAGCTGCGAGCTGATGGAGCAGGCGGTATCCAACCTGTTTTATGGGATCCCCATACATGGCTACGCAGCCATAGACGTAAAAGCGGTAGCATCCCTGAATGATGCGGTGGGAGGCGTGGAGGTGACGGTCATAGAGGATCTGTCCCGTTTTATGCCGGAGCTGGCGCTGGGGAATACCCTGACGCTGACAGGCAGACAGGCCCTTCACTATGTGCAGGAGCGCCAGGTGGAGACGGAGGAGCTGGGAGCCAACAGCCTGCGTATGGAGAGACAGAAGCAGTACCTTTCTGCATTTATTGCCAAAGTAAAGGAGCAGACCAGGAAGGACATTACCCTTCCGGTGACCCTTTACAGTACGGCTTCCAAGCATATGATAACCAGTATCACGGCGGACCAGGCGGTATATCTGAGTACCATTGCGCTGGAATGTACTTTTTCCATGGAGGATATGGTCTCTGTCCGGGGAATCGTGGAAAAACAGGATGTATATGAAGAATTCCACATTGACGAGCAGGCCCTTTACGATCTGATCATTCAGGTATTTTACCGCCAGGTCGGTTAGAATCTGATGATTTCAGATGTCAGGGGAATTTAGATAAAGGTATTACTACCGGTTTCCGGTATTAATATATAGAAACCAATTCTACAAAAATGAGAGGAGGATAATGTCCAATGAAAAAATTATATGCATTACTCATGGCAGGTGTCATGACCATTGCATTGGCCATGCCCGCGCTGGCAGCGCCCAGCCCGCCGCTTCCATTGCGTCCGGCTCCACTGTCAAAACTACGGTAAGTAACGTAGGTGTGGCAGCGCCCTCGCAGGAACTGGCTCAGGAGGTGGTAAATGTCACCTCCAACGCTCAGGTTCTGAAGGATCTGAGCGTACCCGCAACCGCACATCTTGCAGCCGTACTGGAAGTCAGCTACAGCGGTGAGATCCCTGCAGGCGGCGTACAGGTGCCTTTTGACGTAAGCGGTTTCGCAAAGAAGGGCGATGTAGTATATGTTCTGCACAGACAGGCTTATGCGCCTTATACCTGGGAAGTAGTAGGCCAGGCGGTGATGGGCGATAACCTGACTGTAACAGGAACCTTTACTTCGTTCTCTCCTGTGGCATTCATGGTGGTAAACGCATCGGAGGTTACGGCAGCCGGCGCGAAAGCTCCCAAGACAGGAGAATGATATCCAGATTTTTGACTTTAATCGATCATGCATGATCTGAAGTGGTAATCCGTAGTTTGGTTTCTATCAGGGAGGGAATGCCATGGCGTTCCCTCCGCAAATTTTGAACAACTAAAAGTATGACACCTGAAATGAAATCGGGAGCAGGGACATAATGGAAAAATACGGCAATGGCCGGAAATTGAAAAATAATACAGCAAAAATTAATACAGTGAAAAAAATTACAGTGGAAATAATGACGGCAGCAGCGGTTGCCTGCTTATTTGCAGGCTGCGGCACCGCTGTGCCGGAATCAGAGGAATATATAGGAGCGGAAAGGCTGAATCAGGCGGCACCCCTCACCGCAGGAACAGAGCCGGATATGGGGGAAAATGAGACGGCATCCGCGCCTCTTACCGCCGAGGTGGACGGCACGGAAGAGGAGGTTGAAGGAACGGTTCTGGAGGACACTGATATTTTCAGCAGACCTTCACAGGAGGCTTCCAGGATCGGACATGTAACACAAGGCGAAAGCATTACCATAATCGGTTCCTGGGAAGAGGAAGGCTGGCGCAGAGTCAGCTATAACGGACGAGTGGCATATGTGAGAACGGAAGCTTTGGAAATTTCTTCTCCGGCAGGAACCACATCTCCTGAAGAAGGCACCGCCTCAACGCCGCCGGCTTCCGTGAAAAGTCCCACACCAACCGGAAATACAAGCTCCGGAGGAAACGCAAGCCCCACGGCCAGTCCGATACCAACAATAGCGCCAACAGTAACGCCGAAACCCACGGCCAGTCCTGTACCAACAATAGCGCCAACAGTGACGCCAAGCCCCACGGCCAGTCCTGTACCAACAATAGCGCCAACAGTGGCACCAAGTCCCACGGCCAGCCCTGTGCCAACGGCAACGCCGGAGCCCACGGCCAGCCCCACACCAACGGTAACGCCGGAGCCCACGGCCAGCCCCACACCAACGGTAACGCCGGAGCCTACGGCCAGCCCCGCACCAACAGTAACGCCAGAGCCTACGGAGCCCGGGGAGTCTTCAGCTCCTGCGGAGCCCTCCGAACCATCAGGTGGAGAAGGATCCATGGAACCCTCAAACCCTGCAGAACCAGCAGATCCTGAGGAACCATCAGAACCGTCAGACAGTGGGGAGTCTTCCGGGGACACCTTGGCCGGGGCGGGAAGGACAGGCACTTGAAGGGCGAACACTTGAAGCGCGGAGATTTGAAGGACGGTAGTGCGGATCCGGGGGGATATCGGGAACGATTTGAGACGTATCGGGACATTCTGTCAGAAAGACTCGACTGCAGCAGTGCAATTCGGCGATTGGAGCAGGAAAAAAATCTTCCGGACCCTGCCAGATTATACCTGTATGGGTTTGTGCCGGCAATCCTGGATTTTACGGATTGGACACTGAAGCAGGCCATCCGCACAGGAAAGCAAAGACTTTACTTTCTCAGCAGAGATGGCTGGCAGATGTATCTGACCGCCCTGTATTTGACCAGGAAAAGGAAGCTTCCCATAGAATGCCGTTACCTGCATGTATCCAGATACTGTCTGCGCCTGCCGGAATACCACCTGGATTTCCGGCAGGGAATGGACAAGATGTGTGTGGGCGGCATCGATGTAACTCTTGAGCGGATCCTGAAGCGCGGAGGGCTGACGAAGGAGGAAGCGGAGGAAATCGCCGGGCGTATGGGATGGCAGGACAGATACAGAGAGATTTTGAATTATCGCCAGGTCCTGGAATTAAAGCAGACACTTTTAGGACAGGAAAAACTGCAGGAATATATTAAAAAGCATTCTGAGCATGCATATGAGAGCACAATGGGATATCTGGAGCAGGAAGGCCTGCTTTCGGATATTCCCTATGCCATTGTGGACAGCGGCTGGGGGGGGAAGCTTCAGCAATCTCTGCAGACTCTGGTGCACAGCCAGCGGCCTGATATTTCTGTGGAGGGATATTATTTTGGATTATATGAACTTCCCGGCGAGGCAGACCCTGACGCTTACCATGGATTTTATTTTACTCCCTGCACCGGATTAAGAAGGAAAGCGCATTTTTGCAATTCCCTGTTTGAAGCCGTATGCAGTGCGGAAGGAGGCATGACGGTAGGATACATTCGGAAAGAGAACCGATTTGTGCCTGTGTCGGAGCCTTCCGGTAATCCGAACAAAGAACAGCTGCAAAGGAATCAGGAAGCTCTCCGGGAATTTCTTGCCTGCTATGGCGGTGAGAACAGCCAAAATGCGGACCAGCATGGAAGCGCCATATTGGAAAGGCTTTTTGCAAAGCTGATGGCCCGTCCGGCGGAGCTGGAAGTGGAGGCCTTTGGAAATAATCTCTTTTCCGATGATGTCCGGGAGACAAGCCTGAAAAGAGTTGCCGCAAAGCTGACAGAAGAAGAGATTCAAAACCAACGTTTTCTGAACAGGCTTCTGATTATGGCAGGCATAAAAAAAGGAACCATTCATGAAAGCGCCTGGATTGAAGGAAGTATTGTTAAATGCGGAATGCAGGAAGAAGAATCTGAAACTGCTGTAAGGAAAAATCTCCGCCACGCCTGCCTGTACAAATATATTGTATATGGAAGAAAACAGATCAGATCATGGGCAGCAGTCAAGAGGAAGAGGAACAGGAACAAAAGGTATGCTTTTTGCTGGAAAGAAGGACTATAACAAAAAATACTTCAAAAGAGAAGGCCATATCCATAAAGAAATTCTGGGAGCCGTCCTGATGGCATTGCTGTTTGCTCTTCTGGGAAATCCGGTATACGCAGCAGAGGCATCACTGGTGTTTGATCAGGAAGCCTATTTCCTTAAAAAGGAAGAAGACTTTGAAATAAAAATGACTATTCAGGCGGAAGGACAGATCGGAGCTTACAGGATAATGCTTCGTTATGACGCTTCCAGAATGGAATACATTTCGGGAGCGGAGACAGAGGAAGACGGTGTTATCACATTGGAAGGAACCGGATTCGACAGTCAGGTGACCTATGTCCTTGCATTCCATGCCGCAGGAGCCGGTGAAGCCGGTATACAGGTAACGGATGCTGTAATCAGCTCCGCCGGGGAAGATGCCGGCAGCTATACGGTCAGTGCGCTTCCTGCAGCTCCGATTACCATCGAGGGGAACCCGGAAGAGGGAGAAGCGCCCGAAGGTCCTTCCTTTTTTGAACGGCTTCCGGAGGATGTGCAGGATGCGGAAGCCGGCAGCGTTTATGGAATCAGCACCAACATTCCAATAAGCGGAAGCATTAAGGACGGAGACGGAAATATTCTCTATGTGGTAGATCTGGCAGACTATGAGCCGGATATGAGGCTGTGGGATTACAGGCTTGTTACAGATGCCTATATCAATCAAAGTCTTACATATTTTACGGATCATCAAAGAAATGTGAGAGTTGTTCTGGTCATGGACGAAAGAGAAAACTTTTTTCTCTATGCCTTTGAGAAGACTGCTCAGCGTTTTTATGCGGTAAATGAGATATCCTCCGGAGACCTTACCTATTACATTATGTCCCTGAAGGCCTGCCAGACGCTTCCGGAGGGTCTGACGGAGGAAGCGGACAATGGAACAATCTTTTACGGCATCAGCCAAAATGGAGCAGGTGGATACTATCGCTACACAGTAAGCGGTGTATTGGAAGAGTGGACGCCTGAGCCCGGGCCGGATGAGGATGAGACAGGGAAGGGATATGTGGCGGTGGCAGCGGTCATAGGCTTTTTAACAATCCTGCTGGCAATTGTACTGCTGGTAAATTTGTCTTCTCAGGAAAGCATCCGCAGCATAATACGGAAAAGAATAAAAGGGATCTCGTCATATATCGCGGAAAAAAAGCAGTATTTGTTCGTGATCCAGGAGCTGACCTCGAGAGAGGTCAAACGGAAATATGCGCGGAGCCATTTGGGGATTGTATGGAGTGTGCTGAATCCACTGTTGATGATGATTGTTATGTCCATGGTGTTTTCATACATGTTTAAGCGGTCTATTGACAATTTCCCTTTGTATTATTTGACCGGTTCATTATTCTGGGAATTATTCAGCAATGGGACAAACCAGGCAATGTCGGCGCTGGTGGACAACAAATCTCTGCTGCTTAAAGCGAAGCTGCCCAGGCAGACCTTTGTACTGTCAAGAATGTATACGGCATTGGTCAATTTTGGCTTTTCCATCGTTCCTTATGCGCTGATGCTGGTGTTTTTTAAAATCAAGCCCTCCTGGACAATGCTTTTGCTTCCGCTGGATGTAGCGTTAACCTTTGCCTTTGCCATGGGAGTGGGCTATCTGTTGTCTATTTTGTATGTATTTTTTGCAGATATCAGATATTTATATAGTGTTTTCCTGCGTATTCTGCTTTACCTTACGGCTATTTTTTATCCGGTGTCTTCCTTGCCAGAGGCTCTTCAGTCGTTGATTGGGTGGAACCCGGTATATATGTCTATTTACATAGCCAGGGAGTGCATGGTATACGGAAGAGTTCCTTATTATACAGCCTGGGTCAAGCTGGCGTTGGCCGCCTTGATCAGCTGTACCGTTGGCTGGATTGTATTTAAAAAGAATCAAAATCTTGTAATGCAGAAAATATAGAGGGTATGTGCATGGAAATAGACATGAGAATTCTCGCTATTGTGTTATTTGCCGGAATTGTATTTGTGTGCGTCCTGCTGATTCTGCTGATATCCACCGTCCATATATGTGATGTCAGCAGGGGAAAAAAGAGACGCAGAATGCCGGATACAAGAGAAATTGTATTCGATGTGGATGAAGATGAGGCAGAGGATAATGCGGAAGATGATGAGACAGAAAGCATTGAGACAGAAGACGTTGAAGCAGAAGGCATTGAAGTAGAAGAGATTGAAGTAGAAGAGATTGAGGCAGAATATATGGAAGCAGATGACATGGATGCAGAGGATACTGATACAGGGAATGGTGATTTGCTGCTGGAGCCTGAAAGTGAGATAGAACAAAAGGAAGAAGGGGAGCTGCCAGTCATAGAGGTTCGCAATGTGACCATGAAATTTAAGGTTTCCACAAGCAGTACATCGGGCCTGAAGGACTACATGATTCAAAGAATCAAAAAGCAGCTTACGACCCGGGATTTATTGGCTCTGGACAATGTAAGCTTTGAGGTTTACAAAGGAGAGGTGGTCGGAATTATCGGCACAAACGGCTCCGGAAAATCCACGCTGTTAAAGATTGTATCCGGGGCGCTGGAGCCCACCTCCGGTCAGGTAAAGGTAGATAAAAGAAAGATACAGCTTTTGACTCTGGGAGCAGGCTTTGATACAGAGCTTTCAGCAAGGGAAAATGTATATTTAAACGGTGCGATTATTGGATACTCAAGAGAATTTATTGATAAGCATTATTCAGAGATTGTGGATTTCGCCGAACTGGAAGGCTTTATGGATGAAAAAGTAAAAAATTTTTCCAGCGGTATGGTAAGCAGACTGGGATTTTCCATTGCTACCGCCGGAGACGCTGCGGAAATCCTGATTTTAGATGAGGTATTGAGCGTGGGGGACGAATTTTTCCGGAAGAAAAGTCTGGCCAGAATTAAAGAGATGATCCATGGCGGCAGCACTGTATTGATGGTATCACATGGAATGGGAACGATTCTTTCTAACTGCACCAAGGTGGTCTGGATCGAAAAGGGAAGACTGAAGATGGTGGGAGAAGCAAAGGAAGTATGTGGGGCATATCGCAAGCAGTTTGATTGAAGAAAAGTACTGATAAGATGTTATATTAAGGAATTTTTTCAGAAAATTTAGCATAAAGCGCAAGGAGTAGCAGTTATGGAAAATGAAATGGAAAAAGTTTTATTGTGCACTATCAATGATAATGAACATCTGGGGCAGATCCTTTCGACATATGCTCTACATGTGACTTTACAGAATTTAGGATATTGTCCGGTAGTTTTTGATGATCTATGTCGGATGAATACAGTTATTTCAAAGTATATAAAAGAGAGATGCTGTTTGTTTTCAGATATGTGCATACATAATAGCAAGGAGAAGTATCTTGATACCTTTAATTATTTACTTACAGGAGCAGAAAAAAAGTGGAAATATACCGAAAAGGAGTCTACGGATCAGTGTTTTCTGAACTTCGGGAAAGAAGATGCGCGAAAAATTGCTTATGCGCCGAGTTTTGGAAAGAGGTGTGATATTCCATTAGGACCCAAAAACGCGGCGATCTTTGCTTTGAAAAGATTTGACGGAATATCTGTAGAGGATAATAGCACACTACGCATTTTGAATATGGAATTTGGAATTGACGCTGAAAAGGTATGCAGTCCGCTTTTTTTGGTTGAAGACTATCCTCATTTTGACAGGGAGGAAATAGAAGGATTATTTTTATCCGTTTTCTTTGAAGATCGTGACAATCAAAAGCAAAAGGTTGTCGAAATGTCAGAGGAAATTCTCCAATATCGGATAATTGATTTATCTAAAGATATTGAAAATCATTTAGATAGTTCAATTGATGTGTTTTTGAATGCATTAGAAAAAGGAGCATTGATTATTACTGATTCTATAGCGTTTGCTCATATGGCAGTCGTTTATAAAAAACCATTTATTTTGATTACGTCTCGACTGGGAGACGCAGCTGGAACCTTATCTGGTTTGGAAAGTCTTGGATTGATGGAAAGAGTCATTTACACAGAGGATGATGTTTGTGAAAAAAAGTATCTTTGCAGAAAGCCGATTCGGTATGGGTTGGTAGATTATAAACTGATGGAACTACGTTCGAAATCAATTCGATGGTTGGAAGAAAAACTGAAAAAGGAATAAAAGCTTTCAGAATAGAACTGCATTATGGAGGAAAACATGGATAAAGTAGTTAAATTACAAAATTTGCTTTTTCCGAAGTTAGATATGAAACAGCATTTCTGGATGTTTTATAGAGGGGAACAGTTAACTCACAATAAAATAGAGTCGGCTTATTGTCTGGAGGAAGATAAATATACAGAATTTTTTACATATTTTAATGCGTTTTCTCTGGAGAAGTGGAAAAAATATACACAGATTGAGCATGCTCTTTTAAGTTTATCGGTAAAAGGAAAGTTTGGTGTTCAAATGTTTGGACACTATTTGAATGGAAATGATATCGAAAAAGAGATCATTTCAGAAAATTACTTCGAATTAGAAGCGAAAGAGACGATTTTAATACCGATTCCTATGGATTCAAAAAGCCAGGTGGTTTCCTTTCAGATCTTTGCTTATGGTAATTTGTCGATTTATGAAGGAAGCTATGTGGCAGCTATTCAAGCTGAGAATTTGAGGGAAGTTAATTTGTCTTTGGTGACAGTCACTTATAAAAAGGAAAACTTCATTACCAGAAATTTGCAGCTTCTGGAAAATGAAATTATCTATTCAGGTGAGGATGTTGCAGATCATATTTTTGTCAGAGTAATCGATAATGGGCGGACGTTGCAGGCAGACGAGTGGAATAGTGATAGAATTCATATATACCAGAACCCCAATGCCGGAGGGGCCGGAGGGTATTCCAGAGGTATGATGGAGACGCTGGTTGACAATGAATTCTCTACGACACATGCACTTTTGATGGATGATGATGTTAAGATTCTTCCGGAAAGCATTATCAGAACATATAATCTTCTGCGTTGTCTGAAGCCAGAGTATCAAGATCATTTTATCAGTGGGGCAATGCTTTATTATGAGCGGATGCATATTCAGCATGAGGACGTTGGATTTGTCAGCAGTGATGGGACCTATGGGCCCAGAAAGCCTGTTATGGAAATGCACTTGGCGCAGTCTGTTATACGTAATGAGAAAATATATGAAGACATGCCTAATAATTATGCCGGATGGTGGTACTGCTGCATTCCCCGTACTAAGATGGATAAGAACAGGCTGGTGCTTCCTCTATTTATCAGAGGAGATGATGTAGAGTTTTCCATTGCAAACAATGCTAAATTTATTACTATGAATGGTATTTGCATATGGCATATGGGTTTTGCTGCTAAATTTAATATGGCTATGGAGTTTTATCAAGTTCACAGAAATAGTCTGATTATTCAGGCGGTGAGCGGCGTAACTCCTGAGGTTGACTTTAATGATCGAATATCCAGAATTTTTTTTACAGAGCTGAATCGTTTTAATTATATTGGATGCGATCTTTTGCTCGATGCAATAGAAGATTATCTAAAAGGACCAGAATTCATCATAAATTTGTCAGGGGAGGAAATAATTGTAAAACAATCGGCAAGAGCAGAAAAATTGATAGATTTAAATCAGAATTCTGATAAGACACTTTTTATAGCATTTAATAACTGTTATATCTTATCTTCAAAAAGTCCGCAAACCCTTGAAAATGCTAAATTTATAGCAAGTGAGTTTGCCCTTATGCTTTCCCTTGTGTTATATCCTTTTCCCTCATGTTACGAACTCTCATAAGGGCAAAAATAAGGGAAACAAAAACCTGTAACAAATTATAACATGAAATGAACAGGACAGGAAGAATTGATTGGAATGCTTTCAAAAATTTCTCCAAAACTCAAGAAGAAAGGACGAAAAAATATGAGGTTTATTCATGCAACATATAATATGCTCCATAACAGTATTGATGTAACCACTTTTGACGGATATATTTTACGGATAGATTGCAGCAAAGCGGAAGAAGGATTAAAAACAACGCCTTGCTCCGAATGTGCCTTAAATGCTTTGGCAATAGACAATCCCCTTGAATACGCAACACTGTATCTTGAGGGCGGTATGCAGAAATGGGTAGATGCGGAAGATTCATTAGAATTGTGGTAACATATTTTTCTTTGTACGGAGGACTGGTCAAAATATAAACCAGTTCTCTCTTTATTTGTAAAAAGAAGAATGTTATAATTTC
>OFFL01000461.1_pt1 | contig 45060 bp, 23 predicted proteins | sample 1521391 | NCBI WGS metagenome assembly OFFL01 (sample SAMEA3504082, study PRJEB24116) | mouse gut metagenome | biome: mouse gut; feature: mouse-associated habitat; material: faeces | place: Denmark | collected 2011
TTATTCTATGTAAGGTAAAAAACGGAGGTTTTATTATGGCAAAGATTATTAAAAGGGCAGGAATAATATTTTTTGTGTCAGTAATATCTTGTCTATTATTAATCGGGATAGTAGTTTTTGCAAATGCGAACAAAAATGTTTTGGAAAGTGCACCTACAAGTAATATCGATAATGTTAGCATAGACTCCAAAAATAATATCACAAAAAGTACTGTCGGTAAAATAGATAAGGAAGTAATATTTAAAGGAACTACTTGTGAAGAGATTGCCGAAGAGTGGAATGACGTAATTGTCGAGTCATTGGAAGGCTTGCATATCAAAGTTGTATTGTCAAGGGATTGGATTGCTCCTACTAGCGGCAATAACTATTTTGGCAGTTATGAAAATAGCTTTTTCAATGGTAGCATTGCTGTTCCGGAAGGAGCGACAATTACATTGGATTTAAATGGTTTTAAAATTGACAGAAAATTGACTGTAGCGGTTAATTGGGGTAATGTTATGTATGTAAGGGGCAATTTGATTCTTATGGATAGTAAATACGATGAGCAAAAAGTTTTGGATGCGTATAATAAAAATCCGGAATCAAATTTGCAAAGTTATGGTGCGGGTGGTATAACAGGCGGATATATTACAAATGACGGTGGAGCACTAGTTGTTAGCTACGAGGGCTACTTTGAGATGAACGGCGGGATGATTTACGGAAATATTGCACAAGGCTCGCAAGGAGGAGGTGCTATTTATTCCGGAATAAACAGCTCGATTACAATTAATAGCGGAATGATAATTAATAACCAAGCAATCGGCGTACATAATGGAATAATTTCAGGGGATGGCGGAGCAATAAATTTCCAAGCAAAAAAATTGCAAATTAACGGAGGAATTATACATAATAATTCTGCTATTGATACGGGTGGAGCCATAAGTGCTTATAATGACAAATCTACGGTAAATATAACCGGTGGATTAATATCTAGAAATGCCGCCCATGGATGGGGATGCGCTATGCGTGTTGTTTGTAAAGAGTTCAATATGGACGACGGTATAATAGAAAGAAATTATTTTATGAATGATTTGGCTGATAAAAGCGGTGCAGGAGTAGTTTACACGCAAGTGGGTACATTTAATTTTAATGGCGGCGAAATTAGGAATAATAGTTTTGATACATACGGAGCTATTACTATTGTGTCAAGTGATGTTATTATAAGAAACTGCAAAATTTACAATAATATTTCTGCTAAGGACGGAGCAGGTATAAATACACACCACGCTGTAACCAGTGCATACGGTACTATTGCAATCGGTGCAGGTGCTCAAATTTATAATAATACAAACTCAAGCGGTGCTGCAGATGTTTTTTTGACAAAAGGCGAGAGGATTAGGGTAGTAGGAAAATTGGCTACTTCAAGTAGTACAACACATGTCGGTGTTTTGTTGGGTGGCAATTACACAGGAGAATTTACCTACGGATATTATACGGGTGGCAATTACGATATCACTCCAAGCAGATATTTCTTTTCAAACAGCAATAAACGAATAGACACTTCGGGCAGAGAGGCTATTTTGAAAGATGAAGATAATACTGCTACCGACTTGACTTGGAAGTGGACAGGTGGTCAAACAAACGGCGGGTCTAATGCGACAGTAAACTACACGGGGCGTGATTATGTAATTTCCGCAACAGGCGAAATTTATATGCAAGGAGAAGATGCTCCATTTACAAGTCGTACATTGAGGGATGCGGGAAGTTATGCTTTTTATTCTGCAGGTAATTATAAAAATCCTACATTTATGTTTACCATTTTGCCTAAGGAAGTAAATGTAGTATGGAATAATGACAATCTGGTATATAACGGAAAAGTGCAAAGCCCGGCCGCAAGCATAGCGGAGGATAGCGAGTGTACTGTTACCATACAAGGCGGCAATATAAATGCAGGTAGCGGGTATAAAGCTGTAGCCATTGCCTTAAGCAATAAAAACTATAAGATAAAAGCTTCCTCAAATACAAAATATTATAATATTACAAAAGCAAAATTGACTGCTCCAAGCGGAAGTGCAAACTACATTTTGGACGGAGAGGAACATGTATTTACGCCAGATAATTTTGATGATGACAAAATGGAAATCGAGGGAAATAAGGCTAAGACGGCAGGTGTTCATACCGCAAAAATAACTATTAAAGACACGAGTAATTACGAGTGGGCAACAGGCGGAACGGAGGAGATAAGTTTAACCTACACAATCGAAGATAAAAGTATGATTAAAAACGGCATTTATGACTTTTTATATTTGGAACAGGACGGAGATAAATTGGTTAGAAAAAGTTATAGGGAAAATGGTATTTATCGATTGGTAAATGATAGCGAAGTAGTTGCAACAAATAACAACGGCAAATTGATTTTAGGCAATATTACTCCTAATACAAGCGTAAACGAATTTGTCAATAATTTAATGTTTGATATAACCAAGTTGCAAATATACAACAGTAAAGGCATGTTAATCTACGACAAAGGCAATGCCAATGTGCATGAAAATTTACTGAATAACGGCAAAGAGTTAGCTATTGGAACAGGTTGGTATATGGAGTACCAATCGGGTAGTAAAGTGGAAAGAATAACTTTATCCGTATTAGGGGATGTGAACGGAGACGGCAGGATAAGTGCAAGCGATGTATCATACCTAAGACAATTAGCAAGTGACGATACATTATACCAAAGTTTGAGTACGGAAAAGAAGCTGGCAAGCATGGTAGTCAACAAAGGCAATGTAACATCTGCAGATGCAGAAATTGTAAGAAATGTAATAGATAAATTACTTATGATAAACTTATTCTTTTAACAAAAAAAGCAAAACAAGGTCAAAATTTTGACCTTGTTTTTCATTGTAAAAATAAAAAAATGCTGCGAAAATCGGGTTATTTATAAAATGTAGTAATAATTTTAATAAAATGAACAAACTAATTGTATGGATAAAAGTGTATGGAGCGAGTTTTCGCAGAAAAAAGAATTTGAACAGTTAAACAGAGACATAGGCTGCGATATATTGGTTATTGGTGGAGGAATGGCAGGTATATTGACCGCGTACTATTTAATGCGTGAGGGTAAAAATGTTGTTTTGGTTGAGGGGGCACAAATAGGAAGTGGTATGACTGCAAACACCACCGCAGTAATTACAGCGCAACATGACACGCCGTATAAAGATTTAATAAAGTATTACGGCGAGGAAAATGCCAAAAATTATTTGATGGCAAATTTATCCGCTGTAGAGGAGTTTAAGCAACTTATAAACAGGGAGCAAATCGATTGCGATTTTGAAATAACTCCGTCGTACATGTACTCTAAAGATTACAATTTGAATGACGAAGTAAAGGCTTTGAAAAAACTTGGATATGATGCCGAGCTTGTTTTTGAAACGGAATTGCCTTACGATATAAGAAGTGCCGTTAAATTTAATGATATGGCACAGTTTCATCCGTTGAAATTTTTGTACAAACTAGCCGAAAAACTAAAAATATACGAAAACACATTTGTAAAAAAGATTGACGGCGACATGGCTTTTACCGATAAAGGCAATATAAAGTTTAAGCAAGCGATTGTTGCAAGTCACTTTCCGTTTATCAATACACACGGTTGGTTTTTTATCAAAATGCACCAAAAACGTTCATACGTTATGGCTTTGCAAGTAGAAAACAAGTTGAATGGCAGTTTTATAGACGATAAGGAAGAGGGTTTTTATTTTAGGAATTACAATGATTTATTGATAGTCGGCAAAGGAGAACACAGAACGGGTTGCAAAACCAAAGCACTTGAGCAGTTGAATGACTTTAAGGACAAGTTTTATCCTGATGCGGAAGTCAAATATTTGTGGGCAAATCAAGATTGTGTAACCCTTGACGATATGCCATATATAGGTAGATACGGGAATCTTAATAACGTGTTTGTAACCACAGGATTTAATTTGTGGGGAATGACAGGCTCTATGGTAGGGGCTATGATTTTAAAAGACATTGTTTGCGGCAAGGATAATGAATTTGCAAAAACTTTTGCTACAAAAAGACGTGTTTTAAGAATGCAACTGTTTGCTAATATAGGCGCTGTTGTGGCAAATATGTTGTGTCCGACAATTAAACGTTGCCCGCATTTAGGATGTGCATTAAAGTATAACAAAAGGGAACATAGTTGGGATTGCAGTTGTCATGGCTCAAGGTTTGAGAGTAACGGAAAAATGATAAATAACCCTGCTACTAAAAATGCAAAATTATAAAAATAGTTCAAAAATCGATATTAAATTGTCTGTTTAATTAAAACGGGCAATTTTTTTTGCTCTTTTAATGCAATATAAATAATTAGATACATAAGATAATTTACGGAAATAAAAAAAGGTATTGAAATATTGTTTGTTATATGGTATAATTATTACAATATATCAGTAATATCAGGAGAGAGTTATGTTAAAAATTATTCCTTTAAGTTCACTTATAAAAGTGTTTTCGGACGAAGAGCCTACCGCTCAACCGTTTACAAAGCTAAGCTGTTTGAGCAATGAAAGAGTGCAACTCCAAGTAGCTTTTTGTAACGATTCCGATTGCGAGGTAAATGTAAAAGTCGATTGTAAGTTTAAAGATTGCATAAATGTTTATTATGTGGAGGAGATATATTCCAAAAATCCTGTACACGCTTTGCAAGATAATTATACATTAAGGAAAAAATCCGGTTATTTCCCCGAGTTGTTACGCCCGTTGGATGGTTGCTTTAATGCAAAAGCAAACAAGTGGAATAGCATTTGGTTAGAGTTTGTACCAAACCCGACGCTTGTGGCAGGGGAACAAAAAATAAATGTTGCTTTAACTTGTGGGGAGGACGTACAGACTATCGATTTCACTTTGGATGTGATTGATGCGCAACTACCTGCTCAAACATTGATAAATACAAATTGGTTTCATACAGATTGCATTGCAACACATTATAATATAGAAGTTTTTTCCGATAAATATTGGGAGTATGTTAAAAACTTTTTGAAAGTTGCCGTAGACCACGGTATGAATATGGTTTTAACACCGCTATTTACACCGCCGCTTGATACAAAGGTTGGCGGGGAGAGGCCAACTGTTCAACTAGTTGGCGTAAAAGTGTCAAGCGGAGAGTATAAATTTGATTTTACAAATCTTGACAAATGGATAGCAATTTGCGATGAAGTAGGCATAAAATATTTGGAGTTATCGCATTTCTTCACTCAATGGGGGGCGAAAAAATGCCCTAAAATTATTGCAGAGGTAGACGGCGTGCAAAAACGCATTTTCGGTTGGGATACCAAAGCTTCAGGAAAGGCATATCGCAGTTTCCTTACTGCTTTTGCAGAGGTGTTCAAACCTTATCTTAAGGAAAAGGGCTTGGAAGATAAAGTGTATTTCCATGTGTCCGACGAGCCGTTTGCTGCCATTGCAAGGCATTATCGCAAAGCAAGCAATATAGTAAATGAGTTGTTTGGCGAGTATAAAATTATGGATGCTTTGAGCAATTATAAATTTTACAAAAAAGGTCTTGTAAAATTGCCTGTTCCAGCAAATGACCATATCGAGCCGTTTATAGGCAATGTTTCGGATTTGTGGACATATTACTGCTGCGTTCAGGTAAAAGGTGTTTCGAACAAATTCTTCTCTATGCCATCTCAACGTAACAGAGTTTTAGGCTATCAAATGTATAAATTTAATGTAAAAGGCTTTTTGCATTGGGGATATAACTTTTGGTACAAACAGTTTTCTACCGGACCTGTTGACCCGTTTACGGAGACAGATGCGGGCGGTAGTTTCCCGTCAGGCGATTCATTTGTTGTATATCCCGGGGATAATGGTGCGCCATTGATTTCGCTAAGACTTAAAGTGTTTTACGATGCTTTCCAAGATATGAGGGCATTGCAACTACTTGAGAGTTTGATAGGAAAGGAAAAAACAATGCAAATATTGGAGGATGGTATTGAGCCGATTACATTTGCCCAATATCCTCATTGTGACGATTGGCAACTTGCAACCCGTGAAAAAATAAATGCTGCGATAAAGCAAGCAATCGGGGAATAAAATAGGTTTTAAGTAAAAAGCTTACAAAAATCGATATTAAATCAAAAAAGCACCGCTTTAGAGGCGGTGTTTTTTATACAACTTAATTTTAAAAGCTAATAAAGTAAATAGTTTTAATAAATTTAATTAACTGTAAAATAATTAGTTAAGCCAAAATTCGTTTTTGATTTCGCCCTTGGCATTGGTAAACTTGACATTTATTTTGCCGCCTATTATTTCAATCGCTGTGCCTGTGAACTCGTTTGGAGAAACGCCCTCTTTATTACTGTACTTGTTGCTCCTTAGCGAACCGCGTAGTACAGGGAAATCGGCAATCTTATTGTCATCCGTACCTGCTTTTATAAAGTCAGTTTTGTGAGAGTGTCCGCTTAGCAACAAATCTGTTTTTCCGTTTGTAAGGCTTACTAATTCTTTTGCCCAACCGCTCCAAGAATTTTTATCTTCAATATAACCGGATAACGGATAAGCCATGTGTGCTACAACAAAGCTGAATTGATAGCCCTTGTTCCAATCGGAATTTTGTTTTATCCATTCCGTTTGTTCTTTGCGTACAATATCAAAGTTGGCTATAGGGCTAAGCAATTTATTGTCGTCAGCCATATCGTTATTGGTGTCCAATACTAACATGGCAATAGTGTTTCCAATACTGTAGGTATAGTACATTCCGTTATTGGTAGAGCCGACATATTTGCCAAGGTCTGCTGCCAATTTGCCGTTGCATTCGTGATTGCCGCGGGTAAATATTACGGGTCTGCTACCGTTTGTAATTTTGTTTGCTATTTTATATATTATCGCTATTTGTGACTCACCCGAAATATCGTTTATTATATCTCCGTTTAAAATCAACAAATCTAATTTATCGCCAAAGTAAGATGCTGCATTTACAGGCCCGCCAATACACTCGTGAGTATCGGATAGGTTATAAATTTGAATACCGTCACTCTCATCAATCGGTCTAAAAGTATAATCGTTTTTAATCACTCTGCCTTTGGATGGAAGATAAGCGGAATTGATAGGTACGCTTTGTGTTATTACGGAATATTTTTTATTGATGTCCAATTTGTCTGCAGGAACACTAATTTTGTGCAACGTAGATATGTTGTTTTGTCCGTCGGTTTGGTCGTAGTAAGTTGTTCCGTCTATTTCTATAGCTCCCGTGGACTTATGTGAAGTTGCAAAAGCAATTTGATATTCGTCTTCTACTGCAAATACCGTAGCCCCAGCGCTTACGTAGAAAGGTGTTGCATCAAACAAACATATTATACATATTATCAAAATAATTATAGTCAGTCCTACAGCAGTTATTTGTTTTAATATTTTTTGAAGTTTGGGAAATACAAAAACAAAAAAAGCAATTAAAGCAATCAACCCTATAGTAATAAAATAAGGAGTGCCCGTTATTAAAAAATAACTTAGTTTGGATAACACAAATGCAAAAAAGAAAAAATGTACCAAACTAAATGCCAAGCTTTCCGCAATCACGCATATATCAAGCCACTTGTTTTTCCAAAACAGCAAATTTACCGTTTGCAATATTATAGGAATAAGTGCAAATACTCCTCCGATAAAAGGAAGGGCAGGCGATGTATTCCACATATTATCAAAAAAATTTGCTCCGAGTGCAAAATATAGGATAAACCAAACTACACTGCATATTGTTGCGGCAATTTTAAGTTTACTGTCAAACACTTCTTTTAATTTTTCTTTAAACATAATTTTCCCTGCAAAATAAATTATTTTATAACTAAAGTATATATTTTTTTTCGCCGTATGTCAATACAAAATCTTATGAAGTTGTTTTTTATGGCAAAAACAATTTGAATGTGTCGTTTTTTTCTAATTTTTCGTATGGTTTGAAAATAATGCGGTGCTAACAGCTTTTATATTGTTTTTCAGTACGTTTAGGTAAAGTACGCTGTTTGTCTTTTCCAAATCACTGCCGATAAAGTCACGCATAATTATATTTACCGCATTAAGGTAAATTTTATTATCCCCAATGCTTCTTATAAATTTGCTCATATTTTCGTTGTGACTGTTTTCCAAATTTTTAAGATTATCCAATCCTTTTGCAGTCAGCTGTGCTTGAAGTACGGTCAAGCCCTTTTCTGTTGCGATGATATGCTCAAAGTACTTTGGTATTGTTTCCTCAATAAATTTTTCACTTGGTTTTTTGTTGTCTTCACTTAGGTATAGCGAGTCCAACACGGCGTTTTCGATGGTACATTTATCGTTGTTTCGTCTAAAAAGATAAGGGTAAGTACTATCATTTGCTTGATTGCTACCCCAAATTAATATCGCTTTTCCTCTCATATCTTGTACAGTCAAACTATCTGCAAAATCAAGGTCGGACATAGTTGTATTGTTTTTTATGGCATAATCAATAAGTCCGCTACTGTTTATAACATCTATTACAGATAGTTGAGATTCATTGTTAAAGTGTTGAAAATCAACCACTAAAAACTCGCTTGGATTTTCCTTTAAAAAATTTACAAGACCGTTTGCTATATCGGTAAATTTTTCGCCCGTAGTATCAATGCTGTGAAATATTGTCAAATCGCCCTTTTTATTTTTGTTTACCCGAATATCAAAATATCTGCAGCCGTAATTTAATTGTTCTGCAATGGTAAGGTCTTGAGTTTTAGTCATATCCTTAATAATGCTTGTTGTAGTGGATATACCACTATCGTGAGAGCCGAGTATCGCTACGTTTTTTATGCGAGTGTTATCATCTAAATGACTCATCCAACTTTTGTAAAAAGTAGCTTTCTCGGGTGTAAGCTCCGCAGGTTGCGTTTTTGCACACGCAGAAAGAGAAAAAGTCAGTATTGCAACCGCAATAATCAAAATAAGCAGTAGTGATTTGTGTTTTTTCATAATATAATTCCCGTAAATTAATTTGTTTGTAAGCATTTGTAAAAGAATTTATATTTATTTAATAGATATAAACAATATTTTTTACAAATAGCTTTGTATATGAGTATTATACCGCAATTTTTGCAATATGTCAAAATAAAACAAATGTATAGTAAAAGTTAAAATTATTTAATAATTATGTGAGAAAAAATCTCTAAAATAAAATCAATGTAAAATAATTATTAAAAATATATGTAAATTTTCGGAAAAAGTAAAGAAAAAATATTTAAAACTGCCAAATTGTGAATTATAATTAAAGTATCACTTTTTTAAAAGTGAAATAAATTTTTTTATGGAGGAACCAATTATGGTTTACAAACAATGGTGCAGTGAGTGGCTTAACTGCTATGTAAAGTCACAAGTAAAGGAAAGGACATACGAAAAGTATTGTCATTTAGCAAAAGCTCATATTTTGCCTGAGCTAGGCGAATATCACTTGAACGAGTTGTCGACAGCTGTGTTGCAGCAATTTGTCAACACAAAAATGTATCAAGGATATGCAAGTGCAACGATTCACGGAATGATTTCACTATTAAAGTTGTCGCTTGTAAAGGCTGTGGAATTGGATATAATAGACAAGGAATATTCAAACTATCTTACCCGTCCAAAGCAACAGCTAAAACGTGTGGAGTGTTTTTCAATCTATGAGCAAAGAAAGCTTGAAAACTTTATCGTCTTTATTGACAAACCAAAGTATTTCGGTGTGCTTTTGACACTTTATACAGGTATTCGTTTAGGCGAGTTGTTGGCACTTGAGTGGTCGGATTTGGATATGAGAAAGTGCGTTATCAAAGTTTCCAAGTCTTGTCACGACAGTTGGGGGGAGAGCGGCTATGTAAAAGTAATCGATACCCCTAAAACACATACTTCTCAAAGGATAATACCAATGCCTAAACAGCTTGTGCCTTATCTTAAAGTTATGAGAAGAAATGCGGAGTCCAAGTATGTTATCCCAGGCAGGACAGACTATGGCTCGGGTGTAAGGACATATCAAAGGTTTTTTGAAAAAATGTTGTTGGATTTGGGCATTGCTCACAAGGGCTTCCACTCCTTAAGACATACTTTTGCAACACGTGCGTTAGAGTGCGGTATGGATGTTAAAACATTGTCGGAAATTTTGGGACATGCAAACCCTACAATTACGTTAAATAGATATGCACACTCGATGTTTGACCACAAAACGTCAATGATGAACAGAGTAGGAAAACTACTTAGACGGTAAGATAGGATAAAGACAGCGACGAGTCGCAATTTTCTAAATTTTTTATAATTTATTGCTAAAAAGCAATAGAATTTTTAACTTTTTAAATTAATTTTTTTATTAATTCCATATTGACTATATTTTAAATTAAATATATAATTATTACAGAAATATACTCTATCTATATATTTTAATTGTTTTTGTGCAATTATCTATTAAGGGAGAAAAAATGTTATCTGTAAAAAACAAAAAATTTATTTGCATTGTAAGCAGTATTTGCAGTATTGTTTTGATTGGTCTAATCGTAACTATATGTGTATTGTTTATACCTCTTAAAGGCAAAAAGTACGAAAATTTATGGCTTGGCCCTAACTCTGCGTACGATATAAACACACATTCGGTTGTTGTGCAAAAAGAGGCGAATAAAGATTTTGTAATAGTTCAACTGACCGATATGCAACTTTGGAGTAGCGGTAAGGATAATAATTTTGCATTTGAAACAGCGGAAAAAGTTATAATGCAAGCAGAGCCGGATTTGGTTGTTTTTACAGGAGATAATGTTTCGGGCGTGGGTGTGCCTGAGCTTTTAAAAACTTTTGTTAACAAAATTGAGGAGCTGGCTGCAAACTATGATTTTTTGTGGGCGCCTGTTTTTGGTAATCACGATAACGAAATGCGCGCAACTCCTAATTGGTCGGGAGACCAATATTTAAAAGCCTCTCGCGAAAACGGCGGACATTGTCTTTTTCAAAAAGGTCCAACTAATTTGGGCGACGAGTATGGCGATTTGCTTGGCAACTATGTCATAAATGTAAAAGAGGGGGACAAAATAGTTCAGTCACTTTATATGTTGGATAATAGTGCTTATGCAAACTATTCAAAGGAATTAAAAAACTCCGTTTACGAAAAAGAGGGCAGAAACAATAAGGAAAGGCCATTCCCTTACGCACAAATTGAGTGGTGTAAATGGCAAGCTAAAAACATAAACAAATTATCGGGCAGCGTTGTGCCAAGTATATTCTTTACACATTGTGCGCCTTATGAAATGGGAAATGTATTGCTTAAATATGTGGCAGGAGCAAACGGCAGACTTGACGGACAAATCCAAGACAACAGTAGTAGCGATGATTTGCAAAAGCAGGATAGTGAGGGGTATTGGACGATTAGCGGTGCTTATAACCCGCCAAGCGGTAACACTCCGGAGTTTAAACCCGCTAGCGATAGCGATAACAGTTATCCTGTTGTTGACGGGAAAGAGTTAAAGGGAATTTTAGGCAGGTTTGCTTATGTTCCGGGACACGCACTATACAATACAGGTATGGTCGACAGTATGAAAGATTTGGGATTAAAAGGTTGGTTTGTAGGTCACGACCACGAAAATGATATAGTATTTGAATATGACAATATAATGTACGGATATGGCTTAAAAGCAGGTCCGTCCCCTAAGCCTTGGAATTCAAGCTACTTTTTTGGAGGTACAAAAATTGTTATGGATGAGACGGGCCAAATAACCCCTACACATATTATAACTACAAAGGCGAGTGACTATTGGGGTAAAAGGTAATAATTTAGCAGTCAATACGATTGATTAAGATTATAATTTTTAGAATAATTGCGACAAGTGTTGTTTTTAATTTAATTAACAAAAAATATCGGAGTGAATCTCACCCCGATATTTTTTGTTAGTTAACTTATATAGCAATAAATAGTTTTTGGTATAAAGATAATTTAATGTCTAATGCAATTTAAGATAAAAGTTGATTAAGCAGATAATCATTAAATGAGCCACATTTTTTCTAGCATTTTGATAGAAGATATAACTCTTAAAAATAAAATACACCCCGAAACATTTAATTTTGGGGTGTAACTTTTTGTGTAAAGTTTATAGTAGGCAAAAAGTGCTGTTCACTGCAATAATCCTATCAAAAATCGGGACTATCGGGGTTAAATATTTGCCTTTAATGTAAAGTTTGGGTACATGGAATAAGTATATCTATGTACATATTACATATATATTATAGGGTCAAAAGTAAACTTTTGTCAACATTTAAATAAACATTTTGTAATTGCTTTACAAAAAAGATACAAAAACTTTAAAAAACTTTCCCGAAAATCCTCGATTTTGTACATAGATATACTTATTCTATGTAAGGTAAAAAACGGAGGTTTTATTATGGCAAAGATTATTAAAAGAGTTGGAATAGTATTTTTTGTGCTAGTAATTTCCTTTCTATTAATATTAGGTTGCGTGTTCGCGGTAAATACAGTAACTAAAGATAAAAATGCCGAAATACAAAACAACGAGGAAAACGTGCAAACAACGGCAGCTAAGACTTATACACTAAGCGGAACTTGTGCTCAAATGGCAGCAACATGGAATGAAGCTATACAGTATTCAAAGGATAATGCAGTTTATGTAGATGTTAAATTAAATGGGAATTGGATAGCATCAAATAATGGACTATATTCGGATTTTAATCCCACTAATTTAAGTGGAGAAGGATTTGATGGTGAAAGGATTTGCGTACCTGTAGGTGCAAAAATAAATTTATACTTGCAAAATTGGTCTATTGATAGAAACATGAACGGTAGAACTTTTACTGACGGTGAAGTAATAGTAGTAAAAGGTCAACTTAGTTTGAGAGGTTCGTGGGTTAGTATAACAGACGAAATGATTGAAAACAATAGCTTTGTACTAGGGCAACACCCTATGATAAGAGGGGGAGGTTCAAATGGCTATTGTGGAGCGATTTTAGTGCTAGGCGAATTTTATATGTATGGTGGTATTGTATGTGGGAATACGGCTCAAGTAGGTCTAGATTATTCAGGCAATGATAGCTCTGGAGGCATAATTGTAGCAACTGCAGGTGGTCGTGCATCCTTACATGGGGGTTATGTGGTATGTAATTCGATATCGGATTATACTGAGAGTTCGCCTTATGCTGCGGTTTTGGCAGGTCCAGATAGTATGGTTAATGTTGGTTCTTCATACGTGAATATTAGCTATAATAATTGCCCAGGACTTGCCGGTTATGGTAGTAATCATAAAATAGATCTTGGATATGCTGTAAAAATTAAAGATAATAAAATTAATTCTTCTACACCCTGTAATTTATTGATTTCAAGACCGCGTGCGAGTTTTAAAAGTAATGTTCTTCCGGGATATCTAAATTATCATGGCTATGATATGCCTTCCGATATTGGAGTATATACTAATCCTGGAGTTACTTTTGCAACAAATTTTTTGGAATATAACAACGGTCAAAATCCCGCAACATTTTTCCATCTTGATGGCGATAGCTCAAATGCGTATATACCTGTTTCGGATAGCAATGGTAATTTAGCGTTTACTACCGCTAAGTATGTGGCAAAGCCAACAGCTGGCAGTAATAGTTTTGTGTATACAGGTAATCAAAGTATTACATATATGCCTAACGGTTTCAATAGTACAGCAATGAAAATTTATAATAATGAGGGCGTATATAATGTTGGGACTTATAGGGCAACGATAATACTAGAACAGGGATATTATTGGAGTGATACGAAGGATATTCAAGAGCTATATATGAATTTTTATATTACTAGAAAACCAATTAGTAAACCTACTGTAAAAGCCAATAGCTTTGTTTATAACGGTTCCTCGCAATCACTACAGTTAAATAACTATAATGAAGCTAATATAAAAAGGAGTGGCAAACTGTCTGGAATAAATGTAGACACATATACTGCATATATTGAGCCAAATTCTAATCATCAGTGGAGCGATGGAACGACAAGCAAAATATCGTTTACATGGACAATAACGCCCAAACCAATAAATAAACCTACAGTAAATGAAAACAATTTATTTGTATACAATGCGTCAGCATTTACGTATATGCCGAATGGATATGTTTCGACTCAGATGACTATATCAGACAATATAAATTCTAATGTAGGGAAATATTCTGCAAAAGTAACACCTAATTCCAACCACAAATGGAATGACAACACATCCGATTCAATTAATTTTGAGTATGAAATAATACATCCGGGTTTAGTTGTTAAGGAAAGCTCCAAGTATGAGTATATCTATTTACAAAGTAATAAAAAAATAAGCTATAGTAATCAAAATATTTATCATAAAATAAATGACAACAGCTTTGATAAATGTGTGTTGGGTAATATAAAAGCACGTACGCAATTATCGGAATTTTTAGATAACTTTAGGAATGACAGTAATTTAATAAAAATCTACAATCAATACGGCACGTTGTTTTACAATGGTATAGAAAAACGAGGTAATGTCACTTATGATGAATCTAATATTTTAATATGTACAGGCTATAAAGTGGAACTTTACTCAAATAGTACGGATACAACTCCATTTGATACAATCTACCTATCGGTATTAGGGGATATAAACGGCGATGGTAGGATAAACGCAAGTGACGTATCCTACTTAAGACAAGTGGCAAATGACAGCACATTGCTAGAAAGTATGCCATTGGAAAGACAGTTGGCTTGTATGATAAACAACAAAGGCGGAGTAACCGAAGTAGATAGTGAGATATTGAGGAACTATATTGGCAAGGAAATAGATATAGATAAATTTATGGAAAGTGAAACAGCAAGTACAAGTGATGCTTACACTTACTTAACCTTAGACAGGGATAATATGTTGCGTAAAACGAGTGAAAGCAAAACCAATGTAATAGGTAATATATCAGTAAATACAAGTGTAGAAATGCTAAAGACAAAACTAGCAGAGATGGGAATAAACATATCCGCAATGACAATCTACAACAGGAAAGGCGATGAAGTAACTGACAATAGTGCAATAGTAGGAACAGGCTGGAGGATAGAGGTAGGCGGAGAGGAAACATATTTATCCGTACTAGGCGACTTGACAGGAGACGGAAGAATAACCGCAGCAGATATCTCATACCTAAGAGCAATAGCAGCAAGTGATACTACAAATGTACAAGAGTGCATATTACTATCTGCAATACTACTAAACAAAGGTGGAATAACTACAGCAGATAGTGAAGTGTTAAAGCAAGCTATAAAGGGAAGTATACTTTTAAGTGAGTATAACAATTAAATGTTTTAGCTAAATTTAAATATGTTACAAATAAGATGAATTCTAATAAAAACAATAAAAACGTGCCGATTTTCGGCACGTTTTTAACTTTATAGTAAATATAATATTTAAGACTATAAAAAACAAACTGAAATATATATCGTTTATAGTAACATTTCCAATACATAGCGTATTTGCAATTAAACATACTTAAAAATTATTCGTTCAGCAATCTTTCCACATATTCCATTGTTTCGTCAGGGTTATAGGTTTTTGCTTTTATAAGCAACATATCGCCGCCTTCAAGCTTAGTTTCCGCACTTGCAAGTATCTGTTCCGCCCCTTTGCTGATGGTTTTAACAGCACACTCAGGTGGCCATAACAGGTCTTTAATAAGTTTGCCATCCGCAAAGGAATTATGCTCCACCATAACTTTAAAGCTTATTTGTTTTTGCTTTTTACCCTCACGTTCTTGTTCGACAGTACGCTCAAGCAACGCATCGTACAAAGGCGGTACTTTAAAGAATTCCGCAACCAAAGTTGCAATGAATATTGTAATACCTGTAAATAGGAATGAGTGGAAAGAGCCTGTAACCTCCATAACCAAAACCATTGCCGTGACAGGTGTCCTAACAGATGCTCCAAAGAAAGCTGACATTGAAATAACAATTAGTAGCTTAAACAAAGTAGTGTCAAGTCCAGCAAGTTGGAAAAGGTTTCCAAACAAACCACCTATTAATGCACCTATAGTTAGCATTGGTATAAATAGTCCACCCGTTGCACCACTATTGACACAAACAGGTATTAGTACTAATTTTATAGCAAGCAAAGCAAGCAATAAGTACCAGACAAACTTGCCATTACCTATATTCATTATAAGAGAATGTCCACCACCAACAGTGTCAACCCAAGCAAGACCTACGCCGCCACAAAGTAAAAACGCGAATATTAATTTTGCCCATTGTGGAATTTTCTTTGGTATTATTTTTTGTGAGTTAATGATAAGATAATTAAAACCAACGCTTGCAAGACCTATAACAATACCAAGGACTACAAGCATCCAAATATTACCTATTGCAAACTTATCGGGGAAAGCTCCAAAATCAAATAAATAACCTGTCCCGCCCCAAAGTTGAGCGATTGCGTTAGATGTCAAAACACCAACCGTAACTGAGCACCCCGCAGTTAAAAGTAGCATAGGGGTAACTTTTTTTTGTACTTCTTCTATAACAAAAATTATACCTGTCAAAGGCGCATTAAAAGCAACCGCCAAACCTGTACCGCTACCTGCGGACATAATATATCTTGTCCAAGCCATCCTGCATTTTAACAACCTGCAAGCACCTTGAGCGGTTGTAGCACCGATTTGTATTGACGGACCCTCTGACCCCAAAGACAAACCACCAAAATATGTTAAAAGAGAGGATGCAATAGTAGTAAGCAACACTCTAAGCCAACGGAAAGTCAATATACCGCGAAGTACACCCTCCGTACGCGGAACGCCTGAGCCTTTACATTCCGGTGTGACTTTTAACAAAAAGTAACATAGCAAAGCGATAACTACCAAGCCAAATAAAAATAATGGTGTCCAAGCGGGATTATTACGCACTAAAATGTAAATGTCCTTTGACCAGCCTATTAAAAGATTTGCAAACTTGGTATAAAGTCCAACGATAATGCCAACCAAAATACCGCAAACACCGCTGTAGCAAATAACAGGGATAATAACATTTCTAAAATATCCCAAAGTAGGTCGCATTGAGTAATTTGTTTTTGCCTTTTTTGTTTCTTGCGAATGTGTTGCAATATCTTCGATAATTACGTTTGAAATATTATCGTTTTTATCGTACTCCTCGTCGTAAAAAACGCCATCCCCATTATTCAACTGCTCAATGGGTCGATTTTCGTAGACTTTTTCATTGGTTTTAATTGCATCGGACTGCTCTAAATCTTTTTCTTGCATAATACTTTCCTAATTTTTTTACAGGTTAAGTATAAACCAAAAAGCTTTATATGTCAAGTAAGCATAAATAAAACCGCAATTAAATTATGGCTTTTTGTAATAGTAAAAATATAATTTTAAATTGAAAATTACACACAACAAGACTTTTGTGCATATATTAAAGTAATGCAAAAATTAGGGGGACAATATGAAACCGATAAAAGTTGATTTGGAATATCCGGAGGTTGAAATTGATTCGGTAAGTATGAGCGATTGTAGATGTCTTATGGAGGACTATGGCGGTGCGGAAAGTGAACTTACGGCTATTTTAACTTATATTTACCAAGCATATACGCTAAATGAAATGGAGCAGTATAAAGAGTTACAAGAAACACTTGAGGGGATTGCAGTAACCGAAATGCACCATCATAAAATGCTTGGAGAGGCAATAGTAAAACTTGGCGGAACACCTGTAATGGGTGGAACTCATAAATTTTGGAACGGCAGTATGGTAAACTATTGCAAGGATATAATAAATATGATTAACATAGATATAAAAGCGGAAAATATCGCAATAGAAAACTATAAAAAGACTATGAGATGCGTACAAAACTACTCCATACGCGAACTGATTGAGCGCATTATCATGGATGAAGAGTTACATATTTTGGCGCTTGAGGAGCAAAAACGCAAAATTACAGAGAGAAATTGTTGATATTTTATAGGTAACCCAACGAGTTTTGCTTGATTTTGACTAAAATATGAGCTAAAAATAAAAATATTGGTAAAATGCTTGTAATTATTTTTATTTTGTGATATTATAGTGTAGTTAAGTAAAATGGAGGTTTATCAAATGAATATGTTAAACTCATTACAAATGATGATAAGTGCGGTGGGCGACTATACAGGAATAAACATTTTCAGAGATATTCTTGTAATATTAATGGTGTTGCTTGCTATCGCGTTGGTTGTTATAATTCTTATGCAAAAGGGCACTAATGACAATATTGGTGTTATCGGCGGCGAGACAGATACTTATATGGGCAGAAACAGAGGTCAAAACAGGGAAAGAAAGTTGAAATTGGCAACTGCAATTATCGGAGGTATTATTGTGGTTTTGGCAATTATTTATTTTGTATTGCTACTTGTTTGATTTTGGGAAAAACTTATATTACGGCTGTACTTGAGCAAGGTCAGCCGTATTTTTTATAATATTTTCAAAAAGTATTGTGTAAGACAGATTAAAATGATAAAATAAGCTTATAAAGCAGAATTTGTTTTATAGCTAAAATAGGTAAAAAATATATGGGATTTGAGTATAAAATAGCTGAAAAGATAGAAAAAATAAAAATCGACGGTATGTCCTGTTCGGAAATTGCGAATAGGTTAGGTTTTTACTCTAAATTTGAAGTAGGCGAAATAAAAAAAGTGCTTGACAGCTTGGAAAAAGCGGGAAAGCTTAAAACAAAAGGCAGCAAGTATTTTAAAGTTAAGCAAGCGGCAAAAATAAAAGGCGTATTGCGTGGCAACAAACGCGGTTTTGCCTTTTTGGCCAGGGAAGATGGAGGAGAAGATTTGTTTGTTCCTCACAAAAATTTGCATGGTGCACAGCATGGTGACACCGTGTATTGCGTTATCGTAAAAGGGGACGAGGCTAAAGTAGTAGACGTTTTGGAGCGTGGCGTAAAAAGAATTGTAGGAACTTACGAAAAAACCAAAAATTTCGGGTTTGTGGTGGCTGACGATAATTGTTATTATTCGGATATTTTTATCCCAAATGGTAAAGACTTAAAAGCAGCTGACAACACAAAAGTTATCTGTGAAATCACTAAGTTTGCCGAGCGTAATCCAGAGGGCAAAATTGTGGAAATTATCGGCAAGGCAGGGGATAAAAAGAGCGAAGTTTTGTCCATTTTAAAGTCTTACGGATTTTTTAACACTTTCCCTAAAGAGACTGAGGCGGAAGCAAATAATATGCGCACAAAATTTACTTCGAATAGAACGTCTTTTGTGGATATGCTTACAATTTCCATTGACGGCGACGACAGCAAAGATTTGGATGACGCAATTTCCGTATTTAAATATGACAATTACTATAAATTGTATGTGCATATAGCGGATGTGTCGCATTTTGTCGAAAAAGGAAGTGTTTTGGATAAAGAAGCTTTTAAAAGGTGTACAAGCGTGTATTTCCCGGGAAGTGTTTATCCTATGTTGCCGCCTGTTTTGAGTAACGGATTATGTTCACTAAACGGTGGGGAGGACAGACTTGCTTTAACATGCGAAATGACAATAGATTTTGCAGGGAATGTCATAGACCGAAAGATAGTAAAAAGCATAATCAACAATGATTACGCAATGACTTATAAGGTTGTACAAGCTATTTTGGACGGGGACGAAAAACTTAAAAGTCAATATTCAAAAGTTTACGGTATGATTTGCGACGCTTATGATTTGTCTAGGATACTAAACGGTAAGAGGCAAAGACGCGGCTCAATAAATTTTGAGACAAAAGAATGTAAAATCATTTTGGACGATAAAGGTAATGTTTCGGAGATAAAACCTTATCCTTATCTTGTGAGCAACAGCATAATAGAGGAATTTATGCTTGCGGCAAATGAAACTGTTGCGGAGTTTATTTGCGGGTTGGAATTGCCTTTTGTATACAGAACGCATGAAGAGCCTGACGGCGAAAAAATGATTGCGCTTAAAAAATTTGTGGAGTCATGCGGGTATAGGTTGGAAAGGGGGAAAATGCACCCTGCTAAATTGCAAAAGCTACTTGATGAAGTGCAGGGCACAAAAATGGAAAGCATAATTTCAAAAGTAATGCTAAGAAGTATGAAAAAAGCAAAATATACTGTGGATAATTTGGGGCATTTTGGCTTGGCGGCAGAGTATTATTGTCATTTTACTTCCCCTATACGAAGATACCCAGACTTGCAAATTCATAGAATAATAAAGGCTATGCTTGACGGCAAACTCGGTAGTTTGGAAAAACTCGAAAGGTGGTGCGAAGAAGTTGCCGAAGTTTCCAGCGAAAGGGAAAGAGCTGCTGAAATGGCGGAAAGAGATATCGATGACTATTATAAAGCTGAATATATGCTTAAACATGTGGGAGAAGAGTTTGCCGGAGTTGTCAGCGGCGTTACTGCATTTGGGATATTTGTGGAGCTTGACAATACTGCAGAAGGGTTATCTCGCTTGGATAATTTACCTAAAGATAATTACGAGTTTGTGGAAAACAGATTTTTGCTAAAAGGCACAAAACATAGCTATACTTTAGGACAAGTAGTAAGAATCAAAGTTTTGGGTGCCGATGTAGACAATCGAAAAGTTACATTTAAAGTGCTAGAACAAGACGGGGTGGAAAATGAGTAATATCAAAATTGTTGCTACAAATAAAAAAGCTTACCATGATTATTTTATCGAGGACTGCATAGAGGCAGGCATTGTGCTTGTTGGCAGCGAAGTAAAATCAATCAGACTTGGGCAAGTCAATATGAAAGATACCTATTGTTTGATTCGCGGGGATGAAATTGAGCTTATTAATTTGCACATTTCCCCTTATGAAAAAGGCAGCTACTTTAATGTGGATAGCAGACGTTCAAGAAAGTTATTGCTTAAAAAAGCGGAAATAAATAAGCTTAGGGGCAAAGTAGAGCAAAAAGGGTACACTTTAGTTCCTACAAAGCTGTATTTTAAACAAGGCTTGGTAAAGGTAGAAATTGCTACCGCAAAAGGTAAGGAACTTCATGACAAAAGACAATCTTTGCAAGATAAGCAGCAAGCAAGGCAACTTGAAAGAGATTTAAAAAATTACAATAGATAATTGCTTTGCGGAAAAATTGTTTTTTGTTGCAAAAAGTATTGAAAAATCATTTGTTTTTAGATATAATTAAATATAATATCATTATTATAACTAAAACAAATTAATCGGAATAAAAATTTTTAAAATATAGGAGTACATTATGGATATTCAGACTAAATGCGTGCAAGCGGGATATGAGCCAAAAAACGGCGAGCCAAGGGTTTTGCCGCTATATCAATCGACAACGTATGTTTACGAAACACCCGAACAACTTGCTAAATTGTTTGATTTGAGCGAGGACGGACATATTTATACAAGAATAAGCAATCCGACAGTGGCTGCTTTCGAGGCTAAAGTCAACGCTTTGGAGGGTGGTGTAGGTGCGGTTGCTTGCTCAAGCGGACTTGCAGCGGAAACACTTGCAATTTTAAATGTATGTAATGCGGGCGATAATATAGTAAGCTTGACTACTATTTACGGCGGTACTTTTAATTTGTTCAACGTAACACTTAGAAAGTACGGTATTGATACAAGATTTGTTTCCCCACAAGCGGGTTATGAGGAGATTGCAAAAGTGATTGATGACAAAACAAAAATCATTTATTGCGAAACACTTGCAAACCCAAATATGAATATCGCAAATTTCGATTTGCTTGCCAAAGTTGCCAAAGATTACGGTGTTTTGTTTATGGTTGACAACACATTGGCAACTCCTATCATTTGTAGACCTATCGAACTTGGGGCAAATGTAGTAGTACATTCTACAAGTAAATATTTGGATGGACATGCTAGTTGTGTAGGCGGTATAATAGTAGATGGCGGTAACTTTGATTTTAAAGGTAATCCTAGATATCCCGAGTTTAATGTGCCTGACGAAAGTTACCACGGGTTGGTTTACACAAGCGTTGAACCTGCATGTTTCAGCGTTAAGGCAAGGGTGCAAATGATGAGAGATTTGGGAAGTTGCATGAGCCCATTTAACGCATATTTAACTAACCTAGGTGCGGAGACCTTACATTTGCGTATGGTAAAGCATAGTGAAAATGCTTTGTTATGTGCAAAAGCTTTAAGTCAAAATCCTAAAATCGAATGGGTTAAATATAGTGGACTAGAGGGGGATGAAAACTACGATAAGGCACAAAAATATTTTACCAATGGTTTGAATTCAGGTATGGTTGTATTTGGAATTAAGGGTGATAAAGAGCAAGTTTGTGATTTTATGAAAGCATTAAAACTTATAAAAATAGTCACTCATATTGCCGATACAAGGACATGTATTTTGCACCCTGCAACTACAACACACAGACAGTTATCCGCAGAGGAATTGGTAGCTTGCGGTATAAGTGAAAACTTGGTAAGGCTTTCTGTCGGCATAGAAAACCCTTACGATTTGATAAGCGATTTGGAACAAGCTTTACAATCTATTTATTGATTTAACCTCGATTTTTGAGCGAATTTTAGTCAAAAGGAGATGATGATATGCCTATTATAATACCAAAAGCATTGCCTGCATTTAGCATTTTAAATGACGAAAATGTATTTGTAATGCCAAAAGTGCGTGCGGAAACTCAAGATATAAGACCGATAGAAATTGCTATCGTTAATTTGATGCCAACAAAAATAGAAACGGAAACTCAACTTATGCGTCTTTTGGGTAACTCTTCTTTGCAAGTTAATGTGACGTTGATTAAGATGGGCAGTTACGAAAGTAAAAACACAAGTGCGGAACATTTGGATAAATTTTATCAAACTTTTGAAGAAATTAAAGATAAAAAGTTTGACGGAATGATTATCACGGGTGCTCCTGTAGAAACTTTGCCTTTTGAGCAAGTAATGTATTGGGAAGAGCTAACTCAAATAATGGAATATGCCGATAAAAATGTAACCTCTACAATTTTTATTTGTTGGGGTGCACAGGCGGGGCTTAATTATTATTATGGTATAAACAAATTGCCTCTTTCAAAAAAAATGTTCGGCATTTATCCCAATAAGGCGACAATGAAGTTTGATAAATTATTAAAAGGTATGGATGACACTTTTTACATCCCTTTCAGCAGACATTCCACAGTAGACGAAGATGCTATACGTGCAAACGAGCAACTTGAAGTGTTGGCAGAGTCCAAAGAGGGTGGTATAAGTATAGTAAAAAGTGTGGATAACAGGAAATTTTTCTTTATGGGACACAGCGAATATGACAAAGATACTTTAAAGACTGAGTATTTGCGTGATTTAGCTAAAGGGGAAAAAATTGACCCGCCTATAAACTATTTTGTAAACGGGGATTTAGATAAAATAAATGTAAATTGGCGCAGTACTGCAAATCTTTTATACTATAATTGGCTTAATTACTATGTATATCAAGTTACTCCTTACGATATTGTAGGTAAGCCCCGCAAATCGGAAAATCGATAATCGCTGATTTTAATGTCAAAACTTTATAGTTTAGCTTGATATTAATAAAAAATTAGCTTAAATCGTAATCTTATGCACATACTAGCAATATGAAAAATTTTGCGTGTGTTATTAAAACTAAAATAATCGATATCATTTTACTTTTTAGTGTGGTATCGATTTGTTTTTATTATATGGAAAATTTTACCATGAACAACAGTTGCGAAAGTACAACTTGCATAACTGCTCACGAGTATTCGGAGATTGCAGATAAGGATTTAAATGTGATTTCCTCTTTTTCCACTGATTATAGTAAAAGCCCTGATTCACGGAAATACAATGTTAGGCTAGCTTTGAAAAGCCTAAATAATTACATGGTAAAGGGCGGGGAAGAATTTTCTTTCAACAAAGTAGTCGGCAGGCGAACGGAAGAGAGAGGTTACAAAAAAGCGTTAGTAATATTTAAAGGAAATTATGTTGAGGGAGTCGGTGGCGGAGTGTGCCAAGTGTCTTCAACATTGTACAATGCTTGGTTGCTTGCGGGGCTAGAGGTAACAGAGGCAAAAGCACACTCATTGCCTGCATCGTATGTGGACTTGTCGCGTGATGCAACAGTGAGTGACCTTATAGATATGAAATTAAAAAACCAACTTAATAGTGACATAATTATAAAAACCGAGTACGACGATAACAATATAACGATTAAAGTACTTGGTAAAAAGCGAGAGTATAACTACAAGTTAAAGTCAGAGGTTATAAAGACCATTCCTTACGGCGAAGAGATAATAGAGCTTGACGAAATTGGCGAGGACGAATTTTTTATCGGCAAGGACGGATATATTTCACGACTTATTTTATCCATTTACGACAAGGATAAAGTAATTGCACGAAAGGAATTGAGACGTGATTACTATATGCCACAAAACAGCGTAAAAATACTGCGAAAATCGGTACTAAATGGATTAAATTGAGAGATAAAACTTGGGCTTTATCATGGTTGTAAATCGATAGCGGATAAAAAGTCTTATAGTAATTCAAAGTTTTGATACAAAATAGTTTTACCATTGATATGTGCTGTTGACAAATCATATAATATGTTGTATACTTTTTGTTGTAAAATGTTATAGAGGTGGTTATATGACAAACTATAAAGACGATTTTGAATATTGGCTATCAAAAGTTAATGTCGATGAAAAAGCAGAGTTGCAAGCAGTGCAAAATAACGACGAACAATTAAAACGCAGATTTGCTATTCCTTTGGAGTTTGGCACTGCGGGTATGCGCGGTATTATTGCACTTGGAACAAGTTGCTTAAACAGATATACGGTAAGGCGAGCTACGCAAGGCGTTGCAAATTTTATCAAACAAGTAGGCGATAATGCGATATCACGCGGAGTAGTTATAAGTTACGACACAAGAAACTTCAGCTATGAATTTGCATTGGAAACCGCAAGCGTACTTGCATATAATGGTATAAAGGTTTATTTATACAATGACACTCATCCGGTGCCAATGTGCTCTTTTGCCATTCGTTACCTTAATGCTTTTGCAGGAATTATGATAACAGCATCTCACAATCCAAAAGAGTATAACGGTTATAAAGTTTACGGGGCTGACGGGGCGCAAATGTCTCCCGAAGATACTGCAGTTGTTGTAAAATACATTGATGGCATAAAAGATTACTTTAGTGTAAACAGCGTGACAATAAATGCGAAACGCAGTCAAATACAAGCAATGGATAATGAGGTTTTGCAGGACAATATTGTGGTTATCGGTAAAAGTGTAGAGGATGCTTATTTTGCAGAGCTAGCAAAATTATCTTTGAGTCCCGATGCAGTAAAGCAAGTTGCCAGCAAGATAAAAATCGTATATACTCCTTTGCACGGCAGCGGATATAAACCTGTAACTACAATTTTAAAACAAATGAATATCCCTTGTAATGTTGTGGAGGAACAAAAAGAGCCAAACGGCAATTTCCCTACAGTTGCAGTGCCAAATCCCGAGCAACCTGACGCACTTAAAATGGGTATCAATCTTGCAAAACAATTAAGAAGCAGCATTGTTATCGGTACAGACCCAGATGCGGATAGAATGGGTGTTGCGATTAAGGATAATAACGGCGAGTTTGTTTTGCTAACGGGCAATCAAATCGGTGCTATGATGATGAATTATATCCTAATGAGAAGAAAGGATATGGGCATACTACCTGCAAACGGCGCGGTTGTAAAAACAATCGTTACCACAAATTTGGCAGATATGATAGCTCAAAGCTACGGCATGACTGTATACAATGTTTTGACAGGCTTTAAATTTATCGGCGAAAAGATAAAAGAGTGGGAGAGTAATGGTAAACACACTTTCTTGTTCGGTTATGAGGAAAGTTTCGGCTATCTTTCAGGCACTCATGCACGAGATAAAGATGCAGTCGTAAGTGCAATGTTGTTTGCGGAAATGGCGTGCTATTACGAAAGCAAAAATATCAAATTGTATGATGTACTTCAAGATTTATACAAAAAATTCGGATATTTTGTTGAAGTATCAAAATCGATTGCTTTTGGTGGAATTAATGGTATGGCGGAAATGAAAGCCGTAATGGATAAGTTAAGAAATAGACCAATAAATAATATTGCAGGTTTGCCTGTTGTCAAGTTTATGGACTTTTCAAAGAGTGAGAGCAAAAATATTGATGGCAGTGTGGAAGTTATAGATTTGCCAAAAACCAATGTGCTTAAATTTATGTTTTCCGAAGATGAGTGGTGTTGTGTCAGACCATCGGGAACAGAGCCTAAACTTAAAATTTATGTAAGCGTTAAGGAAGCTACCCAAGAGTTGGCTAAAACAAAAAATCAAAATGTTTTAGGTTTTATGGAAATGTTGGTCAACAATTAATTTGAGAAATTGTTTGGCTAAACAACAATTAAAATGTAAAAATAAAATAAAATTTTAGCAAAAAAACTTATTTTATTATATAAAAATTAAAAATATTATTGCTTTAATATGCGCATTGTGGTATAATGAAGAAAATAATATCTTTTATGGTAGGTAATTATGAGGATTAATATCGTAGAAAACTGGAATGTAAAGAGTAAAAAAGATAAAAGCAGGGAAAATATCAGCATTCCGTACGCCTATTCTGCCGAAGGTGGTAAAAAGAACGGCAAGAAAAAGGTAAGGTTTACTAAACAATTTAAAATCAACGCTAAAAAGGGCGATGCGGAAGCAGCAAAAAAGAGACGTTATGTTTTGGAATTCGAGGGTATTTGCACTAACTGTACTATCGAACTTAACGGCAGGAAATTAGGGGAGCATAAGGGTAGCTTTTTGCCTTTCTATGTTGACATTACCGATGTAGTACTTTTTAATGAAAAAAATAAACTTATAATTATTGTTGATAACAACCCTAACAACAATATTTTAGGTTGTGCAAAAACTAATAAAAACTTATATGAAAACTTTGTCGGCATTATAAGAGATGTGTGGTTGAACATTATCGAGAAAGAAAGTTTTACTGCAACTTATAATGAAAACGAGTGCCATGATAACTGTTTTGTTTATCAAGAAAAAGCTATTGAGGATGGCGTTCCAACATACTATTTCTGTGCAGATTGTCAAATCAATTTTATCGACACTCCAAACGATATGTATATCATAGCTACTCTTGCAGACAGTGCTAAAAATATTATTTCCCGTACAAAATTCAAATATAATGCAGACGTAAAACAGGACGGATTTATGGTTAAAGTACCTGTTCCGGATGCTATTTTATGGTCGCCTGAATTCCCTTACATGTACTATTTGAGACTTGAATTATTCTCAAGAGATTTAGTAACGGGTGAGTTTGTGGTTGTTGACCATAGAATTTACAAGAAAGGCTTGCGTGAGTACTCTGTTAAAGACGGCAAGTTCTATATCAATGGGGAAGAAACAAAAATCAAGGGTGTTTGCCACCATCAAGTATATCCTATTATCGGTATGGCTACTTCTCGCAGAGCTGAGTTCCGAGAAGTACTAAAACTTAAAAATGCCGGATTTAACACAATAAGATTGGTAAATTATCCTGCATCTAAGGAGTTTTACGAAGCTTGCGATACATTGGGTATGATTGTTATCAACTGTGTACCAAATAACGGAAGTTTTTACAACACAGACGAGTTTAAAAAGAGCGTAGTCAATACATTCTCCGAACTTGCTTACCGCGATAGGAATAATACCAGCATAGCAATGTGGGAGGCGTCGATTGGTGATTTTACTGCTAAAGACGGCTTGACCGACGACTTGATTAAGGATTGTATCGCAACTTTAAAAGCAGCTTTCCCTCATGGCAAAGCACCGTTAATTATCGGAGATGTTTCCACAAGACCGGAAACTGCAACTACTTTGGGATATGATATTGCTTACTGTAATTATAGCGAGCAATTCAGAATACCTGAAAACTTGCCTGGTATGCCTGCATACTTAATCGGAAGTTTTGGTAGTGATGCATATAAATATGATAAAAAAGATAAAAAGCTTTCCAATGAGCAAAAAATGGCAGAACAAGCTTGGGCTTATCAATTCGTTCTTAACCAAAATGCAAACCACGCAAATACAATAGGTGCAATTATTGCTCAAGACGTGGACTATTCTAATGGTAAGGATAAAGTAGTAATGGGCTTGATGAACGAGTATCGTTTGCCAAAGACTGCTTATTATTTCTTCCAATCACAAGATGTTGAGGCTAAACCTATGGTTTATATACCTCATCCAAAGCTAGCAACTTTAATTGACAATATGCAAGTTTATACAAACTGCGATACTATCAAAGTTTATGTAAATGATGAGTTGACAGCAACTTATCCTGTTAAAAAAGGTGCTACTACTCCTTATTATATGCCTGAGTTCAAAACAACTCAAAAAATGGAGTATGCAGAATTTATAAAACAACAAATCAATATGGGTAACAACGAGTTTTTGGCTCATCCACCTGTATCGTTGGGCGATAGCTTGAAGAAAGTAGGCGATAAGTCTGTAAGAATCGATGGTTTAATTGACGGACAAATCGTTAGAAGTATGAGTGTTGATAATACTGAAACAGCTTATAAGTTAAGGATATTCGTTGATTACGGTGGTATAGCACTAGCAAATGATGAAAGAGACTTTGTGTTTGTTCATGTTGCATTGATTAATGATAAGGGTAATATTGTTAGCCGTGACGGCGAGAGAATTACTTTGTCAATTAAAGGTGGAGACATTATTAATTACAGCGAATCTAAGACTATCGGCGGTGTATCTTCTTACATGGTAAGAGCTTTTGAGGGCACTGACAGAGTATTGCTTAAAGCTACAAGTAAAGGTAAAACAGATATTAAAGAGGCTTACGCTAAAATTATTATCAAACCATAATTTGAATGTTATAAAACAAAAAAAGCACTGCAATTTGCAGTGCTTTTTGTATATGGGTTAAATTTATTTGTAATTTGTTTTAATACAAATTAGGTGTCGTTAAATTTGGGAAAACTCAAATTTAAACAAAAGCTGTCGCTTTTTACTTGATAAATCAAGTCCGACACAATTTGAACTACCATAAGTTGCTGTCAAATATCCCTGCGGGCTGCTTGACGACAACTTCCGATAATATAAACTATAGGAGTAAATTTTAATTAGCATTAAAATTTTATATTGCTGTCGCAATATAGCTTGTTATCACAAGCACTTCTAGTTTGAATTAACAATCGCTGCTGTCAAATGCCACTTCGTGTCGCTTGACGACAGCTTCCGATAATATAAAATAATATATATAAAATTTAACTTTCGTTAGTTGCAAAGTGAGCTTATAAAATGCCAAATAAAAAAGCAACCGATTTATCGGTTGCTGTATTTTTATTTTTGAGAAGTATAAGCAGTTATCCTATATTCCATTTTACCTTCGGTTATTATCAAAGGGATTCTATCCGAATTTAAATTTAGTCCGTTGTAATCTTCCTTAATTTCGCGAGATAACAAAACGGTCATTGGAGTTCCGCTGCCGGGGAATGTTTGGTTTAATGATATCGAAACCAAATCTGCTTTAATAACCGCACCCTCTTCGCCGAAAATCTTAATCTCTTGGTTTATTGCAGAGCCCGATACTGTTAAGGTTTTCATTTTAAAATCGCCTGTACTCAAAACTTTGGTTGTAAGTGAGGAAAAACTATTGCTGATATAGCTACTTCTTGCGATATGATATAACATTAAATTGTCATAATAAGGTGTTTTAATCCATTTGCCTACTTTAACATTACCTGATGTTTTTACGCCATCAAAATCTGTGTCATAGTAACATTTTTCGTCTGCGTAATAAATGTTTGTTACTTGATTAATATCCTTTTCGGGGCTGTTGCCTTCATAACCTTTTATGTTAATATTTTTATAGCTAGCAATCGGCTCAAAAGAAGACTTAAATGCAACTTGAGCTATCATAATGCTGCCATCTTCAAGCTGTGTATTTATTTCCACATAAGTGCCCGAAAAACCATTGATATCACGTTCTCCAACTTTAACATTGCCATCGGTAACTCTTTCCGTAATGATTGTGCTAGTACCTTTTATTTTAGTTGTATTGTCGTTTAAAGTCCTTGTTACATCATAAGTGATTTTTTCATAATCAAGCCATGGGTCGGAAAAAATCTTGTGTGGCGGTTTGCTTATACATCCTGCAAGTACAACTGCAAGTATGCCTATTACAAGAATAAACATTAATATCTTTTTTTTCATGAATACCTCTATTTGATAAAATGATTATTTTGATTATTGCCAAAAAACCATAATATTTTTACATATTGTAAGTTTATTATACCATAATTGCAAAACGCTTGCAACTGTTTAAATAACTTTAGTGCTATAATATAAAAATATTTAAAAATAGCCTTGTAAGGCGGCATAATTCGTGTTATAATAAATTATTACCTAAAAATATAAAAATTGCAGGAGACGGTATGGCATTTAAGGTAATTTGCGGGAAATCATATTTTTCCTCATTGCAAAGTTTGGCAAAAGAGCTTGGTAAAAATTTGTCGCTTGATACTACAAATTATGTAATAGTACCAAACGGCAAGGCATTATATATCAAAAACCAAATCATGAAAGCTCTTGATAAGGACGGCATTTTTAATTTAAAAGTGCTTGATTTTGTCACGCTTGCAAAACAAACGGCCGGATTTGCTCAAAAATATATTACCGACGAGCAAGGTTTGTTAATTTTTAAAAGTATACTTAAAAAATGCAAAAACAACTTAAAATCTTTTTATAAAATAGTTGGAAATGATAGTGCGGAAAGGGAATTGTACGGGGTATTGGCTATCCTTGCAAAGAGTTGTGTTTCTCCGCAAAATTTGAAGTCGGCAGGCGTAAATCTTGGCGGTATACTTGGTGCCAAAGCGGAAGATATTGCTATGCTTTATGAGATATACTATAAGTGCTTAGACGGCAAATTTGCCAATAATCACATATTAATAAATGATTTGGTTCAAAAAATAAAAAGCGGATATTTTGCAGGTAGCAATTTTTTCGTATATGGTTTTAGTAGCTTAAGTGGGGAAGAGGCAAGAGGTATCAATGCTTTGGAAGAGTGTGACTGTAATCTTTATGTTTATACTATTACCAACATAAAAGGGGAAAATAAACGCATTTACCCTCGGTTTTCGGAGGATATTTGCAATAAATTTAATATAAAAGCGGAGATTTGCGAACAGTATGAGGTGTATACTCAAGATATTGAATTGTTGCTTGATAATTTATTTGGGTTTAATAACAGTGCGAATGAAAAGGCTCGTAATATAAGCATAAGGTGCGCGGACACAGTGTGCTTGGAAGTAAAAGGGGTATGTCGCGAAATTAGGAAAGAAATTGTGGAAAATAACATGCGTTATAAAGATATTGCAGTTTTTTGTCCCGATTTGAAAAGTTATAAAGGCGATATAAAAAGACAATTTGAAATTTTTGAAATACCATATTGTATGCAGGATGAAAAAGAGCTTTCTTCTTTTGCAATAGCAAAATTGTTGATTGACGGAATAAATACCGTAAAAAGCAATTACGATATAAACAAGGTATTGACATTTGCTAAAAATATTTTAATTGATATTAGTGCGGAGGACTGTAACAAATTCGAGTTGTATGCCGTTAAATATAATCTAAGCGGAAATAGCTTTGTTAACGGCTTTGATATTGATAGCAATGACATTTTTTACGAGCGTGCAAAAGTTGTTTACGATATTCTGCGTGAAAAACTTTCCTTTTTTGATTGCATTGCGGATAATGTTAGCAAAATGGCAAATATGCAGGAGTTTGTATCCTGCGTAAACCGCGATAATTATACTAGATATTTAAACAAACTTGTTGTGACAGACGGCACTGATGCAAGGCAAGTTGCAGAGCTTGCTATGCGTAAGATAAACAGTATTTTGGATAAAGTAGTGCAAATGTCAAGCTATAGCGATAACATTGATATATACAACTCATTAATAGATATAATAAAAAACACAAAAATCGGTATAAGTAAAAGATATGTGGATAATGTGCTTGTAACAAACGACAGCATGCAAATTGATAAAGCGGATATACTGTACATTATGGGGGCAAACGACGGGGTTATTACCTCAGAAAAAAACAATATCGGTATATTTACTTATAGCGATTTGGAAAGACTTGCAGGCAATGGCGTGCATTTTAAACCAGACCTATACGAACAAAATTATAACGCTAAATTTGAAACTCTGCAACTTGTAGCGAAAGGCAAAAAAGTTGTTGTATCCTATAATCAAGCAATAGGCGAGCCATCTCTTTTTACAAAAAATATTTGCGAGTTGCTTGATATTAAAGCTGTGCCATTTATTCAAGATAACAATAAAATTGATATGGATATTAGCAATTATGCTACGAAAATCGGCACTAAATCAAACGCAAAAGCGGAGTTGTCCCACTATTACAGCGAAAGAATGAGAGGAATTGTAAACGGCGACGAAAGGCTGTTTGACTATTTGTATACACGCCTAGAGGGAGAGTATAAGTATCAAAATATCATAAAACAAAAGGACTTTAAATTTGTAAAGCCAAATAGTTTGGCATGGAGCAAAAAGAACGGAAAAACTTTTGCAAGTATTTCGGCGGTGGAAAGATATTTTGATTGTCCATTTAAGTTTTTTTGCGAAAAAACATTGGGATTGACAAAAGTGCAAAAAAGCGGCTTAGACGTTTTGACTGTAGGCACATTTATACACAGGATTTTGGAAAAATTTTTTAGGCGGTATAAGAACTTTGATATTTCAGAGCAGGAGATAAATATAATTGCGGATAGCTTATGCAACGAAAGTTTAGCGGAAACGGAGTTTGAGTCCATAGGTATGTCAAACAGCAAAACCGTGCTTGAAAATTCCTTGTTTAAAAAAGTAAAATATATTTTAAACAAGCTAGTGCAAATTGCAAAGAGGACGGAATTTAAAACTAAAAATACCGAACTGAATTTCGGTTTCGAGTATTCCGACTTGCCGCCGTATGAGCTTAAAACAGAGGATAATACTTACAATATCAGAGGTAAAATAGACAGAATCGACAGCTATGGCGATTACATTGCGATTGTAGACTACAAGTCCAAACGTTCGGTAAGTTATGGCTTAAAGGAAGTGTATTACGGCGAGAGAGTACAGTTGTTGATATATTTGAATGCATATTGTTCAAAAATACAATGTGAGCCGTTTGCATTGCTTTATATGCCGTTGCCGTATTCATATTCCAACGAGGATGCGAGCGGAGTGTTTGCATATTCCGGTTTAGTACGTGATTTGCAAGGTGTTTTTGAACATTTCGATAACAAGTTTAATGATAAAAACATATCTTCTTTGCCTATTGGCATCACAAAGGATGGCAATGTGTCGGGCAAAGGCTTGTTGAGTAAAGACGATTTGCGTATTTTAAGGGAGTATGCTGATAAGGTAGTGGCAAACGCTATACAAGAAATTGAAAGCGGATACATAGAGGCAAAGCCGACAAATTGCGATAATTGTGAGTTTGGTTTGATTTGCCTTAATAAAAACAATCCTAAAAATAAAAGAGTTAAGTACACGGCGAGTAATTTTGCGGTAAAAGGTGGGGATGATAATGGCAAAAATTAAGTTTAATCCCGAACAAGAGCGAATAATCAACCACAGAGCAGGTAACATGATAGTATCTGCCTCTGCCGGCAGTGGAAAAACCACTGTCATGCTTGAGCGAGTACTTAGAATTATAGAAGAAGGCACTCCTATCGACCGAATAGTTATTTTGGCATTCAACAATTCCATCGCAGCGGAAATACGCGGAAAAATGTACAAAAAACTTGTTGAAAGATTGGGGAAAGAAGATTGCAACGCAAAAGAGTTTATCAAGCAACAAATCGATAGGCTACCATTTTGCAATATCATAACTAACGACTCGTATTGCAAGCAGGCATCGAGTGAATTTTTTCAAATTTTAGGCATTTCTCCAAGCAGTGATATTTTGGGAGAAGTTGAAAAAAATATATTGTTCAGTAAAAGCTTTAAAAGCGCACTTGAGCAATTTAAAAACTTGCAAAACGGTGAAATTTTTGAATTATCCTTAAAGTTCGGCGGGGACGATAAATTGTTGGAGCATGTCCAAATTATCCACAATTATGTTTCCACCCAAGCAGGCGGTATGAAGTGGCTGGATAAAGTTATAGGCGGGGTGTATACGCAGGATATCAACAAGTCAAGTTTGATGGACAGTTTGTTTGAAATGGCAAATACAAGATTGGACTATGTAATAGAATTGTTTACAAGCATAGTAGATATCTTTGCTGGCTATGATGATAAGCAAGCGGTATATTCAAGCTCGCTTGAGTTTTTTAAGTCGCTAAAAAATACAAATACATATAACAAATTTTATATGCTTATAAATTCTTATGAACTTGCAAGTAAACAGCGCGAGAGTAAGAAATACGATATAGATTGGGCAAAATACAAAGAGTGTAACGAGATAATAAAAGAGCAAATCAAATGGCTTAAAAAGATGTTTGCAAAGGATATTTCCTTAGTGCAAGAACTGCACAAAAACACTATCCGAGACATAACCTTACTTATAGATTTGTACAAAAAAACGCGTGAAATTTACAACGAAAGCAAGTCGGATAGTGGCAAATTTGACTTTACCGATTTTACCGCAAATTTAATAAAATTGCTAAATAATACCGATATTCAGCGGGAAATTAGCAATAGATACGATTATATTTGCGTAGATGAGTACCAAGATACCAACTATGCTCAGGAAGATATTTATACCAATATTTCAAACGGAAACAACTTGTTTATGGTGGGCGATAGCAAGCAAAGTATTTATCGCTTTAGGTTATCCGAGCCTAAAATTTTGCTTGAAAAATTTAACGATTACAAATTGAATCCAACTCACGGCGAAACTGTAATGCTAGATTTTAATTATCGTAGCGATAAGGGTATTGTTGATTTTGTAAACGATATTTTTAATGTAATTATGACCAAAAATTTCGGCGGCATTGATTACAAAAATACCGATAAATTGCGGTATGGAGCAGACTATAAAGTATCTCCTGTAAAACCCTCATACGAAATACATATTTTTGATAAAGAGGAAGAAGAAAAGGAAAAAGTCATTCAAACTTTTGACAAAGTGTACTCCGTAAAAGAGGATGAGCCACAAGATAAATGCCTATCTCCGTCCTACAAAGAGGGATTGTACATTGCAAAAAAAATAAAGGAAATAGTGCAATCATATACAATTTACGACCCCGAAATCCGAGGTGTAAGAAATGTTAATTTTTCGGACATTGCTGTGCTATCGCGTACAGGTACGGATAATGTGCGAGAAATCGTGAAAGCAATACAAGACAACTTGATACCTATTGATATTGCCCCTTTGCTTAAGGCGGAGGGTGTGTACGAGGTTGAAATTATAAAAGATATATTAAGGCTTGTTGTAAACGATATGCAGGACTATTCGCTTGCAGCTGTTTTGGTCAGCTTTTGGGTAGGTATGGATTACGACGATTTGTTGGATATAAAGGCAACCTCGCCTAACTTCGAGTATTTTTGGTGTGCCGTGCAGGCGGAGAGGGAAAATAATAAGGATATCCAAAAACTGTATGAAATGCTTGCACACTTGCGTTTAAAAAGCTCGTATATGAGCATAAAAGAACTTGCAGAGTATATTGTTTACTCCTACGGATTTGACAAATATGTTTTGACACAAGATGGCGGAGACTATAAATTATCCGCAGTTAAGACCTATTTGGATAGTTTAAACGATTTGTCATTAGATTGTAGTTTAAACGAATATGTAGCGACTTTGGATAGCGGTAAAATGGAAATAAAAAGCGGTGCAAAAGGTAATACCGTAAAGGCTATGACAATCCATAAAAGCAAAGGCTTGGAGTTTCCTGTAGTATTTGTTTGCAATATCGAAAAACCTCTTATTATGAAGAGCGGATTTTTGCCTAAACTTTTGATAAATAAGGATTCCGGCATTGCAATAAATTATTTTGACGAAGAAAAAATGGTTGCAAAGCGAAACTTGGCGTTTGATATTTTGACGGAAAAAAATCAAATGGATGATAAGGCAGAGGCAATGCGGTTGTTTTATGTTGCACTTACAAGGCCTAAAAACCACATAATTTTGACAGGCACTGCAAAACAAAAAGATTTGTTTGCAAAAAATCCGTTTAAGGTAGATAGTTTTCTGGATTGGGTACTTATAGCCGCAAGTCAAAACCAAGAAATGCAGGATAGGATAACTTTTCATAGCGAGGAGCTAAAAAAAGCGGATATAATGCAAAGGTATTCTTTCAAAAAATATCAAGGAGAAAATATCCCAATAATCGACAAATATCTAAATTTTGAGTATAAGACAAAAAAAGCTGAAAATTTAAGTATAAAACATACGGTAACGGAGATAAATAAACAAGGTGGCTCATCAAATACCTTTGTGGAAGATGACGAAATCGTAGTTGATAACGAAAATGTTTCGACAGACTTCGACAAGGCAAAGAGAGGCACATGCTACCACGCGGTACTTGAAAATATAGATTTTTCAGCCAAAACATGCGCACAGGTGCAAAGTGAGCTTAAACGACTTGTAAATAATGGAGTTTTACTTGAGGAAGAGCTAATAGAAATTGACATACCCGAGATTGTTGCAATAATGAATAATCCTGTCATAGAATACGCTGAAAAAAATCGTTTTTACAGGGAGCAGGAATTTACCCTTTATGTAAATGCAAATGAGGTAATGGACACAACTATTGAGGACAAGATATTTTTGCATGGCGCTATCGACCTTTTGATAGTCGGCGAGCAAGTTTGGATTGCCGATTACAAAAAGACGGATGAGAGTGCGCAAGTGCTAAAAGAGCGGTATAAAAAACAAATCGAGCTATATGCAAGAGCAGTGCAAAAATGTTTGGGGAGAAAAGTCGACAGAGCAGTGCTAATAGTAATCGGCAGAAACGAAATCGTGGATATAGAATTGTAAAAAAGATAGTTAAACATAAATAAACCATTAAAAATCGATATTAAAATTAAAAATCGTACTACATAATACAATTTTAGGAGAGAAAAAATATGTGGTACGATTCTTTTTTATACCAATTAAAAAACTTTGTCGACGTGTTTAACGGTGGCAACTTTTATTGGGGAGATATAATAAACGGAACAACAATGGCAGTGGCATTATTTGCGGTGTTCACAATTTCGGCAGTAATTACTTTGGTAGTAAATGGCACTGCCAGCAGTGAAATAAGACTTGCAAAAGCATTTAAAAGGATAAAGCTTTTTATAGCAAGATTCGGCGTTATTCAAAAAGGCAATTTTACACATTTCAATAAAATTTGTGTTTCTCAAATGCCGTCAGCTGTAAAAAAAGCTTGTATAAAGTTTATTTTTAATCCATCGGTAGATAATCAAACTGCTTTAAAAAGAAGTTTGACCCGTACAGCCGACAGAAGTTGTACAAACGCCTTCATAGCATATATAAGCGTGTTTGGTTTAGGTGCCATTGCTGCAATAGCTACCATTGCTTTGGAAACATTCTTTTTAGACGGCAACAATTTATGGCTAGCCGTAAGCTTGTTTTACGGAGCAAGTATGCTTATTGTGATGGCTTTACAAATGTATTTTATTTCAAACAAATACAAAAATGTGGATGCTCATATTTATTCGGAAGTAGTTTCCAGATGTGTTAAAGAAAGCGAAAGCAATGCAGTAATCGAAAAGGTGCAAAATAAGACGCAAGAAAAGCCTGTAGACAGCATTGACGAGCTTAGACGTGTAGTTTTAGGGTTGATAGAAAGTGGTGCTTCTAAGGAGCTTTTAGAGCTTTTTAAGGACGGTCTTATGAGTGTTGCCTCAACAAACTACAATAGTACGGCAGACCAACTTCGTTTGGAAAATCTTGTAACAAGAATAAACAACTATATCGCTTAAGATAAGCAAAAAACAAGCTAAATGTACATTGTTTTGCAAGTAAATCGCAGTTTGCAAATAATGTGCATTTTTGTTTATTGCAGTTTTAAATATTTTAAAATTTAATTTTGTTGCATAAATAGGTTGCCAAATAAAAAAAATAATGTTATCATTGTATTGTAAAATGTCAATTTATCTTTTATTGCAGGTGTAAATTTGTCACAAAAATACGATTTTACAGCGTAATATGTAAAAAAGAAAAGCTTGACGATTATATGGAGGTTATTAAAGTGGACGCGGATTGTGATAGTTGCAATAATAACAATTTAATAGTTCTACGCCACGGCAATAACTGATTGTTGCTTTAAATTTTGATTTTTGTAGTGGCGTGAGAAATATCACGCTATTTTTATGCAAAAACGACACTGCAAAAACAATGGTTTAAGGAGGTAATAATCATGATTCAATTATTTTATACAGACGAAAAAGAAAAGGTAATTGAAGGCAATTTTAACGATATAACAAGCAGAGATATGCTTAACAACAAATGGATAAGACTTGTAAATCCCACTGATAAGGAAATTGAAAGTGTAGCAAAGTTAACCGAAATTGACGAGTCTGCAATCAAAGCACCTTTGGATGACGAAGAACGTTCCCGTATCGAGATAGAAGATAATTATTCATTGGTGTTGTTTGACATACCAATTATCGAAGAAGAGGAAGAGGGCTACTATTCGTATTCTACATTGCCTTTGGCGTATATTTTGACCGATAAATTTACCGTTACAGTTTGTTTGAAAGACACTGCGGTTATGAAAGATTTTACTTTAGGCAGGGTCAAAACTTTTTCCACAAACAAACGTTCGAGGTTTTTGTTCCAAGCGTTATACAATGCAAGCACAAAATATTTGCAATACCTAAAACAAATAGATAAGGCGAGTGGTAGGATTCAAACGGAGCTACATAAGTCTACAAGAAATAAGGAGTTGTTCCAACTGCTTGACTTGGAAAACTCGCTAGTCTACTTCAGTACATCTTTAAAAGGTAATGACGTTGTTATCAACAGGCTAATAAAAACAACTGCGATTGTAAAGTATGAGGAAGACCAAGAGCTTATCGAAGATGTTGCGGTAGAAAACCAACAGGCAATAGAAATGTCGGGCATATACCGCGAGATTTTGAGTGTTACTATGGAGGGTTATGCAAACATAATCAACAACAACCAAAATAACATAATGAAAATTTTGACATCTATTACACTATTGCTTTCTATCCCTACATTGATTTCAGGCATTTGGGGTATGAATACGTGGGTGCCCGGGGAAGGCAAGTGGTGGGGCTTTTTAGCTGTCACGGTAGTTACGGTAATTATTTGCATAGTTGTAGGTATAGTTCTTCATAAAAAGAAATTGCTTTAATATAAATATATATTTACAAATGTGTCCTTATATTGCACTTTTACAGCAAATTTGATACAATCTATCGATTAAGTTAAAGTCTAACAAAAAATACTTTAACGTAAACAATATAATAAAAAAATAAAAACATTTATAAAAAATAAAAATCTGCTTTTTGGGCAGATTTTTCTAATACAAAAACACGGCTATTGCTAGCCGTGTTTTTTAGTTTTTAAACTATTTGAATTAGTCTAATTCATAGTCGCCGATACCGATATCGTTGATGTTGCCTTTTCTTCTTGAGCCACCTTTACCGCCTTTTACAAAAGCAATAATTGCGATAATCAAAAGGATAAGAGCAAGTCCGCCAAGTACACCGGCAATTATATACCACATTGTGTAATCTGCAGGAGCAGCATCACGGTAAACGTTAAGTTCGATTGTTCTGATAACAGTGTTGTTGCTGTCTTTAATATCAACCGTAACTTTGTTCATCTTACCGGCCTCAAGAGCAGCATTGTTAACGCTGTAAGTATATCCTTCTTCAAGTTGAAGTTTTACATCAAGATTCTTAATATCGTTAGATACATTGAAAGAGAATGAGTTATTGCTCAAATCAGTGATATTAGTATCAACTGGTTTGCCATCTTCAACGTTAGAAACGTTAATTCCTCTAATTTCAGCTTCTTCACGAACAACTTCCAAAGTGATAACTCTCTTAGTAACGCCGTCATTAGCAGTAACGATAATGTCAATAGTGTTTTTACCAACTTTCAAACCATTGATAGCAGTAACATCTGCACCATTTAATCTGTAAGAAACTTTTGCACCTTCGTTAGCTGCCTTAACGATTGGGTTAAGGGAAGTAACACCATATTTTACAACATAAGAGCCTTGGTAGTCAGTGTTGTTATCAAACTCGAATGTAGGAATCTTACCAAATGTGATTGAATCAACATTTACATTCTTGTCAGGGTTTTGATTTCTAATTACTCTAATTGTATACTCATTTGAAAGAGTACCGTTTTTGATAGAGAATGTGAAAGTTTGAGTACCATAATCGTCGCCGAACAAACCTGCAATAGTTTTGTAGATATTCAAGTTGCTTGGAGTCATACCATCAGGCACTTTACCTGTAACTGTCAAGTTTGCAACGCTGTAATCAACTTTTACTGTATATTCGAATACGTCAGCAGAGAACTCGATTTTCTTACCATCTTTATCTAACAAGTCAGCAATAGTGTTGCCGTCTTTAGTGATTTGCAAGCTTTCCAAAACAGGAGCTTTAGATGCACGAGTAAGTTCTAATGTGTAAATTTGAGTAACACCATCGGAAACAACTGAAATAGTATATATTTCGCTTGTACCGCAAGCCATGTCTTTAATTTCAAAGTTTGCGCTGCCTTCAATATTTATTAATGCAAATTCGATACCATCAGCATCTACGTTGCTTACGATTTTACCGTTTTTAGTAACAGTGATTAAAGCTTTGTTGTTACTTGTTGCAAGTCTGATAACAAGTCTGTTATCAACACTTCCGTTGCTTACATTAACTTTGTAATTGAATTTGTCTGTTTCAACTTTTAGTAAAGAAGAACCTGCATTGTTAGTAACGTCTAATTGTTTTAGGGTAGCGTTAGTATTAGCAGCTTCACGCTCAACTACGATAGTATAAATTCTGCCTTTGCTTCCGTCTTCAGCAGTAACTTGAGCCGTAATAGTGTTTGAACCGCTTGCAAGAGCATAAGCACCATCTAAATTAGTAGTCAAATCTTCAAATGAAACATCATTCAATTTCAATTCCAAGCTTGCTTTAGCAGCATGGCTTGCAAAAATCTTAAATGCAGATACATTGTAAGGAACTGTAATTCTGTGAGATTGGCTGTCGCCATGTTTAAAGTTCAAATAAGTTTTACCATCATCGCCTACAAAGTTAAAGTCGTACATTTCATTGTCGTTATCTTGAGTTTTTTCTTTAACTTTGATGTTGATTGTATAAGTTTTAATGCCTGAGCCATATACTGAGTTTTCAGGAGTAACTCTTATAGTAAATGTATAAATAGCTTCTTCAACGACGTTAAGATTAATAAAACCTGTAGAGCCGTCGATTGTAGCTACATCTGCGCTTGCTTCAGCATTGATATAAACTTGCTTTAGCTTGGTAGAAGTTAAAGAAATTAGATAATTTGTAGTATTAGAATTAAAACCTGTAATTTGGTTGGAGGTTCTTTGACCATCAGCAGCATCATCATTTACAAAAACTTCCAAAGTTTTCAAAGTATTTACTGCACTAGCTGCACTACGTGTAATAGTGATTGTGTAAGTTTTGTCGCCTTTTTTAATACCGTCGGTACCTTTGTATGTTATTGTGAAAGTAGTAGTTGTAGCACTTCTCAAAGCAACTATTTTACTGTGGTGAGAAGTCATATTTGTTTCGTCTTGTACACGGTCAAGTTGAACATCGTTTACATAAACAAGTGTACTTACACCTTTAGCATCGATATCCAAGTTCAATTCGTGTGTTTTGTAAGGAACTGTAAATGCATAAGTTGTAGTTTCAGGATTAAATGTTATGTAATCGTCTTTGTCAGAGTCTTTACCAAATTGAATGTTTGTAATAGAGAAATCGCTTTCTGTAATAACAACATCTAAGTGGTATGCATTGCTACCAATACCGGCTGCACTTACAGTAACAATCTTAGTGTTAACACCTCTCTTAAGGTTGTTGTAAGAATAATCAAAAGTATCATAATCAAGATATTGACCTGCACCCTCAACTTTAACACCGCCGTCAAATCCTTCTAAAACAGAGGAGTCTGTGATAGCAAATCTAAATTTAACTGTAGTTGTGTTGATACTAGCGTTAAGAGTAAAGTGTCTAGTGTTTTCATTATATTCAAACTCAGTAATAGTAGTGTCTGGGTTTACACCGTCTTTATCATATACTGTAATCCAAGAGCCGTCAATAATACTATATTCAAATCTTACGATAGCACCAGATAAAACCTCTTTTGATACTTCAAGGTCATACTCTTCAATGCATCCTGCTGCAGAAATAACTCTCAAAGTATATCTATTAGTTTGAGTAACAGCATCTAGCATATAAGCGCCGGCTGCATTTTTTGCAACTTCGGTTTCGCCTAGGAATACTTTAAATGTAGCACCATCTTCAAGTGTTATTTGGTCAGCACTTAAAGTAGCTTTATATTTACTTTCTTTTGGTAGTTTGAAAGCATAGTCAACACCACCGACTTTGTCAGCCTCTTCGATTGGAGTTTTATCGTCTGTATCACTAATTAAGTTGAAAGTTCCGTCAATAGCAGTACTGATACCTACTTGTACTAAATTAATAGTAAGAGTAGTTGTGCCACTTGCAGAGTTAGTTAAAGTCATTGTGATTTTTGCATTGTCATTTATGCTTGAAACAATAAATTGTCCGCCGGAAATTACTGATGTAGCAGCGTTTTCAATAGTACAATTTGTTGCACTAATAGAAATATTGTCATTTATACCATAACCTGCAATGATTGAAGGGGAAATAGTCACTTGAGTAGCACTGCCGTTAACAAGAGCACTACCTTTATCCTTAGACATCGGTACTAAAATGCTAAAGTTTGTACGACCTGCTTCTACAGGAGTATCTTTTGACAAACCTTTTTTATCTGCATCTACAGTAACTGTTTCGTTTGTAGTAACATCCAATTTGCCAAGACCCAAATAAGACTGAGTAACTTTAACAGTATAGGTTTCGGTAACTTTGCCATCTTCGGAAGTTACTTTAACAGAAATAGAAGTAACGCCTGCATTACCGCCGTTTAGAGGTACTTTATATGTATAGTCATAGTTTTCTACTTTAGCGCAAACGGTACCGCTTATACTTACTTCTACAGTAGAACCATCTATACGAGGTTTGGCAACAATGTAAAAATTGTCTTTGGTTTCTCTATTAGTAGTCATTTCTCCGACTTTTTTGCCTTCTACAGTTTGGAACTCAATACCTTCCTCAAATTTAGTAGGTTTATCGCCACCGATAGTTCCGTCTAATTTACCCTCAACAACTTTTATATACTCAATATCTGTATTTGCCTCAGGGTCTCTTACTTCTGCGGAAATTGTAGCATTTGTCAAATCCAAACCACCACCTCCACCATTGTAAGAAAGGTCGTTATCGCCACTGTAACCCCAAGCGGTTAGAGCATTGACAGCGCTGTCCTTTACAAACAAATCCAAATTTACGCCTTTAGTAGCATCTGTAGCTAATTTAAGTCTAATTTTGATAACCAAGTTTTCTTGTGCAGAAACTAGGTCAACATTAGCCTTACCTGGCATTACGAAATGTAAAAAGTCCTCTCCGTTCTCAACATTCAAACCCGGGTCGTATTTGCTTTCCAAAGCAAAATCGCCACTAATGTCGTAAGTGCCTTTATTAAATTTTTCATCACCGGTATTTACATTGACAACTTCAAGTTTGTCTGCAATTTTACTGCTGATATAAAAATCTGCCGAGCCCCATTTGTCGTTTGAGTTATCTCCGTCATTCTTTAATTTTGCGGTAATAATCAAATCAACTGTTTCCCCGGGAAGCAAGTGATTGCTACTTAACCCCAAGGAAATAGAACTTGACGAGTTTGCTGGTTGTGTATCTGCAACAGGATTTGCATTAAGTGTAGTACAACCAACAGCCATGCAAAGTGTGAATAACACAATTAGGATAAATAAAACAATATTTTTTCCAAAAGTTCTTTTCATGACAATGTCTCCTTTTTCAATATTTTCTTTGCCCTGATTAAGGGCGGGATTGATAATCATTTTTAGCAAAAAAAGTTTTTTGTCTCATAAGATTATTTGATAAGTTTTGTGTCGATTTTTTGTAGGTTTTTAAAACATATTTTGTTTAAGTTATTAACTATAAAAAATCAAGCAGCGCAAAAGTGTTTTGATTGCGCTTTTATGTGGATATTATATCAAATAAAAATATCGCGTGTCAAGCATAAAACTACTATATTTTTACACGTATATGGTATTATATGGTTAAAAATAGCTTTTAGTTATAATTTGACTACTGTTTAAACCGAATTTTTCGGTGTACAGGTTAATAATTTTACTTAATAAAATAATTGGTAAATATCATTGAATTTTGCAAACATACCGATTTTTGATAGTTTGTTTTACACAATATTGCATCAAATTTACTATTTTTATGTGCAAAAAACCGCAGTTTTTAACATTTTTGATATCATTAAGTAAAATTTTGTTAAAATTTGTCAATTTTATGAAAACTCAGCTCTTTTATCCAAGTTTTTTGGATATTACACCACGATTTTTGGTTATTTGTGGCAATTTGGCAGTGTGAATATGTATAGTTATTGTGTTGATTTTAATCTTAAAAATAGCCTTTTTTACACCCAAAAATCTTGTCAAAAGTGTAGGACAAAATCGTACAATTTTTGGCATAATTTTATCAAAAAAATTGCTAAAAAAACACTTAAAATTAAGATAAAAATTTTACTCATTTTTGCCAAAAAAATTGGCTTGTTTTTTTAAACTTTTTCGCATTAAAAATTACAATTTTTTTATAAAAAATTTGTCCTATCTTTTACTATTTTTTTGTCTATACAAAAGATAATTTGTATACAAAAAAATAACAAAAATTTAATTTTAAAAATAGTAATCTTTACTATTTATTATTTGTTGTTTCAAAAAATAAAGACTTCTTTTTTTGCTAAAATTTTATTAAAATGTTGTAATTTTTTGCAAAAAATCCTTTTAAATTTTTATTTTAAGCGATAAAATCTATTAAAATTTTGTAACATTTTTTGCTTAAATTGTAACA
>OFFL01000469.1_pt1 | contig 44473 bp, 47 predicted proteins | sample 1521391 | NCBI WGS metagenome assembly OFFL01 (sample SAMEA3504082, study PRJEB24116) | mouse gut metagenome | biome: mouse gut; feature: mouse-associated habitat; material: faeces | place: Denmark | collected 2011
GGTTTTGACCCGTTCGGCACGTCCACAAAATAATTATGTTGCCCGCCGCCCGCAACATCGGCGCAAGGTTTTTGCGGACAAACGCCGCTTTGTTTTTGCTTTCCTGTTCGTCGCGTGCCGCGTCCGTGTTGATGTAGTAGCCGTAAACGCAACGGGAGCCGTCGCGGGTGCAATCGTATGTATCGTGCAATACGCCGTCAATAACGGCGACAAAGTGCCCCGAAAGGTTGCACACAATGCGACCCTTCGGCAATTCGTTTTCGCGTAAATGCACGGTGCAACCTTGCCCGATGTGCATTGTTGCAACCCATGTAAAGCCGTAATGTTCGAGTATCTTTTGCGCCGTTTCTTTGCGGCAACCCGTGCGGGCGTTTGACCGTTTCGGGTTGCGCTTTGTGATACGCTCGCTTTTTGCGTATTTGTTTATAAGGTCGTAAACCTCTTTGTACGGGCGTTGCGCCGCGATTGCTATTGCGCGACACACACAATCGCGTGTATCGCCTATGTAACCCGCCGCCGCACGTCCACCGTCGTCATATACAAACTTCATTGCGCCGACCCCCTGTTGTCAAAAAAGGCGGTAATGTTGTAGTCGCCCCAAGACGAGTGAACGGTTTGCACCGAGCCGTCGGTATATTTGACCTTGCCTTTGATTTTGACTTCAAACCCCGTGTGGTCGGGGTATTGTTCGATTTTAACTTCAATATCAAGACAATTTTTTGTGCCGCCGCCAAAAACCATATTTGCTTTTGATAGGTTGATACCTTCGTTTTGCATACGCCCCGCAACCGTTTGTGCCTTTTCGGGTGCGGCGGGAGTAATGCCGTTTGTGTACGCGTCGCCGTAAAGCGTCCACATCGCTTTTTCGTGTTCGGTAAGCGGCAAACCAAGCGTACATTTTGCCGCAATTTTTTTTAATGTTTCAATGGTTTGGTTGTTCATTTTGTGCCTCCTGTTTATTCGCTTTCTTTTGCGACATATTCGTTGACCGCCACCCGTACAACATCGCTAAACTTCAAGTCTTTGCGGGCGGCAATCTTGACCAACTGCTCTTGCGTGGGCTTGCCGATTTTTACGCAAATAGTGACGCGTTCTTGTTTGGTTTCCTTGCTTTCGGTTGCCATGTCACACCTCCTAAAAATAAAAAATAGACTTGTCGCGTTGACAAGTCTATATGGAGTTTTTGATTAAAAATAAAATAGGCTTGTCAATTAACAAACCTATTGTAGAATATCAAGCGCGGCAAAAAATAATTTGGGAAAGTTTATTCCAAATTATTGTAATTTTTCCGACAAAGGCTTATAATTAAGCAGATAAAACCACGGAGGAAAACTATGCTTAACAAAAAAATTGCAGAACTTATAAACGAGCAGGTGAACAAAGAGTTGTATTCGGGATACCTCTACCTTGACTTTGCAAACTATTACGAGGCGGAGGGCTTAGACGGCTTTGCGCATTGGTATCAAATTCAGGCGCAGGAAGAGCGCGACCACGCTATGATGATGAGAAGATACCTTATAGACAACGGCTTCCGCGTAACTTTCGGCGCGATTGCCCAGCCCGACAAGGTATTTAAAACGCATAACGACCCGCTTAAATTCGGCTTAGAGCACGAGCAGTACGTAACCTCGCTTATAAACGAAATTTACTCGCAGGCGTTTGCCATTAAAGATTTTAAAACTATGCAGTTTTTAGATTGGTTTATAAAGGAACAGGGCGAGGAAGAAAAGAACGCCGAAGATATGCTTAGAAAGTACGAGCTGTACGGACACGACGCAAAGGGGCTGTATGCGTTAAATCAGGAACTTGCCGCAAGGGTTTATACTCCCTCCGCTACGGGACCCGCAATGTAAATTTAATATTTTGTTTAATTGTTTGCCCGCCGCTTGCACAAGCGGCGGGCATTTTATTTTAAGGAAATTATTATTTTTCACAAATTTCAAACAAATAGTCCGCCTTAACGCCGAAAAACTTTGTTATTTGCTTAATCACGTCTAATTTAGGCTCTGCATTGCCGAGTTCCCAATCGGAAATAGACCAAATGGTGGTATTAAAAATTTCGGCAAGCTGTTTTTGCGTTAAATTTCTTTCCAACCGCAATATTCTAAGTCTTTTTCCAAAACAATTATTTTCCATAACTTAACTCCTTGATTTTAATAAATATCTGTGCTAAGGAGGAAGGCAAGAAATATTGAATGAATTTATTGAAAGAACAGAAATAAAAGAAATTTCACAAGAATATTGGCAAGAAGCAAAAAAAACGCTTGACCGTGAAAATTTTACAGCCAAGCATTTATTAAATTTATAAAGCCGTATTGTCTAAGTTATATCAACCGCTCGATTAAGTTATCAAGCGTTTCAAAGTACTCTTTAAAAGTTTTAGAACACACTTCCGCGTCCTTTATAACTATGCCGTCGGTGCGCAGTCCGCAAACTGAAAAAGCCATTGCCACGCGGTGGTCGCCAAACGTTTCTATTTCCGCGCCGTGCGGGACGCAAGGATATATTTTAACGCCGTCCGCCCTCTCCTCGCAGGACACGCCCATAGCGGTAAGATTGCGCTTTATCGCCGCTATTCTGTCGCACTCCTGCCCGCGAATATGCGCAACGCCGCAAATTTCGGTTGGCTCTTTAAGGTACGGCGCAACCGCCGCAAGAGTTAAAGCTTGGTCGGAAAACGCCGACATATCCACTTTGCCGCCCTCGAAATTTTTTAAAAGATTTATAAATTTGATATCGCCCTGCATCGTGTGCGGCATTACGCCCGCAACGCTTATATCCGCGCCAAGCAATTTATTTACCGCATAAAAGTAACACGCCGCGGAAACGTCGGGCTCTATATCGTACCTTTTAGCCTTATACCCGCCGCTTACGGTATAAACACCCCCCTCCTCAGCAACGTTTACGCCGAACGACCACATCATATCCAGCGTCATTTTAACATAGTCGAGCCCGTGCGCGCCCACCGTGCGCACGCGTAAAGGTTTGCCCGCCAGTACGCCAGCCATTAAGAGGGCGGACAGAAATTGGCTGGACTTGGTTATATCCACCTTTGCGCAGTCGGCGCACTCAGCCGTGCCGCGAACAATAAATGGGAAGCAGTTTTCTTCGCCGAAAAACGTAAACTTTGCGCCCAAACTTTTAAGCGCGGCAATAAGCGCGCCCTGCGGTCTTTTTTGCATCTGTTCGGACGAAGTCATTTTAAATTCGCCGCCGCTCAACGCGCAAATCGCCGTTAAAAACCTTGCCGCAGTACCCGCGCTGCCAACGTAAATTTCGCCGCCCGATACGGGCAACTTGCCGCCGCACCCCTTAATTTTTACTGTTGAGCCGTCCGTTTCCGCGCTTATTCCCAAGCTTTTTACGGCTGTTAAAAAGGTTGCGCAGTCGTCCGAAAGCTGAGCGTTATACAAAACGCTTTCGCCCTCCGCCAAAGCCGCCAACAACAGGGCGCGCGCCGTTATGCTTTTAGAGCCGGGCACCCTTACCGCAACGCTTCTATTTTTAATTTTTCCGTAAATGTTTTTTACCTGATAATCCATAACCGTTTACTTTGGCATTTCCCCGTTTGTATGTAAAAGCCGCCCGCACAAATCCGCAACCGCGCGCTTTATTTTCTTCTTCGCAAAATGTCGCCCGCGGATAAATTATGGGGGCAGTTTATCGTATAAATTTCCTGCACGCGCTTGCAGTCGTCAACCTCTTCACCCGCGGAATTTAACGCCCTCTCAACCGTAAAAGATTTGCCGAAATTTTGCGTAGGCGAAAGCACTTCCAAAGTATCGCCCACCTTAAAACGACCGCGCATTTCAACCTGCGCCTTGCCCTCGCCGCCGCCTAAAACGTTGGCTATATAGTCGCAATCGCCCTTAGCCTGACTGTCGGAATAGTTTACCGTTTGGTGATTTTCGCCCAGCATATAGGCGGTTGTGTAGTCGCGGTGCGCCGCCGTAGTAAGCTCGCGCGCGACGGTTTCGTCAAAGCCGCCGTCTAAACACCTGCGGTACGCGTTTATAACCGTGGCGAGGTAATACTCGCTCTTCATACGCCCCTCTATTTTAAACGAGCAAACGCCCGCTTCCGCCATTTTGTCGAGATACGCGGACATATTCAAATCTTTACTGTTAAAGATATACGTGCCGCGCCCGTCCTCTTCAACCGCAAGTTCCCCGCTGTCCGCGCCCAAATCGCGCTTTTTTACGGCGTAGTTCCACCTGCACGCCTGCACGCATTCGCCGCGGTTGGAAGGTCTTGAAGCGAGATAGTCGGATAAAAGACATCTGCCCGAATAGGATATGCACATAGCGCCGTGCACAAACGCTTCAAGCTCCATATCGGGAACAAAGTCGTGAATTTCTTTAATCTCGTTTAAAGACAGCTCGCGCGCCAAGATTGCGCGGCTTGCGCCCTGCTCCTTCCAGAATTTTACCGCGTATTTATTGGTTAAATTGGCTTGCGTGGATATATGTACCGCCAAGTCGGGGGCGGCTTTTTTTGCCGCATAAAACACGCCGCCGTCGGAAATTATAGCCGCGTCCACACCTATTCGATACAGATATTTAAAGTAATCGGAAAGCGCGCCAAAATCGGCGTTGCGCGCAAAGATATTTGCCGTAACGTATACTTTTTTGCCGAGTTTGTGCGCAAATTCAACCGCGCTTTTAAGTTCGTCGGCGTCGAAATTGTCGGCAAACGAGCGCAGAGAAAACGCCTTTCCGCCTACGTAAGCCGCGTCCGCGCCGAAATAGAACGCCGTTTTCAGTTTGGCATAATTGCCCGCGGGGGCTAAAAGTTCAACCTTCATTCGTCAATTCCTCTTTACGCTCATTGCAAGTCCGTTGCCAATATCCAGAACGGAAGTAGCCAATTGCCCGTCGGAAGTTACCGCTTCAAGATACTCGCGGATATGCTCCACAAGCATTCTTCGCTTTTTGGGCGTTTCCGCCTCGCCGTTCACCCAGCCGTACATAAGCACGTCGTCGGCAAGCAATACGCCGTTTTTCTTTAAAATTCGCTTTAATTCGGGCAAAAGTTTTATGTATTGCACCTTGGCGCAATCTAAAAATATAAAGTCGTACGCCTCGGTTGCCAGCCCCTTACATATGTCCGCCGCATCACCTGAAAGTAACGTGCGCCTGCCCTCATATGCGCTTAAATTGGTTTGCGCCGCGCAAAAAAACGCTTGGTCCCGCTCTATTGCCGTAAGGTGCGCGCGGCTACACGTGTTTAAAAGCGCAAGCGAGGTTATCCCCTCCGCACAGCCCACTTCTAAGATATTTTCGGCGTTTTTAGCGAGGGCGAGGGCAAGGATAAAGTTTAGCGTTTCCTCCGAAGCGGTGGGCACTTCGCGCTCGTGTGCAGAAATGCGCAGTTGCTCAACTTCGGCGGATACCCGCAATTTGTTAAGCCCCGCCGTCCTGCTCTTTCTCTCGGGCGCGCTCGTATCGTTGTGCGCGTAATTGAATTTTGTTTCTTCCATATAGTTTAAATATCCGCCGCAGAAAATCGGCGATACTTCCATTGCTTTAAAAATTTTTAAGGCGCAATTTTACCTGAATAAAGTTTTAAATAATAATGCCAAAACGCACGTATGAATTTATTTAGCCAATTAAGCGGCTTTATAACCGCAACAACTGACGCAAAGCCAATTACCGTCAAACAATTTCGTCTTTTAAAGCTCTACCACCACGGGCACTACCATTGGCGACTGCTTGGTCTTTTTGGAAAGATAGTTGCGCAGAGCGCGCTTTATAACGCGTTTAAGCTCGTCCACCGTTCCCACGGACAAATCGTACCCCGAAATAGCGCGGTTTATTACCTCGCGCATTTCGCGGTTGTAATCGTGGTGGAAATCGAACACAAACCCGCGGGAATTTATGGCGGGTTCGCCTATTACCTCCCCTCCCGATACGGCTACCGACACAATGAACAGCCCCTCGGCGGCAAGCTGGCGCCTGTCCTGCATAACCACCGAAGCTTTTTCGTCCTCTATCCCCTCGCCGTCAATCAGGCGCGAGCCGGAAGGCACGTCGGCAAGCCTCTTTATATATTTGGAAGTTACTTCCAGACAGTTGCCTATGTCCGCAATGAATACGTCGCGCTCGTCCATACCCAAGCTTTGGGCAAGTTGCGAGTGCTTTTTAAGATGACGGTATTCTCCGTGCACGGGAACGAAAAATTTGGGCTTTAACAGCGTGTGCATCATTTTATGCTCTTCCTGACAGGCGTGCCCCGAAACGTGAATTTTTTCAAGACTTTCGTAGACGACGTCCGCGCCCAGATGGTAAAGCTTGTTTATAACGCTGTAAATGCCGCGCTCGTTCCCGGGAATGGGCGAAGCGGAAATTATGATAGTATCGTTTGCGCCCACTGTTATGGCGGGGTTTTCGCCGTTGGACATACGAGTTAAAGCGCTCATAGGCTCGCCCTGACTGCCCGTGCATACAATGACAAGCTCGTCGTCGCGCAGGTTTTTAGTCTTGGTTATATCTACAAGCACGCCTTCGGGCAGCGACATTTCGCCAATCTTTTCCGCCGCCTCCACCACGTTTAGCATACTTCTGCCGTTTAGGGCAACCTTGCGCTTATACCTTGCCGCAAGGTCTATAATCTGTTGCAGACGGTGCACGTTGGAGGCAAAGGTTGCAATAATCAGCCTGCGGGCGGAGTTTTCGGCAAAAAGCCTGTCCAACGTTTCCGCCACTACCGCCTCGCTCATAGTATATCCCTGCCGCTCGATATTCGTGCTCTCGCCCATATACAACAGCACGCCCCTGCCGCCGATATCGGCAATCGATTTAAGGTCGATAGGCTCGCCCGCGACGGGCGTTAAATCTATCTTAAAGTCGCCGCTGTGGAAAATTACGCCCTGCGGGGTGTGTATGCAGAGGGCTACCGCCCCGGCAATCGAGTGGTTTACGTTGATAAACTCCACCTTAAAACAGCCCGCCTGATAGCTTTCGCCGGGGGAAACGACCTTTTCCTTTACGTTATTTAAGCGGTGTTCCCTTAGTTTGTTGTCCACAAGCGCAAGCGTGAGCTTGGTTGCCACAACGGGCACGTCCGCCTCCTTTAAAAGGTACGGAACGCCGCCTATATGGTCCTCGTGCCCGTGCGTTAAAAACAGCGCGCGAAGCTTCTTTTTATTCTCTACAAGATAGGTGATGTCGGGCGCGACAAGGTCGATGCCCGGCGTTTCTTCGGTGGGGAAAATTATGCCCGCGTCGATAATAATGATATCGTCGCCGCACTCCAACGCCGTCATATTCTTGCCAATTTCGCCCACGCCGCCCAAAAATATTATTTTTACTGCGTTTTTGGAGGACTTGCGCTGATTGCCCCTGTCGGACTTTGCCCTGCGCTCGTTGCGGAAGGGCTCCTGAGCGGACTTCTTGCCTTTGCTCTCGTTGAGGAAGGGCTCCTGCACGGACTTCTTGCCCTTGCTCTCGTTGCGCTTTAACTGCGCCGCAGGTCTTTCAACGGCGGTGTTTTCGGGCGAGCCGCTGCGGCGCGCGGCGCCTTTCTTTCCGCCTTGCCTTGCTTCCCTTTCGCCCTTTACCGCTTCGTCCTTACGGCGGCGGGGCTTAAAACTCTTTGCACCCTCGCCTTCCGCGCGCGGCTTGGCGCGCTTCTCTCGCGGTTTCCTGTCCGCGCGTTCGTTTTTCTTTTCTCTTTCCATCGTTACATTTCCTTAAATTATTGCCGCCGACCGCGCGGCACGCATAATACAAACAAAAGGGGGGTTCTAAATTAACCCCCTTTTTATCTTACGTAAAACAATTCGGTCGTTTACTTGTTCTTGCTTACGTCCTTTACAAGACCGTCGTCAATAAGCTCTTCCATAGTCTCGTAAGGATACATAGCGGCGTAGTCGCGCTCGGCAATATTATGCTTTTCGCCGTTGCGCCTTGCCAGCATTTCGTCTATCAGCCTTATAGCCTTTTTAACGCCCAGCGGGCTCTTAATTTTAACCATCATAGGCGTGCCGTGCATCGACTTGTTGTCGGACACGTCAACCTGATGGTATACGGATACGGCAAACTCGTTGGGGTCGAGCGCGAGATACAGGCACAGCGTCTTACCGCGGATTTTAAACCTTGCAATGGTTTCCCTGCCCTTGTTGAAACGTTCGCTTCCCCAGGCAACATTGGAGTTTACCTTTTTATAGGAGAGCAAAGCCGTTTTAACTCTGCCGTAATACTGTTTCTGTTCGTCCGTTCCCTGAATGATTCTTGCAATGAACGAGCGGTTGTACTTCATCATATTGGCAAAGTCAACGCCGCCCGATATGCCGTCGGGCATTATTTCGCCTTCGGAAAGATTTTCGTCGATGTCGGCGACCATATCGTCGTCCTCGTCAACCTCGTCAACCTCTTCTTCCTCCTCGACTTCTTCGGTTTCAACCTCTTCGGTAGCCGCTTGAACGGGTTCTTCTTCAACGGTTTCTTCGGGTTCTTCTTCAACCTCTTCTTCCGCTTGCTCTTCGGCAAGCTCCTCGCCCACCAAATCGCTTACGGTTACAAGCTCTTCCTCGGGCTGGGCTTCCTCAACGTACGTGGTGTTTTCCGCCGCGCCCGCCGCAACGACAACTCCGCTTAAAAGCATAGCCTTTATTTCGGCTATATCGCTATCGATTTTATCGAATCTCTTGCCGTACTCTTCCTTGATGTCGGAAATGTCGCCCTCGATTTTGGAGTATCTCTCAATGCTGTCCTTTGCAATCTCTTCGGTGATATTGTCGGTTATGCGCGTAAGTCCGTCGTCGTCTATAACTATGTCGTAGTCGGAATTTTCCTGACTTTCAACAAGCCTTTCGCTTACAGAATAAGCAATACCGTCGCTGTCGATTACGGGAGTTGCGGGAAGCGCGGGAATTATGCCCGCAACAACCTTGTCGGCAATATCCGCGCTGTCTATTTCGGGCATATAGTTGGAGAGTATCGCCGCGGCTTTATCCGCAAGCACGTCCTCGTTTATGTCCGCGTTTACCGAAAGCTTATCGGATATAGCGCGGGCAAGCTCGTCCGCGTCGATATCCTCGGCGGAAGCGGTAGCCATAAACGCGGGGTTGAGTTTTTCCGCAACCGCCGCGGCAAGCACGTCGTAGTCGAGCTTGCTTTCAACGGCTTTGGCAAGCGAGTCGCAACCGTCGTCGTCAACGGTGATTTCAAACTGTTCGGGAGAAATGCTTCCCACGCGCTTGGCGACGCAGTCGGCAATTTCGTCGGAATCTATTGCGTCGGAAAGGTTTTTGACAACCGCCGCGGCAATAAGCTCGTCGGAAAGCGAGAAGTTCAGGCGGGAAGCGATGTCCTCCGCAAGAGCCTGCTCGTCGAGATTGGATTCGTACGTTGCGGGGAGCGCTTCGGCTGTTTCCTCTCTCTCTTTTAATCTTTCGGCAACGGCTTCCGCCAGCCTCTCCTCGTTTACAGCTTCGGAAGGCTCGTATGCGGGAATGGCGATTTTATCGGCAACCTTGCGCGAAAGTTCTTCCACGTCGAGGTCTACCGAATCAGCCTGCACAGCCGTCTGGGGAACGATAATTTGCTCGGCGACGCGCGCCGCTATATAGTCGGGAGATACCGCCTCCTGCACGGATACGGCTTCGGCAACCTTTGAAGCGAGCAGGTCGTAATCGATTTCCGCCTGCACCGAAAGGGGCTCGCCGACGGGTTCCGCAGTGGCGTACGCCGTTTCGGACGCCGCGGACGAAGCGAACGCGGGAATTTTTTCCAATACTTTATTTGCAATTTCGTCGTAGTCGACTTCCTCGGCAATCGCCTGAGGAATATAAATTCTCTTTGCCACGGAGTATCCGAGGTCGTCGTAGTCTACCGTAAGTGGAGGCATTTTCTCGGTAACTTTCTGCGCAAGCACGTCGTAGTCCACCTCTTCGGCAATAGCCTGCGGAACGTAAAGGCGCTTTGCCACGGCGTATCCCAGCGCGTCGTAATCGAGAGGCGCGGAGCCGAGCTTGTCCGCAAGCGTTTCCGCGTCGACAGCCGCCACGCCCGATTCGGGTATGATAATTTTTGCGGCAACGCGGGAAGCGAGGTCGTCGACGTCGATATCCGCGCGGGCGGTTACGGGCTCGCCGAGCGCGCCCCTTGCCGCAACCTGTTCGGGAAGTTTGGAAAGCGTTCTCGAAAGCGCGGTGAACAGACCTTCAATCTGCGCCGACACGTAGGAAATTTCCTTTTTAAGCGTTGCGTTCTCCTCGGTAAGTTTACGGATAACCGCGGCGCTTGCAACGTCGCCGCCGCCCTTTACAATGCGCGCTTCGAGGGACGCAACCTGCCTTGTAAGCTGTTCCACCCTCGTTAAAACTATATCCGCCTTGGTAAATCCCTTGCCGTTTTTGTTATCACTCATAACACACCTCGTTCTTTTTCACTTCCGTACCCCGAAAAAACGGTTACGCGAACCTGAAAACGCGTAAATTTTACCGCCGTATCCCGTTATTCGCGGGATATATGCGCACCAATTTACCGCCGTCAAATACATATCCGCTATTTAGTTTACACCAATTTTGCGCAATTGTAAATATAATTAAGGGTTTTTTTTGTCTTTTTAAAGAAATTTTTTACTTTTTGTTTCCGCGCGCGCCCGCGCAAATCGTTTCCGTTTTATCATTTTTTATTCAAAATTTTAATTTATTATGCAAAATGCTTGTATATTTTTGCGTTTAGGTGTATAATAATTCTAATTTATACAGTTTTATGCATAAACGCCCGCTAAAAAGCGTATATATGCAAAAACGCGGCGGCGGGCATAAGTTTTATAGACGGAAATTTTTTTGCGAGGTTTAAAATATGAGAGTTTACAATTTTGCGGCGGGTCCCTCCACCCTGCCTTTGGAAGTGCTGGAAAGAGCCAAAGCCGAATTTTTGGACTTTGCGGGCACGGGTATGTCGGTAACCGAAATATCCCACCGCGACAAGGCTTACGAACAGGTGGTTAAGGGTGCGGAAGCGCTTGTAAGGGAACTTTTAGGCGTGCCCGACGACTATGCGGTAATCTTCGTTCAGGGCGGGGCGAGCACGCAGTTTGCGGCGGTACCCCTCAACCTTATGCACAGCGGCTCCGCCGACTACATAGTTACGGGCAACTTTGCCAAAAAGGCTTGGCAGGAGGGGCAAATTTACGGCGCGGCGCACAAAATAGGCGACAGTTCGGACAAAAAATACGCATATATCCCCGATTTAAACGCGCTTAACTATACCGAGGGCGCCGACTACGTGCACATAACTTCCAACAACACAATCTTCGGCTCGCGGTACGCCGAATTTCCCAAGTGCGCGGCTCCGCTCGTCGCCGATATGTCGTCCGAAATATTTTCGCGCCGCATAAACGTTGCCGACTTCGGCGTAATATATGCGGGCGCGCAGAAAAATCTTGCCCCCGCGGGCGTTACCATTGTAATTGCAAAGCGTTCGCTTATAGGCGAGCCGCTTAAAATATGCCCGACTATGCTTAAATGGAAGGTACAGGACGAAAACGGCTCGCTGTACAACACTCCCCCCGCCTTCTCCATTTATATGGCGTGGCTGGTGCTTGAAAACCTTAAAGCCAAGGGCGGCGTAAAGACTATGGAAGAAGTCAATAATTACAAAGCACAGCTTTTGTACGACTTTATCGACAACTCCAAACTGTACAAAAACAACGTGGAGCGCCCCTACCGCTCGGTTATGAACGTGCCGTTCGTAACGGGCAGCGAGGAGCTTGACGCAAAGTTTATCGCCGAGGCGAAAAAGGCGGGGCTTGTGTCGCTGAAAGGGCACAGAATAGTCGGCGGTATGCGCGCTTCCATTTACAACGCGATGCCCGTAGACGGCGTAAAGGCGCTGATTGAATTTATGAAGAAATTCGAGAGCGAAAACGCCTGACCAAGCACATTAAAAGGACGGTTTAAGGAGAATAAAATGGCAGATATATTGAAGTTAAACGCAATTTCGCCCCTTGCGGACGGAATTTTTGCAAACTATAATTACAGCGACAAAATTGAAGAGCCGGACGGAATTATGGTGCGTTCGGCGCAGATGGCCGACTACCCCGTAGGCAAAAAACTGCTTGCCGTGGCGAGGGCGGGCGCGGGCACGAACAACATTCCCGTAGCCGCGTACACGAAAAAGGGAATAGTCGTATTCAATACCCCCGGCGCAAACGCCAACGCCGTTAAAGAGCTGGTTATTTGCGAGCTGTTTTTGGGCGGGCGCAAGATATGCGAAGCCATAGACTGGGTAAAAACGCTTAAAGGCAAGGGCGCGGAAGTTGGCAAGCTTGTCGAAAAGGGCAAAGGCGACTTTGTAGGCGGAGAAATCACGGGCAAAACGCTGGGAGTAATAGGTTTGGGCGCGATAGGTATTGCCGTGGCAAACGCGGCTTACGCTTTGGGTATGAACGTCGTGGGGTGCGACCCTTACCTTTCCACTGCAAACGCGCTTTTGCTGAATCCCGCCGTTAAGGTTGCGCCCGCGCTCGACGACGTTTACAAAGCCTGCGACTATATTTCGGTGCACGTGCCCCTCACCCCCGACACAAAGGGTATGTTCAACGGCAAAACGATTGCCGCGTTAAAGGACGGCGCAGTGCTTATAAACAACTCCCGCGGGGAGCTTGCCGATACGCAGGCGGTAATTTCCGCGCTGGAAAGCGGCAAGCTTTCGAGGTATATAACCGACTTTCCCGCAGACGAGCTTATTGGCGTTAAAAACGCCATATGCGTACCCCATTTGGGCGCAAGCACGCCCGAAGCGGAGGACAACTGCGCGGTTATGGCGGCTAAACAGCTTACCGATTATATAGAGAACGGCAATGTTACCAACAGCGTAAACTACCCTGCGGTAAGCGCCCCGCGCGAGGGCGCCGCAAGAATTTGCATTCACCACAAAAACGTTGCAAATATGATTGCGCAATTAACCGCCGCGGTATCCTCCTTCGGCTTGAACATAGAGAATATGACCGACAAATCGAAGGGCGATTACGCCTACTGCCTTATAGACGTAAACGGCGCGCCCGCCGCCGAGCTTAAAGAAAAGCTTGCCGCCATAGACGGCGTAGTGCGCGTGAGGGTGATAATTTAAAGGCGCGTGCAACCGCTTAAACGGAATAAAAATTTTAAACTCCGCTCATAATGATAACAACGTTATTAGCGGAGGTTATTTTTATGTCCAAACCCAAGAAAAAAATAAGAAAGCTGACTGACGAACAGTACAACGAATACATTGCAACCTTAAAAAACAACGCCGCGCTGTACTCGGCGGACGGCAGTATGTTCGTGCCGCCCGAAATAGACAAATCCAAACAGGATAAACAAGGCGAGTAAGCGGGTTTAAATATAAAAAACTGCGGAGGCTATTTAAAGCCTCCGCTTTCTTATTTTAAAGAAGTATACAAATGACTCCGCCCTTGCCCTCGTTTACTATGCGGGTGATTGTTCGCCGCATCTTGGCGCGGGTATCGTCCTGCATAGCGTTTACCTTGCCTTCCAGCCCCTCCTTTACCATACACCTAAGCGATTTGCCGAACAGCGCGGTGTTCCAGGTGCCCTGCGGGTCGGTTTCGAAACCGCTCATAATGCCGTTTACCATATCCTCGCTCTGGGAAGCAAGCCCCATAATCGGGCTGACTTCGCCGCTTACGTCCACTTTAACAACGTGGTAGCTGGGCGCGGTAGCCTTTAATTTAATTCCGAGGTTTGCGCCCTGCTTTACGACCTTGGGCTTATCGAGGCTCAAATCGTTGTCGTCGGGGCAAACTATGCCGTAGCCCGTAAGTTTGGCGCGCTCGAACGCGTCCTTTACCTTGTCGTAATTTCTCTTGGCTTCGGAAGCCGCCGCAACGTACTGCATCAGCGCGCCCTCGCCGCAAATGCTTTCACCGGATATTTCCGAAAGCATATCGAATAGAACGCCGTCCTGCAACCCCACCTCAACGGTGGCTTTGCCCGTGGCAAGGCAAAGGTTTACCGCCACGTCGCCCTTCCAGAATTTGCTGTTTGCAAAAGCTTCGTCAAACAGCGAGCATTCGCGCATAACCTCCACCTTGGCGCAGGCGTCGCGCACCCTTACAAGCAACTCGGATATTGCCGAGCTGTCGGCGGGCATAACGCGAATCCAATCGGGAATTTTTACGTCGACGCTGGTTACGGGGAATTCGAACAGCACCGCGCGGAGCAGAGCCGAAAGTTCGTCTACCGAAGCCGTTTGACAATTGACGGCGACTACGGGGGCGGAATACTTTAATTCGAGCTCCTCCTTCAACTGCTTAGCCGAAGCGCCCGCGGGGTCGGCGCAGTTTAAAACTATTACGAAGGGCTTGCCTATGCGTTTAAGCTCGTCGACGGTGCGCTCTTCCGCCGATACGTATCCCTCGCGCGGGATACCCGCAACCGAACCGTCGCAGGTTACGCACAACCCAATCGTAGAGTGGTCGCGTATTACCTTTTGCGTGCCCAAAGCCGCCGCCTCCGTAAAGGGAATGGGCGTATCGCTCCACATAGTGTTCACAAGGCGGGGAGAGCCGTCCTCTTCGAAACCGTTGGCGCCCTCCACCGCAAAGCCCACGCAGTCAATCAGCCTAACGCGCGCTTCCGCATTGTCAACGGTAACTTTTACCGCCTTGGCGGGTATAAACTTTGGTTCGGTAGTCATAACCGTCCTGCCCGCCGCCGATTGCGGAAGCTCGTCAACCATCTCTTGCAGCCTGTCGCCGTCCGCGTGGGGCAGTACCAGCTCGGTCATAAACCGTTTTATCAACGTCGATTTGCCCGTACGCACGGGACCTACCACGCCGATATAGATTTCGCCGCCGCTCCTCGCCGCCATATCCTTATAAATATCGCTGTCAAACATTTTTTTGCCTCCGCTTGTTTAAAACTATTTCTTTACATATATTATTAGCCTCCTCCCGCTTTTATGCCTGCCTTAAAACAACAAAAATAAAATTGCGCCCGCGCGGCTGTTCCGCGCGGGCGCTTATATAATTAGGTTATATATATTTAAACTTTTCGGCGGAAAACTCCTCTTCAACCCTTTTCCTTTCAAAAAATTTGCACGTCCAGCCGCCGTCAACCGACTTAAACGTTGCATAGCGGCACAGATGCCCCTCGAAAATCTTTGCGCAAAAGTACAATTCCTGCAAACCGTACTCCCTGTAAAAATACTCGCAGAGGCGGCACTGCCTTTTATCGTCGGCGTTGTCGGTTAAAATAATTTCGCCGTCGTAAGCTATCCTCTCGGAGGGAAGGAATATTCTCTCCCCGCCGCAGAACGGGCAAGCCACGCTCAACCCGATGCAAACAGCCCCGCAACAGTCGCACTTTTTCATACGTTTATTATATAGGAAAAATGCCTATAAATCAACAAAAATATAGAAATTATTCCTATATTTTAAACGGAGGAAAACATTATGGGAATTGCGGAAACAGTAGGGGCAAACCTGCGCGCGGCGCGCCTTGCCAAGGGCTTGACGCAAAAGAAGCTTGCCAAAGAACTGAACAAATACCAATCGGATTACAGCAATTACGAAAACGGGAAAATTCAGCTTGACTATCAGAAAATCGTTTATCTGTGCAACCGTTTAGACATTACGCCCAACGATTTGTTTGATATGGATTGAGTTTACGCGCAAAATATTGCAACCCGCGGCGTTGCTTTCGCCGCGGGTTGCAACCGTTAAAAAATCACTTTCTTTCCTCTACGATTTCCCTGTAAAACTCGTCGAGTTCTTTTTTAGTTTTAAAGTTGGCAATGTACATCAACTCGCCCATTGCGCCCGAAAGCGCGCGGGGCACTCTGCCCACCGTCTTTAAATTGTAATAATATTTATCCCTTATGTCCTGCTCGCTGTAAACGTAATCTCTGCCCTCGCGCCTGCCTGCAAAAGCGCAGTAAAATCTTTCGCCCTGATTTACCGCCGTACGGTCGAAGGCAATCATATCCGCCCAGATTTTGTACACGTCGGTAGAATTGGCAAAGTTGAACATATCGGGGGAAACTCCGCCCGAGGGGCGCATATTTACTTCCAGCGCAACCACCTCGCCCTTTTTGCCGATAGGCTGGTCGCAAGTCAGGCGGAAAAATTCGAAATGCACAAAGCGGCTGCGCACCTTAAACGCCTTTAACACCCTGCGTCCCGCGTCGCGCACGTCCTCAAACGGCTTGTTTACTATATAGAAAAGGGAGTTGCCGTTTTCGGTTACCACGTCCATAAGCGAAGTGGGCGTAACGTTGCCCGTTTCGAAAATGGGTTCGCCGCGGCTGTCTACAATGGCATCGTAAGAATTAACTTCCGCCTGTATAAACTCCTCCATTATGTAGGATACGGGGTACTTGGTGCGGAAAAATTCCGCCAATTCGCCGTCGTTACTTATCTTGTGCGTATCGTTTGCGCCAACGCCGTTATCGGGCTTGACTATAACGGGATACCCCACGCCCTCTATAAACTTTTTGCACGCCTTTTCGCTTTCGGCTATGCAGTAGCGCGCAACCTTAACGCCCGCCTGTTTATAAAACGCCTTCATTTCCGACTTGTACTTTACCTTGGGCATATCCTCGTCTTTAAAGCCTGTACAGATATTGAAGTCGGTGCGCAGGCGCGCGTCCTGTTCCAGCCAATATTCGTTGTTGCTTTCAAGCCAGTCAATCTTGCCGTACCTGAACGAAAAGAATGCTACCGCGCGGTAAACTTCGTCGTAATTTTCCAAGGAAGAAACCTTGTAGTACTCCGTCAGGCTTGCCCTCAGCTCGTTTGAAAGCTCGAAGTATTCGCTGTCGCCGATTCCCAAAACGTTTAAACCGTTGTTTTTAAGTTCCCTGCAAAACCGCCAATAATTTTCGGGAAAATTCGGTGAAATAAATATAAAATTTTTCATATACTTTACCTCCGTATATGCAATTGCCCGCCGTATATGCCTTAACAACCGCGCCGTTTACGGTTTGCCGCCGCGCTTTAAAAGCCCAGCACGCTTAAAAAGTACGGTATCTCCTTTTCCCAGCTTGCTTCGCTGTGCGTACCGCCCGAAACAATGCGCGCGGTTACGGCAACCCCCGCCGAACAGAGAATTTCAAACGTCTTACAAAATAGCCCGCGTTGCGGCAAATGGTTTTTAAACTCCCTTTCGCCGTAATCAGTGAACAGCACGCAGTCCTTTCCGAACTTACCGTTCTCAATAAAATGCGGTACCTTGCCGCCCTCCACCCAAAGGCTGGGGGAAAGCGCCGCCCCGCGGGAAAAGTATTTGCCGTATTTAGAAAGGGCGTAAAGCGTCATAAGCCCGCCCATAGAACTGCCCGCAATCATAGTGTTCTTTCTGTCGGGCAGAGTGCGGTAATTGCCGTCCACGTAGGGCTTGAATTGAGTTACAAGCCAATCCATATACTTTTTGCCCCGCCCTTTTACGTGCTGACCGCGAAAATTGAAATCTACGGGCGAGTATTCCGAAAGGCGCATATTGCCCTCGTGATTGCACTCCACCGCGGCGACTATAAGCGGCGTTTCGTGCCTGTCGAGATACTCTTCCAACCCCCAGCACTTGCCGAAAGTCGCCTCTTCGTCGGTAAACAGGTTGTGCCCGTCGAACATATATAAAACGGGATAGCTCCGTCCGCTCTCTTCGTAGCCGACGGGCAGATATACGTAAGACTGCCTTTCCTTTTCGCCCGTTAGGGTTGGCAGTTTAATCTTTTTGCGTATTACCATCTTTCGTAACGTTTTCCCCTATAAAAGCGGCTATATCGTCAAAGAGCTGAGGCGCGCATAAATCGTTGCAAATTTCGTGGCGGCAACCGCGGTAGAGAGTCAAAGAAACGTTTTTACCGTACTTTACAAGCCTGTCGGCAAACTTCTCCACTCCCTTGCCGTAATCGCCCACGGGGTCGTCCGCGCCCGCCACTATAAACAGAGGAAGATTGGCGGGCACCGCCTTCATTACCGCGGGTTTGCACGCTTGGTTTATAATCGAAAACAGTCCGTAAAACGCGTTACAGGTAAACGGAACGCCGCAGAGCGGGTCGGCGATGTATGCGTCTACATTGTCGGGGTCGGCGCTAAGCCAATCGAACGCCGTCCGCTTTTCAAACCTGTTATTGTAGGAGCCGAACGCGCTGTTGTCTATAAATTTACTTCTGTGCCGCCAGCCCTTGAACAGGGCGACGAGTTTGGTCAAAGACTTTGCCCCGCCCGTCGTTGCGGCGCTTTTAAAACCCGTGCCCATAATAATTGCGCCCGCCAGCTCCTTGCCGTAAACGGAAACATACTTTCTGCAAAAAAACGAGCCCATTGAGTGCCCCATAACGAAATAGGGTGTATTCGGGTGCTTGGGCGCAACTATTTCGGTAAGCGCGCGCACGTCTTTAAGCACAGTCTGCCAGCCGTTATGCTCGGCAAAGTAGCCCAAATCGTCCTTTGAAAGAACGGATTTGCCGTGCCCCAAATGGTCCTCGGCGCACACGGTAACGCCCTGCTTTGCTAAAAATTCGGCAAGGGGAGCATACCTTGCGGCGTACTCCGCCATTCCGTGTATAATTTGCAAAACTGCCTTAGGCTCGCCCTCGGCTTGCCAGATACAGGCGTGTATCGTTGTTTTTCCGTCGGAAGAAGGATAATATATATCTTGCATAATTATTCCTCGCGTTAAATTTTAACCGTGAGCAAACCGTCGGCTGTAAAACCGCCATCGCTCCGCCTTCGTCATAAATTATAGCACTGCCGCGCAAGTAAATCAATAAAATATAAAATTTTATCGTCATTTTTTTGTAAGCATTTTCCACACCCCGCGAAAAAAATGCCCGTCGCAGGCGAGCAAAAACCCCTCCGCCTGCGCCCAATTAAAACCCATAAACTGCAAAAGCGACCTTAAACACAGCCAATCGAACACCGACGACTTTAACGCGTTTTTCGATTTTTTGCTAATCTTTGCTATCAGCCCGAATATTTTGGCAACCAGCCCGCGGCAATAAATCAGGTCGGCAACCTGCATTTCAAGCGTCGGTTTAAGTCCCTTTGCGGGCGGCGCAAGTTGCTCGCACGCGGTAATTCTGTTTTGGTAATACCGCTCGTAGCCGAGTTTTTCGCCCGCGCAACCATACAAGGCGCAACCCTCGGGCAAATTATCCCGCGTAATTTCCACCTTTACGGAGGCAACAACCCTATCGGCGTCCAAATTTAAAGTGATTTCGTAAACGCCGCCCGCCTCGAAGCGGCGGGTTTGCGTATTCCATATGCGGAAAGCGTAGCCGTCGAACGGCAACCGCACGCGCTTGCTTTCGCCTGCGGCAAGAAAGACCTTGCAAAACGCCTTTAACTCGCGCGGACTGACTTCAACGTCGGCGCGCGGCGCTCTTATATAAATTTGGACGACTTCCGCACCCGCAACGCTACCCGCGTTTTTTACGGTTACTTCCGCTCCGCTTTCGTCGGCAAAAAAACCGGAATATTCGAAGCGGGTGTACGAAAGCCCGTACCCGAACGGATACTTTACGCGCTTGTTAAAAGATGAATAATACTTATACCCGACGTAAATACCTTCGGCATAGTCGCTACTCAACGGGCTGTTTGAGTATATTTCGGCGCAGGCAACGTCCCTTTCGGACAGAGGATAAGTTTCCGCCAGCTTACCCGATGGATTGACCTGCCCGCACAGGGCTCGCACAACCGCCTCCGCCCCGCTCTGCCCGCCCAGATGCGCCAGCAATAACGCGTTGGTATTACCGTCCCAATCGGTTAAAACGGCGCTTCCGCAAAACAGAACGGCAACTATCTTTTTGCCCGTACTATACAGCGCCTTTAAAAGCTCTTTCTGGTTTTCGTTTATGCTTAAATCCTTTCTGTCGCACCCCTCCGACTCCTTGCGCTCGTCCAACCCAACGCAAACTATTAAAGTATCCGCTCTCTTCGCCAGCCTGAGCGCGCCGCGAAGTAACGCCTTGCTTTTTCCGCCGAAACGTTTAAACCCCTTGGCAAACCCGACGTATTTTAACGGAGATTTTGAAATTACCCCCAATATATTGCCCAACGAAGTGGGTTTTATCTGCGAAGAGCCGCTACCCTGATACCGCGGTTTACGCGCAAAATCGCCTATTACCGCAACCCTTTCGCATTCTTTTAAGGGCAATGCGCCGTCGTTTTTCAAAAGCACCATACTTTCCTGCGCAACATTGGCGGCAAAGTCGGAATGAGCCTTTTTATCGAACGGCTTTTTCGCAATATTGCCCGAACGGTGCGCGAATGTTGCGATACGCTCAACGCAGTCGTCCACCGCGCTCTCTTCAAGTTGCCCGCACTTTACGGCGGCTACGATTTCCGCCGCGGACATACGGCAGTCGGGCATTTCGAGGTCGGCGCCCGCAGTAACCGCCGCAACCCTGCCGCGGCTTCCGCCCCAATCGGAAACTACCAGCCCTTTAAAACCCCAATCGCCGCGCAAGACGTCGGCAAGTAAAAATTTGCTTTGGTTGCAAAATTCGCCGTTCAAGCGGTTATATGCCGACATTACCGCGCCCGCCTCCCCCTCTTTAACGGCTATTTCAAAGCCCGTGAGATACGTTTCCCTCAACGTCTGTTCGTCAACGCGGCTGTCGCAGTACATACGCGCGTACTCCCTGCTGTTTACCGCAAAGTGCTTTATGCAGGCGGTTACGCCCACGCTTTGAATACCCCTTACGTATGCGGCGGCAACCTTTCCCGAAAGGTATGCGTCCTCCGAAAAATACTCGAAATTTCTGCCGCAGAGCGGACTGCGCTTTATGTTAAGACCGGGACCGAGAACCATAGCCACGCCGAATGAAGCCGCCTCCTCTCCTATGCGCTTGCCCAGCTCTTCGCACAGTTGTAGGTTGAAAGAACAGGCTACGGCGGAAGCTGTTGGGTAACAGGTGGCGGGCAGCGAGGTGCCCATACCCAAGTGGCTGGGGCGGCGGTTTTGAACGCGCATACCGTGCGGTCCGTCGGCAAGCTTTACCGACGGGAGCGAAAGCTCTTTACACGCCTTGGTGCGCCAAAAACCTTTGCCCGTCAAAAGCCCCGCCTTTACCTCTATATCCAATTTTTCAATTTCTTCTCTTACGCCCATATCATCACCATAATTATTGTATCACTTTACTCCTTTTTTAGCAAACGATTATTTATTTAAAGGATACGCCCGCGACAAAATAATTTATAATTATACAAATTTGTTGCATAAAAGAGCAAAATTATACATTAAAACAATTGACAAAATAACGGTTGCGTACTATAATTATTTACAGTTAAACAAACCGTTGAAGCGAAAAGTGCGGAGTTTCGTGCGCTTACAGAGAAGTCGGACAGGGTGAGAGCCGACGGCACGCAGTCCTCCGTTTGGGTCGCGGAGGGCGCGCGGGAAAGCTGAAAAAAACAAGTATCGCGCGACGCGAAGATTGGCGTTAAAAATCACGGGGCTCAAATTCCCCGCAAAGTTGCGGAAATTTTTCCGAACCAAGGTGGCACCGCGGATATTAAAATTCGTCCTTGACAGTAATATAATGCTGTCAAGGTTTTTTTATATTTTATCAAGGAGGTAAATAAAAATGAGCCAAGTACCGTACAAAGTGTATCTTTCAGAAGAGGAGCTACCCAAAAAGTGGCTCAATATAAAGGGCTTTATGAAGGATAAGCCCGCTCCCCTTTTAAATCCGGAAACAAAGCAGCCCTGCACGGTTGACGAGCTTTGCAACGTCTTTTGCAGGGAGCTTGCTATGCAGGAATTGAACTGCACGGATAAATACGTAGACATTCCGAAGCCGATTACCGACTTCTACAAGCTTTACAGACCGAGCCCGATGATAAGGGCTTACGGACTGGAAAAATATCTGGATACGCCCGCGGAAATTTACTATAAATTCGAGGGCAACAATACCTCGGGCTCGCACAAGCTAAACTCCGCCGCCGCGCAGATTTATTACGCAAAGCAACAGGGCTTAAAGGCTGTTACAACGGAAACGGGCGCGGGTCAGTGGGGAACGGCGCTTGCAATGGCGGGCGCGTATTTCGGGCTACCCGTAAAGGTATTTATGGTAAAAGTTTCATACGAACAAAAGCCTTTCCGCCGCAACGTAATGAACGTGTACGGGGCGAGCGTAGTGCCCTCCCCCTCCGCTTCCACGCAGGCGGGCAGTAGAATTCTCGCCGAGCACCCGAATACTAACGGCTCGCTGGGGTGCGCCATTTCCGAAGCCGTGGAAACGGCGTTAAACGACCCCGAACGCGCCACCCGCTACGTACTCGGCTCGGTGCTCGACCAGGTGCTTCTGCACCAATCGGTAATAGGTTTAGAAACCAAAACCGCGCTCGATAAGATTGGCAGGAAGGCGGATATAGTTATAGGGTGCGCGGGCGGCGGCTCTAACCTCGGCGGACTTATTTCTCCATTTATGGCGGAAAAGCTCGAAGGCAAGGCAGATACGCGATTTATTGCCGTAGAGCCTGCAAGCTGCCCCTCGCTGACGCGCGGCAAGTACCGCTACGACTACTGCGACACGGGCAAAATTACGCCGCTTGCCAAAATGTATACGCTTGGGTGCGACTTTATTCCCAGCGCCAACCACGCGGGCGGACTGCGCTATCACGGTATGAGCCCCGTACTTTCCAAGCTTTACGACGACAAACTAATCGAGGCGCGCTCATACACGCAGACGGAAGTTTTCCAAGCGGCGGTTACGTTTGCAAAAATCGAGGGCACGTTGCCCGCGCCCGAATCTTCGCACGCAATTAAAGGCGCGCTTGACGCGGCTATGGAATGTAAAGAGAAGGGCGAAAAGAAAGTCATTGTTTTCGGCTTGACGGGTACGGGTTACTTCGACTTAAAAGCCTACGACGAATTTTTGAACGGCAAAATGAAAGACTGCGTCCCTTCCGACGGGGAATTGAACGTTTAAATAAATGCGCGCCAGCGCGGCGAACCGCCGCGCTGGCGCTCCGTTTTTAAGCGTTTGCAAACGTAGCCGCTAATCACGTAATTTTATGGATTAGCGGCGGTTATAATTTTAATGTTTTTCATAGTAAACAAGCGTAAGCAAAGGATTTATAAACTTTGTTTCGCCCGTTTTACGGTAACCTAACTTTTCATATATGTAACAGTTAACTTTTTCTTGCAAAATTGTGTCCAGAGCCCAGTTATCCTCGCCGTGAATTTCTTCCGCCGCCTTTATTGCCGCTTGCGCAAAACCTTGGTTGCGATATTCCGGCAATATGAAAATAGGAGAAATTCTCTTGACGTTGCCGTTCTTTTTATCTACTACTCTTATTGCCCCCACAACAGTTTCATCTGATTTAATCAGGTAGAAAAACGTATACGGCTGTTCAATGCGGCTTTTAACTTTTTCAAACGGTTCGTTACCAGGGCTCGTATCATAGTCGCGGTACTTTTCCAACAGTTCGGCAAACGCCTGTCTTTGCATTCTATATATTATTTCGGCGTCGGCAATTGCCGCTCGGACTAACCTTATTTTCATTGTAATCTCTTTACTCTTTTTTATATTATAGCTTTTGCATTGTTAAAAATCAACCTATGATTTTAAGAGTTTTTTAAGCGATTACAAAAATTTTAAGCAAAAATAAAAAAGACACGCAAAATTGCTTGAAATTTTAAGCGATGTCTTATATAATATCTACGCGAACAAGTAAAGCGGTTGCAAAAACTGAATATTGGGGTGTCGCCAAGCGGTAAGGCAACGGACTCTGACTCCGTCATTCGTTGGTTCAAATCCAGCTACCCCAGCCAAAAAGCCTTGTTTTTCGTTATTTCTGCCACGAAATAGACGATTAACAAGGTCTTTTTTATGCCGTTTTGGGGACTAACGCGGGGACTATTCAAGGGGGCAAAGGTTATATATAACCTTTTGAGCCTCTTTTTTCATATATTCCCGCGAAAAGTGCGTGTATACGTTGCTCGTCTGCGTATTATCTGCGGCGTGCCCCGCCCATACGCTTACAACCTCTCGCGGCACTCCGCACTCTTGGCAACGTGTTATAAAGGTATGCCGCAATTCGTGCTGGTGGTGCGCGGGCATTAACCTTTTAAACGCTTGCGTTAGCGCATCAGGGCGCACCGTGCGCATTTTGTCAAGCTCGAAGCCAGGCAACCACGCCGCCAACATAGGCGTTACGGGAATAATACGCGGTTTTTCCTTAAACCCCTTGCGGGTTTTTGAGTTTTTAACTTCGATACAGCCGTCAACGATTTTTGCGCTTGCAAGCTCCGAGCGCCGTATACCAGTGTACAGTATGAAGATAAGCGCGTGTTTTATCTCTTCTCTACATTTGCTGGCGGCAAGCAACCGCAAGAACTCGCGCTCCTCGGTCAACGTAAGCGAAACGCCGTTTTGCTCCTCGTACTGCGGCGGTCTAAGCTTACGCATTGGCGAACGTTCGAGCAACTCCTCGCCTACGGCATATTCAAATACGGCTTTCAAGGTCTGATAAATCTTATCCGCCGTTCTGTACTTCTCGCAATCTATGTAACGGTTTATTAGCTCCTGGCAGTCGGACTGTTTTATGTCGACAAGCTCGCGCCCCTCGTATGCGGGAAAAATGTTCGCGCGAAATACGCTTTCGTAATGCTCGTACGTGGTCGCTTTTATTAGCGGCTTTCGCAGTTCCAACCACCGAGCGGCAACTGTTTCAAATTTTGCCGTACTCTTAACGGCGACACCTGGCGCGGGCAGTTCCCGCGGCAAACTGTTCCGCAAGGCTTCAATAAATTTCGGTTTAAGCTCGTCGAAGTCTTTGGACGAAGCCGCAACATTGTAACCGTGCGCCCGATAACGTACTTCAAATACGCCGTTGGGCTTTTGCCTTACGGGAAAAGTTAATTCAATTGTGATTTTAGTTTGTAATTCATTCGGCAATGTTTTAATCTCCTTTTTGGTTAAAGTAATTGCCGATTTTTGCATAGTATCGTTGTTGTGTTCTGCCTCCTCCGCACCGGGAAAAGATATAATTTTTCCGTGCAAGTTTTTTTTAAATCTTTGATAAATTTTTGCCGCGCTTGCTCGTCCATATCAACAAGCCGCAACAGCTCTCTTGTAAGCGTAAAAATTTGTTCTGCAATAAACTTAATCTCTTGTAAATCTTTCATTAGAAACTCCTTTGCGAAAAGTCGCAAAGGATATTCTATTATTTATGCCTTTTTATGTAAACTTTTATCACCAGCACCGCCCGCCCAACCACGCACGGTATCGAGCGTTAAGCCTTGCAAATAAGGGGAAAGAGTGCGGAAGAGTTCCAGCAATTCCCGCTCCTGGGCGGTGTTGGTGTCGCCCATCACAGCGGGCGCAGGTGCAGTTCTCGTGCTGAAATCATCTTCGAGCCCTAATAAGTAGTCGGCGGAAACGTTGAAAAATTTTGCATACGCTAACAATGTCGCGCTATTAGGCTCACAATCACCTACTTCTAAATGTCCTATTCCCGAAGAACTTATACCAAGTTTTTCCCCAAGTTTTACCTGAGATAAGCCTGTTTCTTCTCGTAATTCTTTTGCTATTTGCGCAAACCTCATTTTTTACCTCACCATTTGACAAAATTTTACCACAGTAGCTCTTTTTTGGGCTTGACAGCTCATTGTTGGGCTGTTATAATGTGTACAGCTCATTTATGAGCTAATTAGCCCGTAAAAGGGCAAAATCGCGGAGCGGCAATGGCAACAGTGAATACACCCGCCTATCGTATAGGCGAAGACGGCAAGCTTTATTTCACATACAACCAGGGGGCGGAATATACCGTAACGCCCCCAATAATTGCGCCGCTCATTTATCGGATAGCCGTTTGCGAGTTTGACGAAACCGCAAAAAAAGAATACTACCGCATACAGAGCGCAGGCGCAGAATTGCCCGCGCGCTTTTCAGTTCAGCAAGTCAATTTAATGCTTTCGCAATATCCCTGCATCCAGACTGCCGCGGGCGAACCGCAGGAACTCCCCCTGCTCTTGGAAGAAGTACAAGAGTTTTTCACAAAGAAACGCAAGGAATTTTGCAAGGCGAACAAGGCGGAAAATCAGAAGCTTAAAGGCACGGAGTGGAACAAAAATTTGCAAGCCCGCGCCGCCGCCCTGGACAACTTAGATTTTTACCGCTCGCAGGGCAATGCGGCAAAGGTTGCCGAGCTGGACAAGAAGCTTGCAGAAATCGAAGCCGAGTTAAACAAGATTTTAACCGATAAGGGCGTTGACTTAAAGATTTTAACAAAGCAATCAGACTGCGAAGTTTGCAATGATACGGGCGTATTAGACGGACAAATTTGCGAGTGTGCGCGCAAGCTTACTCCCGCCATCAAGCTTTACTGTGCGGCTAAGCGGCTTGCCCGCGCTTGATATGCACCAGCGCGGTGGAACTCCGCAAGGGTGCTTGCAAATCTCGGCTCCTGCACTGCCATAAACGGCGCAGGAGTTGAGATTATCGGAACCAACAGCCCGCAAGGGCGTTGAAATATATTTTTTAGGAGATTTGCAAAAATGACAAAACAGAACTACGAAGAGCTTAAAAACAAAATAGGCACTGCACGCGTTGACGAACTTCGCCACTATTGGAACGAAGAAACCGAAGACGAAGAAACGCAAGAATGGCGCGAAGAAGTAACCGCCACCGCCGAACAGATTTTAATCGAAGAATGGGACAATTCCTATAACGCGGGTATATTAAAGCTCTGTGAAAAAATTCTTGAAGCTGAGCGCGCGTTTAAGGCGGTGGCGGAATGAAAAATAACGAGTTGCTCCCCTGCGAAGTGAATGCGCGGGCAACCTGTGCAACGTGCAACCTGCATAACAACGGCTGCCCTATCGAGGCTATGTGCGGCGCGGTTGGGGCTTACGATATAGTTAAAGCTTTTAACCCTGTAAAGACCACTGCGAACGCCGGCGCGAACGTGCAGGAGCTTGTAAAAGAAAAGTTTCCGAAACAATACAACGATTTAAAACTAAACGATTTCAATTGGGCTAACGACCTTGACGGCATACTTGATTTTCTATACGGTGAGCGCGAACTCGGGCTGCTACGTGCATTGTATGGAATTTCAAAAGCCGAAATAACCGAGATAATCAAGCTTATCGAAAGCAATTGCGAGGTGAAATATGGTCAAGGTTAGATTATGGGGCGAGAACGCGGAAATTGAAAAGCTTGTTGAGCTTATCTGCAACGAGCTTGACGGCGTGCGGGTGCTGTCGATTTCGGGCAATTATAAAGACCGCGGGGCGAGCGTTTATCAGCGTGTATATATCGACATTGCAATAAACGAACAAACAACCCCGCCGCAAACGGCACCTAACACAATAATAGCCCTTAAAGGGTTGAAATAAAAAAGCAAAGCGGGATAAAGCCCCGCAAAAAGGAGCAAAGAAATATGACAAAAAGCAAGTACAAAAAGGGCGGGATAAATTTAACGGCGATACTCTGCGCGGCGATAATCGCGGTTGCGGGCGTGCTTGTAACGCTTGTTGGCGTAGGCTCGTCCTGGTTCACGAACGCGGACGTTCGTACCTGGTTCAATTCTTGGGGCAAAGCCCCGGAAACCTACGAGTTTGCGGTCTTGCCGCAGGAAGCGGGCTGTATGGTACTCAGCACCACCAGAGCAAAAGGCGAACCTGTGGCGTTAAGCGGCGCGTACTCCAACGGGCAAAAAACCTGCACGCTGACGGCAACGCTTACGCCCGAGGACGCGTATTACTCTTCCGTAACCTGGACGGCAACCGAGCAGGACGGTAGTGCAAGCACGCACATTAAGCTTACGCAGTCCGACAGCGACCCGCTGACCGTGCAAGTCGAGCTTGTCGGCGAGCTGTTTTACAGGGAGCAAATTACGGTGGAAATCGTTTCTGTTGAAACCTTAACGGCAAGCTGTAATGTTGATTATCTGGCTTTCCCCGACAGCGTAAACGTTTCCCCCAACCCTTATACGCAGTACTTGAAGTGCGGCGCGACTTACTCGCTTAGTTGCGCGTTTAATTACGGCACTACCGCGGGAACGGTTACAGACACTTCCGAGTGCGTTTTTACTGATTGGCAGATATGTTTAACGTCTGATACAATCTCTTCAATTTCAGCGGAGCTCGGCGTTTCGGAGGGCTGGGACTATTCCTGGGACAGCTCCACGGCTGAGTTAAAAATTGGCGTAACGCCCTGGGATATGTTCTGCGGTACCGAAGTCGATAAGGACGATTTTAACCGCGCATTTTTCAAGGTATGCAACGGCAGAAACGACATAGCCGAGCTGTCCGCCAATTGCGATTTTATATATAAAGGTCAAAAATACAGGTCTATATCGGGGTATATATCTATCGGAATAGACAGCGCAAGCTACGCCATAGGCTTAGAGGGCGTAAACATTGACGACATTTTAATGACAGACTAACGGAGCGGTTAAATGTTTAAGTCGTGTAAAAAGCTTATAGCGATAGCCGCGGCTCTTGCGGCTGTGTTAATTTTTTATTTTTCTTCCACGTTGTGCGGCGGGGCGGTTTTCGCTTCCGCCGCCTCGGCAAGCCCGCAAGCAACGTACGAAGCTTCCAACGTTTGGGAAGATTTGCAAGGCGCAACCTATGACGGCGAAAGCATTGATTTAAACGTATACAATTTTGACGAGCAAAAGAACGTACAAATTATTTCGTTCATTGAGTTCTGTTATTCGCCGTTTAAGGCAAAGCAAAACAATTTCGGGCTGTATGTGTACGTATACAACCCGCGCGGGCTTGATTGGACAAGTAAGCAGGCAATGAACAAAATACAGCTAAGCTTTGACAGTGTTCAATGGAATAAATACCCCCTGCAATACCTGAACAAGAGCAATGCGGCGGGCTACGAGGGGCTTTTCTACAAATTCAAAATAGTTTTATCGTCCGAAGAGCGCACGGCGGTATTAAGCGCGGTAAACAGCTCTGCGCGCGTGTACGAGGTCAGCGGCATCGAGCTTTGCGACAGCAACGCCTTAAATGCAACAGACTATAAAATAGCCAACAAATACACCTATACGGGCTATGCGAAAGGCTACGGCGCAGACGGTACCGACACGGACACGCTTTCCTGCACTGCTGACGGGCTGGCAACGTTATCGCTTGACGTGCACCCTACATTTTACCGCCCAGACGGCAACAATGGCAAAGACCTATACACGCAGGACAGCCTGCAAAGCGTTTATTTTTCTATTCCGAATGAAATTCTGAACGAATACGGCGGGCTAAGTGCGGTAAATGCAACCTGGTTAAACGCGGTAACGGCTCCGTTCCTGGTTACAGGTAACAAGGATATTTATCAAAAGCTTAAAAGCTATGTTGGGCAAAATATAAATTACAATAATTCCGAAGTCGGCTATGCGATTTACGGGGCGTATGAAACTATGGCTGCGGGCGGTATTCATTACTATAAATCTGAAATCGCTTACAACTCAATGACGGCAAGCTTAGGAACTTATACCTGGGCGCGCGTTATAAGGCAGTTAAGCGGAATATTTTACGCCGAAAACGGTAGCGCGGACAATTACAAGGTTTCCTCCGTAACCCTGCTCGAATGGCTCGCGGACTTTTCCGAACATTTCGGAAACCTCACCAACCCAGACGATACAGACGATACAGGCAATATAGGCGGCGGGGGCGGCGGAGTACGCCCGCGCACCGCTGACAGCGGGCTTATCCTGGATAAGTATTCCCCCGCGCTGTTTGATAGCGTGGACAGCGAATTCATTAAAATGAATATCCAGGCTGACGACAAATACACCTTGACAAGCGAAAAAATCTCGCAAGATTGGTGGCACAAAATTTTTGGCGGCTCGTACGTTGCTTCACATAACACTTTTGACAATATCGAAGCTATTCATAAAGTTACTGCCGATGATTTCAAGGGCGAAAACACCGAGCTTATTTGCGACAGGCTTTACATAAATACAGGCGATTATTCAAAGTTTAAAGCGTTTTACGATTTAGCAACGCTCGCCGACAAAACGGTATTTTTGCTTCGCTATCAAGTCAGCGACTATAAAGCTTGGGAAGCTACGGAATTTCAGTACAGAAAGGTATTAGGCATAACAACGGAAAAACAACTCGATACAAATGCGTATTTCTTCCAGGAAACGGCGAACCTTGATTTTGACATTATAAACGTAACCCTTACCAAGGGCAACGTAAAAACGGTTATTGCCTGCATTTCTTCGCCGCAGGATATTATTAACCCGTCCACCCCGCCGCTTATTACTACCCCCGACACTTTGTGGGACAAGTTTATTTTGTGGTTAATCAATTTTTTAAGCAAATTGCCCTGGTGGGCTTGGGTTATTCTAATTTTCATTGCCGCGGGTATTATTATAGGCATTCTCTCTATTTTCTTTCCTGCATTGCGGATAATATTCAAGATTATCGGCAAAGGCATATCCGCAGTATTCAAAGTGCTTTGGCTGATAATTTCCGCGCCCTTCCGCGGCATTGCCGCGCTTGTTCGGCGCGGGCGCGAACGGCGAAAACGTAAAGAACAGGAACAAATAAAAAATGCGAAACCACAAGCAAAAAAACCCCGAACGGGTGAGAAAAAGAAAAATAATAACCGCCGTAGTCATTGAAATCGTAATTATGGTAATCGGCGCGCTGTGCGTACTCCTGCCGTTACCTTGGCGATTGTTTGTGCCTATCATTATAGGTGCCCGCGAAATTATCAAAAAAGCTATTCAGAAGCTTAAAGAACCCGCGCCGTCCGCCTTGGTGCATTGTTGCGGCGCAACCGAACCGAAGCCCAAAACCAACAAATCAAATAAAACTTCAAGGAGCAAGAAATGAAAAAGAAACAAAACCCCCCTACCACACCAACCGCGAACCCGTTTGCGGGCAAAAAGAAAGATATTTATTTGACACCGAACAAAATCGCCGTTACGACCACGACAAGCACCGCAAACAAGCGCGGGCATACTACAACGACTAAAACAAAGTACTACACCCAGAACACAAGCAACCTGCGCAAGCTTAAAGCCGCGCAAGGCGATACTGTGCGCGTTGGCAGAACAGGCACGAAATGCAGGAAAATATAGATATGTGGGCACCTTGGGTACTTTGCGGGTTTTGCTTTGTAGCGTTTGTACTTATTTCTTTTTGCATTGGCTTGCAGTGCGAACAGGAAAAAAACAAGATTGCAGAACAGCATATACATCGCGGAAATAAAGTTTTTTGCCATTATGCCATTGAAGATAAAAACACAGGTGAGCTGTTACTTTTCGGCGCAAAATTTTTCGGCGGTTTAAACAAATTAGTATTTTTAGGCACTTTTAAAGAGGGCGTACGGAAAATTTTTATTTATGCGACAGATATAAAAATCAACGGGATTGACTGTACGATTAAATTTTACGCTAATAAGCGTGAATGCGAACCGTATTACGACATCGAGCCCGCAGGAGTAAAGCTTTTCAATGATACAGAGAACACATTCTGAAAAATGGTTTTTAAAGCAGGAAGCCAGGCTTGAAGAACCACTCAAAAATACAATTAGATACAAAGGCAAATGGGCAATTTTTAAGCTGTGCACGGGCGTACTTGCCATATGGGGAATTGTTCAGCTTGTACGGCTGTACAAGTATTTAAACGATTTCTGCAACTTTACTACCGAGTATATGCGCAATGGTCGCGCCGTAACGAATGACGGAGCGCCAGGCGCGGGCAAAACGTTTACGGGCTGTAATACCGCTTACTATCTCGCGCAAGAAGCCTGGAAAAGCTTGCAATCTGACTACCACATACAAAAGGCTATGCTGTCCGTATGGCTTAAAAACGGCGATACCGACAAAATAGAAGCATTTAAAGCCCTTGAACAAAGCTACGAATATTACAAGGCGCACGAGGAAACGAATATCCCCTGCCTAATCTCTACTATTCCCCTGCGGGAATACGGCACAGGGCGTATGAGCTGGAAAATAACAACGGAAATGTTTTTACAGCTCGACCGCGTTCCCGAATATACGATATTTTTCATTGACGAAATCGGCGAAGACCAAGGCGTGGACAAATCGGACACCGCTAACCCCGATTATCTCGCGTTCTGGCGGTTTCCGCGCCATTTCTTCGACGGTAAATTTGTAAACACTAACCAGGACGGCGGACAGGCGGCTATTGCCGTGCGGCGGTCTACCGACTACGTTAATCACATTGTCGGGCAAGAATGGTTAATGCGCCCCACTACCCTTGAAAACCGTTACAATCGCAAAATGGCGCGGTATTTAAGGCGGTTGCAAAAAGGCAAATACAGCCCTGCACGCGCGGAGTATATAGCGCAAAAGCTGTATTATCTCTACAAATATTATCACACAATCGGGTTTAGGCAAGTAACCTGCCAACTGCGGACAACGGAAGGCGTTGCCGTGGGCGGGTTTGACAAATACATACTGCCCGCAATCGGCGGGGTGCAGTACGATGACAGAACGTACAGAAAACAATACAAATGCAAAGACAAGGAAATCAGTCTGCAAGGTTGGGAAAAGCTTACAATCGATGAGTATGACCACAGCGATTTTAACAACCAAGTCAAAGGCGGCAAGGCTGAAACAAAGCGGCGCGGCGCGTAGGTCTGATTTTCCCCTTTATTAGCAAACAGAAAAACACCCCTTGTTAAAATTGCGACTTCTGCGAACCGTTACGGACACAGCGGGCGCGAACCGCGCCCGCGTTGTGGGTCGCAATTTCGGGTGTTTCGGCAAGGCTTGAAAGGGGAAATCAGACACACTCCCACCTCTGAAACGTTCCGCCCGCACAGCGTGCGGGCGCATAATAACGGGGTCAAGGGTTTGCGCTTGCGCTAACCCTGCCGCATTCACCAAAAACTGCTTGCAGTTTTTGGCGGTCGCGCAGTCAGACGACCATAGAAACGCCGAAAATCGGCAATTTAGGAGCGCTTCCGAAAAATTACCCGAAAAACACACCCAAAACAGCCGCTCAGAGGCTCTGAGAGCGCGCGAGCCGCGCTGATGGGCGCAACGTTGCCGAAAACCGGAGCGAAAGAACGTAGTCAAAAATCGAGGTCAATTTTATGAAAATACTTGTAGCTTGCGAAGAAAGCCAACGCGTATGCATAGCGTTCCGCAATAAAGGACACGAAGCTTATAGTTGCGACATTGTAATGTGTTCGGGCGGTTGCCCGCAATGGCATATCTGGACGGACGTGGAACCGCTGTTGAACGGCGGAACGTTCAGAACCTGCGACAGTCAGTCGCACACGGTCGATAAGTGGGATATGATTATCGCGTTCCCGCCCTGCACTTATCTTTCCAAGGCGGGAAGCTGTAACCTGTACAAAAACGGCGAAATCGATAAAGAACGTTTTGCCGCGGGTCAGCAAGCTGCCGAGTTCTTCCGCAAGATTTACAATGCGGACTGCCCGCGCATTTGCATTGAGAACCCCGTACCTATGGCGATTTTCGGCTTGCCTAAGCCTACGCAGGAAGTGCAACCGTTTTATTTCGGGGTGCCCGTCAGTAAGCTTACTTATCTTTGGTTAAAGGGCTTGCCGTTCGTCTGCCCTACTAACGTTATCAAACCGCGATATACTTTTAATACTTATCCGCTTTTCAAGAACTCCTTCGGCAAGTACCGACAGCGCAACCGAAGCAAGACGTTTGTCGAGTTTGCCGAAGCAATGGCGTTAAGCTGGGGCGAATGAACGTTGTCAACGTATATGGTCAAGGAACGTCGTCAACGTTCTGAGCCGTAAAGCCTGGTTAAGAACCGGAGCGAAGCGGCGCCGTCAATATCCTTCGTCAAGTTCCCTGGTTAAAAATCGAAGTCAAACAAGGGGGTGAAAAAATGTTATCAATATCAAAAAAATATATCTGCGATGACTGCGGGCGCACCGCCGAGTTTAACGGTTACCGCCGCGCCCGTGCCGCAGGTTGGGCAATATCTAAGCAATATACAAAATGCTATTGCCCAGACTGCGCGCCGCGCCACCGCCGCGGCAAAGCCGCCGACAAGAACGGCGAGCCGCCACAGCTTCCCAAAGGTTGGGAGCAAATGGAAATTGAAAGTTTAGGGTGAAACGAGTACGGTTCGTTTCACCCTTTTTACATAGACCACCATATACAGTATTTTAATTATTTAATAACACAATATATTGTGCTATTACATATGCCTGCAACTAAATAGCGGGTAAATCCGAAAAAAATTTAATATTTTTTGCGAACTTCAAAAAAATAGACTTTTTTGAGGCTTTATAAAAGTACGCTTTTTTTCGGAGTAACAACTCCATAAAGCCGACCGTGCGACAAGTCGTTAAACTGTCGGGAGCTGGGGCGCTCCACCGCTAACACGAAAAAACGCCCTGCGGGCGTGGCTGGCGTCCTTAATATAATCAAGTGGCGGACTTCTGGCACTCTGTGCGGGAATTTATCGCCGTGTTGCTCTGGGCAGAAGTAGAGCACAAGACACGGCGGACAAGCTTTAAACGGTTTCCCCTTTTTCAAGGGGATAACCACGCCCAAATTTACCGCAAGGCTACGCTTGATAATCATACTTCCAATCATTCTAATTATGTAGCCGTTGACCTTAGGAAACGGCGCAATAATTAGCGTAGCCTCCGTGTAGAATGACAATTGGAACAATTTTCATTATATACGGAGGGTCGGTCGTTCGGGGGCTGAACCCCGAATTTAAAACAACACCTACACCGCCGCTTTAAGGCGAGCTATACCCTTTTAAGGTTATGCGGTGCAAAGTAAAAGAAAACGCCGCCCAAAGGCGGCGGAACTATTAAGTGGTGAGTTATCAGAAGCCCGAGCGCGGGCGCATTGTAAGGGGGGTGCTGGTGCTGTGCATTGCAGGGATAAGCTTAGCCCCGGTCTTTGGCTCTGAACGCTGACTACGTTCTTTGACTTCGATTTTTAACCGCGCTTGACGGTGCAGCTGTACGGCTCAGAACGTTGACCCCCGCAACGTTCCCGCGCCCGTTCTACGACATTCCCGCTCTGCACTTCTGAAATCGTTTGACATTCCCCGCGGCTAAATGGTATAATTTCCATATGGTGGTAGCCCACCCACAGCAAGGATACCTTTTAGGCGGTTAGCCCCCAAAGGGGGAAAATGTAAAAATTTTCTTACGAGGGGGTGATTGTATGGAATTTGACTTCCTGCGCCTGCTTCTACGTTTGGTGGAGCTCGGCGCGGTATACTCTGTTAGAGTTACGCAAGATAAAATTTACATAATCATAAGAAAATAACCGCCCCGTTTAGCAGTCGGCAGGCGGTTATTTTAACCAATAGCACGGGCTAACCGTTTTTAAGGTCTTCCCTTGCTGTGTTTTTATTTTAACACGCCCGCGCGGGGCTGTCAAGCGGTTTAATTAAATAAATGCCCCCGAAGTCGCGGGGACTGTCGGGGACTTTATATAAAAAACTATGCAAAATCGGCTAAAATCTATATAAAAACGGGCTTTTTCGGGCGTGTTGTCGCGCTCTGACTCCGTCATTCGTTGGTTCAAATCCAGCTACCCCAGCCAAAATGCCTTGTTTTTCGTTATTTCAGCCACGAAATAGACGATTAACGAGGCTTTTTTTATGCTCTGAACGCCGAAATTTGGGTGTAACTTGCGTGTAAACGGCGACAATTATATAATATAGTCGACCTTTCTCGCCTGCTCTTTCATAAACTCCCGCGAAAAGTGCGTGTATACGTTGCTCGTCTGCGTACTGTCCGCCGCGTGGCCTGCCCACACGCTTACAACCTCGCGCGAAACTCCGCACTCTTGGCAACGTGTTATAAAGGTATGCCGTAGCTCGTGCAGGTGGTGTTTAGGCATAAGCCGTTTCATTGCCTGCGTAAGCGCGTCGGGGCGAACGCCCCGCAGCTCTTCGAGCTCGAAGTCTGGCAGCCATTCTGCAAGCATTGGCGTTATCGGAATTATTCGGCGTTTCTCGTTATAGCCCTTGCGCACTTTCGCGCAGATTACGGAAACAAACCCGTCCTCGATTACCGCGCTTGCAAGCTCCGAACGTCTGATACCCGTATAAAGCAAAAACACAAGCGCGTGCTTAATCTCCTTATCGCATTTGCTGGCGGCAAGCAACCGCAGGAACTCCCGCTCCTCTTCCAGCGTAAGCGCAACGCCGTTTTGCTCTTCGTATTGCGGCGGTTTAACAAACCGCATTGGCGAACGTTCGATAAGCTCCTCACCGAGCGCAAACTCGAATATGGCTTTTAACGTCTGATATATCTTGTCTGCCGTCCTGTACTTCTTGCAATCTATAAAAGCGTTTATTAGCTCTTGGCAGTCGGACTGTTTAAGCTCGTCCACCCGCCGCCCCGCGTATGCAGGGAAAATATTTGCGCGGAATACGCTTTCGTAATGCTCGTATGTCGTCGCCTTTATTATCGGCTTCCGAAGTTCAAGCCATTTCGTCGCGACGTCGTTAAACTTCGGCGCCGCTTTCGGAACTTCGATAACGACAGGCTCGGGCGCAACTCTACCCTTTGCAGGTCTGCCGCCGTTCCGCACGTCCTGGATAAACTTTCGGACAGCTTCGTCCCTTCTCTTCGAAGAGCCGAAGTAAGAAACCCCGTCTATTTGCTTGCGTATCTCGTATACCCCTGTTTCTTCTCGGTAACTTATGTTTTTTTGATTTTCGAATTTATCTCTAAATGTTTTAGGCAATGCTTTTATCTCCTTTTCATTGAAATACAAGCCTGCGCCCTCTTCCTCGTCTTTATCCTCCTTTATCGGAAACGGCATTACTTTACAGCCGTTTTTTTTACGCTTTCAATAAATCGCGCGTAGTCCTGTTCGTCCGCGTCGATTGCTTCCAGCAACTGCACCGACAACGCGAAAAATTGTTCCGCTATCGGTTTAAGCCTTTGTAACTCTTTCATTTTTTTAAAACTCCTTTGCGAAATATCGCAAAGGATATTTTAAACCTTTTTGCGCTCGCTGTCCCCGTCATTTTTTGCCCAGCTCCGAACGGCGTTTAAAGTCATTCCTTTCAGATACGGCGAAAGCTCACGGAAAAGCCGCAACAGCTCCCGCTCCTGTTCGGTCGCCCCCCCCTCGCTCGTCGACGCGGCTGTCCGCGCCCCGAAGTCGTCTTCAAGCCCGAGAAGATAATCGGCGGAAACATCAAAGTAATTCGCAAGTCGAGCAATAAATGAAGCCGTAGGCTCGTTTTCGCCGTTTTCCCACCGCCCAATATTTCGCTGACTTGTTTTAATTGCTTTCGCCACTTCCTCTTGCGTTAAACTTTTTTCCAGCCTTAAATCTTTTAATTGCATTTTCATACCTTTTAAAATTTTAGACAAATATGTTTATAAAGTCTTGACAAAGACATATATGTCGTTTATAATTTCAAGCATAAAGACATATTTGTCTTGTGTCAAAACAGCGTTCGAGTAAATATTCAAGCGGAGGCTATCGGGCGAAATAGGGGCAATTTTGAGCCTCTACGCGCGTGCGCGATATTTACCGAACGTAAAACCGAGGTCAACGAACGTTTTAAGCGTTCTTGTCCATACCCCCGCCCCGCCGAGCCTTCAATTTTTCCTCAAAAGATTTTTGGCGGGGCTACGGGGGAATTTATAGGAGTAAAAATGAAAAACGAAGAAATCATTGAACCGCTTGAACGATTGGAGCAATTCATTTCAGAAATGCAGTTATTGGGCGAAATATCGGAAAAGATACTCGGCGCAGAATTGAGCGAATATTCGCCCATTGAGAGCGTGCATACGGCGACTATCGAAGCAATCAGACATTTAAGCTCGATTATCTCCACGCTTTCTGGTGAAATATTACAGGAGTTAAAAGACGGTTGTAACTAACAGCCGCAGGCAGTTTCCGAAACCGCCTGCGGCGCACTACATTTTAAAGGTATCGAGCGCCAGTAAAGCCCTTGAAATAAAATTTATTTATTCGGAGCGCGGAAAAGCCTCCGAAAAGGAGAAAAAATGTCAAAGAAATATTACCCCTCACACTCTGACGGCGGCGCAACGTTAGCAAAGATTATTATTGCGTTTATACTGCTGTTGGCAGTTATAGCAGGCTCCGTATTTACTACGGGCTACCTTATAACAGGCACAGCCAACCCCATTAAATGGAAACAGGAAATAACCACCCCGACACCACCGAACGACGACAACACCCAAGGCGGCGGGCTTATTGACGTTACCGAGAATAACGGCATAAAACTTACTACCGCACGTATTGCCGCCGAAGACTTCGAAGACTACGGCATTGACCCGCAGGCCAATACCGCTTACACGCTCACCGCGACAGTGAATGCGGACGCCGCAGACAAAAACGTTGTTTGGGGCGTGTCCTGGAAGAACTCTTCCAGCTCCTGGGCGAGCGGTAAATCGATTGCAGATTATGCAACCGTAACCCCCGCAACCGAGTTCGGACTTACCGCTACGCTCACCGTTAAACAGGCTTTCGGCGAGCCTATTAACGTCAAAGTTGCCTCTTATTTAGATACGACGGTAAACGCAATAGCACAGGTAGATTATTTAAAAACGGTCAATGCGTTCAGCGCACAGCTCAACCCCGCTCTTGCCGCGGATAAGACAGGGCGGCTCTATGTCGGCAATACCGAGAATACTATCGCAGTAAGACCCACTTACGGTATTGGCACCGTTGAGGGCACGGTTTCACAGTACACAATCAAATTATATCTTTCCACCACTACTCGCCAACGTATCACCGACTTAATGAAAAGCGGCACAGGCACTACAAATTTTACAGGTAGGGAATATGCTGACGTTACAACCAATACGGGTAAATTTACTTTTGATTTGTTTAAGCTCGTCAACGGCGGCGGCCCGAGCAGTACTTACGATACCGCAAGGACGTTAGTCAATAATTATGTGTACAATAACGGCGCAACCGATACGTCCACCTCTATGGGACAGGACTGCCTATTTAACAAAGTTATTTATACTATCACATACACTTACGGACAGGATTATACAAAGACCGTAACTTATGAAAGTACAAGCGGTATTTATATGAACAAAAAAGGGCTTAGCAAAATTTCCGTTATAGACGATATTAACCTTGACAAAGACCAAATTGTTGTACTCCCTTCATAAGGTGAACCTAATGCGCAAAGTATCAGGCTTAACTAAATTTGCGGCGATTGTACTCGTTTGCATATTCTGTTTAATCTTTAATGCGGTTTTTAGCGGCGTTTGCGGTAATGCTTACGCCGCCGAAACCGTTTCTAACGTCCTGGAAGATTTATCCAAGGATACCGCTTTCAACTTCGCCGAATACCCCGAGAACCCGCAAGACTATTCTTTACAAGTTATACAGATTGCCGAGAGCACGGACGGCGAACTTTTGATTTACGTCTACCAGCCGAGCGGAACTAAACAGAGCCTGCGCGCAAGCTCTATCAATATCGCGCGCGAGCCCAACACCGACAAGAACCTGAAATTCAAGTCCTATTCGCTTGAACCTTTAAGCGCGAACGGCGTGTTTTTCAAGTACAAAGTCCTTTACTTCGAATTAAGCTCCGCCGACGTTCGATATTACAACATATCCAACATTTTACGCCCATTTGACGAAACGATAGACACCGCCCCCGAAGACGGACATATTTCCGAAGTTCCCAACAGGGTTGCGCAGTTCTGGACTGCGCAGACGATTGACGGAAACGTTGTCTATACTTTGGATACAACCGAAGTAATCGAAATTACACAGAAAGTAGTCGGGTATTGCTACTACGAAGACGGTTTAAATCTCGGCTGGGGCGCTATGGAAGGCACCACAAAAGCGTACTTCGTCGCCTTCGATACCGACAGGCCGATTGATAAGCTGATAAGCGCGGACTTGATTTTTTCGGCGACAAGGGCACACTGTAAAATTTGTTGTAACCCTTTCCACACAAGCCACGACTACCTTTACGACTTCCACGACCCCGAATATATCGATTACGGCACAGGTGTTTACAATACCGAGCCGCTGACGATTACGGACAAAGAATATTGGGGCAACCAGGGCGGCGGCAATATCAGACCCGCGAAAAAATTTCTGCGCAAACGCATACGCACGACTTCGGAATTTATCGCGGACGAGCACAACGAAGATTATGAGCTTGTCGGCGCGGATAAGCTGGACGGCACGAAATGGGTTTTGAACTTTTACGAGGCACAGGACAAATATAAAATAAATAACGTCTGGCTGTCGTTTATTCCCTGGGTAACTAAAATACCAGGCATATCAGACGGCGAGGCAGAGCTCAACAACGTTTACGACGTCGAAATACTTAGGCTTGAATTTGAAACGGACGGCAAGGTTTACAACCTGGGCGTGGTAGACAATAAGCAATCGCCAGGCGACGAACCTTTTAATGATAAAAGAGGTTGCGGCGGGTGCAGCTCCTGCGCCTGGTTAGCCGCTTTACCCTGGTGGGCTTGGTTATTGATTATTTTCCTCGCGCCTGTTATTATTTTCCTTTTATTCAAATTGCTTGTATGGCTTTTTAAACTCCCGTTTCGTAAACGTCGTAGTCCAGAGCCTAAACCTGTAAAGCCGAAACGTAACGTTAAACGCAAGCACCGAAAAAAACCGAGGACAAAGAAATGACCGTATTTTTTATAATAGCATTTATATTATCGCTGTTTGCTCGGATTATCTTCGGTGAGTTCGTAGACGTTGTTGCCGCGTTCGGAAGGCTCCTTACGCCTTTAACTTGGCTTACTGTCGGCTTTGGCGTTCTCGCCGCTCTGTTTATCGCTATCAAAATTTATAACGACCTTCGAAATAAAAAGTAATGTTTGAAACCGATAAGCCGATTTTTAACCCTATCCACGAGCTGATAATTATTTTTGGTGATTGCGGCGTTGGAAAGTCTTCGTTAATTGCGCATTTTATCGACGTCTATCTTAAAAAACAAGGCGCTAAACGCTGGGAATTATCCGAGCAAATTATCCGCGAACTTAACGTTAAACGAAAAACGCCCCTATCGTTCCCCACTGCTCCGCCGATTTACTCTAATATAAAGGGCTTTAAGCTTAAAACCAGGAACGGCACTGACTTTAAACCTATTTATATCGAGGGGAAAGACGTCGGCATTACAAAGGGTAAAGAAAAATACAAACCTATATTCCCCGCGTCGTTGCTTGTATTTGACGAGGCGCATTCGGAGTTTTGCTCCAAAGGCGAAAGATTGCCCAAAGGCCAACAAGACTTTTTCAATAAGCGCCGCCATAACCGCATTATTATGATTTTAGCCGCACCCCGCGCCGTCTTAATTCATAAAGACATACGTAACACAGGCGCAAGGTTTATTGAAGTTTTAAGGCAAGAAAACGAACGTGATTTATTCGGAAAAATTCATAAAACAACGTGGCATTGCCGTGAGTTCCGCGATAAAAGCGCAATTGAAGAATATATTGCAACCGACGGAAAAAACGATAATTTTACCGAAATAACTTTTACTCATAAAGGCAACGTTTACGACCTGTATGACAGTTTCGCGTTTGTCCAAGACTTTGCGCCTGCTAACGGTGAAGATTATGAAACGTAAAAAGAAACAAATCACTTTAAACTACAATTCAGCCACTTCCGAAGACTTTAAACGACTTAACGAAATTTTATTTGCAGGGAGCCAACTTTTAAAAGCTGACAATGATTTATATTTGCTCGATACCGATATTGAAAAACTTAACAGACGATACTCGGATTTATTTAAGCAAGTAGAAGATGACGAAACTTTACCAGACGCACAAAAGTATAACGCCTGCGCCATACTTATGCGTAAATATAATTTCGAAGTCAACGAACTTTCCAATATGCGGGAAAAAGAATATTTAACAGAACAGGCGAAAATCAATGCAGACAACGCAGAGCAAATACCTTGGCGCCGCGGTTGGTGGTGGCGGCTTATATTCAAACCTTTAACGAACCGCGCCCAGGATATTATAGAACGCCGTGCCGAGCTCGAAGCCCAGCAGGAATTTGCGCCCATTGAGAAAGAGCTGGACGAACTCGACGAAACGCTCTTCGCGGGAACGGGTAAAAAGCTTTCTAAACGCAAACGTAAAAGGCTTATGAAAAAGTATTTAAAATTGAAGTGCAGGCTTATAAGTGCACCCGCCGCAACGACTGAATACACTGCCGCGCCTGCTCCTGCACTCCCTGCGCCGACGTCGGCAACCGAAAAACCCGAGCGCGATGCAGTGCATCACGGCGGCGACGTCAACGAAAACACCGCCGACAACGTTCCAGAACCGCCCGAACCACCTGCACGTAAACCTCGTCAAAATAAAAATTCAGGGGCTTAAACCCCTTTTAAATGAAGGACAACCACTATTATGACGTACACTATAATTTGCGCCGATTGCGGCCACAAACAAGTATTCGAGGCGCGCACGTTGCGCAGTTATTACGACAAAGCGCGCGATAACGGTTGGGCTGTTAGTCAAGGTAATGAAAAACGGTGGTGTCCGAACTGCGCTCCGCTCCACCGCCACGTTGGGCGCCGCGGCGCCGCGCGCCCTGTCATTCAAATCAAATTAGACGTTTAATTTAAAAAGGTTAGGCTAATGAGCATTTTAACAGCGGCTAAAAAACTTAATAATAATTATTTCCAATTGCCGTATGCTCTAATGGAAAAAACGCGCAAGCCGTCCAAGCTCAAAGCGCTTTTTAAAAACGCGCCCGACGACGTTCAGGACGATTTTAAAAGCGCTTTCACGCCAAAAGACAAGCCGCGCCTTATTTACTCTGCACGCGTATTTTTAGGCTTAATTCATACCGAAGAAAAGGTTTTCAGGCATACTGCCGAATTGCCGTACAAGGATATTACACGTAAAGTCGGTCATAGTTCCAAAACCACCGCCGCTAACCTTGAAATACTTAAAGACGTCCTCGACAAGCCTGTCAAATCTACTTACCATATCAACGTTGATTATAACGGTACGCCGTTTATTTTATGCTACGAATTCCTTTTCACCGAAGAATTGCAACTCGAAGAAGGACAAACCCCTTTCAGGCTCTGCGACCTCGACGCTATTCTTGTCAGCCTTATCGTTAATAACAAGCTTAACCCTAATACGGCAAAAGACTTCAACGGCACGGTTAATTGTATCGCCGCCGCGCTTAATATTCCGCCTACTACTGCCTGCTCGCTTATTAACCGCCTTATCAATAAAGGCGTTTTAAAATATAAAAGGGAATACATAGACGAGAACGGCAACACCGTATACGAAGAGAAAGCAAAGGCTAAGACCAAAAACGAAAAAACCATACTCACCGCGCATAGCCGTTTAATACGGCGCTGTAACGTCATTTACAAGGAGTATAAGAAACGCGCCTACGAAAAGAAACAAGCCGCCGACCCTGACACGCCCAAGAACCAGGGCAAGCAAACAGCGGCGCAACCGAACCCGCCGAAGGAGTTGACCGACGAAGAGAAGTTCGACGTTATCGAAACTAAATTTATTAACGATAACAAATATCTGAACCTAACGGAAAAGTACAAAGCTTTAAAATCTCAAAGCCTTGCAGAGTTTCTCAAAGATAAAGACGAAACTAAGTTTAACGCTCTGGAACAAACAGCAAAAGAAACGTTCAACGAACTTTGCTATTATCTTTACGGCAACGGCGTCAGTAGAGAGCAATTGCCAACAACGTTTGCACGTCTGATACGACAAATTTAAGCGTAACCGAAAGTTACGCTTTTAGTCGTTCCGCAACAAGCAAAAATAAGCCTTTTACAGCCATTTTACAATAAACCCAACAGCAAGTTTTAACCGCTAAAACTTGCTGTTTTTTTATGTTTTGGGTTTTTTTCCCCTATTATTACGATATGTAAAATTTAGCGCTTTATTTTTCGGCATATCTTAATTGTACTTTTCGCAGTATTTCGCTTTACTTTTCGCATACTCATAATAGTTTAATGATAATCTTTCTATGAATGATTATATTCTTTTCGCTTATCCTTCCATAAAGCGGGCTGTATGCCCGCAATACGGCGTGATTTAATGCGCCCAAGGCGCGAAGTTTTCCGTTTTGCGGCTTTATATTCGCGTTAATGGTTGTCTACCATTTCCGTCTATTCGGCAGGGCTCGCCGCCCTGACCTTGCATTATTAGAAACTTTTACAGCCCGAAACGCACGGCAAAGCTCGATTGCGTTTCGGGCTATTGGCTATTAAATGTGTACTTCGCCGAGCCGCCGTTCTTTAATGGTTGACAACCATTAACCCAACAGTTAGCGTCTGCGGACGGCACCGCAGGCGCTGTTTTGTCGCTATTCCTAAGTGCAAGCTTGCCCCCATCACGTTCGCCGCGCTCCCGACGTTCCGCCACCTGCCTGACCGCTATATTAAAACCTATATAACCCCGGCGTTGCTTTGTTACACCTGCACCAACACCCCGCCCCGCCCATTGTGCACCCGCATTAAAATGCCCGCCGCAGTTCCGCGGCGGGCTGTATTGGGTTGACTTTACGCGCTTTTTGTCATATAATATAATTCCTGCTTACGCAGGGGGTACGACAGGGCGACCTGTGGCGGTTAGCACTTCCC